>UMDE01039301.1_pt1 | contig 24939 bp, 43 predicted proteins | sample 1964411 | NCBI WGS metagenome assembly UMDE01 (sample SAMEA4835986, study PRJEB28245) | human gut metagenome | biome: gut microbiome; material: fecal sample | place: Denmark | collected 2008
ATATAATAATGACAAAATTGTAAAGAATAATTTTACAAACAAAGCAACAGATAGAACATATACAAAAAGTGAGTTTGAGAATTTATATGCAAATAAGGAGTGATAACAAATGAAAATAGCACAGATAACAAGGCAATTAAGCTTTGAAGATATAAAGCCTAAAAAGAAAATAAGGTATATGCAAATACTAGAAAGATTACTTTATGGAAATAAGACTGCAAAAGAAATTGCAGTAGAATTATTTGATTTAGAATTTATTCCTAGCACAGAAAGAAACTATACAGCACCTAGACTTACAGAATTAGAAAAAATGGGATATGTAGAAGAAACAGCAAAGAAAATTTGTGAATACACAGGTAAATCAGTAACTGTTTATAAGATAACTCAAAAAGGATACGAAGCAATTAACTACGATCATATTCCAAGAATAGATTAGAGGTTAATAAATGGAACAAATAGAAGCAAAATATATCTGCAAATATTGTCTTGGTTGTAACAAACTAGAGGATAAAAATTTTAAAGGGCTAATGAATTGCAAAAAATTTATAGCAGGATATGAAAATTGGACAGAGATGAGAAGAGAGGAGCTAAAGAAAAATGGCAACATATAAATTTGAGATACATAAAAGATTAATGGGACTAAACGAATATACAAAAGCTAATAGAACCAATAAATATGCAGGGAATCAAGCTAAAAAAGATGAACAAAAATATATTGAATGGTGCATTATAGAACAATTAGGAAATTTACATATAGATAAACCAGTAAAAGGTAGATTTACTTGGATAGAAGAAAATAAAAGAAGAGATTTAGACAATATATGTTTTGCTAAAAAATTTATATTAGATGCGTTAGTGGAAATGAAAGTACTTAAAGATGATAACAGAAAAATAGTTACAAGTTTTGTAGATGAGTTTAAATATGCAGATAAAAGCAAAGTAATTGTTGAATTGGAGGAGATTTAAATGAATGATGAAGATTATATAGATGATTTTATTAGAGAAGATTCTATAGAAACAGAAGAAACAGCAGATGAGATGTTTAAAGAGTTAGGATATAGAATAATGTTTGATAACACTTGTATGTTTAGATATGTAAAATGTTTTGATTTAAAGCCTAAAAGACATATTATATTTGCAGTAGATAAAACTATAAGTGTTTGTGAAGAAAACGAAAATGAATTAGCAATTAATAGAGATTATTTTACAATGCAAGAACTTAAAGCAATAAATAAGAAATGTGAGGAATTAGGATGGATATAGAAGAGAATATAAAGATATTAGAAAATCTAAAAAAATACTTAAATTTATTAATATATGAAGGAACACATAAAATTATTTACAATGATCTAGGATGGGATGAGAAAACTATTGATTGTATTAATGCAATAGACCACATATTAGCAGAAAGAGAAGAAGATAAAAAGAGAATAGAAGAATTAGAAGAGAAAAATAAAGAAATACTAAATTCAAAAATAGGTATAGATCTATCTTATGATGATTACATACTAAAACAAAAAATAAAAGAAAAGATAAAAGATTTGGAATACAATAGTAGTTTAGGATTTGAAGAAACATTAGAGGAATCGTACAAAATAGAAGTTTTACAAGAATTATTGGAGGATAAATAAATGAACAATGAAGAATTTATAAAAAAAGCAAAACAATTAGTAAGAGAATATGCCATAGAGCATTTAGACAAAACAGATGAGATACCAAATTTTAATGTGTATATAGTATGGAGTTGTAAAACATTGCAAAACAGCAAAGCACTATTAAGTACATCATTACTAGATGGTATGTATTATGAATTAACTTACAACGGAGATAAAAAAGGAATATATTTCGATGCTTATAAAAAATTCGAAAATAAATGTATAAAAGAAGAAGAAGGTGAGTAGATGACTAAAGAGCAAGAAGAAACTATAAATAGATTAGAGAAACTAATTAATATAAGAAAAAATAAAGCAGGACAAATAAAATATGATAATTGCATTTGTAGTACCACAGATATAGAAACAGTATTAAATCTGCTAAAAGAAAAAGGTACAGAGATAAACAAATATAAACGTAAAAATAAAGAACTAAGCAATCAACTTCTTAAAATTTATAAAGAACAAGATAATTATAATGCAAGAATAGAGAAGAAAGACAAGGTTATAGATTTAATGGCAAAATATATAGCAGACATAGACAATGAAGATATATGTTTTGAAATAGAAAACAAACATTGTGATAAAAATATGGATTATGGAGAATGTGAAGATTGTATAAAACAATATTTTGAAAGAAAAGCGACAAATGACGGTTAAGAGCAATATTTTTTGAAAGGAAAGCGGAAGATGAGTGTAAAAGGTAAAATTAAAAGATTAAATAAACAATTAAAAGAACTACAGCAAGATTATAACAATTTACAAGGCAGAAATACTAGTTTAAACATGAGATTAAAAGAACAAATAACATCAGAATCAAAAAATCAGTTATATGAAAATATAATAAAATTTGCTGTAACTAATCATGTAGGAAATTTAAAAGCAGGAATAATGATAGATGCTGCAGCAATAGATAAAATGAAAGATTTAAGGTTATTAATTAACAGAAATGATGAGTGTGGACGAGCTTATGTGATAAGAGTTACATATTAGGAGGAATTATGGAAGATAGACTAGTAATAGGATATGACAAAGCAGAAGACAAGGATAGCCAAGCATTAATAGTATCTAGAAAAATTGGTAGAGGACTATGGATCATAAATGAATTTTACGATAAAGAGGCAGAAGAAATTTATAATAAGTTAACTAAACCAAAATTGTTAGTAAAAGACATATTGGAATTAGACCAAGCATTAAAAGGAAGAAGAGATTGTACAATTTATATTACAAACGGAGTTGATATAAAATTAAATGAATTATCTTGGAGAAATACAGAAACATTTAATAAAATTCAATCTAATTTAATAGATAGAAATATAACATTAAAAATATATAACAGGAGGTAACAATGGAGACTAAAGTAGGAGAATATGCGAGAACAGAATGTGGAATTGCAAAAATAAAAGAAATATCAATAAAAAATGAAGTATTTGAATTAGACAAAGATATAATGTATATACACCAAGAAAATTATTTACATACTTGTACAAAATCACAAATACTAAAACATAGCTTTAATATAACAGATTTAATAGAAGAGGGAGATATAGTAAATGGACAAAGAGTATTATATATCGAAAAGGAAGGTTTAGTTATTGAAATGGCAGATTATATATTCCCTTATATATCAATAAAAGAAATAAAAATCGAAGAGATACTAACACATGAGCAATACGAAAGAAATTTTTATAGATTGGAGAATAATTAATGCTAATAGACGAAGAAAAAGAATTAATACAAAAGATAAGAGCAGATCTAAGTATATTAGATAATGTATTAAAGAAGAGGCTAGAAAATAAGTCTAGCAAAGCAGAAGTAACAAGAATTAGAATAAAAACGGAAGAATGTTTTAACAAATTAAAAAATTACTATAAATAAGAAAAAACAAAACACCTACATATATAGTAGGTGCTATGTGGAGATGATGGGATTCGAACCCACACGGAGTAAATCCATCTATTTGGTAAATAGATATGTCTGCCAATTCCATCACATCTCCATATATTATATATTTTATAATAAAAATATTAGAAAGTAAAGAATGGAGGTACAAATGAATAGAAAAGACCTTAAAGATTACAAATATAATCAAGAGTGGATAAAAGAGCAAATGGAATATATAGAGGAACTAAACAGCACAATTAATAGATTAACTACAACTTTACCGGATATGCCTAAAGGAAGTAAAAGCATATATGATATAGAAGCAGAGAAGATAGTAAATTTACAAGATAAAATAAAAGAAGTATATGATTATATAATAAAACAACAAGAGAAACAAAATAAAATATTAGAGCAATTAAATAAATTAGAATCAAAAAATAAATTGATTTTAACGAAAATATACATAAATGGTAAAAGCTTAGTTACAGCTGCAAGTGAATTAGGATATGAATATAAATACATGTGCGTTAAACATGGAGAAGCTTTAACAGAATTTGATAAATTTGATTTACAACACGAAAAATAAGGTTGAATCACGACATTAAAAGTTGCTAATATATATAATAGCAAATAAGTTAGATAATGAATATCTAATAGTATTTGAACCTATAATTTATTAAGAAAGAGCAGATGTTTTAAATGTCTACTCTTTTTAAATGTACTAGACATTGTAAATCTTTGAAAGATCACCTACTTTCTTATACAAAATATTTGACTAAACAAGCTATTTCTAGTGTAGTTTGTTTTTTTATTTATAAGGAGAAGTAAATGAAACTAAAGATTATAATTTTATACTTATTAATAAAGGTGCTAAGCAAATATTATGACAAATGCTTTAAAGAACAAAAATTAGATAAGCCAAAAGGAGTACCTTATGAATACAAATGAAATAACTGAAAAATATAAAAAAGAAATATGTCCTTATTGCATACATTATAAAAATAAAGATTATAAAGAATGTAGTGTAGTAGTAACAATAGACGGACAAGCTAAATGTGTTAATTGTAAATGTATAGAATATGATAGAAACAGTGAATAAAGCAGGTGGGAGTTGATGGCAAAATATGATTGGAAACAGTTAGAAAAGGAATACATTTCAGGAAATTATAAATCAATAAATGCTTTTTTAAAAGAAAAAGGAATATCAAGAAATAAAACTACAAACACACAAACAAAAGAATGGAACATCAAAAAGCATCAAAAAGACATCAAAAAAACATCAAAAACAATAGAAAAAGTAATAGAAAAAGAAGCAGAAAAAGAAGCGCAACAAATAGTAGATATAAAATCAATTGCAAACGATTTAGCACTTAATATTATAAAAGCAAATAGTCAATTAGAAACTTACCTAGTGAAAAACAAAAAGAAAACAAAAAAAGTAAAATACGATTATAAAGCAAACAAACCTAGCGAGGAAGAAATCATTGAAAATGAAGAAATAGAGACTATGAAAGGAATAATCGATAGACAAGGATTAAAGATGCTTGCATCTGCTTTAAAGGATTTAAACGAAATAATTGGAAATGATAAAGAAGCTAACAAGGAAACGTTAGACAAATTAGATGAAGTACTAAAAGGATTAGGTGGTGTTGTTTAATGTTTTCAGAAAAGCAAAGAGAATTTTTAGACAATGCCAACAGAAGATGGAATATAAAATATGGAGCTACAAGAAGTGGAAAAACATATTTAGATTATTATGTGATACCTAAAAGAATAAGAAATGGAATAGGAAAACCAGGAATAACTGTAATATTAGGAAATACTAAAGGAACTTTGCAAAGAAATGTAATAGAGCCATTACAAGACATATGGGGAACAGAATTAGTTTCTGAAATAAAAGCTGATAATACAGCTTATTTGTTTGGAGAAAAATGTTACTGTTTAGGAGCAGACAACAAAAAGCATATAAATAAAATAAGAGGACCAAGTTTTAAATATTGTTATGGAGATGAGATTGCAACTTGGGATGAAGGCGTTTTCCAAATGCTTAAATCTAGGTTAGACAAACCATACAGTAAATTTGACGGAACTTGCAATCCAGAAGGACCTTCACATTGGTTTAAGAAATTTTTAGATAGCGATGCGGATATTTATCAACAAAGATATACTTTATATGACAATCCATTTTTAGCAAAAGAAGTCTTACAAGCGTTAGAAACAGAATATAGAGGAACAGTATTTTTTGATAGATATATATTAGGAGATTGGAAAGCTGCTGAAGGAACAATATATATGTTATTTGCTGATAAGACAAAGGACTTTTTAGTAGATAATGTAAAAGAGCAACTAGCAATAGTAACAATAGGAGTAGACTATGGTGCTGGAAAGTCTAAAATAAAATTTGTAGCAAGTGGCATTACATATAATTTTAGAAATGTTTATGTTTTAGACGAAATGGATTTATCTGGAGTTTATGACCCAGAGCAAATATATGAAAAGTTTATAGAGTTTTATAAAAGAGTGTACGACAAATATGATAAATGTCAGTACGCTTTTTGTGATTATGGAGCATTAGGGAATGTAATAACTTTAGGATTAATCAGAAGATGTCAAAAAGAGAGATTACCAGTGCAAGTAGTAGATTGTAGTAAAGGGTTAATAAATGACAGAATATTTTTAAGTAGCACATTAATGGCACAAAGAAGATTCTTTATATTAAGAAAAAATACGATAATAACAAAAGCTTTTCAAGATGCTTTGTGGAATGATAATAAACCAGATGAAAGATTAGACGATGGAACAACAGACATAGACAGTTTGGACGCATTTGAATATTCAATAAATAGTTTTTATGAAAATTTAATTAATAGCAGGAGATAAAAGATGAACTTACAACAATTTTTTAGTAATGAAGGATATGACATATCAGAAAAGTTAAATTGGGAAAAATATATAGATATTTGGTCAAGTTGGTATAGAGGCAAAGTACGAAGATTCCATAATTACTATATTTATAATGGTCAAAGAAAAGTAAAAATGGAAAAAAAGTCTTTGCAAGGGGCTAAAAAAGTTGCAGAAGATTGGGCAGATTTACTTTTCAATGAAAAAGTGTCTATAAATTTACAAAAAGATGAAGATACAAAGGCATTAAATGATATATTAAGACAAAACAATGCGGAAGTAATTATAAATCAAGGTTTAGAAAAATCATTTGCTATTGGTACAGGAGCATTAGTAGTTTCAGTACAGGACATAGAACAAGAAGAGAATATATTAGATGTAACAAATGCAAAAATAAAATTAGAATTTGTAGAATGTAAAAAAATAATACCTCTAACATGGGAAAACGGAAAGATAATAGAATGTGCTTTTGTAACAACCAAACATAAAAAAGGACAAACATATATTTATATAGCAATGCATGTTTTAAAAGATAAAGGAAATTATGTAATAAAGAACTATATGTTTAAAGGTAAATACAGTTCTTTTGTAGAAGCAAATGAAGAAGAAAAAGAAGGCTTTATAGAAGAGTTTGATACTAAAAGTAATATTCCTTGGTTTTCTATTATAAAACCTAATATTTGTAACAATATAGATAGTGAAACACCATTTGGATTGTCTGTTTATGCTAATGCAATAGATACATTAATGAGTTTAGATAATGCATATGATGGTTTAGATAATGAGGTAATAATAGGAAGAAGAAGAACCTTTGTAGCAGAAGAAATGTTAACATATGATGATGGAGAAGGTAGAATGGTTTTTGATCCAAACGACATATCCGTTTATCGTATGCCAAAAGGATTTAACAAGGATAGTATGATAGAACATGATGATGCAAATTTAAGAACGGATCAATATATTAATACGATAAATTATCAACTTAATATATTATCTAGTAAAGTTGGCTTTGGAAATGAAAGATATAAGTTTGATGGACAAGCAATACAAACAGCTACAGGAGTTATATCAGAAAATTCAGATATGTTTAGAACAATAAAGAAGCATGAGCAAATGCTAAAAAATAGTTTAATTACTATTGTACAAGCAATTGCTTATGCTTCTACTACTTTTGGAAATACAACAATAGATGCAAGTGTAGTAACAATAGATTTTGATGATAGCATAATTGAAGATAGAGGAGCAGAAAAAGTTAGAGCAATGCAAGAAGTTGCACAAGATTTAAGAAGTAAAGAGTCATATATGATTAATTATAGAAACTTAAATGAACGACAAGTAAAAAAAGAACTACAAACAATACAAGAAGAAAAAATGAGTAATCAAGAAGCATTTGGATTTACTACTAATAATGAAAATAGCGAAGAGGAATAGTTTATGCTAAGTGAAAAAGATTTTGCAAATATAGAAAAACAAGCAAATCAACTATATGCAGATTTAGAATTAGAGATAATAGAAGAGATAGCAACAAGAATAGCAAACTTTGGTTATGCAAATACAGTAGTTTTAAATGATGTTAAAATAGCTCAGGAAATGGGAATGTTATATCAGGATATAGTTGAGCTAGTAGCAAAATATAACAATACAAGTTATGAAGAAGTAAATAGAATATTTACAGAAGCAGCAGGAACTTCATTAAGCTATGATGATGAAATATATAAAGAAGCAGGCTTAAATCCTACACCGTTAACTCAAAGTGAAAGTATAAAACAAACAATGAATGCAACTATACAGAGAACAGCAGGTAATTTGCAAAATCTTGTATTAACAACAGCAGCAGCAACTCAAACTCAATTTTATAATGCTATGAATAAATCTTATATGGAAGTTAGCACAGGAGTAAAAAGTTATACTCAATCAATTTTAGATGCAATAAATGATATAAGTTCTCAAGGAGCATACATAATATATCCTAGTGGGAGAAGAATGAGTTTAGAAAGTGCTGTTAGAATGAATATAGTTACATCTGTAAATCAAAATTGTGGTAAGTTACAAGAATTAAGAGCAGATGAAATGGGTTGGGATTTAATGGAATTAACAGCCCATAGTGGAGCTAGACCAAGTCATGCAAGTTGGCAAGGAAAGATAGTTAGTAGAAGTGGTAAAAAAGGATATTTATCATTAGATGATATAGGATATGGAGAAGTAACAGGTTTCAAAGGTGTAAATTGTAGACACGATTGGTATCCATATTATAAAGGTAGTGCAAGAGCATATTCACAAAAACAATTAACTGCTTGGAGAAACGAAAAAGTAGAATATAATGGCAAAAAAATAAGTAAATATGAAGCAACACAAATTCAAAGAAAAATGGAAAGACAAATAAGAAATGATAAAAAGGATATATCTGGTCTGCAGGCATTATTAACTACAAATAATAAAGATTTGGATATACAAGAAGTGAACAATTCTTTAAATGCTATACAAGTAAAAATGAAACAGCATAATAGTAACTTAAATGATTTTTTAACTGAAACAGGTTTAGAAAAAGATTATAATAGGCTATTTGTAGGTAAAGAATACAATCAAAATGTATTGAAAAAGAATAGTTCAAATGGTATAATTATAAGAGATAAAAGCAATAGTAAAAGTAGATATGAAGTATCTCCTAACGAGTTAAATAATATTATAAATAATGAATTATCAAATATAAACTTTCCTATAACTCCAACTTACAACTCTAGAATAAGAGATAATGGAAAAACAATAGCTACATTGTATCCGTGGGGAGAGGTTAAAGAGATAAAAAATATTTATATTGGTAAACAGGATAAAGAAACAAAAGAATTTTTAATTGATACTTTGTTACATGAAAAATTAGAAGCAAAGATTTTATTAACTAAAACTTCTAAATATCAAAATTTGAATAATTTAAGTGAAGAAAAAAGACATGAATATATAAATAATATAATAAAAAGATATTTTAGAATGAAGGGTTGGAATTATGGAAACACATGATATGATTGATATTGAAAATGTTCTATATGAAGGAGACAAAAATGAAATAGAAAAGATTTTAAAGGAATATGGAGTATCATATAAGTATGAAAAGGATAACAAAAATTTTAGTATTAAAAGTTTAAAATTGCAAGAAATTAGCAGAGGATATAAAACAAATATTGAACCTAACTGTGTAAAATTCTTTGGAAATGATTATAAAAATAATTGAATTAGGCACTGTAAAAGGTGTTTATATACAAAGGGCTAGAAATAGCTCTTATTTTTATGCAAGAAAATAAATTATTTAAGGCAGTTTTTACAACTGTCTTTTTTTCATGCAAATTTAGTGTAACGGTAGCACGACAGTCTCCAAAACTGTTTGTAGTGGTTCGAATCCATTAGTTTGCGCCAATTCTTTTTATGGTTAGAGCTTTAAAGAAACCAAAAATAACTCTAGCTTGTCGAGATATAAATGCAAGCACGCAGTTGATAGAGTGAACTATCATTTAAAAAAATCAGCGTAGAAAGGAATAAAATATGGATGAAGAATTAAAAAATTTATTTGGTGAAAATTCATTATCATATGATGATTTTTCGAAAGCTATTGAAGAAAAAGGAATGAAATTAGCTAATCTTTCTGCAGGAGGATATATTGCTAAAAGTAAATATGATGATGACTTAAAAAAAGCTAAAAATTTAGATTACAAGAAAAAGTACGAGGATTTAGAAGCATCTATTCAAGGAGATGATGGAATTAATGCAAAGCTTAAGAACATCACAACTGAGAGAGATGACTATAAATCTAAATATGAAGAGCTTAACTCTAAATATTCTATGTTAGATGCAACAACAAAAGTAGTTAAAGCAGGAATAAAACCCGAATTTGCTAAATTTGTTGCAAGTGAAGTATTAGGTCAAGTAAGTGATACACTTGATTTTGATACTGCATTAAAAGCATATAAAGCAAAAAATCCACAATTTAATTCAGAAACTACAGTTGTTAAAAGAAAAGTGGGTTCTAGTTTAAAACTAGATGGAAAAGAATTAAATAACGAAAATGAAACAAATAAAATTATGAACGATTTAATACGTTCTGCAAGAGATTAGTTAATATACTAATCTTTTTATTTTTTATATTAAAGGAGGAATTTTATAATGGGACAAATGATATCAAGAAGTAATGCAGAAACATTGATTGATGAACAAGTAGCTCAAGAAATTATACAAGGAGCTATAAAACAATCAAGAGCAATGCAAATGTTTAGAAGACTACCTAATATGACTTCTAATAAAACAAAAATGAGAGTGTTAGATGCACTACCACTAGTGTATTGGCAAGGAAGCGATAATGCCAGAAAACAATTAACAAAGATGGCTTGGGATAAAAAGTATATTACAGCTGAAGAAATGGCTGTTATAGTACCTATTCCAGAGAATGTATTAGATGATGCCGATTATGATATTTGGGGAGAAGTAAGACCAAGAGTAGAAGAGGCTATGGGAAAAAAATTTGATCAAGCTGTATTTACAGGGGTAGATAAGCCGACAGGATTTAGAGCTGATATATTAACATCTACATTAAATGCAGGAGCATCTGTAACACCTTTAGATACATTATATCTTTCTATAGATAAAGCTATGTCATACGTAGAAGAAAGTGGATATAATCCAAATAGTATAGTTGGTGGTATGAATGTAAAATCAGCATTTAGAACAATGTTAGATAACAACGGACAACCAATTAAAGGAACAGAAATCGATGAATTAAATAAAGCATATGTTGATAATGGAGCTTGGGATAAATCGTTAGCACAAATGATTGTAGGAGATTTCTCACAAGCAGTTTATGCAATTAGACAAGACATTACTTTTAAAGTATTAGATCAAGCTGTAATTCAAGATCCAGCAACAGGAGAAATTTTATATAACTTAGCACAAGATGATATGGTTGCTTTAAGAGTAACAATGAGAATTGGTTGGGAAATACCAAACCCAATAAATTCATTACAACCAGATGAATCAGTAAGATTTCCATTTGCTGTTATATTACCTGGTTCATATTCTGAAGGTAGAGTAGATGTAACAATTAATGTTAAAGATGGTGAAGCAGCAAATATAGAAGGAGCAAAAGTACAATTTAATGGACAAATTAAGAAAACAAATACTTCTGGAAATGCTGTATTCAAAGCAAATAAAAATTCAACAGGATTATATAGAGTTACAGCGGAAGATATGAAAAGAGACGTTATTGGTGCTGTCGAAGTTGAAGATAGTGCGAAAACAGAAAATGTTGTTATTAACTTAAAAAAAAAATCAGTTTAGCAACAAATCTAAAAGTGCCAGAACAAAACGAAACTTGGCTAAATAAAAAAATATCTGACATGATAGGACCTGGTGCAACAGTAAATAAAAATGGAAATGTAAAAGCTACTTTGAAAAAAGTAGAAGGATTTACAGATTTTAGCTCAGTAGAAGAAGAACAAAGTGGACATTATTTTCCATTTTCTCTAACTGCAACAGGTTCTAAAATGACATTTAAGAAAAATGGAACAGAAACAAAGAAAGATATACCATTCGATAAAGATATTATTTTTAGAACAGAAAAAACAGATACTTGGGAAGTTTTAGTAGATGGAACAAGTGTTGTTAAATTAAATTTTGCAAATGCAACATTTGCAGAATAGGAGGATAGGTATGTTACAATATGTTACTGAAAATGAATATAGAAATATTCTACAAGCAAAAGACATACCAGAGGATTTTAATAATTTAAGTATAGAAGCAAGTAACTATATTAATCACAAAACTTTTGGAAGAGTTTATAAAGATGATATTCCAGAGCAAGTGCAATATGTTACTTGCTTAATTATAGATTTATTAAATGAGGAAAATACAAAATTATCCAAAATAGGAAATTTAAAATCACAAAATATTGAAGGTTGGAGTGAAAGTTACTTTACAGCTGAAGAAATTAAAAATGATTATGAAGAAAAAAAGTATTCTATATTAAAAAAATATTTATGGAATGTAATAGGAACAGATGGAAATCCTTTATTATACTGTGGGGTGTATTAAATGAACGATAGATTTTTTATACATAAAATAACAGTTTATCATACTGCAGATGATGAAAACTTTATAATACAACACTATGATAAAGTTTATTTTAGACATAATAAAAAGACTAATTTAGTGGATAAAGGATTACAAGAAGGAAGTACAGGCTCTATTACAATACCTACTACAGAAAAGTTAGATATTTCTACAGATGATTATATAGTTGAAGGAATTATAGATGATGAGTTTGATTTATCTACATTACAAGAGAAATATCAAATATTCAAAGTAGTAAGTGTAGATGATAATAGAAAAGGTAATCTACAGCATTACAAAATAGGAGTAAGTGAATAATGAGTGGTAGTGGATTTAATATAAAAGTAAAAATAAATTCTACTAACAAGATATTAAAGGATCATGGACTAGAACAAGATGGCAGAGCCATACGTTTCTTGAGAGATGAAGCAGATAGATTAATGAATCCATATATACCAATGGATAATGGAATGCTGAGAAGAAATAAAACTTACCCAAGTAATCACGAGATTAAGTACATAAGTCCATACGCTAAATATCAATATTATGGAAAATTAATGCTTGCAAAGAATGGCTCTAGTTGGGCTAAAAAAGGAGAAAAGAAGGTAGAAACTAGTAGAAACCTAAAATATCATACTTCTGGAACTGGTCCAAAATGGGATAAGTTAATGTTACAAAGACATAAAAACGATTTAGTTAAAGATGTAGAGAATTATATAAAATCAGGAGGATAAAATGGCAGAAAAATCAAAGATGGAATTAATAAAAGAATTTATAGAAACTTGTCCATATTTGAAAAATGGAAAAGTAAATGTAGATTACATAAAAGATAAGCCACAATCTTATAGTATAGATGAAACACCAATAAATCCAGTTTTACAAACTTTTAAAGACGGTGGAAGGAGACTACAAATACAATGCGATTTTTCGGTACAAGCCAATTTCAGTGCCCTTGAAAATATAAAGAACTCAAAGTTTTGTGATGATTTTACTGATTGGATATATGAACAAAACAAAAATGAAAATTTACCAAAGATAGATGGAGCTGTTTGGATTAAATGTTTAGGCAGAGGAACAATATTACAGACAACAGAAACAACAGCAATATATGTAATACCTATGCAGGTAGCTTATGAAGAAGACTTTTAAAAGTCTTCTATTTTTTTATATAAGGAGGAAAATATAGATGGAAAAATTAGTAACTAGAAATAGAAAAGTTGCTTTTATGGATGTTTCTACAACTACTATAGCTAATTTCTTAAGAATGACTAAATTTACAGAAATCTCTAAATCTAAAAATCCTGTAGAATATTCACGTACTTATGTTGATGAAGATGGAGAAACAACTGATGTAACAGGATATAGTGAAGAAATATCTTACAATTTCGACCAACACGAAGGAAATCTAGTGCATGACAAATTAGCAGATATAGCAGATGACGAAAAGAAAGGAGCAGATGCACTTGTAAAAATATTACAAGTTGACTTCACAAAACCAATTGATGATGGATATAAAGCAAGATCAAGAACATATTCTACAGTTCCAGATACTGATGGAGATGCTACAGAGGCTTATACTTATGCAGGGGCATTTAAGAAAAATAGTACTATGACTGTAGGAAAAGCAGTAGTAAGTGCAGATGGAATGAAGGCAACATTTACACCAAAAGAAGAAGTAGCAGAATATCCAGTAACTTTTGTAGTTAAAGATAGTTCAGGAGCACCTGTTGAAAATGCTAAGATTACTATAGAGGGAGTATCTTATTTAACAGATGCAACAGGAATTGTAGTTGTAATTTTAGATGCTAATTCATACAGCAATATAACTGTAGAAAAAGAAGGTTATACAACACAAGATGATGTAGTAGTTACAGTAACAAATAAAGCTGTATTAAAAGAAATAACATTAGCAGGGGCTTAGAAATAAGCCTCTTAATAATTTGGAGGAAATTATGAAGATATTGAATAAAGAAATAGATTTTGATTTTTTTGATGCCAAACAGATGGAAGTTTATGAAAAAGAATCTCAAATTGCTTCTTATAAAATAACAAAAGTTATAGAAAATATACAAAATCTAAAGCAATCAGAAATGATAAATCAAACATTTGATATAATTGAAAATTGTTTTAATAATATTTTTGGAGAAAATATTTCAAAAGAACTTTTTGGAGGAAAAAGAAATCTAAAATTATGTTTCCAAGCTTTTAAAGATTTAATTGCAGCTAGAAAAGAACAAGAAGATGAAATAAACAAAGAAGCTGAAGAATTAAATAAAGAATTGAAGGCCATAGGAGTAGAATATAAACCTAATAGAACTACTAGAAGAAGAGGCAAAAAATAAAATGATAAATCTATTAATTGATGATATTGAAGATGTCGTAAAAAAAAGAATTAAAGTTCAGTTTGATACAAACTTTAGAACATGTATATTATTTGAAACTATGATGCAAGATCCTAATTATTCTTTAGAAGTTAAAACATATCAAGCTATTAATCTTTTTTATCCTAAAATAGAAGAAATTAAAGATATAGATAAAGCCTTAAAAGATATTGTATGGTTTTACACAATAGGGAAAAGTGAAGAAGAGACTAGTCAAAGAGGAGCAAATAGAAAAACTAAGCAAATATATAGCTATATATTTGATAATGAATTAATTTATAGTGCATTTAAAGACCAATATAATGTAGATTTACAAGATATCAATTATCTTCATTGGTGGAAATTCAAGGCAATGTTTGAAGGATTAAAATCAGACAATAAGATTGTTGAAGTAATGGGATATAGAGCAACAGAATTAAATACTATAAAAGATAAAGAAATGAAGAAATTTTATAAGAAGATGAAAAGATTATATGCTTTACCAGATATGAGAACAGAAGAGCAAAAAGAATATGACTTTGGAGAAGCTTTTTCATAATAGGTTGCAAAATGTAAAATATTGGTATATACTCCTTTTAAGGAGGGATTAATATGGGATTATTTACAAAAATGCAAGAAAATATGGCTGATTCAATATATGAAAATATGAAAAAATATTTGAAAGAAAAAGATGGCAAAATACATACAATTATGATTAATAGTTTTAGTAAATGGTTAAATCAAAATTTTGAGTGTGAAGATAAATATACAACGCAAATAGATAGTATAATATCATCAATGCAAGATGACGGATACGAAATTGTAGATATTAAATTTAATTCGGTGCAAAATCAAGGAGTATCTGGACAAGCTGAAGGTTTTCATACTTTAATTATTTATAAATAGAAAAGAGAATAAAATGAAAAAGTGGTATTTTTGTCCTTTTTGCAATAAAAAAATAGTGAAATATAGTAAAGACGCTGAATGTAAAGGCGTCTTTTTATTATGCAAAAAATGTGGCAAGCAGATAGAAATAAAAATAAATAGAAAATAGTCTTCAAATTGAGCCAATGAGCCTGACTAGAAAGGAAAAAGTAAGATGGCAGATGGTTCAATTACAATTGAAGTTAAATTAACTAAAGAACAGATAGAGCAAGGCTTGAAATCACTAAAAACTGATTTAGATAGTTTATCAAAGTCAAGTAAGAGTATAGATAAATTATCCAATGGCTTTAGTTCTGTTGGAAAAGTTGCTAGTAAAGCAGGAAATGCACTGACTGTGGGTTTAACTACTCCTTTAATTGCTTTAGGAACTGCAGGAGTAAAATATAATGCACAAATGGAAGATTTTCAGGCTAATTTAACAACATTATTAGGTAATGCGGACAAAGCTAGTGAAATGTTAAATACATTAAAACAAATGGCAAATACTACACCATTTGAAACAACAGATCTACTTCAAGCTACACAGATGATGTTAGGATTTGGATTAGAAGCAGATAAAACAACAGGTTATTTACAAACACTTGGTGATATTTCAATGGGAAATAGTGAAAAGCTTATGAGTTTAACAAGGGCTTTTTCACAAATTGGTGCATCTGGAAAAGCTACAATGGAAGATATAAATCAAATGATAGATGCAGGATTTAACCCATTACAAATAATATCTGAACAAACTGGTAAGTCTATGGCAGATTTAAGAGATGAAGTTTCTGAAGGAAAAATATCTTTTGAAGACATAGCAGGAGCAATGCAAACAGCTACATCCGAAGGTGGAAGATATTATCAAGCGATGGATAAAGCTTCTCAAACTATGAATGGCAAGATGTCAACTGCTATGGATGCATTAAAAACCGCTTTAGGCAACGTAACACAGAGCTTATTACCAATAGTAACAAAGGTAGTAGAAAAAATAACAGACTGGGCTAATGCCTTTGCAAATTTAGATAAAGGCACTCAAGAAACTATATTAAAAATAGCAGGGATAGTTGTAGCAATAGGTCCGGTATTAAAAATAGTTGGAAGTGTAGTATCTGGAATTGGAAAGATAATTGGTATAATACCTTCTTTAAGTAAAGGAATATCAGCAGCATCTACAGCGTTTAAAGCTTTTAATGCCGTATTAAAAGCTAATCCAATTATTTTAGTTGTAAGTATTATTACGACTTTAATAGGTGTTTTAATTACATTATGGAATACAAATGAAGGATTTAGAAATGCAATTATAAATGCGTGGAATGCAATATGTAGTTTCTTTAGTTCAATACCTGGATTTTTTCAAAGTTTATGGGAAAATATCAAAAATTTCTTTATAAATGGATGGAACTCAATAGTTGCATTTTTTACAGAAACGATACCAGATTGGATACAAAGTATTATTACTTGGTTCCAACAGTTACCATATAATTTAGGATTATTAGTAGGTCAAATGATTGGACATTTAATACAGTTTGGTGTAAATGCATGGAATTGGGTTACAACAGAATTACCTAAAATCATCTTAGGTATAGTACAGTGGTTTATGGAACTTCCAGGTAGAATATGGAATTGGTTATTAGAGACTATAGTAAAAATAAACCAATGGGGAGTTGAAATGTGGAACAAGGCAACAACAGCAGTTTCTAATATGATTAATTCTGTTGTAAATTGGTTTAAAGAGCTACCAGGTAGAATATGGAATTGGTTAGTAGAAACGGTAGTAAAAGTTAACCAATGGGGCATTGATATGATAAATAGAGGGAAACAAGCTGCTAGTGATTTAGTAACTAATATTGTTGATACAATTAAAAATTTACCAAGTAAAATGCTAGAAATAGGCAAAAATATAGTACAAGGAATTTGGAACGGTATTACAGGGATGGTATCTTGGCTTAAAGATAAAATTTCCGGATTCCTAGGAGGAATAGTTGATGGTGTTAAAGGTGTTTTAGGTATACATTCTCCTTCTAAAGTGTTTAACAAAGAAGTTGGACGATTTATGGCTATGGGAATTGGAGAAGGTTTTGAAGATAACTTAGACAAAGTATATAGACAAATGCAATCTGCAGTAGATTTTGAAACACAAAAACTAAGTGCTAATTTAAGCACAACAGCAACTAATAATAAATTATTTACAGCAAATATTTTAATGAAACCGAGTGATATTTATCTAGATAGTACAAAAGTAGGTAGAGCAGTAACACCTGCTGTAACTAAGACTTTAAGAGGGGCAGGTGCTTATTAAATGATAGCAAGGTGGAATAATAAAGATTATAGAATAATCGATAGTATAGAGATAAAAAAGTCTAGTAGAGAGGTTACATATACAGAACTCAAGCTAGACTTTTCTAAATGTACTATGGAAGATTTACCTTATGCACAGCAAGAAGTACAAATTATAGATAAAGATGGAAAGCTAAAATTTACTGGTTTTGTATCTGATTATAAATTACCAGAGCTAAAGAAAATAATTACGCCAGAAAAAGAATTAAATCTAAGCCTATATAGTCCGCGACAAATGACAACAAAGCGAACTGTAACAATTATGAGAACTGCAATGCTTAGTGAGATTATTACGCAAGTATTAATGCCACTTTATCAAGATGGTTTCCTACTAAAAGGCTTAAATATAGAGGATAAATTTGTTACATTAAAATTAATAAGCAAAACTGTAGAAGAGGTACTTAATTATCTATCTAATAAATATTCTTTATATTGGAATATAAATGAGTTTAAAGAAATAGAAATAGATGATATTAGTTACTTATTTAACAAAGTTCCTAAAAAAACTATTAATATAAATAACTATAAGCAACAAATAAATGGTTTCCTAAGTATATCCCCAACTGTAGAAAATTTAGATTATGCAAATATTATAAATGTTAAAAATGCAAGAATTTTCTATGATAATACACAGGAAGTTAATGTAATACTAAAAAATGGAGATAGAATAGATTTTGAAAATCCAATAGATATAAGTTTAGGAACAGCAGAAAGAATAGTTGGAGCATTAGCAGTTAATCAGACTATAACATGTACAAATTTAGAACTAATATATAATGGTTCTTCTCGTGCATATGTAGAATGTGGTTTTAATGTAGATGGAGAACTTCAAGATGGACTTAATATGAAAGACATTGCAACAGATGATAGTACAGGAGCTTTATTTGTTTTAACGATGGATAGCACATTTAAAAATCTAGCCACGGGTATTACCTATAAAGGAGAAAAAGAAATAACAGTAAATTCTATTAGAAGCCAAACATTTTTGAGGTACGCAAATATGCGATTGATAAATTGGCAAGAGATAGAAGAAAACGAAGGTAAGATAACAACTTCTGGACAAATAGAAAAAGTACTAGATGTAGAAAATGGTTGGTTTACTGTTCAAGAGTTAATAGAGTATATCAGAAATACATTTATTATTAATAATAAATATACAAACCAAGTTACAATAAAATACGATAAAGAAAATAATATAGAAATAGGGGACAGAATAGATATAAACCTTCCAGAATATTTTACGGAAGGTATTTTTATTGTAACAGCGATAAATGAAAGCAAAGAAGCTAATAATCCAACCAATTACTCTGTAGAACTTAGAAATACAAACTTATTAGAAAATTATATAGAGCTATTTAGAAATAGCTCTGATACAGAAGAACAAGACAGCCAAATTGAAACTGAATACGTTGTAGAATATTCTGGCGAAGAAAAGATAAACGAAATACACGAAATTGAAATGAATGAAGACTACAACGATACATTAGATACGATTTTAAGAGGTTAATGCTATGAAGGTAAACAATTTAGAAGTAAATATAAAAATAGGTAGTAAGCAACATAAATTTACTAATTTAATATTAAATAAATATTTAGATTTATTTGCGGATAGCTTTTTAGAATTTAAAGATAAAAACTTAGATTTCTGCTGTGTTAACTTAACAAACGAAAAAACACTTGTAACAGCAGAAAGTACAGAAATGCCATTTGATACAATATTAGAATTTAACTCTGCAGAAAGAAGTGAATTATTAACAGACAATACTGTAATAAATAAATATAACTACGAAGATCCATTGGCTGGATATCAACCTCTAAGTAAATTTATAGGACAATATATAAAGCAAATAGGTTTTGGAACATATGATTATGTAAATCACAAATTTGAATTATATGCTTATTTAGATGTATCTAAATATAATATCATAGTTCAAAAAGGACAACCTATTATAATAAGTCGAATGGATAAAGTTTCTACAGATATGAATTTCTGGAGTAATTCTAAAGCGGTAAAATGTCCATATCATTTAGCAACAAAGGGTTTACTAGAAATCAACGGATATGAGTATGATACAGTAATTCCAAAGCTTTATAGCATAGGATTTGGAGCATTACCGTACAAATATACAGATGAATATTTAGTAGAAAACTTAAATATATCAAAAACTGGTATTGGAGAAATAACGATAAAAAATGTATTAAATAATTATGCAAAAAATGACTTATTTCCTCGAGAAGACTTATATCCAAGACCAGATTTATATCCACAAGAAGGAACAGCTAATTTATTAATTTACAAGTTTAAATTATATAGAAAAGTATTTGAAGACCCAGAGCAACTTCCTATATTGCAAGATACGGGTCTTTTTTATGTGCAATATAAAAAATTAGAACGATTTGGACAAATAAAAAAATTAAAAATTCGTTATGAAAGAGGTTAAAAATGCAATTAAAGAAAGTTAAATTTACAAATTTTCAATATCCTGGACTATCTGAAGAAATATTGGATGCTGTGCAAGATAATATTAACGAAGCAATAAATACAATTCCATTAATAAAAGCAAGAATTAATAGACAAGATATTAATACATCTGGAACTTATGGAACTGTAACAGTGCCATTAAATGCTGTAGAAATAAATAACGATAATATTGATAATTATTTAGTAAAAGAAAACAATGAAATCGTAATAGGAGATTATGTAAGTCTTGTAGAAGTAGTCTTATTTACTAGAGGTCTAGGTTTTTATTCTGGTAGTGGAGATAAAGAATTAATGATTATGAAAAATGGGAAAAAAATAGATGGATATTATCAAAGGGCAACAGATGGTTGGTGGGGAATAGTTATTCCAACAGCAATCCAAGTAAGTAAGGGGGATCGCTTAAGTGCTGTGCTACAGAGTCAATCTGCAGGAACAACAGAAATTCTAGAAGGTTACTTACAAGTAAAAGTTTTAAAATAGGAGGATAGAAATATGGCAAAAAAAATACAATATGGAAATAAAGCTCCATATCAAACACTACCTGATATCCCAGACAAAAATAAAACAACAGCTGAAGATCTGAATGAAATAAAAGAAGTAGTAAACAACAATGCTACAGAATTAGATGAAGCAAAAAATAAAGTTGATGAACTAGACGAAAAAATGGATATTGTTGTTGCACCAGCATTAGTATATAAAGGTTCTGTTAATAATTATAGTGATTTAGCAAATATTCAAGATGTTAAAAAGGGAGATATTTATTCTGTTTCTTCTGAAAATAAAAATTATATATATTCAGATAATAGTTGGATTGAATATACGCCACAAATAGATTTATCAGAAATAAATGAACAAATAAAAAATATAATCGATACACTACCTAGTACAATAGCTAATGCAATATTAGAAGACAACAAAAAAAGATATCCTATAGGAAAAATATTATTATCTGAGGTAGGTACAAATCCTGCAACATATTTAGGATTTGGAACTTGGGAATTATGGGGGGCTGGTAGAATACCAGTTGGAATTAATATAGAAGATGAAGACTTTAATTTGGCAGGAAAAACAGGAGGAGAGAAAGAACATACTTTAACTGTAAATGAAATGCCATCACATAATCATGGATTTTATTTCGATGATGAAAATGGAACTGCAGGCCAGAAAGATGTTTTTACATATAAAGGGTATTTAAAAAGTAGAATTATTGATACTGCAATTGCAACATCTGGAAGAAATAAAGCACACAATAATATGCCTCCATATATCACATGCTATATGTGGAAAAGGACTGAGTAAAGAAAAATATAACAAGAAAGGAAAATGTAATCCATGGAAAACAAAGAAGATAACTTCGAAATACAGGTTCTTACTAGATTAGCAGTAATTGAAAGTAAACTAGATGATTACAAAAAAATAGAAGATATAACATATAGAGCTTACAATAATGCTAAAGAAAATACAAAAGATATAAATAATATAAAAGAAAATATAACATCTTTAGAGAAAGACGTAGAAGCTATAAAAGAGCAACCAAGACAAAGATGGTTTAATTTAGTAGGTAATATAATATCTATTGTAATAACAGCAATAGTAACATTTATATTAGCTAAAATAGGAATTTAATAAAGGAGTGATAACTATGTTAAGCAATAAAATATATGACGTATTAAAGTATATAGCACAAATTGTCTTACCAGCTTTAGCAACCCTATATTTAGCATTAGCAGGAATATGGAATTTACCATATGGAGAAGCAATATCTGGAACAGTAATGGCTATAGATACATTTTTAGGCGCAATTTTAATGCTTTCTAGCACGAAATATAATAAGAGGGAGGAATAGTTGTGAACGATAATGTATTCGAAGAAACAGTAGAGTTTAATGAAGAATTATATAAAAAAAATATAAAAGAAAATGACTTTTCAAGTACAGAAAATGATGGAATAGGAGATGATATTGATGCAAATAACTAATGTAACGTGTCCTATTTCCAAATATTCTATTAAATGCCCATATGAGATGACGCCACAAGGAATATGCATACATAATACAGGAAATGATGCAAGTGCTATATCAGAAGTTTCGTATATGTTAGGAAACAATAATAAAGTTTCTTTTCATGCAGCAGTTGATAATGAAAGAGTAGTAACAGGGATACCTTTTAATCGTAACACTTGGCATTGTGGCGATGGTGGAAGTGGAAGAGGTAATAGAACTCAAATATCAATAGAAATTTGTTATTCTAAATCTGGTGGAGAACGTTTTGATGAAGCCGAAAATTTAGCAGCTTGTTATATAGCTTACTTATTAAAGCAATATGGTTGGGGAATAGAAAAGGTTACAAAACATCAAGATTATAACGGTAAATATTGCCCACATAGAACATTAGATTTAGGTTGGGAAAGATTTTTAAATAAAATAAGAGAACATTTAGGAATACAAACAACACCAGTAGAAGACAATAAAGATTATAGTGGAGGAAGTGATGAACCCGTGAGAAAATATGTAAACGGTAGTACAATTGAAAATATTTATGCTGATACAGCTTTAACTAAAAAGATAGGATACTTAAATCCTAGAGAAGAATGCGACTGTTTTGGAATATATAACAACAGACCTATGGTTAGATATAAAGTAAATGGAAAGAATAACTACAAAATAGGATTTGCAAAATGGACTGGTGGAGTGAAATAAATATAAAAAGTTAGAAGAGGTGTAGTGTAATGTTATGCTACACCTCTTTTTTGCATTTTGGTATAATACTATTCATTAATGACAAGAAGTGTAGTGAAATGTAGCGAAGTGTTCAGAAGTGTAGAAAAGTGTTCAAAGATGTTTACAAATTAGAAATGATATAGTAAAATAGTATCAGAAACAAACAAGAGGTGAATAATATACAAGAAGAAGGCTTTGAAATTTTTACAAAATTAATAAGCTTTCTTTGTATTTATGGGGGGCGATTTTATGAAAGGAAAGTATAATGCACAAAATATTGCTGAATGGTTCTTAAACAAAAATAGAGTTCAAATGAATTTCGAGGATTCTGAATATATTACAAATTTAAAATTACAAAAATTATTATATTATGCACAAGGATATTATTTGGCTAAAAAAGATACACCTTTATTTCAAGATGACTTTTTGTCTTGGGAACATGGACCAGTAATAAGAAAAATATATGATAAATATAAAGTTAACGGTGCAAAAGGTATAGAATATAATGAAGATTTTAAAATCGATATAGATGATGAAACAGAAAGAATATTAGAAGAAGTATATGAAGAATATGGACAATTTACAGCTTGGAAGTTAAGAAATATGACTCATGAGGAAATGCCATGGAAGACAACTCCAAGAAATGAAGTAATAACAAAAGAAAAAATTAAAGAATATTTTGATACTAGGGTTGGATAATGAACGATTGCATTGCAAATAATAATCATATAATACTATCTTTTAAATATTCTGTAAAAAACAAAAAATATACAATAGAAGAAAAAACAAAAGCAAAAGAAAAAAATAATAAAATTTTTAAAGGATTATTTGAAAAGTTAGAAGATATATCAAGTATCACATGGAAAGAATTGCAAAATAGACCTAGAGAAACAGGATATGAAATGATTCCAATAAGTGATTTTTTTATAAACTTAGATAATATAAAAGAAGATTTAAGTTTATCAGATGATAGTAAAATTATAGTTTTTAGATTTAATAATCAAAAGAACAGAATATTAGGAGTTAGATCCCAAGAATGTAGTTCGATTTTATATATAATAGGTTATGATTGGAACTATAGTGCATATGACCATGGAAGTTAAAAAGGTAATTAGAAAAAATCTAGTTACCTTTTTTTAGTATTCGACAAATTTCTCACGACAAAGTAAACATAAAATGTTATACTATTGTTAAAGGAGATGGTCTATATGAATATGAAAAGTGCATATCAAAGATCTCTACGAATGATAAAAGAATTAAATATAAAAAATAAAAAAGAATATATTAAATTAGTGCAAAACTATAGAATTTTAAATTTAGAAAGTTTAAAATATATATGTCAGACAAAAAGATTTAGAAAAATTCGAAAATTAGCAAAAAGTATGTAATTTTAGGTATATAATTACATTACTAATGTATAAAGATGGCTTAGAATCGATTGTTGTAAGAATATGCTTTGAACGCAGTAGTATCAACGATTTCAAAGGAACTACTTTACAATATTATAAAAATATTACTAATATGTTCGTAAAATACTGTTGCCCAGTAGAAGCGCCAGAGGAAGAATAAAAAAGATGGTAATACATAGCA
>UMDE01009149.1_pt1 | contig 20409 bp, 37 predicted proteins | sample 1964411 | NCBI WGS metagenome assembly UMDE01 (sample SAMEA4835986, study PRJEB28245) | human gut metagenome | biome: gut microbiome; material: fecal sample | place: Denmark | collected 2008
TTTCAGTGGTGAGGGCCTCAGCATCCTTTTCGGCCTGAGTCTTCTGAGTGTCGAGAATGGCCTTTGCCTTTTTCTCGGCGTCCTTGTCGTTGGGGTCAAGACCCAGAGCCTTGAGAGCGGCCTGTCTGCCCTGACGCTTCTCGTTTGCCAGCATTCTATTGACTTCTTCCTGAGTAAAGGTTTTGGTCTGAGTACCACCCTCTCCGCCAGTTCCACCGCCGGAGCCACCAGTACCACCAGCACCGCCCTCAGGATTCCCGCCATCACCGCCAGCACCGGGGTCTCCGCCATCGGCAAAGAACTGGAGTCCAATCCCCTTAAGTTTGCTCTTCTCGTTCATAGTGTTTTCTCCTTTTCTCCGGGATGAATGCCCGGTCACTTTAATCCGGTTTTACTGAACTCCGGTAAACACCTATTTGAATTATACATCGAACTCTGAACTTTGACAAGGTAGTTGTTTACCATAAAAGGTAAAGCCCCGAACCGTTGCGGCTCAGGGCTTTCAGCGATTTTTAAGTTGTCATTTTATGAGCCAGTCTGCACAGTCACAAAGTTCATCGGCGACCTCTGGTTCGAGGGCATTTACCCACTCAAATGGAATTGCCTCAAACCCATACAGAGCACCGGCAAGGCCTCCAGTGAGAGCGGCTATGGTATCAGCGTCGCCCCCATCATTTACGGCCCCAATAATAGCCTCCTCGAATGAAGTCGTAGCATAACACCAATATTCAGCATTTCGCTCAGTATTGATGACATGACCCGTCGGCTCCATGTGCTTCGGATATACAGGCCTCAGCCCAAGAAAGGCATCCTGGAGGGCTTCGTAGTAGAGTTCGATATAGGTGTCGTGAGTGTCAACGGAATGCGTGAGATAAGACTGAGCCTTTGCCAGTCGTAAGTCACCCGCCAGCAGAGGCACAAGACAGCGCATGAGGCCACCGTTGCCGAGGTCCTTGTGTTTGGTTGCCTCCTGTCGCCGCTTGTTATGCCATATCCACGCACGGGGTTTCAGCGACTTTGTTCCGTAAATCGCCCGTCGACAGGCCCCACCAATGTCAGGCGGGTTGCTGTCCGCCCACGCCCTAAACCCGGCGCACATCGTCTCGAGCGTCCGCTCAGGATGACCAGCCGTGTCCCGCATAGCCCTATAAACTACGAGGGACATTTGCGTATCATCAGTGACGGAGCCGGGGCGCAGATTTAACCAACCGCCGCCCATGATATGGTCGACTTTTCCGTATTGCTTTTGAATTTGCTCCTTGCTCATGAACTCGGTCGTTGCACCCATAGCGTCGCCAATAGCAAACCCAATCAGGGAACCGAGAATTTTGTCCTTGTTCTTTATCATTTCTTCTCCTTTTTGTAGTGTGGACAAGAACCACCATCCAGCACTGAGAAAGGCTTTAGTTCCTGATACTCAGCACAGATGTCAGTTCGTCCGCTCCTATGGAAGCAGTCTTTACAGACGAGGTCTTCCATGCGTACCGGCTTCGGAGCCGTCTCTTCTGTCCATTCGAATTTGCTTGACATATAGTCTCACTCCTTTCCACTTGCATTATACCATAGAAAGAAACAGAATGCAAGAGTTATTTTTGCGGAATGTACTCCATATAGACCGTAACCCTATTCCCATAGGAGGCGACAAGGTCAGTCACTCTAAACTTTCCATCGGCTTGCAACAGGAGCTCTCGCTCACCCTGATGTCTACTGTACTCGTCAACATAGGCTCCATGACTGCCTTTAGGCACAAAAATTCGATAAGTGATATCGCCCGAGAACCCGCCGCCCTCAACAGGGGTCGTTGAGAGGAAACCCTTGTCGCTTGCAATAGAGCCAATCAAAGAGTCCTTGTTCTTATTCACCCAATCTGCAAGTTCGCCATCATCAATAGCGGTTTTCATGCCTTTAGGCTTTCCAAGCATTCCCCGGAGACTGCTTGTGCTGGAGCCACGGCCCACAACGATGTCAAAGGGGCTTTCTACCTTGTTAAGAGCGGAGCGGCAGTCCTGAATTCGCTTCTTCATATAGTCTGCGATATTTTTATCAATGCCACGCAGGAAGTTATTCATATCAATGTAGGAACTTCCAGTATAGGCCTCAACCGCATCTCGCTCCTCTTGAGTTAAGGACTTCCACCACTTATTCGTCGCTTCGGAAAGTTTTCCAATGACAGAGTAATCCTGCTTTCTGAACAGTTCCTCCATGAGTTCCTTGCTCATACCGATAGGAGGCTTTTTCGGCTTCTGTATAGCAGAAACCCCGGCCCTCACACTGAGCAAGTGCTCTTTGTAGTATTTCTCCATGAGCTGATATGGATGAGGACTGCTCCATGAGCCACCGGCAAGGGAAAGGAGCTCGCTCTGTTGGTCAAAGGATAACTGAGTAGCAAACTCTTTGAAGTTTGTAGGCATATTATTCACCGAGTAGCCAAGAGGCTCCAGCCATTTCTTTTGTTCCTCGTTGAATACCGGAGTAGCCTTGCCCCCGGTCATATCCTCGTACCATTTGTCCAGTTCGGGGTCACTCTTGCCATTTGCCCAATCAGCAAGCCGGTCAGCGACATCATTCATAGAGCCTTGAATACTTGCGATAAAGGTACACATTCCATTCGGATGGTCAAGCGGGAGTTCACCCTTTTTGTAGAACTGCCCATCCCGCTCGGCGCAGATAGGACAAACCCGACTTGAGTGTGCGGATTGCCAGATAAACCCCTCAACAAATGGATTATTCTTGCATACCCGTTCGAGACTCTGTTGGTAGGCATGGGAAATCATAGTACGAGCCAGCCGCTGAGCATTGTAGTCGACCTTTTTGCTTGTGCCCGGATAAACCTTGCTCCAGTCCCATTCCTTTTTCGCTTTAGGGTCAACGTAGGTTTCCAAGTCTTTTGCGATATCGTATGCACTTTTATTCGCCGCAAGGCCCTCAGCGATAACTTTACTGATGTCGGACTGCTTCTTGTCGATGTCGGCCCAGATAGCACCACTCAGGCTCCAGTTTCCTCCATATACCTGCCCAGTCACTAAAGCGTTGATGACATCTTTTGGAACGAATGAGTATGCACCCTCAATCTTGAACCCGAGTTTATTCGTCATCTTTTTGGAGGACTCTACCACGCCTTGAGCGGCTTTCTTTGCCTCCTTTTGAATCTGCTTTTCAAGACCCACGCCGAGAGACTTGTACGCCTCGTCGAGTTGTTTATGCAGTTTGTCCAGATATTGCCTTTGAAGCTGTTGCGAGGTCGTTCCGTCTTTAGGAATAGCGAGCATTTGCTTTCGCACCTGCAAATAGACCTTGCGATAGAGCATGGATATCTCGTCTTCCTGCTCTTTCGTTAGGTTTGCCCTGATTTGAGTAGCGTCAGCAAGTGTCCATTCTGCCATACGAAAACCTCCTTTCAAAATTTTTCTGAGAAATTTTCAAAAAGCCCTTGCATTCTTCGAAAGAGTGTGCTATATTATACTCACAAAGAAACAGGGAGGAAAACAAAATGTTCGTAGTTAGAGCCGCTGATGAAGACTTCGTTGAGCGTGAGGAGTTCGCTACATTTGAAGAAGCCCTTGCCTATGCCACTAAGATGGAAAAGATTTTCGGTTCCTGGAATGTTGATATGTATAAAATTTAAGGAGGAAAACAAAATGACAGTCAACGAATACAAGGCTCAGAACCCCGGCAAACTGTTTTACCTGAGAGGCACACAAGGCCACATCTTCCACCCGATTGCAGTAGACGGCATGATTCCTGAGGTATATGCTTCCAAGGTCACAAAGATAGGCCATATGAAGAAATCCGGAATCCCCGTTCTCCATATTGAATATGACTTTTTGAAGCGATAAGAAACAAACCCCGCCCCGTAAAAAGGGCGGGGCTTTTCTTTACTGTTCGGACTGAGCCTCGGCCATTTCAATCAGGCCCTGAGCATCCACATGGCTCACGGCAAACAACAGCCCCAGCATCTCATCCGCACTAAGGTTCAGGGGGATAAGGTCCACGGTCTTGTCCTCAGCATTGAGGGAGATAACAATACCCTTTCGCACCGTCTCATTCAGAGAGGGGTCCTCGTTAAACACTTCCGCTCGCTCATACATTGTCAAAGTCCTCCTCTTCCTGCTGTTCTTGCTCCTGCTGTTGCTGAGCCGGGTTCTGGTAGCCAAAAGTGTCCTCCAGCATTTCCCGCTCCATGGCAATCTGCTTGAGTTCCTGCATGGCTTCCACGTCAGTCAGGCCACGCCATTTCTTCATATAGGCCATTTTGCTCATCGTCTGAGCATTCACTTCGGCGAGGTCAACCTGCTTCTCATCGGCTTCGTCATCCGGCAGAGGATATTGATTCTCCACTTCAATTTCATAGGGGGAATCGGGGAGCGGTTGCTCCGTGTATCGCCCTGCACTCTCCGGATAGAGTTTGCCACCCTCAACAACGAGGCTCACAATGTTCTCAAGGGCCGGTCTCCATGCCAGCATTTTCTCATCACAGCGGACAATGAGTCCCCAGTACAGAGCCTTTAGAGTCTTCCCGGAGGAAACTACACCTTTCAGGGCATCAGGGGACACATCGGGGACGTCGAGGGCGTCATACATGGAGGTACGAATGCGGTTCAGTGTGGAGTTGACGGCGTTGGTGTAGTTGAGGGAAGTTTCCATCATACCCACTTCGCCGATGACCCCATCAGGCGCATTCGGGTCGGAGGCAAGGTCCCAGAAGGCCCCCGGCGCAATAGAGAGGCCTTTCGTAGTTTTGGGGTTCATGTCCCTTGCCCAGCGAATAGGGTTCATACCGCACCGCTCGGAGTCAATGTCACCGTTGGAAATGCGGCTAAACCAACTCTCAGAGTTCTCCAGGTCTTCAATTTCGCTGGAACCGTCCATGTCGCCGGTCAACCCATCGTTGATGATGACACCGGCGGGAATGCGGCCCACAAACTTCGTCGGGCGCTCAGGTGTAATCTCCTCAAGGAGAGTGCCAGTTCCGTCATAAATGGCTTCGCTGAGCCAGCATACGTCAGTCTCCTCATGGAGCCAATACTTCTTCTTGTAAACCCTCTGGTCAACTTTGCTTTTGCTGTCCTTGATGGTGTAGAATGTGACGATTTTGGTGAGTTTGCTTGTGTCGCTCTCGTCAGTCTCGAACACAAACTCCAGGCTCGGGATGAAGTCAATCATAATGCGCTTATTCACTTCATCAAAGTTGACAAAGTATGCAACCCGCTTTCCAATGAAGCAGTCTTTCGCCGCCTTGACGAGTTTGGCATACAGGCCCGTCGCCTTGAATACGGAGTCCACATAGTTCTGGAGGATGGTGGTCTGCGCCTTTGCCGTAGCCTTTGCAGTCTCGTCCGCAGAATCCTTGTCGTACGGAACCCGAACCCAGAAGTCCGGATGTTTGGAGAACAGGAACCGGGCTTCTTTGTTTATGAGTTTGCGACATTCCTTGAAGCGTAAGTTCGCCCCGGTAAAGTCGGTCTTCGCACTCTCAGAAACAAACTTTGCGCCATTCTCATAGACGTCATAATACCCGATGATTTCCTTGAATTCGGCGAGGAGTGTGCTACCATACAGGCCCTCCAGTTCTTCGGAAATCATGCTCCAGGGGATACGGAGGCCATTCACGACCGTTTCGACTTCTCTACTCATTTCTTGTGCTTTCTCCTTTCAAATTTTTCATGGATTTTGCGTTGGTATTCGTAGTCTGATGACCGCTGGAGGTATTCCTTTTCCCGCCTTGCATAGTATTCGGCCTTTTCCTTTTCAAAGGCTTGCCACTTTGCACAAGACAGGCGGCAAAAAGCGGACCTCTGAGGACAGTCAATGCGAGCTCGAGGGTCGTAGCAAGGAGGTTGGAGCAATTATGCGGCCCCCTTTCTACTGTTCCTCAGTTCGTCCTTGACGTCCGCAACCGTGTAATTATCCAGGCCGTACCATATAGCGGAGAATGTATGCGGGTCGATGTTGAACTGGTCGAATACAAGGTTGTCTTTCTGGTCTTTTGCATAGGTGAGCGTCGAGAGTTCACGAATGGTATTTATGCAGTCCGGAGAACAAATGATTTTCTTGAATCGCTTCACCTTTCTTGTATTCGCAAGGCGAGACCCCGCCCACTTGTGACAAGGCCGGATATGGAACCCCATCTGACGATAGTATTGAATGGCTTTCGGGTCTTCGTTATCGGCTATAATTTGTTCACCCTGCAACCCCAACTCTTCCAGTTCGGCGGCGGTCTGGTCGTCTGTCATATGGTTCTTGTAGTACTCCCAATAGATATAGAGCACCTTTTCCCGGTCATCCACCGCCATTCTGACGACTGCATTGTACGAGGTCTCAAAGCCAAAGTCGAACCCTGTGAATTTGAATGCGGAGGGAATACCATTCACGGCCCGCATAACTTGGGCATGGGAGGCGGCGACCTGGAACTGAGGCAGAACCCGAACACCGTTCAAGCCGAACTGACCCAGCCGTGCCACACGATACAGGTCAGGGTCATAGTCCTGCATTTCATCCAGTGTGCGGACGTAACTCTTCGGGACGAATAGGTTGTCATCAACGACGGAGTGGTGGTAGTACACACCATTCTTTACGATAGTATGCTTGCGATAGAGCCGCTTGTCGTCCAGAATAACGGTTACAGAGCCGTCATCATTCGTGCGCTTGAAGAAGTGCTGATACACCCAATTCTCAGTCCCGACCGGGTTTGTGCTGAGGATAAAGTGTAGGCTCAGGCTCGGATGACGGAGACGGCCTTTCAACTCCTTATAGCCTGCATACTTGATTTCTGAGGCCTCTTCCAGCCACACAATGGAAACACCATTGATTGACTTGAGTTTGCCCGGTTTGTCCATGCCCTTGAAAATAACCTTGCTCCCATTCGGGAAAATGAGTTGCATGGGACTCGTTCTATACCGAACCTTTTTGCTCCGCTTGCGGTTGCTATTCGGGTCGAGCAAGTCAAGGTCTTCCAGGATTTCCAGGAACAGGTCAAAGCATGACTCACGAATGGTATCGTAGACCTCACGCACGACCAGAATCTTTCGTTTCTCCTCAAGAGCCTTGAGAATGAGTTTGAGCGCTATATGGTAACTCTTGCTTGAGCCGTACCCACCGACGAGCAGGTATTCCCGATAATCCCAGTCAAATATGAAGTCCTCGAACCGGGGATTGACTGCCTTTTCTACTTGCATACCGGAACCCCCTTGGAGGAAAGCCTCACATGAGGAACCATGTACCCGGTCTTCCGCTTGATGAGGCGCATAGCGGCATAAATGGATTCATCAGAGGAGGCAAACACCTCCGCAATCTGGTGAACGGTCAGGTCAGACCAGTCCTCCTCATACAAGGCCCAAACCATGGTCCGGGGTCTAAATGGGTTCGGCCCTTTCTTTCTTGACATAAAATCACCTCTCAATCCGGCTGATACTGAGGACACCCCTTTCCATAGCGAGGGTCTTTGTTGTTCTGCTTGCAATAGCAAACGCAATTCGTATTCCAGAAGCAATCAGCCTCAGTACAAAATTCCAGTTGTTCTAACAGTTCTTCCTTTTCCTCCATTTCAACCTCCTATAATTCCACAATGCTGACCCCGTACTCCTCACAGCAGAGACGCTCCACCCTGCATCCACGAGCGGTTTCCCACCCCGGACAAAAGACAGCGAGGTCGGCTTGCGAAAGGTATTTTATAGACTCGCCCAGATACTCGAGCGGGGTGCCGGTTCCAATGGGATGAGTAAAGTGTGTGTCCAGCAGATTGAACGGCCCTATCATGGTGAGCAGAATACCGGCTACACGTTGCCGCTCTTTCATGATTTCCTTTTCGCTTTTGCCATTCATAGGCTGAGAAATGAATACGGACTTCACCCTTTATTCACCTCCGTCCAAGGCTTGAACGAGCGAACCTTTTCCACGAGAGAGGCCGCATTCCCGTCAAAGCAAATAGCCCGGTCATCAATGTAAACAATGGCCGGAGGCTTCTCCTTGCACACCTTGTCCACATACTGAGCGAGGCCGTTCTTGTAGAGCCAATGGTTAATCGCATCAACTCCGGCCTGAGTGGAGCACCGAGAGGACACAACGGCAATCTCGTACTCCTCATGGAGTTTGGCAAGGGCTTTCTCAATACCGGGGACAGGCGGATCAGGAATGCACTCAGCGCCCTTCCACCCACTAGAATACGAATGGATGACCCCGTCAAAGTCAAAGACCACAGTTTTCTTGAATGCCATTTTATTCGTCCTCCTTATTCTGTTTTAATCCGTGTTTATACCCGATGAGATATGCAAGGAGATGAGTGCCAGCCAGAAAGACCAGAACGGACAACCCGAACAGAACCTCAGTCAGCATTATTCCTCATCCTTTCTTTTCGCTCTGGTGATGGTTATGCTGATATCGTTATCCTCATCTCCATCCAACCCGGCTTGAAGCATTTTCATCTTGAGTTCATGCTCTTCCTGTTGCATCTTCAACTTTTCCAGAGCAATTTTAGATTCAACAGAAAGACGGCGGCTTTCACTCTCTTCTTTCTTAGTGTTCCAATTGAATCCAGCTTGCAGAACAAACTGAGAACCACGCTGTCCGTCCTTATCGTATCCTCGACGTTCTGCATAGGATTCAATCTTTTGCAGGGCTTCCATGACGACCTCAGCGAATTCGTATGGAACAGTCCCGCTTTCTGCGATTGCCTTGTACCTCCTGAGTGTAGAAGTTGCAACCCCGATATGAAGCCCTAACCCTGCAATCGTGAGCGGATGAGTGGTTTTTATGAATTCGCCGGTCATGGGGTCTTTGATAGGCTGTCCCCATTTGTCATAGACGAAACATTCCTGACTTTTGAAGTAGTCGTCGCAAGCGGCTCTGAGTTGCTCAGGAGTCTCAAATGTTCTTTTTCTGCCCACGCACCGGGCAAAGGGGTCAATCTTTTTGAGTAGCCTTGTTTTTGCGTGTGCGGCCTTTTGTACTTCACGAATTTTCCATGAGGGCACATGAATTTTTGACATATCTACATAGAGATATCTACCCTCCAATTTCTTGAATGCACCCATGAGCATCCTCCTCTCGATAACCCCATTATAAGCCCGAGTCTCGAATTTGTAAAGCCCCTGTTTTACCCTCCACGGTAAAAGTCTCGCCAGAGCGTCCTCAGGGACGACAGAGCGTCCTCACCCTATGCCCCTAACCCTGCACCATGCCCAAACCCTAAACCCGGCTCCAGGGACGACACGAGTTCCAAGTCCGATTAGGACAGCTCCAGGGCGCAGGCCCTAAAAGGTTGTGACGACCAAAGTCTCGAACTTTTGGACTTTTTGCGTGTAAAATTTGGCTTTTTGTCCAAAAAATTTGGCAATTTATTCTCGTCCACCCTGCGAAAATTTGGTTTTTTATTCTTAAAAATTTGCAAAAATTGACATCTAATTTATTCAAAATCCTTTCTAACTTTAGATGTCAATTTTTTGCCGTTTTTTGGCCCCTTACTTTTATATATATATTTTATGTATTCATTTATATTTATATATTTATACATATTCCATTTATAACTAATAGGAAATATAAAATATTGACATCTAAAGGCTATCTAAATTTATTCTTGTTTAGATGTCAATTTTTGACGATTTTCCAAGAATAGATTGCCAATTTTTGTCCAAACTCGCTGAATAAATTGCCAATTTTTCACGTCAAAATCATGCAAAATTTTTGTCCAGCCCGTGTAATGGACTGTATAATTATAAAAATTTTATGCAGATTACCTAATTTTACCAAAAAGTTCGAGACTTTTGCATTTTGGAATAAATCCCTGTCCTCCGTTTACACACAATAGGAAAATAAAAAATTTGGCAGTATTTTCATTCTAAATTTATTCTTATTTAGATGTCAATTTTTGGACGAAAGTCGCGAATAAAATGCCAATTTTTGACGATTTTCGTTGAATAAATTGCCAATTTTTCAGACCCTGTTGCCAAAATTTAAGGACCCCGGCTATTTGCCGAGGCCCCCTTTCCTCCTGTTCAATTCAACTTTTTGATTTCAACCTGCATACCGTTTTTCATCTTGTGGAAGTAAATGGCTCCCTCGTACCGGATGAGGCGGATGGTGTAGTAGCCTTTCTCCGTTTGGAAGTTGTTCACCTTGAGGATGACCCCATATCGGAGCAGGTCTTGACCGAGGTTGCGCCGTGTGTTGTGCTGGATATAAAGGTCATAGGCCTCGTCCCAGTCCTTGAGCGGCGTACCCTCAAGGTCATCCGCACATTTGTAGAACAGTGGAGCGAACCCGCCTGACGTGGAGCCGATTTCCGTTCCATCGGAGTTGCGAATGAAGCAGTTCTCCCCAATGTACTCCAGTAGTTCCTCTTTCGTTTTCAGTTTCTTCATGCTTTACTCCTCCTCAACAGTTACCGGAAACCCGGTGACAGCGTGATACAGTTTTGCGGCCTTTTTGAGTTTGCTGACCTTTTTGGTGTAGAGGTACTCAACGCACAGGTTGAACACCTTAACGGCGTTCTCGTCACTGTCGTAGAACTGTTCGCACTCGCTGAGCAGATATACGGCAGTATTGAGATTCTTAGAGGAATACATTGTTATTCTCCTTTCTTTCTTGCACTTGCAACCAGTACAGAGTGACGACGCTTCTTATAAAACCCGGTCTTGTAAATCTCAACGGAAATGACACTTGCTTTCTTCCACTGAGTGTTCCCATAGGTTCTCGCTTCCTGTTCGGTCTCAAAGAAACGGCTCCTATGAAATTGACCATCGGCTGTTTCTGTGAGAACACTAAACATTCCCGCTCTATACATTGTTGTTCTCCTTCCTTTACTCGGCCCGAACGATAACTCTGTAATAAGTGAAGCCGTTTTTGAGTTGACGAGTCTCAATGTTGAGGGCCTTGTTTTCGTATGCGAACTTCTCAGCGACAGCAATCTGGAAGAAGTCCTGGCAGAGATAAGAGATACCGTTGATGACCTTGCTATACATTTGATTGACCTCCTGTTCCTTTCTGATAGTATAATACCATACCTTTATTCTAAAAGCAAGAACTTTCTTCTATTTCTGTTGAATAAAAGTGAACAATTTATTCTTCATTCTTTTGTGCATCTTTTCAAAGAATTATTCTTGCATTCTGTTCGACCTTGTGGTAGTATAATGTCAGAAAGAACAACAGCGAGGATAAAACAGAATACTCAATGGTCGTACCCAACTCTCCGGAGTATCAAGGCGACAAATAGTTGCGAAAGGCAACCTCGCTCGAGTTCTTTCAGAAAGGAGCCGAATATGTTACGCATTAGTTACGAAGACCGTTCCTATCGTATTCTCGAGGATGACAATGGTGTTCAGTTCATCCATTATAAGTCTCTCCGGGCATTCGACAAGAACCTTTATGACTACAACGAACTCGGCGAGAATGGCCCGTTCTGCAAAGGTGAGTATCAGTTCCTCCAGGACGATGACTTCTCCCTGTTCATCTATTACATTGACGGCTCCGACTATACCGGCGAAAGCAAGGTTTCATCTATTCGTATCAACAAAATCTCGGCGGCCTGTATTTCCACTCCCTGCGGAGACGAGTTCTATGGTGACCTCTGGAAAATCACCCGAAATATAGACTCGGACATCTACTATATCCGGGAAAAGGGCGAGGACTATGACGACGAGGTTGACGTATACGTTGACGGAACCCTGCTGGAGCAAAACTGAATAGGAGGGTTTCTATGTACCAGTGGAAAGCATTTAAGACTCTGGAGGAGGCGAAGCAGTTCAAGGGAGAAAACAAGCGGGGCGTCATCTATGACCTCAACAAAGACCGCAAGCGTGTTGAGCGTGGCCGACCCCCATGTTCTATCGCTGTCATCTGCGGAGTGAACCCGGCCCTGAACTACTCCGTGGAGTGGACCGTCTAAAATCTTTGTAAAATGGGGCTTGCAATTTGTTGTTTTATGTGGTAATATAGCAGTTGTAAGCCCCACCACATTCTAAAGGAGGTAAACCATGAACAAAGATAGAAGAAAGGTCCTGGACGAAATCCGTGAGCGGATGGAGTCCCTCAAAGACGACTTGGACAGCATTCGTTCTGACCTCGAGGAGCCGAAAGACGAGGAGCAGGACTACGCCGACAATATGCCGGAGAATATGCAGTCCAGCGAGAAGCACGACCGAGCGGAGGAAGTGGTGTCCATTCTGGAGGAGGCCATTAGTTCCGTCGAGGAGGCCGTCACCAACCTTGAAAACGCTATTGAGCGAGTAGAGGAGGCGACAGAGTGATGGATAAGCCTATCCGACAATATGTGGACAAGCATGGCACTCTTGTTCGCCCCGGCGATATCATCCGTTTCGACGGAGATGGGATGACCGAAAAGGTGTATCTCGCAGAGGGTACTCCGGAGCAGTATGACCTCGGTATCAATGCTTCCAATGAGGCATTCCTGGAGCGTCACCCTGAATGGACTCGGGAACTTTACCCTCTGTATCAGTACAACCATCTCGAATATGAGGTAATCGGGCATGAAGACGAATAGTTCAGAAAAGCCCAAACCGACCCCGCATTTCCTATTTGAAGTCAGGCGAGACGGGAAAACCCTCATGTCAACCCGGTACAAGTCAGCGGTCTATGATAAGAGGACTCGTGCCTCTATGCGAAAGGCCGGATATAAACTATACCTGAACGGAAAGCCGTTCAAGGAGGAGGACCTGAAATGACCCAGAAGATAATCACCGTTCGCATCCACCCTGAGCGCAAGCGGAGACGCCGCTATCGCCCTGAGCCGTTTGGCATCCTGTTGGGTGTACTGCTGTCGGCCGTGTGTTTGGTTATGTATGCAGGTATCACCATGACAGTCCTTGCGAGGGACGCTCAGGACGACCTCACCGTCCCGGCAAAGGCAACCATGACCCAGTCCCTCCCCAATAGCGGGGAGGAGGCTGAGGTCGGCTCAGAGTCCGTCACTGTGGACTATAACACATTAGTCCCCGCCGCTGACCCTGCTGATATGCGCCGTCTTGCTCAAATGGTATGGGGGGAGGCTCGTGGCGTGGAATTAAAGGTTGAGCAGGAGGCTGTCATCTGGTGCGTGTTCAACCGTATTGATGACCCTCGCTTCCCTGACACGATTGCTGAGGTATGCACTCAGTCTCAGTTCCACGGATATGACCCTGATAACCCGGTTGAGCCTGAGTTCTACGATATGGCTCTCAGTGTGTGGAATGAATGGAACCGACTCCATCTTGGAGACCCGACTGCTGTTCGCACGTTGCCGGTTGAGTATGTGTACTTCCACGGTGACGGGGAGCGGAACTGGTTTCGTACCGAGCACGAGGAGTTCGAAAACTTTTGGGAGCCTACTCATTCCCATTATGGCTCTGATTATATGTAAGGAGGAAAACTGCAATGAAATTCGAAAAGGTAAATGACCCCGCTCTGGTGAATCGGCTGTTCCGGCCCACCAAACTCCAGAGCGCTCTGATGGCAATCCACAAGTCTGAGGGGCAGGTGTTCAAGGTCATCTTGAGCGACGACGAGTATGCAACCATTCGCTCGGCTCAGGCGAGCTATCACAACTGTATCAAGAAGTTAGGGTTCCGCAATATGAAAGCCCGTGTTTTCGGCGGGAGCCTGTATATCATCAAACTGGAGGAACCCGATGTTCAGCGCAATTCGTGAGTTCCTAAGTGCAAGGGCAGAATATGAGCGGAGCCTGTTGTGTCTGTATGTCGTTGTTGACGGGTTCACCCCTTTAGAAAGAGACTGCATACGGATAGCCGTCAAGCGCATCTCTGAATGGACAGGGGTCAGCACAAACAAGGTCTTGGACAAGTGTGTCGAGGCCGTTCTCCTTGGAACCCCGTTTGATGACACCACTGTCGGCAGAGAAGTCAAGAAAATGTTAGGAGGTATCTAATATGGGATATTGCTATGTCTGTGACCGGTGCGGGAAGATTATCCCGAATACGGTTTACACTGTGGGCATCGGTGCTGAGTCCGTGATGGGAGGTAACAATGTAGAGTCAGCCTCATTCAATCTCGGTCAGAACCTTTCCCCTGACAAGAAGTTCTGTCGGGATTGTGTGAATGTCATCCTTGAGGTCATGCGGCCTCTGAAAAAGGGGAGTAAAGATGGAGAAGAGGGATAAGCCGCTCCACGACTCATGGGAAAGCCGGTTTCGTATCGTTGACTTTAGGAGGATAGAACCGAGACCATGTCCGAACTGTGGCGCATACCCTAAACTCCATAGGAATAAGCGGTCCCGATATAAATACGAGTGCAACGGTGATTGTTGGACTCAGACCCACTGGTGCAGTACAGAGCAAGAGGCTCGCAGGGAATGGAATAACCTAAAGAAAAGGGGTATGGAAGATGATTGAGGTAACTGAGCGCAAGCGTGTTCCTGAGAACTGTTCGACCTGCTTGTATGGGCCGAATGCTATCGGATGGGACGGCAAACCCGTCGGGAGAATAGGTTGCGGACACGCTGACCGTCAGGGGGACTGGATGTTGTATGCTATGGGGCTGAAAGGCTCCTGTCCCTCATTCTGGTTGGACCCTGCAAGGTTTGACCGAGTATGAGAATGCTGTGGCATCCAGACCTCATTCCCCTCATGCCTGACAAGACCCTGCTGAAACTGTTGCAGTATGTTCAGGACATGAGGGAGGGTTGGAGGGATAGGGTAGGTTCCTCAACTAAGATTGTCCCGTGTGTTTGGTATGGGGCCTATGAGCAGTTGATAGCCTACTGGAGCCTCGTTGCTTGTGAGGTCGATAAGCGTGGGCTTGAGCGTTCCCCTGTATGGGATGACATTGAGTACAGGGGCCTCCATGAGCCTTTCCGCTGTCTCCGGCTCGACTGGCTCGAAATGTACTTTAGCACGGACAATCCGTATGCCGGTTTTCATACCGAAGAAAAACTTTATTCTCAAATTTTATGGCTCAGAAACCATGGAAAAGACTGTTCTAAAATCCTGAATGCGTTGAGGCTCAAGGGTTTCAAGAGTGTAGAAAAATTATTCTAAAAATTTGAAGAAAACTCTTGCATTCTTCTTGAGAGTGTGGTAATATAATGTCAGAAAGCAAGGGGCGAGAACCCCGGAAACAAAATCAGAACATTATAGGAGGAAAATAAAATGACTACTATCTACACTTCCAAGAAGACTGGCGCTTCCTACACCATGAAGACCATGGAGAACGGCAAGTTCGAACTCACTTCCATCGAGGACTCCACCGATATCATCATCACCACCGAGTCCGTCCTCAAGCGTTGGTACAAGAAGTCCATCGTCGTTGACTTCACCAATGCCGAGGAGAAGCCTGAGGAGGAGACCACTGAGGAGACCACCACCGAGGAGAGCAAGCCCGAGAAGAAGACCTCCAAGAAGTCCGGCAAGAAGACCGGCCCTCGTGCCAAGACCTACGAGGAGCAGAAGTGGGGCCTGTCCCACACTCGCATCAGCCTCGACGGGCTCTGCGGTCTGTTCGACCTGACCTCCGTTGAGTACGATGAGACCACTCAGATGGTTTCCCTCCTCATGGGTGCTGATACTGTGGCTCGCCGCCGTGCGTGGCAGAACGAGCTGACCGGCTCTGTGTGGTTCCGCTTCAAGAATGCTGAGTACGAGCTGACCGACGTGGAGTATATCTCCACTGAGGTCGCCTAACCACCACTCAATCGCTGAAAGGAGTTTTCAAAATGACTGACACTAAGATGAACCAGATTGCCGACAAGATTCAGAAACTGCTTGCTCTGGCTGGTAACAACCCCTCCGAGACCGAGGCAAAGGCGGCTCTCCTCAAGGCTCAGGCTCTGATGGCGAAGTATAACGTCGATATGGAAGCCGCTCAGACCGGTGAGAAAATCACCTACGAACTCGTCGAGACCAAGGTCAAAGCGCACAAGTTCAACAATTCCCTCGGGACCATTCTGGCGAATGCTTTTGCCTGTCGCATCATCATCCTCGGCGCAACCAATAAAATCGCATTCTTCGGACGCTCTGACAATGCAAAGGCCGTCGCCTCCGCTATGGAATTCGCATTCAGCGTGATGAAGAAAGGCGGCGACAAGGCTACTCGGGACAACGGGTTCATCCCCGGTCATCAGGGAGCGGCTCACTATTATAACTCCTATGTCCTCGGGTTCCTGCATGGTATCAAGTCCGCTCTGGACGCTCAGACTGTGGCTCTCGCTGTGGTAGTTCCTCAGGACGTGAATGACGCATTTGGCAAAAAGTTCCCGAACCTGAGACAGACCCGTTCCTCTAATACGAAAGCGGCGTTCGGTCGTAATGCGTATGAGGCTGGTATGCGGGACGGTTCGAGTGTTATGTCTCGCAGAAGTATTGAGGCATGAAACAAAAGTACAAAATCCCGCCCATTTATAAGGCAAAAATAGGGGCTTTACAAATGGGCGGGATTGTGGTATTATGTAGTAAACCGCCTATTTATGGCAATGTAAGGAGGTATTTTGTAAAATGAAAGTACTCGGTAAATACTGCCCGGACTTTCCGGATGTGTATGACGAGAACTACAAACAGTTCATGGAGGCCCTCACTGTTGAGGGTGTCTCTGCTGAACTCGCAAATCATCTTTCTGTCATTGTGGACGGGACGGACTATTTTGAGGCCCCTGCTTCCACTAAGTATCACGGGGCATTCCCTGGAGGACTGTTCAAGCACTCGTTTAGCGTGGCTCAATATCTCATGCACTTTACCGAGGCTGAGCATCTCAAATGGGAGCGGCCCTGTTCTCCGTTGCTGGTAGGGCTTTTCCATGACTTCTGCAAAATCGGGGCTTATAGAATTGTTGGAACCCATGAGGACAACGACTCTAACGGCCTGAAACCTATCTATGCCCATGTGGATGGAGTTGCCGGTTTCGGAGGTCACGGTGCTGATTCCCTGTGCAAACTTCTCCTTGAAGTCCCTCTCACCCGTGAGGAGGCCTTGTGCATCCGCTGGCACATGGGCGCATACGAGACCGACAAGTGGAATGAGTTTGAGGCCGCTATCAAGGTCTGTCCGAACGTGCTGTGGACTCATCATGCGGATATGTGTGTGTCCAAAATCCTGGGGTATTGATTATGGGAACTCAGGGACGACGTGAGGCTCGTTGGGTCGAGCCGGGAACCCTTGCTCCGGCAAAGGGCAGACGGCTATTGAGGTCGTCTGAGGGACGGAGGAGGACGAAGTTTTTGCTCCGTGTGTTGGGGGTGGCCCTGTTTGTGGCCTGTCCCTACCTGTACCTCCTCGTCATGCAACTGGCCTCCGGCCGTATGCTGGAGCCGTTTGTGCTGGTCCTATTTCCAGCACTGATGGAGGCCGTTGCAGTATTTATCCATAGAAAGGGGATGTGACCCATGCAGACAAAGCCGAGAGACGTTGCCTACTGTGGCGTCAACGAAAAGCGCATCAGAAAGGCGGAACCATACCTCAATGAGGAGAACACGGCGCATCTCCGGGACTTCATTGTTGAGCGGTATCGTATTCACGTTCGCAAGGATATCCTCGGTAAACCTCAGCCGTGGACTAAGAACCCGGTTCTTAAGGAGTACAAGTTTACCAACGTATTCCGGGAGGATGACCGTGTCAGCCGTGCGCTGATTGAACTGGTTTCCACGAACCCTGAACTCACTCTGGAGGAAAAGGTGCTGAATACATTCCTGCTCCGGTCCTGGAATAACCCGAACACATTCACGGATTTCGGGGGGCCGTGGTCGGCTGATGAAATCTATGATGGGCTGGCCCTAAAGGAAGCAGTTCGCCCGACCTATAAGCGGCTCCTCATTGAGAGCCCTGACCGCAAGTGGTGGTCCAGCGCATATAATCAGGGCGGCACAAAGTACGCATGGAAATTCCCGGACGGGGAGGGCTTTAGTCGTGCTCCGTCTGAGGAAATGGGGAAGAAATTCAAGGACTACGAGCCGGACATCCCCCTGCGGGTATTCCATATCGGTCCATGGTTAAAAGAGCGCAAGGTGTTCCGCCGCCTGATGAAAGCCAAAGACCAGGAGGCCGCATACAATATCATCCGGGAGATTCGTGGGTTTGCCTCATTCCTTGCCTATCAGGTATTCGTTGACCTGACCTATATTGAGGACTTTCCGTTCTCCGAGAATGAGTTTACTGTTGCGGGGCCGGGGTGCAAGCGGGGTCTTGACCTTGTGTTCAGTGACTACGGCGGTATGACCCATGAGGAGGCCCTGTTCTTCCTCCGGGACAACATTGACGAGTACTTTATTGCGCTCCAGGCCGGGGACTATGCTCGTCTGTTTGGATGGAACCCTGAGAAACTGTTCAAGTATCGCCCCGAGGGAGACCGCTGTCTGAATGTCATGGCCCTTGAGAATTGCTTCTGTGAGTTGAGCAAATATATCAAGGCTGTGAATGGTACGGGTCGTCCCCGCAACTGCTATCATCCCACGACTGAGCCGTGGAACTACCAAAAGGAGGAAAACTGATGACTTCCGTACAATGGATGATTTCTGATACCCTGCTGGATGTTGGCATAAACCCCGGTCTTTTGGGGTGGGACTATCTCAAGGTCGGAGTTGAGATGGTCTACAATGACCGGGAGTACCTGCGGAACATGACCGGGAAACTGTACCCTGATATTGCAAAGGAAGTGGACTCTACCACGTCCAGAGTTGAGAGAGCCATTCGCCACGCTATTGAGAGCGCATTCAATAACATGGCGGAGGACACTCGCAAGAAGTATTTCGGGAATGTGGTGAGCATGAACAGCGGCAAGGTCACGAATACCACATTCATCGCCGTTATCGTTGAGCGCATCCAGAACAACATTCAAGCCGATGGGATTATGAGAGAGGAGGAGCATCACAATGCGAGTAATGGGGTGGAGTAACTGGTTAGACATGGCGAACATTTATGCCGGAATCATGTCTGGTTGCACTAAGGTCACGGTCGGGGCCGTTATTGTGAAGCATGGCCGAGCGGTGAGTTTTGGTGCGAACCGGGCAATCCCTGACCTCTGCAAGTATCGGGGCTGTCTCCGGATTGAGAAGTATGGGGACAATGACAAGACTCACCGTTCCCCGGCTGATTGCAGGGCAATCCATTCCGAGGTTGACGCTATCTGTGGCGCAAGAGAAGACCTCACCGGGACAACCATTTTTGTCACTCGCTATCCGTGCGAGGCTTGCGCTCGTGCCATTGTCTCGGCCGGTATCACGAGGGTCATCTATGGGCGGCAACAGAAAATCAGTGAGGAGACCCAACGTATTTTCGAGGACTCTGGTGTCACTGTCATTTGGGAAAAGGACTGGGACGCCCCGGACGTGAGGAACTGAGATGGGATGTGTGAGCCTTGTACCCTACGACGAGGAGTTTGCACGTCGTCAGGAGTTCATGTCCGCCTTGGACGACCTGAGGTCCGCCGTGGAGTCGTGTATGGACAATATTAAAGCGGTCTTTGAAGTGCTGATTGACATTGTCAAAGATATTGTCCATACAATCGTAAAAGCATGGAACAAAATTAGTGCTTGCATAGTCCCGCCCCGTGTGTTATACTTGTCAAAGCACGGCAAGACGGCAAGGGTTCGGAAAAAGAACCTAAACCGCATCAAACGAATATGGAGTAAACTTTTGAAAGGTGGATTGGATTGAATGCAAGCGTTATTCGACAGAACACGAAAAGCCCTTGCCTCAGCGAGACAGCGGTACGGAAACGTCAATCAAGTGCTGGTGTCCGTTGAGGAACTGAATGAACTCTCATGCGTCCTGACAAAATACCCTCGGTTTGATACCCATGAGGAAGCCATTCAAAGCCTCAGAAACAAGGTGCTGGAAGAGTGCGGGGACGTGTTCAATGCCCTGGACCATGTGCAAGCCATTTTCAATATCTCGGACGAGGAAATCGTTGAGGCGGCGGCTCGTAAGGGCGACCGACTTGTGCGCTGGTTGCAGGGGGACACGCAACAGGTCACTATGACAGATAGAGTCGTCCCTGACGCTCCCTGTCATTTGTGCCTGTATGATGGGCCTGACCCGAACGCTCTGCCTTGTGTCTCCTGTAAAGCCGAACCCGGATATAAAGGGTTTACTCCTAAGAAATAACCGAAAGGAGGGGTGACCCTTGAAGTTGCAGGAGTTTGACTCTCTCATTGGACAAGATTCGTATGTCCGCTGTTCTGACAAGAAACGGATTGACTCTGCCATTGTAAGCCTCAAGGCGGCTGAGGCCCATGTTTTCGCCGGAGGTCAGATTGGATGGTGGGTGCGGTCCGGGTATATTGTCGTAGACATTGATGAGGGTAAGGAGCAAGCCCTTGAAATTGTAAAGCGGCTCGGTCTCAAGACTCTCATGTGCAAGACCCCAAAAGGCCTCCATCTGTACTTTAAGACAGATAAGGAGTTTCCTCAGCGAGTGGGAATGGTTTTGCCCTGTGGCTTGAAGTGCGACTTTCGTTGTGCGAATAAGGGGTACGTCCT
>UMDE01050050.1_pt1 | contig 19035 bp, 20 predicted proteins | sample 1964411 | NCBI WGS metagenome assembly UMDE01 (sample SAMEA4835986, study PRJEB28245) | human gut metagenome | biome: gut microbiome; material: fecal sample | place: Denmark | collected 2008
ACAAAACAAGACAGCCGTAAACTGTCTTGTTTATATGTAATACTATTCGTCAGCGTTGTTAATTGCCCTTATTCTGAGCAGTGAAACAATGCACAGAGTAACTTTTATCAACATTATGAAGATGAAAATTATGCTGTAAATATTGAATGTTTCAGCACCGCGAATTATGTCAAGAAGGGTATAAACTCCGTAAGAAACCATAATCATAAAAGTAACAGCAGATGATATAATAATCAAGCCGTTTGCCATCGTGCTTTTACTGCGTATGGATTTGTAAACGAGATATACGGGCAATACCAACGATGCAATATCCATAATTTCAAAAATAACATATAAAACATAATTTTCTAACAAGCTTGAGAAAGATGCAAAGGTTGTAAAAAGAGTGTTGAAAATGAATATGACCGGGTAGTCGTCGTGTATTGCCCAGAAAGAAGAATCTTCACAATAGTATGTGTTATACAAAAATGTCACTTGAATCCAAATGGCAAGCAGTAACAGAGTTGCAATGAGTACACCTTGTATAATTCCTGTGTACTTGAGAGTTTTATTGTTTTTCATAATCTCACCGCCTTTTAATCTCTTTTAACTGTTACAAAAATTAATCCGATTTTTATTATTAAATTGATTATGTAAAACGCTAACAATAGAAAATAGTGATTGGATGTGAAAAAATATCCTATTGTAAAAAATAAGCCGTAAAATGCTGACAAAACGGTGTCGGGAATCATAAGAATAATTGTATTTGCGGATTTTTTGTTTTTGAATACTGATTTGTATGTTAAAAACCAAAGCAGTGCGGGCATCAATATTAGTACAAAATTTTGAAACAGAATTGCCTGTACGGTGTAGGGGTGGTCAAAATAGAACTCTATGAGATAAAGCGGAGTTATTGCAAACATAGGTGCGTATATCGGCGGCTCGGATGTTATACAATGAATATTAAAACACACGATTGACCCTACAGTAAGCCACAATACAAAGAAAATCTGCCAAATTGCTGTCGCTTGATTTTTTGTAATTTCTTTCATAAAATCACCGCCTTTTGATTAATTACAATTTTTCTGTGTTTCTATTGTATTAATATTATAGCACAATATAATTCAAAGTGCAATTGCAAAATATTCTGCCATGCAATTTCGTGCGATTTTTACAAAACAATAATCCTAAAAAGGTTCAGATTGACGGTAAAATTAGTTGTAATGAATAAATTGCAGTAAAACTTTTGTGCAAAATAAAACCCGACAGCCGCACATTGTACCGTGTGACTGTCGGGGAGAGAAGGATTTGTATTAACTTTAAATCAGAATCCCGTTGCAATGGTCAATTTCATGCTGAATAATCTGTGCGGTAAAGTCTGAAAAACTGCGTTTTATCTGCTTGAAATTTTCGTTGAAATATTTTACTTTTATCGTTTTGTAACGAACTGTTTTGCGTTCGCCGTCAAGCGAAAGACAGCCTTCCTCGGTTTCAAATTCACCGAACTTGCTAATGATTTCGGGATTGAACATAACAAGATATTTTCCGTTGTCATTAATTGCGATTATCCTCTTTGCAACGCCTATCATGTTAGCCGCCATGCCCACACAACGGTCAAAATTTGCCCTGAGTGTGTCAAGCAAATCCTGTGCCGTCTGCAAATCTGCCTGTGTTGCGTCCTCCGACTTTCTCTGTAAAAACATAGGATCATGTACAATTTCTCTTACCATAACTCTGCCTCTTTCAGTTTCTAACCCGAGTATAACACATCGGTGTATTTAAAACAAGTCTTACTGTTCCGACTGAATATTGACCGCTGTCCATTCACCTTCTTTATTGATTACGGTAATTCGTGATTTTACGGGTTCGGTTGTCATCCAAAAAGTTCCGTCCTCTGTGTATAAATCCTTTGTGTATTCAATCCACATATATCCAGTGTCTGTGTAAAGCTTTGCGGAGTTCAATTCAACCTTAGCTTTGACTGTGTAATCGCCCTCAACACGGTCATATGAATAATACGCAAGTTCTCCGAATTTTCCTTTGGCGGTTTCATATTCACCGTTGAAATCAATAACATTTTTTATATCATTCAAAAGTGGTTCAAGCTGTTTTTGGTCCGATTGTGAATATCCCTTGTCAAATTCATTTAGCATTTCGTCGCTGAAATATGGGCTTTTCGCTGTATCTATGTTGTCAGCACCGTACATATAATTTGCCCCGATAATAATTAAGGGGATAAGAACAGCAACCAAAATAGCCGCAATTGCAACTTTAATTATTCTTTTCTTTTTGTTCTGCTTTTCAATACTTTTCCATACGCTGTTAATTTCATCGTCAAGGTGTGCCGTTTTGTCAATTTCGGTTTTTGAAAGTGATAAAATACGATTGCATTTATCGCAAGTACGGCAATGCTCCTCAATGAATTTCCTGCTTTCATCACTTGCGGTATTATCGGAATACAAAGGAATTAAATCACGCACTATGTTGCAGTTTTTATTCATTATCATCACCAAGCCTTTCCAATAATCTGACTTTTGCACGGTAATAGGTGACTCGTACCCATGTTTCTTTTTTGCCGAAAATTTCGGCAATTTCCTTATATGACAGCTCTGCAAAAACTTTTAAAATAAAGACCTCACGATACGGTTCATCAAGAATATGCAGATATTTATGTATTCGCAATGCCGTGTCTTTATCCGAAAGCTTTTCTTCTAAATTGCTGATGTCGGCAATTTCTGCATTGTCAAAACCATCAATTTTCTTTTGCTTACGCAGATATTTTAAATATTCGTTTTTGGCAATGGCACAAAGCCATGTTGATGGCTTGTACTTTTTGTTGTAGCTTTTGTAATGTTCAAATGCTTTAAGAAAAGTTTCGGCAGTCAATTCCTCTGCAAGGTCGCTGTTTTTACAGAGATTAATCAGAAATCCGTAAACTGTTTTAAAGTTTTGTCTGTAAAATTCTTCAAATGGCACTTTGTCACCTCCCGTATATTAAATCCGCAAATTGCTGTTTTGTTACAGTATATTGAAATTTTATCATAAAAATTTTTTCTGTTCAATGTTTTGCAACAGACAACCTCTTGTCTACATATAAATTACCGAGGTGGTTAGGTGAAATATCCGGAGTTATCGTGCGATGTTTATGCTGAGGTTGACGGTGAGAATGTTTTGCTGATTGAGATTGACAGAGAGGGCAGAGCAAAGGTTTATCATGAAAATTTAAGAATTGACGGGGTGCAGAAAATTTTTGAAGAAATCAACGGCAACATTGAAAGCTACATAAAATATTTCGGAACAAAATAAAATAGCACAAAATAAAACGCCCTCCGTTTGGAGAGCGTAATTCTGTGAATTTACAAATTATCAAAATTAATCTTCGTCATCGCTGTGGGCATGGTCATACAGCTTTTGAATATCCTCGGGAAGATTGTTCGGGAGCATTTCGTTGATTCTGTCCTCGTTGCCGTCAGCAATGGCAGTATCGTAGTACCAGCACTTAAAGCGGAGCATATCAAGCGTCTTTTGAAGACGCTCAATTTCCTTTTCTACGGTTTTTTTCTGATTTTCAAAAAGTTCTCGCCTTTGCGGATAGGACGAACTGCCCTCGGCGCACCATTGCATAAATTTTCTTATTTCCCTGATTTCAAGTCCCGATTTTTTGAGGCAGTCAATTATGCGGAGTGTTTCAAGCTCTCTGTCGGAAAATCTGCGGATACCCGAAACCCTCTCCATATGCGGAAAAAGTCCCTCTTTATCGTAGTAACGCAGGGTTGAAACAGGAATACCGCACATCTGAGATACCTGACCGATTGTGTACATAAAATCACTCCGAAACATTCTAAAAGGTCTTGACCTAAAGCCAAGTTTATCTATCAATACAATCATACTGCATAATGATTTGGATGTCAATTGAATTGTTTTTTGAATAAAAAATTAACGGAGCAGATTTTAATTTCTGCTCCGTGTTTGTTATTTGAATGAACGGGAAAATACGCTTGTCATATCTATATCATTTGTGGTCATGTTAAGTATTATCAATGCTACGGTCATTGCAACGATAAAAACCGAAAAGAATTTAAAGAACGACTCTGCTTTTGAAAATTTTTTAGCACCTTTAGTGTAAACAAAGGGTGATTTTACCATTTTTTCAGCCATTGCTGATTTTGAAATATAAAAGAAAAATCTTGATGCCATAATGCCAAAGGATGCAATCATTATGTTATTCCACACATTTCCCGACTTTCCGAAAAAGCCCATAAACGGCATACAATAAAAAATGTATAACGCAATGAACAGTAATATTGGTCTTAAAAAAGTTATGTTTGAAACGGTACAGTCAAAGCCGAGTACATTAGCTGTGCTAAGTAATATCAGAGTAAACAAAAGCACTGTTATGATAATTCCGATTACACTTCCATTGGTAATGTTTATACCGCAATTTTGAAGTATGGCGACAAAAGTCAAAAAAATTGCTCCGATTCCAAAACACACAAAGTCAAAAATCATTAGTTGCTTTTTCATATAAATCTCCGTGTTTTAAAATATATGCTGAATATACCATGTTTTTTGACATTATACAATACTATTGTTATTTAATTGGAATAAGTCACATATTGAACACTTTTTACTTGTTGAAATTGCATATAAAAAGAAAGCAAGGCACGAAATTGCACCTTGCTTTTTGGGAAGATATATTAATGTAACTTGTTGTTTTGATTATTTCTTTTCGAGAACATTGAGGAAATCTTCAATTTCGGCAAGCTTTTCTTTTGCAAGATTTTTGCCGGCGTTATACGCCTCGTCAAGCACATCCGTGTTCATCTCAAATGATTTTACATACTTGTGTGACGGGCGGAGTACCATAAGTATGCCGTCCTCCTCAAGCTGTTTCATTCTTTTGCATTGCTCATTATAGCGGTCAAATCTCGTCATAAGAGCGTTGATGAGGTTCGGATAGTCCTTGTATTTTTTGCTGATTAAAAATTCAAACTTGCGATAGTCCGTGCAAGGCTCATTTTCGGGCTTTGTCAAAAGCACAAGCACACGGGAACAGCCCTGTTCAAACGCACGGTCAAAGGGAACAGCGTCGGCAATACTGCCGTCAACATACTTTCCGCCCTCAAATTCGCTTATCTGATAGAGAATAGGAACTGTGCAGGACGCTCTTACTGAGTCAAGCAATCGCTGTTCGCTTTTGTTCTCGGAAAAATATTTTGCCTTGCCTGTTACGCAGTCGGTTGCCACAAATTCGCAGTTTGTATCTGACGCAAAAAATGTATCAAAATCGAACGGATAGTCCTGATAAGGAAATCTGTAAATCATATTGTCAAGATCCATTGAAAGAAAACCGAGAACCGAAAAATCACCTGTCCTGTGGGGCATAATAACCCTGCGGGAACGACCTTCCTGTTTTGCGGTAAAATCAAGGGCGACCTCAGCTCCCGCCGAAACTCCTGCAACATAGTCAAAGTGTATTTTGTTTTCAAGCAGACAGTCGGTTATACCGGCGGTAAAAATTCCTCGCCTTGCTCCGCCTTCAATTATCAGACCTGTCATAAGGACCTCCGTTGACTCAAAAAAATTTTGGTGCTATAATCAAACTGTTTTATGGGGTGATAGTATGGACGCTAATGTGACTGACCTTCGCATTGTAAAAACAAGAACTAATATAAAAAATTCGCTGATTGATTTGCTTGCCGAAAAAAATGTTTCCAAAATCACGGTGACTGAGCTTGCAGAAAAGGCGATGATTAACCGCAAAACCTTTTACCGCCATTATCACACGGTTCAGGATGTTGTCGATGATATCAATTACGATATAGTCAACGATGTTATCAGCCATGCGAAAAAATCCGACCGTGACGGCAACAATCTTGTGAATCAGCTGAATTTTATCGGTCTTTCCATTGTTGAAAATAAAGAACAGATTAATAAAATTCTGAAAAATTCTCCCGAGGTGTTCGGCTCGGGACGCTCTGTTGAGCTTTTGAAAAGATTTATCGAGGTTTCAATAAGACCTGTGCTTAATTTTAAAAATGAAACAAAACTCAAATACCTTGTTGAGTTTGTCGTTTCGGGATTTATCTCGGTTTATGTCCGTTGGTTCAATGACGGCTGTGCAGAAAGCTCCGAAAAGCTTGCAGACGCTGTCAACGAGTTCGTTCTCGGAGCATTGTCCGAATATGTTCGCCCGAAAAGCTGATTAACTCATTTTCCAATGAGCCTTAGTAATTGCCTCGAATCCTTTGGGGGAGAGAATAGGCTTTGAAATTTTTTTCATTGTTTCATCGCAAAGACAACGGTTTTCGCAGAATTCCCTGCCTGCCTCCGTGATTGAATCAAGGTATGCCTTTCTCTGCCTTTCAGCTTTTTCTGCAATAAAAAGCTCGCCCTCGGGACATTTTATCATCGTGTAATTGCCGTTACCGCAAATCAAATCAAGCTGTTTTATAAGTGCGGGATACATCGGTTCGGCACTCACATAGCCGCAAGTTGTAATAACCAAAAGCCTCTTTTCGTGCATTGCTTCATCACGCAGTTCATGGAAAGAGGCTTCTTTGTCCTCGGCAACATTTCCCGAATAGGGGAGCATATACGGCAGACATCTGTCGGTTAATGCTTTCATCTGTGACGGCATACCGAAAAAGTAGAGCGGAAAGCTCTCAATGATAATATCGGCAGAATTAATCTTTTCGTAGATTTTCTGCATATCGTCCTTTATAACACATTTGCCGGGTGTTCTGCTCCAACACGAAAAGCAACCCATACACGGCTTGATTGTTTCCTTTTTAATCGTGATATATTCAATTTCCGTATCGGCTGAAAAGCCGTCAAGAAATGCTTTTGTAATGTTAAGAGTATTGCTTTTTTCGCCCTTTGGACTACCGTTTAATACGAGAACCTTCATAATCACTCCTGTGACGGCTTGTAAACCGCATTTTTATCCATTGTGGTAAACAAAAGATTTCCCTTTGCCCTCACTTCACCGTCAACCTTGATGACACACGCAAATTCAAATGCCGACTTTGTTGACATTGTAACATTTACGCTGATGACAAGCGTATCACCCGGAATAACGGGGCGGAGCATTTTGAAATCCTTGACTTTTAGAAGAACATACAGCTTGTCCTCCTCAACGCTTTCGGGAGCAAATACAAGACTGCAAAGCTGTGCCGCAGATTCAATGAGCAATACTCCCGGCATAATCGGTGTGTCGGGAAAATGACCTGCAAAATACGGCTCGTTCACCGACACATTTTTAATACCTGTTGCCGAAACATTCGGTTCAAGCTCGGTCACCCTCTCAATCATCTGAAAGGGTGGTCTTTGTTTTATTCTTTGATTGATTTCAAGCAGATTCATCATAAGCTGAGTCCTCCGTCAAGCACAAGCACCTGACCTGTCATATATGAAAAATCGTCACTGCAAAGCTGTCCGACTACATTTGCGACATCCTGAACTGTGCCGAATCTCTTTTCGGGAATAGCCTCAAGATACTTTTTCTGCAATTCTTCGGGAATGCCGTTCATCATTTCGGTTTCGATAAAACCGGGTGCAACTGCGTTTACTCTGATTCCGTACTTTGCAAGTTCCTTTGCAAGCGTGTGTGTCATAGCGTTTACCGCACCCTTTGTTGCACTGTAAACCGACTGACCTTCAACTGCAAGAACAGAGCTTACGGAAGAAATGTTGATGATGATTCCGCTCTTTTTGCGGAGCATTTTAAGCGACGCCTGTCTTGCACAATTGAAATATCCTTTGATATTAATGTCAAGACTTCTTTCAAGTGACTCGTCTTTAATCATCAAAAGGTAAGCGTCGTCAACCACACCTGCGTTGTTGACAAGCACATCAATTCCGCCGAAGTCCTGCTGAATACTGCGGAACATATCCTTTACTTCGTCAATATCTGCCGTGTTCGCCTTGTAGGCAACGGCTTTTCTGCCGAGTGATGTAATTTCGTCAACAGCCTTTTGAGCCATTTCTAAATTTGAATTGCAGTTCACGGCAATGTCATATCCAAGCTCTGCAAGCTTTAAAGCGCAAGCCTTGCCAATGCCCCTTGATGAACCTGTTACAAGAGCGGTTTTGCTCATATTTACCTCCGATTTTTACGCTTTCTTCAGAATTACGGCAGAGTATGTTCCGCCCGCACCCATTGAAAGAGCAAGTCCGTATTCGTAATTTTTCTCGCTGTCAGAAAGAAGCTCAGCCGCATATGCCGCTGTCATTGCGCTTGCTGCGGCTCTTGCATTGCCGATTTCCTGCGATACATCATAGCACGGCATAAGCGTCTTGATAATCTTCCTGTCGTCACAGCATACAAAGTCAATATTGTCTGCCTCAATGCCGGCATTCATACAAGCCTTTTCGATAACCTCAACAACAGCCTTGCTGTCAACCTCTGAGTTGTCATAAGATACAGGGCGGTGAGCCTGTGCATAGCCCTTAATTTCTGCATACTTGCGTGCATTTCTGCCGTTTGCACTTTCCTCTGTTTCAAGAACGAGAGTTACAGAGCCCTCACCGAGCGGTTTTTCAAGCAATTCGGCCTTTGTATAGAGTTCAAGGTTTGTCTTTGTATTTTCATCGGTACCTGCGGCAAGCATAACGCTTTCGTTGCCGTCTGCAAGAATATCAGCGGCATAGCAAATACTCTGCAGTCCTGCCTGATTGCCGTTTGCAACAGTTGCGTTGTAGCCCTTGATGCCTGAGAAAATGCTCAGATAACCGCCTGCGGCATTGTAAACCGTATTTGGAAATGAAAAAGCACTGCCCTTTTCGGTACCTCTTGTGATTGCCTTTTTCTGGAAATCAACAATTTCGGTCATAGGGCCGTCAGCCGTGCCGATTACAATACCTGTTTTATATTCGTTGTCCTTGTCAATTTTTATGTCAGCGTCTGCAAGTGCGTCCATACCGCTCAAAAGCTGGAGCTGGCTGAAACGGTCAAGCTTTCTGTAAAATGCAACCTTGATTCCGTGTTTGTCATAATCTTCGGAAGTAAGATTGCAGTTAAGGCTGTGTTCGTCAGTCTTTGTGCCTGTAAGCTTTGAAATGCCCGTAATGTAAATTTTTTCATTTTTACTGTTGTCGGGAATATCATGCTTGTTGTCCGAGAAAATAATGCTTGCGTTGTTGCCGCCGAATGCAAATGAGTTTGACATTGCATAGTGAACATCTTTTGTGTGGCTCTTGTTCGGAATAAAGTCAATGTTGCCCGCCTTTTCGGAAAGCACCTTCAAATCCTCATCGGAGTAGCCGATTGTAGGCGGAACGAGGTTTTCTTTTATTGCTTTTACGGAAAATACAGCCTCAATTGAGCCGGCCGCACCGAGGCAATGACCTGTCATAGATTTTGTTGAGCTGACAGAAAGGTGGTCGTTGCCGTCAAAAAGTGTGTGAAGTGAAAGAAATTCAGCCTCGTCATTTTTGGCAGTACCCGTTCCGTGTGCGTTTATGTAGTCGATATCATCAAAACTAAGAGCAGAGCTTTCAACAGCCCTTCTGATTGCACTCATCTGACCTTCGCCGTCGGGACGGGGAGCGGTAATGTGGTAAGCGTCACTGCTTACACCCGAACCGAGAATCTCACAGTAAATCTTTGCGCCTCGTTCAACAGCGTGTTCGTAGCTTTCGATTACAAGAATACCCGAACCCTCGCCGAGCGTGATACCTGTGCTGTGATTGAACGGGGAACAGGCGTTTTCGTCAAGCGCATGGAGAGCGTGGAAACCGCTGAATGCAAGTGAAGAAAAGCTGTCCGAACCGCCTGCGATGAACACATCACCCTTGCCCTCACGGATAAGGTCACAGGCATAGCCGATGCTCATTGTGCCTGCCGCACAAGCGTTGACGATGTTTGCGGTAATGCCCTCAAGTCCGAAATGAGCGGAAACATTGTTGGCAATTGCCGAAGCACCCATTTTGAAAATATCTTCTTTTTTACCGCCGTCACCCTTGATTTCGTCTGTGTAATATTTGTCAATGCTTGCCGCACCGCCTACACAACTGCCAAGAATAACACCGATGTTCTTTTCGGACGCGTCAATGTTTGCATCTTCAAAAGCCTCGTTTGCGGCATGAATACAGAGAAGGGAAGAACGGTCATAGTTTTCGGGAGAAAGCTCTGACGATGCCTTGTCAACCTCTGCACCCTTGTGTGCATAACAGTTTGAGGTGTCAACCGACTTAACCTCATCAATGCCGGAGTGACCGAGTGTTACGGCATCCCAGCAATCCTTTACATTGTCACCGACGCCGCAGATAAGTCCGAGTCCTGTGACAACACATCTCTTTTTGTCAGCCATATTAACCCTGCTTGCTTTCTACATATTCTGTAAGTGCTCTGATTGATTGGAAGTGCTCACGGTCTGCCCCTGTCATATCAATACCGAAAAGTGTGTCGATGCCTGCAACGATTTCGATTGAGTCGATTGAGTCAAGACCGATTTCGTCACCGAAAAGTTCTGAATCGTATGTAAGAATGTTTTCGGGAATTCTAAGGTTTTCTACGAGCATTTCCTTAATCTGATCTGCAATAGCATTGTTCATTTTAATTACCTCACTTAAAATTTTGATTTTTTTGATTTTATTATAAATTTTCCGAAGAAAAATCTTCTTTGTAATAAACCTTGCCTTTGCCGTATTTTTCTTCAAGCTCAAGATAAAGCTTTTTGACCTGCTTTTCGGCTTCGGCACTTATTCCTTTTGCATATTTTGAGCAGCGAACATTTTCGGGACATTCGGATTTTATCGGATTGCCGATTAAAATTTTCTGCCTCTTTCCAAAAAGAATTTTATACTCACCCAAAGATGCAATCGGGATTATGTCAAGACCTTTTTTTGCCGCAAGCAATGCCGCACCGGGCTTGAACGGGAGCATTTTGCCCTCTCTTGCAATTCCGCCCTCGGGGAAGATAAGCATTGAATATCCGTTTTCAACCGCACCCTCACTTTGCGCATACCAGTTTGTGTCCATGGTGTCAAAGTCAACGGGAATACTGCGGCAAATTCGGATAAACGAGCCTGTTCCGCTCTTGTCGTACCAGCTTTTTTTAACAAGCATATACGGCTTGTATCTGCTGAGTACAGAGCTTATCACAACTCCGTCAAAGTGGTGAGTGTGGTTGCATACAAACACAACAGGCTTGCCCTTGAGGCTCTTTTTAAGGCTCTTGTCCTTCCATTCAACCTTCGGGCGAATAAGAAGATGCACAAGACCTTTTACAAATTTTATGAATGCAAGCTGTCCTGCATTTTTATGATAATTGTACTCCATACTCTTTGCCCTCGTTTTTTAGAATATTATATTTTTATTTAAAAAAATTTCAACGGTCAAATGAATTTTGCGTGTGTCTTATGCAACATTTTGTCGAATTTTGTGGCATAAAATATATGGGAATTATTATGGAATATTTTTCTTTTTAGCTTTTTTACAAATGTTGACGGCTGTTGTTTATGGTGATATAATCATAGAAAAGAATTTTGCCTTTGAATCAAGGTAAACAAAGGAGAAACCTATGAAAAAAGTAATTTTAACAGGTGACCGTCCTACGGGCAGACTTCATGTCGGTCACTATGCAGGTTCGCTCAAGGAGAGAGTAAAGCTCCAGAATTCGGGCGAATATGATGATATATACCTTATGATTGCAGACGCTCAGGCTCTTACCGACAATGCCGAGCATCCCGAAAAGGTAAGACAGAATATTTTGCAGGTTGCGTTCGACTACCTTGCCTGCGGAATAGATCCGAACAAGTCAACAATTTTTGTTCAGTCAATGATTCCCGAGCTTACGGAGCTTACTTTCTATTATATGAACCTCGTAACCGTGTCCCGTGTTCAGCGCAACCCCACCGTTAAGGCGGAAATTCAGATGCGTAATTTTGAGGCAAGCATTCCTGTAGGATTTTTCTGTTATCCAATCAGTCAGGCGGCTGATATCACGGCATTCCGTGCAACTGCCGTTCCTGTCGGCGAGGATCAGCTTCCGATGCTTGAACAATGCAAGGAGATTGTTCACAAGTTCAATTCCGTTTACGGCGAAACTCTTACGGAACCGCAGATTATTCTTCCGAGCAACAAGGCTTGTCTGCGACTGCCCGGTATTGACGGCAAGGCAAAGATGAGCAAATCACTCGGCAACTGCATCTATCTTGCAGAAGAACCCGAGGATATCAAGAAAAAGGTTATGTCAATGTTTACCGACCCGAATCATCTTCGTGTTGAGGATCCCGGCAAGGTTGAGGGCAATCCCGTGTTTATCTATCTTGACGCATTCTGCCGTGATGAGTATTTTGCGGAATTTTGGAATGATTACAGCTGTCTTGACGAACTCAAGGCTCATTATCAGCGTGGCGGACTCGGTGATGTCAAGGTTAAAAAATTCCTTAACAATGTTATGCAGGAGGAGCTTCGTCCTATTCGTGAACGCAGAAAAGAATGGGAAAATCATCTTCCCGATGTTCTCGATATTCTCAAAGAGGGCAGTAAGGTTGCAAAGGAAACTGCCGCAAAAACACTTGAGGATGTCCGTCATTCTATGAGAATCGATTATTTTACAGACAATAATCTTCTCAAATAATTTAAAATTCAATATGTAAAATACAGGTCGGAAGGACAGAAATCAAAAATTCTGTCTTTCCGATTTTTCGTATGAAAAAATTATTGCGAATTGACTCAAAATTGTTGAAAAAATAAAAATATTATGCTATTATTGCGCTAAAAACACCCCGTTTTAAGGAGGATACATTATGATTGACGCAAGAAAGCATACACTTGATTCCGTTAAAAAGCTGACCGATTACAGCGATTTTAACCTTTATAAAATGGATATATGCTACGATTACAGCATTGATAAAATCATTGACAGAGAGATTTTTGATGATGAGTCGGCTCTTGGTGCAATTGTGCAGGAGGTTCTGCCCGATTATCCCGTCAATCTTAAAATGCCGAATTTCGGGTGCAGTGCCTTTACAATGAAAAATCCCGACAGCGTAATGATGGGGCGAAACTATGATTTCAAGAACGACACCTCGTCAATGCTTGTGTATTGTTCGCCAAAGGACGGCTACAGGTCGGTTGCGTTTGCGGCACTTGATAATGTAGGTGCAAACAACCCCGAGTTGAGTGATGAAACAAGGATTGCAACCTTGCTCTCACCGTTTATCAGCCTTGACGGAATCAATGAAAAGGGTGTGTCAATCGCAGTTCTCACACTTGACAGCAAGCCGGTTCGTCAGCAAAGCGGAAAGCCCGTTATCGCCACAACGCTTGCAATCCGTCTTATACTTGACAGAGCTGCGTCAACCGAAGAGGCGGTTACACTTTTTGAAAAATACGATATGTTCGCCTCAAGCGGAAGAGATTATCACTTTTATGTTACCGATTCAAACGGTGACGGTCGTGTTATTGAGTACGATTGTAACAGCGATGACCGAAAGCTTGTTGTTACAAAATCGCCTGCCGTTACAAACTTTTTTGTGATGTACAAAAATTTTGTAAAGCCTTATCAGAAAAACGGTGTTTACGGTCACGGCAGAGAGCGGTATGATAAGATAATTAATGTTCTTGAAAAGAATAATAGTTACACAAAAGAAACAGCATGGGAGGCTCTTGTTTCGGCATCACAAGCACCGAATCCGAACGATATAACAAGCAATACTCAATGGTCGATTGTTTATGACAACACAAACCTTACCGCTGATATTTCGATCCGCCGAGATTGGAACACGGTGACAAAATATTCGCTAAAAGAAAATAAAATTACGGAATAAAAAAACAGGGAAGAAACCGAAAAAAGTTTCTTCCCTTTTATAATGTCAGATTCAGTTTTTGCCGTGCAGCATAACATCCGCCGTAAAAATCCCGTTTTCGTGAGAAAATCTGCAATAACCGCCGTCTTTTTCGGCAATTCTGCGTACCGACTGCGTACCGATACCGTTACCGTTTCGCTTTGACGAACCGAAAAATCCGTCCTTTTCGGTAATCTCTCCGTTGAAAGCATTCTCTACGGAAATAAGCAATATCTTTTCGGAATGCGGACGGGCATACATTTTAATCTGCCGTTTATCTCTGTCAAGCTTCATGCTTGCCTCAAATGCATTTTCAAGCAAATTTGCGATTACAAGACAGATATCGGATTCAGAAACTGTCAACTTTTCGGGGATGTCAATTTTTAGTTTAAACGGAATACCATTGCTCTTGCATTTTGAATAATAATATCCGATAATCGCATTAACAGCGTGGTTTTTACAGAGTACAAGCTCTGTGTCGGGAATATTCTGCGATGCTGACGAAAGGTATTTTTCAAGTTCTTCCCAGTTCTTTTGCTCGGCAAGAGCATTAAGTACGGCAAAGTGATGCCGCATATCATGCCGTGCCTGACGGGTTTCTTCAATAGCGACTTTTAATGCGTCATACTGTGCCCTCTGCATATTCAAAAATTGATTTTTCTGAGCAAGTTTGTTATTGCGGTTCAGACTTTTTGCAATAAAATACAGCAAAGCGTAGAAAATGAGCAACAGCACAAGAAGTGATACGCTGATAACAATGTAACCCTGCATAATTCTTCCTGTATGGAGAATGTTAGGATTCCATGGGATTATAAAAAAGTTGAGCAAAATGAATATTATCGGTAAAATCCAGAATACATACCATGTCTGGGCAATGTTTTCGTCATCGAGCAGTTCACTCACACCGTGTGTTGCAGGATACCATGCAAGAATTACAAACATCCAGCATAGAATATTGAACAGCACAGCCGATTTAATTTCAAACCACGGCGTTGTGTTCTGCGGAAATGTTATCGAATCAACCGCCCGTGTAATGCTCGCAATGCAGGCAAACACTCCGCATACCGCAAGTAACACACTCACCGATTTCCACATGGATGTTTTGAGTGAACAACAGTATGCTGCCGAAAGAGCAAGCACTATCGGTATTGCAAGCACAAACGATTTCAGATTGTATCTGTAACAAACAAACCCGCACAATGTACAAAGGCACACAAGTGATAAAATCATCACAGGAAACAGCCTGAGCTTTGATAGTTTGAGATGTTTTTTTATCGGAAAATATGCAAGTACAACACCGGGGATGATTGCACCGAGTTCAATCATCGGGCAGAAAACATTTGTCAATGCAAATCCCTCCTGCCGAAAATATATTCGCCAAAGGTGCTTTTTGCGCTTTTTACAAGACTTCGACTTATGGAGATTCTTTCACCGTTGTCAAGAACAAATTCATTGCCGTTCATATCCCTGATGTGTTCAAGATTTACTATGATTCCTCGGTTGCACACAAAGAAATTATCTCCGTCATCAAACAGCATTACAAATTCGGCAAATGTACTGCGCACAGACTTTTCGGATTCGTCCGTACAATGAATATGTATGCAGTGCTTAAAATGCTCGGCATACAAAATATCGCAAAGCTTTATACGCAACAAGTCACTTGCAGAGGGTATTTCAATGTATTTTTCTTCAACGGAAATTTTCTGTGAAATCTCATCAAGCAACATATCAAGCTCGTCATCGCTGTACGGCTTCACAAGATAGTGCAATGCCCGAACCCTAAAACCTTCAAGTGCGTGGTCGGTTGATGTGGTTGTGAAAACAAGCAGACAATCTTTGTCAAACTTCCTCAGCTTTTGTGCCGCATCAATTCCGTTTTCCTTTTCCATATATATATCCATAAAAACAAGGTCAAATCTGTTCTGCATTGCATCATTCAAAAAATCCGTTCCGTTACCGTATCCGCAAATTTCAATATCATATGACCTTGAAAATGAGCTTTGAGAAAGTCTTTTGCAAAGTTCATTCCGCTCATTTTCGCAATCATCAACTATTGCAATCCTCATACCGTACCTCCTGCATAATTATCACTCTTATTGTATCACATAATATCGCAAATAGTGACTTTAATTTGCATTTCGTGCCAAAAATTTTCACTTTGTGCCAAATGTATGGACTAAATGACAATTATTTATTATAATTCAGCTTAAACCAAAAAATCATGGACAGATAAAAACACGGAGGAAATATTCTATGATTAACAAAAAGAAAACGGGACTTTGCCTTGCTTTGGCGGCAACATTGATTGCCTCATCTGCACTTTGCGGATGTCAGCAGAGCGACAGCAGTACATCCGCAAAATTCAACAGCGATGTAAAGGATGCGTCAAAATATACGGCTGACGAAAACGCACAGGTGTATAAGACCCTTGACTTTTCCGATGAACAGGAAAAGGAATTTGCAAAAAAGGGCTTTATAACAGCACCCGACAAACTCGAAATCAAAACCGAGAACGGCACAGTTGCATGGAGTCAGTCGGCATATGATTTTATCAGAAACTCGTCAACTCCCGACAGTGCAAACCCAAGCCTTTGGAGAAACACGGAGCTTAACTCGCTTTACGGACTTTTTGAAGTTGTTGACGGTGTTTATCAGGTAAGAGGCTACGATGTTGCCAATGTAACCTTTGTAAAGAGCGACAACGGCTGGATTGTTTTTGACTGTACAACAAGCTCCGAAACTGCAAAGGCGGCGCTTGAACTGCTTGAATCTAAGTTCGGCAAGGCGCATATTGCCGCTGTTGTTGTAAGCCACGCTCACATTGACCACTACGGCGGTATCGGCGGACTTATTGACGAAAAGGATGTTGCCGATTCATCACTTCCGCTTGACGAGCAGATTAAGTCCGGCAAAACGCTCATTATCGTTCCCGAAGGCTACGAAAAGGCTGTTATGGAAGAAAATGTTTTTGCAGGAAACGCAATGAAACGCAGAACCAACTTTCAGTACGGATCATTGCTTGATAAGGGCGGTAAGGGCAGTTTGTCGGTAGGTATCGGTCTTACCCCTTCAAGCGGCACAACAACATACATTTCACCGTCTTATGAGGTGAAGAAAGCTACCGAAACTATCAAGGTTGACGGTGTTGAAATGGTGTTCCAGCTTACTCCCAACACAGAATCGCCTGCCGAGATGAATACCTATATTCCAAAATACAAGGCGTTGTGGATGGCAGAAAACTGCTCCGGCACAATGCACAACCTCTATACGCTCCGTGGCGCAGAGGTTCGTGACGGCAATGCGTGGGCGCAGTATATTATGGAGGCAAAGGAGCTTTTCGGAGATAAAGCCGAAGTGGTTTTCCAGGCTCACAACTGGCCTCATTGGGGCAACGATGTAATCAATGACTACATGGCAAACACAGCCTCTGTCTATAAGTACATATTCTCACAGACACTTATGTACATCAATCAGGGCTATACATCAACCGAAATTGCAAATATGATTGAACTTCCCGATGAACTCAACAAGGTTTGGTACACACGCCAGTATTACGGAACTCTCAAGCATAATGTAAAAGCAGTTTATCAGAAGTATATGGGTTGGTATGACGAAAACCCCATTCATCTTGATGAGCTTGAACCGACAGAATATTCAAAGAAGCTTGTAGAGTATCTCGGCGACACAGACAAGGTTCTTGAAATGGCTAAAAAAGACTTTGACAAGGGAGAGTATCAGTGGGTTGCACAGATTACGAATACACTTGTATATGCAGATCCCGAAAATAAAGACGCCCGCTATCTTTGCGCAGACGCACTCGAACAGCTCGGCTATCAGGCTGAAAGCGGTGCATGGAGAAACGCTTATCTTACAGGTGCTTATGAGCTTCGTAACGGTACAAAAAATTATCCGAATTCCGAAGGTTCAGGTGCAACAGCTCTCGGTATGAGTACCGAAACAATGTTGGATTATCTCGGAATCTGTCTTGACGAAAAGAAGCTTGAAGATCAGAACCTTGTAATCAATCTTGAAGTGACCGATAAAAACGCAAAATATCTTCTTCGCATAAATCACGGTGTGCTTATCTATTCACAGGAAAAGTGGAGCGATAAGGCTGACGCAACAATCAAAACCAAGAGCGCAGGTATTCTCGGCATTGCACAGAACAATCAGAAACTTATGGACGCCGGCATTGAAAAGGTTGAGGGCAACAGTGACATCATCAAAACCCTTACATCAAGCGTTGCCGAATTCCCGCTGTATTTCAATATTATTGAACCCTAATTAAAGTATGAGGTGACTATGAAAGTATTTAATTGTATTTTCGGCATATTGTCGATAATAGGTGCGATTTATTGTATGTTCTATCCGGGACTTACCTTCCTTAATACCGGTTGGATAGTGACAATCCTCCTCGGAGTATGGGGAATATGCTCCGTGATTGACTACTTTGCAAAACGCAAAAAGGCAAAGGCTGAACAGAGTGAAGCGATAATGGGAACACTCGGTCTTGTTGTCGGCATTGCAGCGGCAGTAATTTCAATTCTTGCTATGTTTATGCCGGGCATAAGACTTATGTTTGATGTTATCATTCTCTGCATTTTCTCAGGCTGGCTTGTAGTGGACGGTATCTCGTCCGTTGCAATGTCACTCAAGGTCAAAAAAGCATCTTCCTCAGGTGCATGGCTTATTCCGCTTTTCTGTGGAATACTCGTCATAATCGGCGGTATCTACGGATTTTTCCACCTTATATTTGCCGCACAGACAATCGGATTTATGATTGGTGTCCTTTTGTCAATCTACGGTGTAAAGCTTATTCTTTCGGCATTTGAAAAGCCGAGCGTGTAAGATACTTATTTTGTTTTTTTCTCTTTTTAAGAAAAGTATGATAACCCCAAAATCCCGAACCTTCAGAGTATTGCATCTTTGAGGGTTCGGGGCTTTATGAGGAATCAAAAACAGAGGTGTCATTTTTCTGTTTGATGCATAAAATATCAGTGTAGAAATTTTCCGCTAAATTTTGTTGTTAAAATGCAAATTCAGTATTGACAAATTAATTTTATTATGATAGAATAATGCCTGTTGAGTGACATTGCTCAGTATTCGGCGACATAGCCAAGTGGTAAGGCACGAGTCTGCAAAACTCTGACGCCCCGGTTCAAATCCGGGTGTCGCCTCCAAAACGGAAAGCACTTCTTAACGGGAGTGCTTTCCGATTATAAAAATGTGGGAGCATAGCTCAGCTGGGAGAGCATCTGC
>UMDE01015451.1_pt1 | contig 18598 bp, 10 predicted proteins | sample 1964411 | NCBI WGS metagenome assembly UMDE01 (sample SAMEA4835986, study PRJEB28245) | human gut metagenome | biome: gut microbiome; material: fecal sample | place: Denmark | collected 2008
CCACTTCATGAGTTCATACTTCTCTTCACAGAGTATCTTCAAATCCCTTGCCAATGTTGCCGAATCGCAGCTCACATATACAATCCTCTCCGGTGACATCGCAAGCATTGTGTCCAGACACTTCTCATCACAGCCCTTTCTTGGAGGGTCAACGACTATCACATCCGGGCGAAGCATATCTGTACGTCCGGTGGTTTTTGTATCATCAGTGATATTCTCTGTTTTCTTTGCATTCTCATAAAACTGTGGCAGCACCTCCTCAGCCTTTCCTACGAAAAACTGTGCATTTGTGATGCCATTGAGCTTCGCATTGTTTTTGGCATCCTCGATTGCCTGAGGCACTATTTCCACTCCGTACACCTGCTTTGCCTTCTGTGACAAAAAGAGCGATATGGTACCGATACCACAGTAGAGGTCCCAGACATTTTCATTTCCTGTGAGCCCTGCAAATGCAAGTGCCGTGCTGTAAAGCTTTTCTGTCTGCTTCGGGTTTACCTGATAGAACGACTGTGGCGAAATCTGATATGTGATGCCTGTCCCCTGTGGTGTGAAATCAGGGTAAGAAAGCAGATGGATGGTGTCCTCAATATATGGTCTGCCCCATATGCAGACCGTCTTTTTGCCGAGGATGACATTTGTGTTTTCCTTGTTGATATTGTAGGAAATCGAAGTCATTCCATCGATTTTTGAGAGTCTTTCGCACAGTGTATCCGCTGCTAGGTGTTCAGGCTCCAGCTCATCTGCATTTATCACAAGACACACCATAATCTGCTTTGATGTAAAACCATATCTGATAAGCACATGGCGCACGAGCCCTTTGTGTGTGTTCTCGTCATACGGTGTGATGCCGCACTCATTCATCCATTCCTTTATGATGTCGAGTATCTCTTTGTTTTGCGGCACCCCAAGCCTGCAGTCCTCGACCGGGATGATATTGTGGCTTCGCGATGCATAAAAGCCTGTCACTATATTGCCATCCCTGTCATATCCCACCGGAAACTGTGCCTTGTTGCGGTAGCGGTATGGATTGTCAGCGCCAACAGGCGGCTGCATTTTACTGTCCAGCTTTGCCTCGGAAAATCCACCTATACGCATGAGATTGTTGCGCACCTTATTATTTTTAAATTCAAGCTGCTTTTCATAGGATAGCGCCTGTATCTGGCAGCCGCCACACCTCTTGTGCAACTCACATTGCGGCTCAACGCGAAAAGTGGAAGGGGTCTTAATCTCTTCCACTCTTGCGTAGCCATAGTTTTTCTTTAATTTTGTTGCGCGGGCTGTTATGACGTCACCAATCAGTGCATCCTTTACGAAAAAGGTCATGCCATCATAATGTCCGATACCCTCGCCGTCCGTTCCCATATCTGTTATTTCAAGTTCAAATATGTCATTTTTTTTCATGCTTTTCTCTTCTTTATTTTATGTATAATGATATGAGGGTCAAAAGGTATTTTGCCCCTCATTTATGATTAATATCGTCCGCCTTTTTACACACTTGTTCTGCGGAAATTTGTCTCCATAAATCTGTTGTAGCCCTGCCACTTTGTATCGTTTTCAGGCACATTTACAAGCAGCTCCCTGAAGGTCTCCATCTTGGCATCTATGTTGTCTGCAAAGCTAAGTGCAAGTGCCTCGACAAGTGCCGGCTTTTTCGGAGAGCCAAACTCAAGCTCGCCGTGGTGGGCAAGTATACAGTGCTTAAGCTCGTTTGCGAGTACTACCGGGAAGCCGTCGATGCTCTTGATTGCATCGCCTACCCACTCTGCACCAATCATGATATGTCCGAGGAGCTGACCAGCGTCTGTATAGTCATTCTCCGGGAAAGTAGAAAGCTCCTTTAATTTTCCGATATCATGGAAAATAGCTGCTGTAAGAAGCAGGTCACGGTTTAAAACCGGATACATTTTTGCAAAATAATCACAGTTCTTCGTCACACCGAGTGTATGCTCCAAAAGACCTCCTACAAAGCCGTGGTGCACGCTCTTTGCGGCTGAATGGAACTTGAAACGGCGCTCAAACTCCTTATTATCAAAAAAGCTATGTAAGAGCTGTGACAGGTACTGATTCTTTACAGAGCCGATAAAGCCCATGAGTTCCTTATACATTACCTCGACATCCTTATCGCTGACCGGCAGATAATCCGCAGGGTCATATTCTCCCTCGTTCACCTTTCTCGCACGCTTTATGGAACACTGTAAATTGCCCTGAAAGCTTGTGATATCACCGGTTATGGCTATGTAATCCATTGCATCAAATTCCTCAATGCCTACTGAGCCCACATCCCATATCTTGGCATCCAGCGTGCCTGTCTTATCCTGCAGGATAACATTGTCATAAGGCTTTCCGCTTTTGGTCATGGCTGTCTGCTTGCTCTTGCATAAAAAAATCTCATTGATTCTCTCTCCCTCGCGGAGAGTTGAAATATACTTCATATATCCTCCTAATTTCGGCTAATTCATCACTCCGATTTTCACCTGACAGGTAATCTCCGTGTAGCCGTTGCTTCCTTTTCTCTTTACTTTCAGATTGCAGGTATCCTCAGGCTTTTGCTTCATAAGCTGTGTGTTGTACGCGGACACATTCGACACATCTGTATTGTTTACCGCAACTATCACATCTCCGCTTTGAAGCCCCGAGACAAATGCCGGTGAATCCATGGTAACCTGCTTTATATAAACACCCTTTGGGATGTTATATCTGTTTGCTATTTTTTCTGTAACTGTAGTACAGGTGATGCCTATGTACGGCACATCTGCGCCGCTCTCGAGCTTTTCAATGACAGGTGACAGGTCGCTTATGCTGACAGCCGTGAGCGTATTGTTTTCCTCCGCCGGATTGAAATCCTGCAGCGAAAGCCCTATGACCTGACCATCTGTATTAATCAGTATACCGCTCTGCAACTTGTTGCTTGCGATATCTGTGGTGAGCACCGAGTAATTGTTGTCCTGCGCCGACAGCTCGTTGGTTGTTGACGTTACAAGACCTGTGAGAATGGCATAGTTTGCCTCAAGCGCAATGACAGATGCTCCTCTTGAAACAATATTTGAATTACCAAGCTCCGCAACCGCTATAGCCCCTGTTGTGGTGTCGTCCAGAAGTGACTTATCCACGGAAATGATTGCTATACCTGTATTGCTGTCATACTTGACCAGCGCAGCATCAGCCATCATGTCGTTTACAAAGGTTACACTAAGCTTATCCGCCTTATCCACTACATTTTTCTCTGTCAGAATGATCAGCTGCTTTCCATTGTCCCTCAGTATCACTCCCACTCCCTGACCCTCGGTCTCATATGAATTGTTGAAAATATCAGTGGCATCTGTCACACCCGTGACTCCTACTACAAATTTCGAGGCCGAAGCGCCCACGCTGTAGAGCTGGTTCTGCACTGCCTGATAATCTGCGAGTGTAGGCTGATATGTCTGCGAAGACGGCTCCGAAGAAGTGCCGGACTCTGTGCTTTGTGTACCATTTTCACTATATGCATCATTGCTGTCATCTATGCCAGGCTGCTGTGTGGCTATCTGCACATCATTATTATTTTTTCCATCTGAAGCTTTTTTTGATTGTCTGTTGATAACCGGCAGAAATATAGCAAAAACAATGCTTGCAGCCACTGCAAATGCCACTCCGCATAGTGCTGCTGTGCCTGCTTTTTTTGCAAGTCTTTTTTTATTCAGCGGTTTATCCTTTATCTTTTCTCTGATAAATTGCTCCATATTGTCACCCTGATTAGATGTCTTTAGTTACTATCTTACATTATATTCTGAATTATATTGCGTTGCAACCATATTTTTTGAGTACGGGCTTGTGGCATGTACCCGCCGGACTGCTGCAAGCCCTTACTTTTTGGCTCGTTTAACAAACTGGTTCGTTATGTATTAAACTTTATGTTATCATCTTGTAATTATCATTTAATACATATTTATTATGGTTTTTTTGAAGATTTTCAGCTATAATATGATAAGCTATACAGTAAATATGAATTTAATATTCAACTACCAAAATATAAGGATATAGAAATGAATAAAAAAGTTTACAAAACATTGGAATATAACAAAATCCTCACCATGCTAAGCAGCTACGCAGCATGTGATGAGACAAAGAAGCGGTGTCTTTCGCTTGAGCCTATCACCGATTTATACGAAATCAGACATCTGCAGACCACCACTGCCGATGCACTAAGCCGCCTGTATAAGGACAGCGGAGTGTCCTTCGTTGGCATACACAATGTACATGCTTCCCTAAAGAGACTCGATATCGGCGGAGCTCTGAATACGACCGAGCTTCTTCGCATCTGCAGTCTTTTGGAGGTTGCAAAGCGCGTGAAGGCTTATGGCAGAAGCGCCATGGATAATGAGAAGCAGGATTCACTCTCCGGTCTGTTTTCAGGGATTGAACCGGTTTCTGCGCTCTGCGACGAGATTAAGAGGTGCATTTTATCTGAGGAAGAGATTGCCGATGATGCGAGTCCTGAGCTTTTTAAGATAAGAAAGAGCATACGCGGCATGAACGACAGAATCCATGCGCAACTCACCAAGCTCATGAACAACAGCACAACGAGGACATATCTGCAAGATGCGGTTGTGACCATGCGCGACGGCAGATATTGTCTGCCTGTAAAGGCTGAGGCAAAGGGCAATGTACCCGGCATGATGCACGACCAGTCATCTACCGGCTCTACCCTTTTTATCGAGCCGATGGCTGTCGTCAATTTGAATAATGAGCTCAAGGAGCTTTTCATAAAGGAGCAGGATGAGATTGAAAAAATCCTTGCAGCGCTCAGCGACAAGGTTGCCATGAATGCGGCTGCTTTGGAGCAGGACTATGAGATTCTTTCAGAGCTTGACTTCATTTTTGCAAAAGCAAATCTGGCTAAATCATATAACGGTGTGGCACCGGAGTTCAACACCGAGGGACATATCAATATCAGAAAGGGCCGTCATCCGCTTTTGGATGCTAAAAAGGTGGTCCCTATAGATGTACGGCTCGGCGAGGACTATAAGCAGCTCATCATCACCGGACCAAACACCGGCGGTAAAACTGTTTCACTAAAGACTGTCGGACTTTTGACTCTCATGGGTCAGGCAGGTCTTCACATTCCTGCGGCTGACAGGTCAAAGCTCGCCATCTTTGAGGATGTCTTTGCGGATATAGGCGATGAACAGAGTATTGAGCAAAGTCTCAGTACCTTCTCGTCTCACATGACCAATATCGTAAAAATTCTTGAAAAAGCTGATGACAGAAGCCTTTGCCTGTTCGATGAGCTCTGCTCGGGAACCGACCCGACAGAGGGTGCGGCACTTGCCATCTCAATTTTAAACAGACTGCACCAGTATGGTGCCATCACCATGGCCACCACACACTACAGTGAGCTGAAGGTATATGCACTTTCCACAGACGGTGTGGAAAATGCCTGCTGCGAGTTCAACGTGGAGACTTTAAGCCCTACCTACCGCCTGTTAATCGGTATTCCTGGAAAGAGTAACGCATTTGCGATCTCATCAAAGCTTGGTCTGGACGAAAACATCATCGAGGATGCAAAAAGCAGAATTAATGATAACGACCTCGATTTCGAGGATCTGATTGCAAGCCTCGAGTCACAGCGACAGACTATCGAAAAGGAACAGCTTGAAATCAACAGCTACAAGGCCGAGATTGAAAAGCTCAAGAAACAGCTCGAAGAGAAAAATGAGCGCATAGACAAGAGCAAAGACAAGATTTTACGCGAGGCAAATGAGGAAGCCTACAAGATACTGCAGGATGCAAAGGAACTTGCCGACAAAACCATCCGCAATTTCAACAAATACGGACAGGGGCAGGCTCCTATGAGCCAGATGGAAAAGGAGCGCTCTGCCCTTCGTGACAAGATGAATGACAAGGAAAAGAAGCTGTCAGACATCAAGAAAAACACTGCCAAGGCAAATCACAAGGCGCCTAAGAAGCTGCGCATCGGTGATTCTGTGCTTGTACTCTCCCTCAATCTGAAGGGAACCGTCCACACTCTGCCAAACGCCAAGGGCGATTTGTATGTGCAAATGGGTATACTGCGCTCGCTGGTTAATATTAATGACCTCGTGCTCTTAAACGACGATGTATCTCCTGCCAAGAAGTACGGCGGCAGCGGAAGCAAGATAAAGATGAGCAAATCGCTGTCAGTTTCATCAGAAATCAACCTGATAGGAAAGACTACGGATGAGGCACTTGCTCTCTTGGATAAATACTTAGACGACGCATATATCGCTCATCTTTCATCAGTGCGCATTGTCCACGGAAAAGGCACCGGTGCACTGCGAAAGGCTGTGCATGGACTTTTAAAGAGGACAAAAACTATTGCGGAATACCATCTCGGTGAGTTTGGTGAGGGCGATGCCGGAGTAACCATCGCAACCTTTAAATAACGACAATGTACTTTTACGGAATATAAATAAATTTTAAGAAGGAGATTAGAAATGGCTGTTAAACAGAAAATACTGATAGTAGACGACGACAACAATATAGCAGAGCTTATATCTCTATATCTGACCAAGGAATGCTATGACACCAAAATCGTAAATGACGGTGAGCAGGCTCTTATCGCGTTCGAGCACTACAAGCCAAACATGCTTCTTTTGGACCTCATGCTTCCGGGCATAGACGGCTATCAGGTATGCCGTGAGATACGTGCAAAGTCCGATGTGCCGATTATCATGCTCTCCGCAAAGGGCGAGGTATTTGACAAGGTTTTAGGCCTGGAGCTTGGCGCCGACGACTATATACTCAAGCCCTTTGACTCAAAGGAGCTTGTGGCAAGAGTCAAGGCCGTGCTCAGACGCTTCCAGCCTGCAAAGCCGGAGGCCTATGCTTCCGTAGATATCAAGTGTGTGGAGTACCCAGGGCTTATTGTAAATCTGTCGAACTACTCTGTCACTTATGACGGACAGCAGATTGATATGCCGCCAAAGGAGCTTGAGCTTTTATATTTTCTTGCCTCATCTCCAAATCAGGTGTTTACAAGGGAGCAGCTTCTGGACAACATATGGGGCTATGAATATGTCGGCGACACCCGCACTGTCGATGTGCATGTAAAGCGTCTCCGCGAGAAAATCAAGGACAAGCCAACCTGGCGCATCGCAACTGTCTGGGGTATCGGATACAAGTTTGAGGTAAAATAATAATGAAGCACACCATCTACTCTAAGCTGTTAATCAGCTACCTGATTTACGGTGTCATCGCTTTTTTCATTATATGCACCTTTACACAGCATCTCACCACAGACTATATTGAAAAGCAGGAGGCTTCCAATCTCTACAGGGAGGCCTCCATCATAGCAGGTGACTATGCCAGTGAATACTTTGGTTCATCCATGTCGCTTAGCGATTTCCAGAATCACATGAAAATCGTAGCCGACTATATGGATGCCGAGGTATGGGTGGTCAGCCCTGACGGTGAGCTGCTCATGGACTCAGATGATCCGTCAATAGGCATTGATATCCAAAATGACAGTTCTAAGCCTGTAGTGATAAATGGATTTGATGTCACCGATTTTGGCAGCGACAACTATATGATTGGAAATTTTTACGGCTCCTTCAAGCATAGGATGCTGTCCGTATTTTCCCCGGTAAATGTCTCGTACCAGAATATCGGCTACATAGTCATTCACAAGACAATGAGCCATATCACGGCAGGTGTAAACGGTTTTATGAATATCTCCTTTTACACTGTAGCGCTCATTTTTGTAGTGGCATTTATTATGCTTGTCACGATGAGCCGCTCCATTTACCGTCCTATCTCCAAAATCACAAAGACCGCAAAGAAGTATGCAAAGGGCGATTTCACTGCCCAGATTGATGTACATTCCAATGACGAAATCGGCTATCTGGCAAACACACTAAACTACATGGCAACGGAGCTAGATACGCTTGAGGAGGATCAGCGCAAGTTTGTTTCCAACGTGTCACACGACTTTCGCTCCCCTCTTACCTCGATAAAGGGCTACGTGGAGGCAATGCTGGACGGAACCATTCCTGTTGAGATGCAGGATAAATACTTAAACATCATCCTTTTTGAGACCGAGAGGCTTAATAAGCTCACCAAGAGTCTTATCGATCTGAACCAGTTCGGTCATCACGGCATACATCTGGATATTGCCGATTTTGACATCAATACAATGATCCGCACGACAATCCTTACCTTCGAGGGTAAATGCAATGAAAAGGGCTTAAGCTTTGACCTGCTGCTCACCGGAAAAGAGCTTTTCGTGCGCGGTGATATGGTCAAAATCCAGCAGATTCTTTACAACCTGATAGACAACGCTGTGAAGTTTTCAAATAATGATTCGAGTATCAAGATTGAGACGAGTATCAGAAATGAAAAGGTGTTTATATCAGTAAAGGATCACGGTATCGGTATACCAAAGGACAGCCTTTCAAAGATCTGGGAACGCTTCTACAAGAGTGATTTATCCCGCGGAAAGGATAAGCGCGGTACGGGACTTGGCCTGTCTATAGTTAAAGAAATCGTGCAGGCGCATGGTGAGAATATAAATGTGATAAGTACTGAGGGTGTGGGAACTGAGTTTATATTTACGCTGCCGCTCAGCAAAAAAGAAGGGTGAGGCGCAGCTCATCATATGATAGGTGTGGTGGGCGCCTCGCTTTTTAGGTTATGAGGTTGCCGGCGTAGCACACAGTATATTCCTCAGAAAAATGTGAAATCAGCCGCGGTTCTTTATCCGGACAGGTTACGATTTTATTTATGTTTTCTTTCTTCTTTAATTTATGGAACTCCGCGGCAGTTCACATTTTTCTTCGGAACACACTGTATGCTCTCCGGCTAATTCAGGTTTACGAGCGAGGCGCTTTGCTACCTTGCATTCCGGCACTTTTTACTTTTTAAATTTAAAGCTCATTTCACTGATGCGAAATGAGCTTATTTAGTAGTTATATATTGTTTATAAATAAATATTCTGAGCTGCCTTGAAAACACAAGAAAAACTGATTTTAAATAATTACACTTATATCACATTTTTATGGTTCATATTTGCTGCCGGACGGGTCGGTTACTGTGTAGTCTCCGCCGGATATATCGGCTGTGGTTTCAAAGTCTGTGATGTCCTGATTTACGGTACCCTCGAACAGGTCATATGTGAAGGTGTAGCCCTGTGCCGATACTGCTTTGACATATATTTTGATATTGCTTGCAGCTGTGACAGGGATTAAGTCTTCGATTTTGACTGTGCCTTCGAGGCTATGGAGCTTACCGTCGTCCTCTTTTGAGGCATCAGAGGTATCATTTTCCGTGTTATTCTTTGAACCATCTTTTTTGGCATCATCCTTCCGGCTTAAGGCGGATGTGATGGAGTCTGTGTCTGCAGAGTCTGCACTGTCCGTGCCGTTTTCTGCCAACAGCTGTCGGATATCGTATGTCTTTAGCTCTGTATCTGAGCTTGCAACCACGAGCTGCACACTGTTAAAGTCAAAGTAATCATTTCCCATGACCGCTACATCTACATCCGTGCCAAGCTTTATGCTGCCATTGTCAAAGGTTGGTTTATCGGCAAGTATGCCGGATGCTACATTTTTGAACACTGATGTCACACCTTCAAACTTATCGAGCACCTCTGTGCTTCTCTTATTTCCGTCAACAAACAGAAATGTCACATTGCCTGCATAGTCATCTGACAGCGGAAGTGTGGCCTCACCCGTATACTTGATGCCGTCTAGCTCGAGCGGTATCTCGTTTGTACCGAAAAATACACTGGTTTTTGTATCCTCTGTGTACTCCTTTGGCACCACCGAGACAGAGACTGTGTATGTCTTATCGGTAAAGTCTGCACTTTTTAAGGAAATATCCCAGTCTGTTATGAGGCTGGCCTCCTCCTCAAGGGTGGACTTGATATCATCCTGCATGGTCTGCACATCGGAAAGTATCACCGATGTGTTGTCTGAGGTATATGACATCTGTGTCTCGAGCTTTTTTATCCTATTATTAAGCAATACTGCCCCCGCAATAAGTGCGGCGAGCAGTATTATGGTAATCGCATTGAAAATATTTTTTTTCAAATTCATATTATAGTGTTATTCCTCATCTTCCTCTGCAGCTACAGCTATTCCAAGCTCCTCAAGCTGCTTTGGATCTACAGTTCCGGGTGCCTCTGACATGAGGTCCGAAGCATCCTTTACCTTAGGGAATGCAATAACCTCCTTGATATTGTCTGTATGCAGCATATGCATGCAGATACGGTCAACACCGAAGGCAAGTCCTGCGTGTGGCGGTACGCCATATGAGAATGCATCAAGCAGGAATCCAAACTGCTCATGTGCACGCTCCTTTGTGAAGCCAAGCACCTCAAACATCTTCTCCTGGATGTCATCCTGATGGATACGCACTGAACCTCCACCGAGCTCTGTACCATTGAGTACGATATCATATGCCTTTGCACGAACTGCGCCCGGATCTGAGTCTATCTTGTCCCAATCCTCCTCCATAGGCATAGTGAATGGATGATGCATTGCCATAAATCTGTTTTCCTCATCAGACCACTCAAGGAGTGGGAACTCTGTTACCCAGAGGAAATTGTACTTGTTCTCATCAATCAGGCCAAGCTCAGCTCCGAGCATGAGACGAAGCGCTCCAAGTACATTCCATACTATTTTATTCTTGTCTGCTGCGAAAAGGAGTAAATCTCCCGGCTTTCCGTTCATCTTTGCAACAAGTGCATCAAGCTCAGCTTCTGTCATAAACTTGGCAAATGATGACTTGTATGTGCCATCCTCATTGATGCACAGATAAGCAAGTCCCTTTGCTCCACAGCCCTTTGCGTGCTCTACAAGCTTGTCAATCTTCTTACGAGGCATCTTTGCCTGTCCCTCTACATTGATACCGCGGACAGAGCCACCGTTTTCAAGAGCTCCTGTGAATACTCCAAAGCCACAGTCCTTTACCACATCCGAAACATCGCAAAGCTCCATACCAAAGCGTGTATCAGGCTTGTCAGAACCAAATCTGTCCATAGCCTCCTGCCAAGGCATACGCTTAAACGGAATCTCAACATCCACATTTATGACCTCTTTAAAAAGGTGCTTTAACAGTCTCTCATTTACCTCGATTACATCATCGATATCTACAAATGAAAGCTCCATATCTGCCTGTGTAAACTCAGGCTGTCTGTCTGCACGCAGATCCTCGTCACGGAAGCATCGTGCAATCTGGAAATATCTGTCATAGCCTGAAGCCATCAGAAGCTGCTTAAAGAGCTGTGGTGACTGTGGAAGCGCATAAAAATGTCCGTGGTGTATACGGCTTGGCACGAGATAGTCTCTGGCGCCCTCCGGTGTAGACTTGCAAAGGATTGGTGTCTCTATCTCCAAAAAGCCCTCGTTTGCCATAAAGTCACGCATCACGCGAAGCACATTGCTTCTGAGCATGAGATTTCTCTGGATATCAGGGCGGCGAAGATCCAGATAACGGTATTTAAGTCTGATGTCCTCGCTGGTCTTTGAATTCTCCTCAATATGGAATGGAGGTGTCTGTGCCTCTGAAAGCACTCTGATTGATGTAGCGATAACCTCGATATCACCTGTCTTTAAGTTCTCATTGACAGCAGCTGTTCTCTTCTGAACAATTCCCTCAACTGCGATGACGAACTCACTTCTTAAGGTGCCTGCCTTTTCAAAGCCCTCTGCACCTACATTTTCCTCACCGAATACTATCTGAAGTATTCCGCTTCTGTCCCTTAAATCTACGAAAATGAGACTTCCTAAATTTCTTCTCTTCTGTACCCAGCCCATGACGGTGACCTTCTCACCGATATTGGCATTTGATACCTCTGTACATCTATGGCTTCTATGTAAGCCCTGCATTGATTCTGCCATTTTATGCTCCTTATATTTCTACTATATATTTATTCTAATGTCTGTCTGGTACCGCTGCTGCACAGCTAATCTGCTGCTTATCAGATTTCTATCTGTTAAAGAACTCAACAAACTCCTCGTAGCCCTCTTTCATAAGCTGCTCCTTCTGGAATTTCTTGTTCTTGTTCATGCGCACAACAAGCACCTGCTGTCCGTTTGCTCTTGCGTCTTTTGCCTGGTTCATGACATCAACAAGCTTGTCTGCCGGATATTTCTTCTCAACCAGATAAACCACCTTCTTTGGACTCTCAGGAATCTTGAAGCCGCTCTCCATGAGAAGCAGGATAATTCTCTCAAAACCGATTGAAAAACCACAGGCAGGTACATCATTTCCGGTGAACTTTCCAATCATCTTGTCATATCGTCCGCCACCGCCACAGGCTGCGCCAAGCTCAGGCATTGATATCTCAAAAATAGTTCCTGTGTAGTAGCTCATTCCACGAACAAGTGTAGGGTCAAATACGAGCTCAAACTTTGCTCCCTTTGTGGCATTGACAGCAGTAGCTATCTCTGTCATATTTGTAACCACTTCTTCGTCTAAATATTCACCGAGCTTTTCTGAAAGTATATTTACACCCTCAGTGACATCCCTTGTCTGCTCCAAAAGCTTGAACAAATCAAGATATTTGTCAATATTTTCCTGTGGATAGCCATCCTGTGCAAGCTCACTTGCAACGCCTTCCACTCCTATCTTGTCCATCTTATCGAGTGTGATAAATACGCTGTCGTAGTCCTCCTCAGCAAAACCACTGTAAGCAGCCATTGCCTTTAGGATTCTTCTCTCGTTGATTCTTATCTCAAAGTTCTCGAAGCCGAGTCTGCCGATTGTGGTAGTGGTTGCTGTAATCAGCTCTATCTCTGCCAGATTGCTTGGCTCTCCGAGTATATCTATATCACACTGTGTAAACTGTCTGTAGCGGCCTCTCTGAGGTCTGTCTGCTCTCCACACACTGCCCATCTGAAGTGCCTTAAACGGCGATGGCAGGTTGTTGGCATTGTTTGAATAATATCTTGAAAGTGGCACTGTAAGGTCATAGCGCATTCCAAAGTCTACTACATCCGACTCTTCCTTTGCTGTCTCCAGATTCAGCTTCTCGCCTCTCTTCATTACCTTGAAGATCAGCTTTTCATTTTCTCCGCCCTGCTTGCTTGTGAGATTTGCTATATTCTCCATGCATGGTGTCTCTATCGGTGTAAATCCGAAGCTTCTGTATGTATCCTTGATCACGCTTGTCACATAATCACGGATTTCCATCTCTGCAGGTAGTATATCCTTCATGCCGTTGACCGGCTTTTTGCTCAGTGCCATTTGGTTTCCTCCATCTATATTAAAATATTGAATTCATTAGCTATTCTATTATACTTTTCGGTTTTGCAATCGTCAAGGGTTTATGGTAATTATACGGACTGCAAAGATAACGAGCATCTGCTGTGAACGGTTACAAATGCTAATGCACATCTACTGCGGCGGATTGCAGATGCCACACGGAGACAAGCCCATGGATTTTGCTTCATCAAGCGTTACCTCTGTGTCACTCTTTTTCAAGGTCCGACAGCCCGCACGGTGATATTTCTTGCCGGTTGCAGTGATATGAACCATCGTCTCGCTGTTTGAAGAATCTGCAGCGCTATTTTCTGCTGCTGAGCTATCTGAGCCTGATGATGCACTTCCTGTGGTGCCATCCAGCCAGCTGTCACCATTCTCATAGTTTATTCCGACTCCGGGCTGCACATTATAGCAATAGACATTAAAAAGTATGCCGCCACCGTTATCCTCAACCGACTTTGCCTCTATGAGAACGCCGTTTGCAACTAGATTGCTGCCCGAAAACATCGGAGTCACTCTGTAGAGTACATGATTGCCTGTATTGTTTACATAATCCGCTACCAGATTCTCAAACGGAAGCATCCCCTCCACATTCAGGTATCTCGTACCGGTAATAAGATTCTTCGGATTGGCATTCTCGCCGGCAAGCTGATAGCCAATAAGATGACAGCGATTATATAAATACCTGTCCTTTATCACATCATACTTCACCGTATGCCAGCCTGATGGCTTTATCATGCCTATCTTGCCACGCTCCTCAGTCGGCATAATATCCTTGCAGATATTGGCATAAGCCACACCGCATCTGCCAAGTGAATCCAAATCACTGTAATTTTCAAAAGCAGTGGTAGTCATATCGCTATCCGTAAAAAAAGGCTCATTATTGTTGACAGCCACGTATGCCTTGCCATCATATGCCGGAATCGCATCGAGGGAAACGTAGGAATTGTTGTTTACAAGATCCTCCTGCGGCCCATCCACATTATCCTTGCTACCTAAAGCACCGGAAGAATCCTCATCTGCCACTACAGCTCCTGCGGCATACCCGGCACCTTCAGTGCCGGATAAATCAGCGGAGGCACAGCCTGTAAAAATTGTAGCAATTGCAAGTAACTCACATATTGCAATTGCTGCTGTTTTCCTTAACTTAAGCCATATGTTCATATAAAATCACGCTTTCTATCAATCGATTGATATTGGATTTTCCCTAATTACAATAAATTAAATGAATACTTAAATTACTAAACCTAATATACTTTTATTTCCTCGCTTCATTTATTATAGCAAACGTTTGTTTGTTTTTCAACCCTTGCTGTAAAGCTATACATTTCCGTGTGCACCACGACCGGGCAGAGCTTACGGCCCGAACTCAAAAAAGCCACCCCAGGCATAACACCCGGTGTGGCTTTTAATCATGTATTATGAAATTATGCGAATCACCTAATGTGAATCAACACTGCTATATTGCAGACCAAATCTACTCGCAAAGCTTAGAAAACTCATCCGCAACAAACTGAACCTTGGTTCCAATAATAACCTGAACAGAATTCTTGCCAGGCTTCATAACGCCTGCAACACCTGCAGATTTAATCTTCTTGTCATCAACCTGAGTAATATCCTTAACCTCAAGTCTAAGTCTTGTGATGCAGTTGTCAATGCTTGCAATATTGTCTTTGCCACCGCAGCCCTCAAGAATAGTCTTTGCTACTGCTGTGTAGTCATTGTTAGAAAGCACTGCCTTCTTCTCTGCCTCAACATCATCGTCCTCTCTACCAGGGGTCTTAAGATCCCATTTCTTGATAGCGAAATAGAATACAATGTAGAATACGATAAAAGCTGCGATTCCAAGAGGAATGATGAGCCATGTCTTTGCTGCAGCCGGAAGTGAAGATGAGAATAATAAATCCATCGCGCCGGCTGAGAATGAGAAGCCTGCTCTAAATCCAAGAGCTACTGTAATCATTGTGAAAATACCATAAAGTAAAGCATAAATCACATAGAGAACAGGAGCAAGGAACATAAATGCAAACTCGAAAGGCTCTGTAACACCACAGATGAATGCACAGATAGCTGCAGAAGCAAGGATACCGATGGCAGCCTTTTTCTTAGCAGGCTTTGCACACTTAACCATGGCAAGTGCTGCACCAGGAATACCAAACATCATACATGGGAAGAAACCTGACATGTACATTCCGAGGCTCCATGAAACATCCTTTGATGTCTCGCCATTCCAGAAATGAGAGAGGTCTCCAAGTCCGATAGTATCGAACCAGAATACGTTGTTTAATGCGTGGTGTAATCCTGTAGGGATTAACAGACGGTTCAGGAATGCATAGATACCTGCGCCGACTACGTCAAAACCAACGATTGCTTTACCGATAGCTACAAGAGCACCGAAAAGTAATGGCCATACAAACAGTAATACTACAGATACAAGGATTGAAACAACACCTGCGATAATTGCTACGCAACGCTTGCCGCTGAAGAATGACAGCCAGTCAGGAAGCTTTGTATCCTTAAATCTGTTGTAACACAAAGAACCAATAACACCGGCTAAGATACCGATAAATGGGTTTGCAATCTTGTCGAATGCAAGTGTCTTTGTAGCGCTGTCAGCGATAGATGGCATGATTTTTGTAACAAAGTCTGTAGACAGGAGTGTTGTCATCATCAGCCATGAAGCTAAAGCTGCAATACCGCCGGTACCGTCGTTCTTTTCCGACATACCGACACCAACGCCGATTACAAAAAGGATGGCCATGTTGTCAATCAAAGCGCCCCCTGCTTTAACTAAAAACAGACCTATTAAATTACGTACACCCTCGATGTCACCACCCTGCATGGTTGCAGGACATAAATAATATCCAATACCCATGAGGATACCACAGATAGGAAGTACTGCTACGGGAAGCATTAAAGCTTTACCCAGTTTTTGAAGAAATTTCATAAATTTCCCCTCCTTTACATTATGTATACTAAACTGGAGATACTCCAATAAAGTTCGTTATTATTATATAATTATATTCAAATCTACGCGAGACTTAAAATCTCATCACCGGCGGATACATTCCCCTCTTTGAGTATCTTTATCTCACTATAATCAGCAGTGTTGCCAATTAAAACCGGAGTGATGACATTAAGATCTGCTGCCTTAATCTGCTCCAGGTCAGCCTCCATCAAAAGGTCACCCTTCTTCACCTGATCACCAACGGAAATATGTGATTTAAAAGGAGCACCCTTTAGTATCACTGTATCCAGACCAATGTGCAAAAGCAACTCGACTCCCTGAGTGGTCGTCATGGTAAAAGCATGAAGCGTATCAAATACAGCTGTCACCTCACCATCCGCCGGAGCGTAAAACCTGCCCTCAGAAGGAATCACGGCCACACCGTCTCCCAATATCTTCTCAGAAAAAGTAGGATCCGGAACCTCTGTAATAGGAACCACTCTGCCGTTGCACGGAGAACAGATCACCTTTCCCTTTGACTTATTCTTAAAAAAACCTAACATGATATCTCCTTTCCGTCGATATACACACTCACAATATCCAAATCATCATTGAGAAGCACAAAATCTGCTCTCTTTCCTGCAGAAATGCTGCCTGCTTCATCATAGATGCCAATCTCCTTAGCCGGATTGGCTGTAGCACACATAATTGCCTCCTCAAGCGGAATACCTGCCTGCCTTACTGTGAAACGCATACAATCCATCAGATTGGTTGCTGAGCCTGCAATTGTCCCATCATGGAGTGTGGCAAGCGGACCTCTGACCGTCACTGCCTGTCCACCGAGTGTATACTCGCCATCCTCAAGCCCTGTGGCTCTCATGCTGTCACTTATTAAAATCATGCGCTTCGCACCAAACATGGCAAATGTCGCCCTGATAACCGACGGATGAATATGCACTCCGTCACAAATGAGCTCCGCATGACACTTTTCTGAATCTCTCACAGCCCCGATAACTCCGGGATTCCTGTGATGAAGCGGTGGCATCGCATTATACAAATGTGTGGCATGGCTTGCACCATGCTCAATAGCCTCTACCGCTGTGTCATAATCAGCCGCTGTGTGTGCTATTGAAACCACAACACTTCCTCTTACCCTGTCTATAAAATCAATCGCGCCCGGCTCCTCCGGAGCAATATCTACAAGCTTTATCAAGCCATTGGCCGCATCCTGAAGCTCACAGAAATAATCATAATCACATCGCATGATATTCTCTGCCGCCTGTGCGCCCTTTTTAGAAGGACTGATAAAAGGTCCCTCCATATTGATACCTACAAGATGTGCACCACCATGATAAGTATAATCACCGGCATTTTTCATGACACTCAAAAGCTCATCCCTTTGAATGGTCATAGTAGCCGGACACACGCTCGTCACTCCGACAGAAGCCTCGTATGCTGTAATCACATCAAGTGCCTCTTTGGTGCCATCACACATATCAGCTCCCTTGCATCCATGAAAATGAATATCCACAAGGCCCGGTATCATGATAAGACCTGATGCATCTATAATCTCCTGCGGTGCGCTGTCATTAGCCGCGTCCGTGTCAGCTGTTCTCTCCAAAACACTGTCAAAACGGCCATCCTTAACGACAACATCACCTTGCATAAAGCTGCCATCCTCTGTAAATACCCTTGCATTTTTTATTATCATATACATGCACCTTCTCAACTAAAAAATATCTATAAGCAACTCAGTGCAGCCTCATCCGCTACAAGCGTAACATCATTATGCAGCTGTAATACAGAAGCCGGCACCTGTGGTGTAATCGGTCCAAAGAAAGCCTTGTGCACAATCTCTGCCTTATCCTCACCACTTGCAACAATAAGAATCTTCTTAGCCTGCATGATGGTCTTGATGCCCATCGTATAAGCCTGCTTCGGAACATCATCAGCCGATGCAAAGAAGCGCTTATTGGCCTCAATAGTAGACTCTGTCAGATTCACACAGTGTACCTGCTTGTCAAAAGACTCTCCCGGCTCATTAAAACCGATATGACCATTGTGCCCGATACCAAGAAGCTGTAAATCAACACCGCCAAGAGACTGAATCAGCTCTGTATAGCGCTTGCACTCCTTCTGTGAATCCGGCTCCATGCCGTTTGGCAGGTGAGTATTCTCAACCGGAATATTCACATGATCAAACAAATTCTGATGCATAAAATAATAGTAGCTCTGGTCATTCTCACGGCTTAATCCTTTGTACTCATCAAGGTTCACCGTCATAACCTCTGAGAAGTCCAAATCCCCCTTCTTGAACCACTCAACAAGCTGCTTATACAAGCCGATAGGTGTAGAGCCTGTAGCCAGTCCCAATACACAATTAGGCTTCATAATCACCTGTGCCGATACGATATTTGCAGCCTTTCTGCT
>UMDE01045401.1_pt1 | contig 18464 bp, 18 predicted proteins | sample 1964411 | NCBI WGS metagenome assembly UMDE01 (sample SAMEA4835986, study PRJEB28245) | human gut metagenome | biome: gut microbiome; material: fecal sample | place: Denmark | collected 2008
AGCGGGCAAGACGGAGTTTGGCATAGAGGATACTTTCCACGACAGGCCGACCCAGTATGAAAGCCCTTTGAAAATGCAGGCTATGTATCCGAAAATTGACGAGAGATTCCTGTTTGATGCACCGGAGGGAGTGGTGCTTGGAAAAACAGAGATTGGAACTATCTCCAGGCAGACAAAATATCTGTGCAAGCCGATGGAAGGAGTAAGATATACTGACGGACACGCCCTCGTGATAGGGGGGAGCGGGTCAGGAAAGAGCTCGGCCATCCTTATCCCGACTCTGTTATCCGTGTCACATATAGGGCTGTTCTGTATTGATATAAAGGGAGAATTATGGAGCAAGACCAGGCGCCTTGATGATGACCGTGTGGTGATTGTGGACTTCCAGGACAGGAACCTTTTCGGCTGGGATGCACTGGCAGCCCTGAACAGGAAGGCTTCCCCCTCTGACCAGGACATCCGGGAGCAGATGGAGGAGATAGCAGACAGCCTGATACCCATTTCTGCAAAAGACAGCCAGGAGTTCTGGAAACAGTCAGCCCGGTCTTTGTTGATTGGAGAACTGGTTGGACTGTATAAACAGAGACATATCCATGACCTGGCGGCACTGGTCAACGGGATACTGTCCAGGGACAGCCGGGAACTGGTGCAGGAACTGATGGGAGGTGCGGCACCGGGGGCTGTGGAGGTGAAATACCTTTCCTCCTTTGAAAAACTGGCAGATGAAACTTTCTCGGGGGTCTGCCAGCAGCAAGAGGAGGCGCTGAAATGTTTTATTGACGATGATGTGCAGTATGCATTTGCAGCCAATCCCCGCAGGGCATGCCCGGAGATGATAGAGGATGGAAAGGAAGTCTTTTTATCCGTCCGGGAGGAGAAACTGGAGGCGTATTACGGGGTGGTGAACTTAATCATCAGCCAGGTTTTTGGATGCCTGATTAAGCGTCCGGAGGGGAGCCCGGGGGTGATAGTGGCTATTGACGAGTTAGGGAGGCTCTGCAGCCGGGGAAAAATCCCACACCTGCATAACGAAATCCTCCTGACCGGAAGGAGCAGGAATATTACCTTAATCCTCATCACACAGTCATTTGAGGCGCTGCAAAACAGCTATACGAAAGAAGACGTACAGAGCATGATATCCAACTGCTCTTATCTGGCTGTCCTGGATGTCAGGAGCCAGGAGACGGCAAAGACCATCTGCAGCATGGCAGGGAAGTATAAGGAGCGTGAGACCACCTGGTCAGGGAGCGGGAAACACAGAAGCAGGAGCACCTGTTACCGTGACCATCCCATCCTGGAACCTTCAGATTTGTCCAGGCTGGTACAGATGGATGAGGTCATCCTGATAACGGCAGAATATTCCTATTGCCGGGTAAAGAAATGCTCGTATTTCAAGGAGCCGGTGCTGAATGCCAAATCCATGCAGGCACAGAGATATAACCGGGAAGCTGCCGGGCTGGAAGGGAAAGCGCTGTCGGAGGTGAAAGTAACACTGCCGGAGGAGGAAGACTTCCCGGAAAGAACTGAGAGATATATAAAAAACAAGATAAAAGAATATTATACCTGGTGCACCCGCAGGCTGGCAGAGAGCCTGGAAGAGGCGGCCAGGAGGCTGAGAGGTAGATAGAGATGGAAAAAGAAGAGATGAAAAGGATACAGAAAGAGATGGAAAAACGGCTGGGGGATGACTGGGATATCCAGTCGGTCACGGTCAATAAAGTAGGCGGTCAACGGGAAGGCCTGTCCTGCCGGTATCAGGAGGAGAACATGGCTGTGACGGTATACCCGGAGAGCTGTAAGGTGACACTGGGGGAAAAGGCCGGCGCAGAGGAGATTGGGGAATACCTTGCGGGCATCGTGGAGGAGAACCGCAGGCCTCCCATAGAGGTCAGCAGGACGGCAGAGGATTTCCGGAATGGGCTCTATATCCAGATGGTGAATGCGGATGTGAACAGAGAACTGTTAAAGGATGCCGTGTATTATCAGAAGGAGGATATGGCGGCCATAGCCAGATGCAGGGCAGGACAGGAGGGAGGGGATGTCTATTCCTTCCTTGTGACAAAAGAGAACCTGCCGGCATTTCAGATGACAGAGGGGGAGGTACTGGAGCGGGCATATAGAAATACCGCCCGGCAGGAATTTTCCCTGATGAGCATGGAGGATATCATGAGGGAGATGTTTTCTGCGATGGCGTCTGCACCGGAAGATGTGGAAGCATTGGAGAGGATGATAAAAGAAAATCCTTCCCCGCTGTATATCCTTACGAACGAGGAACGGTTAAACGGAGCCAATGCCTTGGTCTGCCCGCAGGTGCTGCAGGATGCTTATGAGACACTGGGAGAGCCGTATTATGTGCTCCCCAGTTCTACCCATGAGGTGCTGCTGGTGAAGGAGAGCGAAGGGTTCAGCCCGGAGGAACTGCGGAACATGGTGTCAGAGGTCAATATCTCAACGGTAAGCCCGGAGGATTTGCTGTCCTTTAAAATATTCCGGTATGACGGCAGGACACTCTCCGCAGTAAAGGAAGAGACCCAGACCATGACAGAGGCTGCAAGGAAAGCAAAAGAACATGGATTTAAGCTGATATAGGAGGGACAGAGATGGAGAAAGTGGAGATGCTGCAGAGGAGCTTTGAGAACTATCTGCGTGTAAAGCCGGGAAAGATTACAGTAGATATCACCCTGGCAGATGGAAAGAAGATAGAGGGAATCAGAAGAATCTGAGAGTTAAAAAAGGAGAGTCAGCGCTCTCCTTTTTTTCTGCAAAGATGCAGGCTTACGGTATCGGTTTCCCGGAAAACGGCAGATGTTTTTCCAGATAACCCAGTATCTCATCCTCACTCTGCCTGTCTGCATCCGGTATCATCCCCTCTACCATCTTTCCCAGGTTCACATACCGCTGGGTCTGTTTCTTTTTGTCCAAAGCTTTCTGACGGTTCTCCTCTAACTGCCGGCGGTGCAGGGCTTGTTTTTCCCTTAACTGCCTTAATTCCTCGGCAGTCTGTTCTATCTCTGTCATCTACATGCACCTCCCCTGTACGGCCTTCACAGTCTGTTCAAGGGGCTGCTTTGCTGCCCTGGCCTTTTCCAGGACAGCAGATGCCTGGTCAATCATGCTGTTTGAGGCCTCCCGGATAGTCTCCAGGCTGGCTTTCAATTCCTTTGTTTCCCTGCCGGAACTCCAGCCTGCGATATAGCCAAACGAGTAGTCCGAGGTGTCCAGCCCGAAGTACTTGCACACCACATATGCAACAGATTCGGCCTGCACCTCACGGGTGGAAATATCCCCGGGTGCATCGGGGATATCTGTGCTGTGGAGCATGGCATGCCCCATCTCATGGATGAGGGTCTTCAGGGACTGTTTCTCAGAGAGGGTACTGTCTACAACGATTTCCTTTGTGTCTCTCCGGTAAAATCCGTGGGCTTCCCCCTCTATCGGCTGGAACGTGACGGGGACAGGACAGATTTTCAGGAGTGCATCCTTCAGCTCTTTCTGGCTGCTGTCCAAATCCCCGGTCAGTTCATTGGCTATCTCCGGCAGGGCTTCCCCGTCTGTCTGGGAGATATCGAAAACATATCCCACCTTGAAGTAAGGGATTATCCGCTCCACAGCTTCTTTCTTGTGGCTGCCGTCCGGTAAGAGACAGGGCTTTCCGGTCGCAGGGTCTTTGGCATCCCTGAGGACGGTGGATTTATACGGTGCGGGGCAGAAAATCTTAATGCCGGATTCCCCCTTTCTTACCTGCCTGTTAAGCCGGTTCCATGTAGTGTAAGAGGCACAGCAGGTTGCCCCGGGTCTCTGGCGCGCGATGAGGAGCTGGTTATTGAGGGAGTATGTATGGAATTTTGACATGCTGGAAAGGAATGTCATATATTTTTCCCCGTTCATAAATTCGTGGATGGATTTTTCAAGGTCTTCCGACAATGCCTGCACCTTTTCCTGTCTGCTGGGTTTCTTTGTATCAGTTGTATTGTTCTTCATAAAATTGATTCCTCCTTGGATGTTTTCTTTTAATATGCTGTATTTTTGGAGGGATGAAATTTTTTTGCGGAAAAATATGCTGGTTTTGAAAACGGCGATGTTTTCTTTGATAACCTTGACCAGGGTACTTATCAGATTACAGAGATAAAAACACTTGACGGAAATTCATTATTGAAGGAGCCTATCATCGTAACGGTGCCTATGACAATGACGGAAGCTGAAGCCAACGAATATGGCAATGTCAACTATGAAACTGCAAAAGAAGACAAAAATTACTCTGGCAAATGGTATTTCTATGAATGTTTATATGAAATTACCAATAACGCTACATTTAAGATGCCGATGACTGGTGATAATGGTAAATGGAAGTATGGTTTTATCGGATTCGGTGTAATTATGGTAACTGGAATTGGATGGATTATTTATAATACGAAGACCAAAAGAATCAGAAAGCACAAACATAAAAAATAGAATAAAAAATAAAAAGTAAAAAAGAACAAAATAAAAGCTTGCATTTTAATGCAAGCTTTTATTTTGTTCTACATTAATTATTTGGAATCCATTTAGCATATACTGTCATCCCACTTGTTGTATACACCGCCGCTTTTAGTGGTTTTCTATTTGAGGCTGGAGTTTTTGTATCGTACCATCCAGAAAATGTATACCCGCTTCTAGTTGGAGTTGGAATATTTACTATTTCTTCGGCCTGAGGAGCATTTGATAACCATGCATAATATCCTGCTGTTCCTGTAATGGTATATGTAGAATTACCATTAATCGTACCGCCGTTTGCATCAAATATAACTAATCCATTTGAATTTGGATTCATTGACGTAAATTCTTGCGTCCAGTAATACATTCCATCATCAGATTTATAAAAGCCTACTCCCATATAGCAAAAGTTGTTCATCATCATAGTTGCTTTATGCCCTGAACTATTCATCCATCCTTCAACCACGTCTTCTGGTGAATCATATCCCATTGCAATATTTTCACCACTTATTCCAGCTGCCCCAACATCTTTTCCAACTGTCGAGCTGTCTGTCCCATTTGGTCTTGTATGTGAAAATTTAACAGAAATTTCTTTAGCTCTCAACATAGCTGCATCTTGCAATGCTTTATTATACTTCAAAGGCTGCGCCCCTTCTTTGGCTCTCTCAATATTCGTGAGTCTCAGTACCTCTGATGCCATAGCAATCGGGTCTACCGGGCCGTCAAAATCATCGTCATTGTCCCCATGATTATTATCATTGTTGTTATCGCCTGGTTTTTCCGGCTTTGATGTTGGTTCTGGCGTAGGCGTTACTTTTTTCTTTACCTTGATACTTACACCTGTATTGCTTCCGTCTCCATAAACTTTAAATTTGCTACTGTAGCCAAAAACAAAATAAGTATTCGTAACACCTTCGACAGGATTTTTGTCTTCATATCTTGTATACTTGGACGAAATTGTTGCAATTTTTGAAGGTACTGAATCATTTGCCTTACGATATATCACGTAATGTGTCGTACCACCGGCAGGATTCCAGCTGACATTTACAGTGTTGTCTCCAGTCAGACCTGCGCCGAGTCCATATACGGTTGCTGGAACAGTTCTTGTTGTTAGTCCTGTTTTGCTATAACGGCCAGACTTCTTCGTTTTCTTATTATAAGCCTTGACTGTATAGGTGTATTTCTGACCTACAACAATTGGATATTTACTGGAAGAGGCGTGAGTATAACTGGATTTTGTATTATCAAGCGTCTTTATTTTAATCCACTTCTTACTACCAGCCTCTTTGTAATATATGATGTAATTCGTAGTCCCGGAAGTCTTCTTCCATTTAATGTTGATTTTATTGTAATCAACAGCCTTTATACTTGACAGCTTAACTGTGCCTGGCTTGGCTGCCGCCTGTACTGGAATCTGCGCGATGCTGAAAGCGAGCAGGAGCGCGGCAAAAATTGAGAGTATCTGGTAAAAATATTTCTTGATATTTAATGTATCCATTCACACATCCTCCTTCTGAGTGTTTATGTATCTATTGTACTACGAGGATTTCTCGGAGACAATAGGGAAACAAAGACCTTGCAAAAGAAGATACAAACTATACGAAAAAATGGTATTTCTTTGATTGCAAGTATGAAATCAAAAACAATCAGGTATTCTTAATGCCGATGACCGGTTCTGATGGAACCTGGATGTATGGCTTTGTAGGATTTGCCGCAATTGCGTTTACCGGATGCTTATATTTACTTCTTGATGAAAAGAAGAAAAATAAGAGAAAACATAGACGGAAAAGAAAATAAATCTGAAAAAGCTGAAAGATAAAGGTAACAACAGAACAAAAAAAATAAAAAACAACGCATCGCAAGATGCGTTGTTTTTTGTGTTTAAGATTCGGAAATTGGCGTCCAGGTGGCGATTATCTCTAGCGCTCTTTTCTGAACTCTAAATTTAGTTATTATAGATTCATGATATGTCCAACCACTAAAGGTGTACCCTTCTTTCACAGGAGTTTCAATCGTAGAAATGTCCATGTCTCTTCCAACTGGTTCTACAATTGATACAAGATTGCTATTATTGCTTATAAATAAGCCTCCATTTGCATTAAAATTAACAGTTCCCTTTAAATCCGGATTTGATGAAAAATCCTGAACCCATAACCACTGCCCGGTGATTGGGCTTTTACATACGCCAACCCCGATATGTGTAATGCTCTGCTGCATCATGGTTGCTTTATGTCCAGAGCTGTTCATCCACGCTCTGACAACTGCTTCTGGGGTTTTCTGGCCTGCAGCGATGTTTTCTCCTCCGTCACAAGCTACTCCGTTTTCATATAATGCTGTACTACTGTCTGTTCCGTCTGGTCTTATATGAGAGAATTTTCTTGTAATTTCTTCAGCTCTGACCATCGCTGCTCTCTGGAGCCCTGCGTGATACTGTAACGGTGAACGTCCTGCTTTAACTCTCTCAATATTTGTCAGCCTGATAACCTCGGAGGCCATCTCCTCAACACTCATCTCCGGTTCTGGACTCGGTGTAGGAGTAGCGGTAGGAATCGGCGTTGCGGTTGGTGTAGGTGTTGCCGGTTTCTCTGTCGGTGTAGCAGTAGGAGTCGGGGTTACCGGCTTCTCAGTAGGTTCCGGTGCCTTTGTAGGTTTTGGAGTAACTGGCTTCGGTGTAGCTGTCGGTGTAGGAGTCACTGGCTTTTCGGTAGGCTTCGGAGTCTCTGTTGGGTCTGGAGCCTTTGTAGGTTTCGGAGACGGTGTAGCGGTAGGAGTTGGAATCACCGGCTTTTCTGTTGGCTCTGGCTTCTCAGTAGGTTTTGCTGCATCAGCCGGAACCTTAACGGAAACTCCGTCCTTGTCGTAGCTTCCTTTCGTCTTCTTGCCGCTGTAATAACCGCGTACCATATAGGTATTGACTTCACCTTTTTTGTAAGCTGCATCTTCATACGATAATGAATTTTTCAGTGCCAGCATTTTCCACTTACCGTTATCTTTACGGTATACAAGATACTTGTCAGCACCTGCTGCTTTATCCCATGTCAGTGTTACAATGCCGTCTTTATATGCAGCTTTAATGTTTTTTACCATTGCCGGCTTGGTATAAGCCGTAAGGCCTTTCTTATTATAGCTACCGGACTTCTTCGTTTTCTTATTATAACCCTTTACGGTATAGGTATATTTCTGGCCTACAACGATTGGATACTTCTTGGAAGAAGTGTGAGTGTAGCTGCTCTTGGAATTGTCAAGCGTTTTGATTTTTGTCCACTTTTTCGTTCCTTCTTTCTTATAGTAAACGATGTAATGAGTGGCGCCTGATGTCTTTTTCCATTTGACATTGATTTTGTTGTAAGCCGGAGCTGAAATGCTGTTAAGCTTGACCGTTCCCGGCTTGGCTGCCGCCTGAATGGTTATCGGCATCAGCAGTATGACTGCCAGAACCAGCAATGCCAGGAATGAAAATCTTCTTCTCTTCATAGACTGAATCCTCCTCGTATGTTTATGTACATATTGTACTACTATTTATTTCCTGAGACAATGCAGAAAAAATAATCCGCAAAAAAAATCTATCCTGTTCTTTTTTCGGTATATTGATACTGGAAACATAAAACAGGATTTGAAAGGCAGGTATAGATAGATGAGAGAGATAGATGTTCAGACCTTGCAGGAAGAAATGCAGGCGGGGTATTGGGAACTGGTGAACGGAGAGGATACGGTATATCGTGACAGCCGGGGCAATGTATATGATTCCTGGGGATGCCTGGAAAGACTCCGTGAACTGGAGATGATGATGGAGGAGGAGCCCCGGCGGGCAGAGGAATGGAAGAGGGATATGGATTTGCTGGAGCATACCTGCGAGATGAAGCCGGTGTATGGATACTGCCGGATTTCAGAGAGGGAAGCCCGCATCCTGAGAGACAGGACGGAGGAGTTAGTATATTACAATCCGATACGGGATATTTATGTCCTGGGGGTTACAGAGATGGGGAAGATATCAGATTGTGAAAGATTATGGGGGAATCTGTAGAAAAGACTTGTCTGTTAGAAAAGAATGTAGTACTCTGAAAGTGCATGAACACTTCACTTATGCAGTAATACACACTTTTTTAATAGAGAAGAGCAGCCGGATTGTCTGGCTGCTCTTTTCGTTATCGGGAGAACGGTTTTGGGGTGACGGACAAAGGACGGCAGGAGGGCAGGAGACACCGGAAGGTGGATGCCCCGAGAACACCTTATAGGTGGTCAGTAATTGCGCCCTTGTGGTGTTGAAGATTACTCAAAAATCATAAAATCACGTCCACACCACCATGTTACAGGTCAGTGTTATCTTCGTCAGGGATATCAAATGCTACCATATTATTTGGCTGAGTGACGTGAGATTGAAAAGTTTTCATACTTTGCACGGTGACGTTATACCATCGCTTAGCATTCTTTTCTGCAAGTTCAACCGCTTTTTCTGCATATTGTAACTGTGCTCTCAATGTTGTAGTGTCCAATAAATATTTTTCTGACAGGGCGGTATACTCTTTCTGCAGGGCTTCATAACGTTGTTGTATTTCTGATAATTGCGTGATAAGTGCCTGGTTGTCAGTGGTGGAAGATTCCTTATCAGTTTTTTGGGGGTGCACTGCCTTATTCCCAGGTATCCCGTATGATACAGAGTTTGGCAGTGGCCTTGATGAGGCGTTATTAATATTGGAAGGAGAGGATATTGTGATTTCTCCAGAGGTTGACCCGAGAGTGGACTTTAAGGTCTGAGCCAGAGTTTTCATTAATTCATCTGAAAATTCTGATTTGGGTTTCCGGTGGCTCTCTAAAAATTCTACTGCAAAATCGTCCAGATATTTTGTTTTTTTTCGTATCTTTATATGTCCTTCTAATTCTTCTTTGTATCGGATTATTTTGGCTCTGACCGTTTCGTAGGAAAGTTTATAAGTGCTGGCATATTCCTGAACAGTCATTCCCAAGTCGTTTTGGCAAGTCCATGTATGCGTGTTTTCCATTAAATACATCTCCTTGTATTATTCTTCACATTGATAATAACATTTGATAATGATACAGTCAACAAAAATATACAGTATTGTATATATAAAAATATAGATATGATGTAAGGGTTGAAATGAAAAACAGAATCGGATATCAGAAAATATATGATATTGTGAAATAAATGTGAAATGATAGAAATAGTATTGCTTATGAAAATAAATTGTGATATGTTGATACTGTGAATAAAACATACAGTATTGTATATAGAAATAGGACTATGAAAGAGAGGAGAAATGCTTATGAAAGGAACATAGTAGAAACATTTTATCATCTGAATCTTATGTCATAATCGGGATATGTGGAACATTATATACAGCATACATAAAAAACGCTATCCCGGAAACTTATTAACCACTACCTGAAAACCGGAAGCCGGTTTATCAGATGAGATTTCATATAAATATCTTTTACGAAAGGGGAAAACTTTTATGAGACCATTTAAAGAACTTTACGATAATAAAAACCATGCAGACCTTCGGGAACTTGAAAAATGTTACGACAGAACCCGCAAGGCAATTAAGATTTTAATTGATAAGACTGATAAAGTAGTTGAAGAAGCTCTACTTTTTTATCTTACAGAAGCAGTAGTGAAAAAGGAGAGAGAAGAAAACCTCTTGCGATATATCAACAAAAGAAATTAATGAAGCTCGGAAAAAGGCTGTAATGGAAAAGACTAAGTCTGAATGGGATGCTTATGTGGCGTCTGAACACGAATTTTTCGAAGAGCTTCAAGACTTAATGGAAACAGAAAAACTTTCACCTTCAGAAGCTGACCAGATTGCCGAGGCTTTTTATATGGAATTACCTGGACAGAATTAATGTATATTGTGAAGAAAGGATGGAAAACCAATGAGAGAATTTAATAAAATTTATACTAACAAAAATAATAAGAATCTGAATCAGGTAGAAGATTATTATAACAATATCCGTGATTCTTACGAGAAACTGTTTGCTAAGATAAAAAAAGTCGTGGAAAAAACGAAGAACCATTGCCTGGAAGAAGCAGTCTATAAGATGAAAAAGGAAGGAAAATGCTGTATAAGAGTAACTGGTGAGGAGATTGAAAAAGCCCAGGAAAAGGCAGTGGAGAAGGAGTGCCAGATGGAGATTGAAGTTTGTGGGGAGACAGTTTCAGATTTTTATTATCTGCTGAGAGAGTTATGCAGTGCTGCAGTTATTACAGATGAAGAAGCAATTGAGATTGCAGACGCTGTTCAGGAAGAAATTTCGGTAGAAAATCTGAGTTTATATTTAAAAAGAAAAATAGCTGCTTGATACATACGGGCAGAGTCATACAGTAAATAAATCAAATGGAGGGAAATAATTATGCCAGCTTATAATAGAGAAGCAATTTGTCAGTTTTGTAACACTAAAATCATTCCACCTAAGAAGGGCTTCCGCTCTTCTGCTAATGGAAATTATATCTGTGAAGATTGCGTAAAGCTGCTTGGACAGGCTTTAGATGTCAGGGGCAAATCAGACGGAAAGGCAAAAGCAAAAAAGCGCAATAAAAAAATGACACCAAGAGAAATAAAGAAAGAACTTGATAAATACATTATTGACCAGGACAACGCGAAGATTTCAATCGCTATTGCTGTTTATAACCATTATAAAAGAATGGACATCAAGTCAGACGTCAAGCTGTCAAAAAGTAACGTCCTGCTGATTGGCCCAACCGGAAGCGGAAAGACCCTGCTGGCTCAGACAGTTGCGAAGATGCTTGATGTACCTTTCGCAATCGCTGACTGCACTTCCCTTACTGAGGCAGGGTATGTTGGTGATGATGTTGAAACCATCTTAACGAAACTTCTCCGTTCTGCTGACGGAAGCGTTGAAAAAGCAGAGCGCGGAATTATCTTCCTGGATGAGATTGATAAGATTGCAAAATCCGGCGGAAGCTCCGGTGCTGCAAAAGACCCTGCAGGTGAAGGTGTTCAGCAGGCGCTTTTGAAACTGGTTGAAGGTACTATTGCTAACGTTCCGGTTAACGGTGGGAGACGTAATCCGAATGAAAAATACGTTCAGGTCAATACAGAGAATATTTTATTTATCTGCGGCGGAGCTTTTCCAGGACTTGAAGAGATAATTAATAAAAGAACCGCAAAAGATACATCTATCGGCTTTGGTGCGAATGTAGATAAAGGAAAAGAAAAATCTATCAGTGAAGCATTAAGCCAGGTGGAAACAGACGACCTTGTGAAGTACGGATTAATCCCGGAGATTATCGGACGTCTGCCAGTTATCGTATCATTAAATGAGTTAGATGAGGAAGCAATGGTTAAGATTCTGACAGAGCCTAAAGACTGCATTGTAAGCCAGTACAAAGAATTTTTTAAGTATGAGGGGGTAGAACTTGAATTTGAAGAAGATGCCCTGCGGGAAATTGCCAGGGAAACCATCCGGCGTAAAACGGGAGCCAGAGGGCTCAGGGCAATTATGGAAAATATTCTGAAAGATGCTATGTATAATGTTCCGTCAGAAAAAAATGTAGAGAAATGTATAGTACGGCAGGGTGGTATTGTTGATATTGTAGAAAAATGCCAGACAATGGTTGCTGCCTGCTTTTGAATTTGAAATTAAGTTCCTTGAGGCGGCTATTCAACCAACATCTAAAAAGCATCCGAATTTCAAAAGGCTATTAAACGTCGGAGAAACAACAGTACGTCACACCGACGCGAAGGTAAAGTATTCTTTGATAACCTTGACCAGGGAACATATCAAGTTACTGAAATCAAGACAAAAGACGGAAATGCATTGCTAAAAGAACCAATTGTATTTACATTGCCGTTTACAATGACAATGCAGGAAGCGCAAGAATATCAAAATGTAGATTTCTCTTCTGCAAAAGAGGACGTAGGATACACAAATAAATGGTATTTCTATGATTGTCTGTATGAAGTAACCAATAACGCGACATTCAAGATGCCGATGACTGGTGATGATGGCAAGTGGAAGTATGGTTTTATCGGTTTAGGAATGACTACAGCTCTTGCTGCAGTATGGCTTGTATATGAAGCAAACAATAAAAAAACTAAAAAACGCAAGCATAAAAAATAAACAATGAAAAAACAAAGGAGCAGCCTGTCCGCATTCGCGGGCAGGCTGCTCTGCATTTCTATGTTAACCAATGGGTTCCCATATTGCTTTAATCGTATAATTTGTCGTAATACGCATTGATTTTATATAGCTGTTATGCAAAGCCCATCCAGAGAATTTATACCCATTTTTAACTGGAGATTTTACGTCTTGTGAATCTACGGTTAGCTTTAAGTATTTTCCATACGGATATGTTGCCGAATAAGTATCGCTTCCATCAGAGAATGTGCCACCATTGGCATCAATTGTTAATGTGCATTTTCTGTCAGCATTTTCGTCTGCGAAATTCTGTGTCCAAAAGCATGTTCCATAATCATTCTGATAAAATCCAACACCAATATAGTTTTCTCCTTCGCTTAGTAATGCGGCTCTATGTCCTGGACTATTTAACCATCCGCTCATTACAGATTCTGGTGAATCATAGCCCATTGCAATGTTTTCTCCGGAATCTCCTCCTACATCAAATTCTGCAGTTGCTGTACTGGAATCTTCCCCATTTGGTCTTGTATGAGAAAACAGTGTGTCAAGTTCTTTCGCTCTTACCATCGCTGCCTGCTGAAGTTTTTCATGATACTGAAGCGGAGCAGAACCAACTTTCGCTCTTTCAATATTTGTCAGCCTGATAACTTCCTGCACCATCTGATTAATCTCTGCGGCATCTGCTCTATGAACAGGATTCGGTGTTGGTGTCGCTGTTGGCTTTGGAGTTGCAGTTGGCTGCGGCTTTGTAGTTGGCTTTGGAGCTTCCGTCGGTTGAGGCTTAACTGTTGGCTGCGGCTTTTCTGTCGGTCTTGGAGTAGAAGTCGGCTGCGGCTTAACTGTTGGAATAGGAGTTGGCTCGTCATCATCGTCGTCAACATAATCTGGAACCCATACAAAAACTCCATTGGTGTCATATTTTCCATACACCTTTGTCGCAGAATTGTATGAACGAACGGTATATGTTGTTGAAATTCTCTTTTTAGGTGTTTTGTCCAAATAATAATTACCCTTTACTGTATCAACTTTCACCCATGAAGATTTTTCCATGTCCTTGCAGTAAATGACATACTTATCCGCTCCTTTGGCCTTATGCCAAATTAATTCGACACCATTCAGGTCTTCTTCGTAGCTGGAAGAATATATAGTAGCCTTTTGTGGAATCGTCCTTGTCGTTAAACCTGTTTTGTTATAACTTCCTGATTTTTTCGTATTCTTATTGTAAGCCTTGACGGTATACGTATATTTCTGTCCTACCGTAATCGGGTACGCTTTAGAAGAAGTGTGAGTGTAACTTGTCTTTTTATTGTCTAACGTTTTCACTTTAATCCACTTCTTGTCTCCGGCGTTCTTGTAGTATACGATATAATTTGTCGCTCCGGAAGCCTTTTTCCATTTGATGTTGATTTTGTTGTAATCAACAGCCTTGATACTTGACAACTTAACCGTGCCGGGTTTGGCTGCCGCCTGCGTGGTTGCCGGCATCAGCAGCATGACAGCCAGCATCAGCAATGCCAGGAATGAAAATCTTTTTCTCTTCATAAACCGAATCCTCCTTTATGGTTATGTACATATTGTACTACCGGATTTTTGTGGATACAAGAGCGAAATGTAGACTTTTGATACTTGACCAGGGAACATATCAAATTACTGAATTGAAAACTAAAGATGGAAATGCCCTGTTAAAAGAACCTATTATCGTAACATTGCCGATGACAATGACTGCAGATGAGGCTAATGAATATGGAAATGTTGATTTTTCATCTGCAAAAGAAGATAAGAATTATTCTGGTAAATGGTATTTCTATGAATGTTTATATGAAATCACCAATAACGCTACATTTAAGATGCCGATGACTGGTGATGATGGCAAATGGAAATATGGATTCATCGGATTTGGAATTGTTATGGCCGTAAGTGCTGGATTTGTAATTTGTAATACAAAAAACAAAAAAGCAAAGAAGCGAAAACATAAAAAATGATATATAAAAACAGAGAGAACGGCTTTAAAAGCTGTTCTCTCTGTTTTTATATTTTTTATAAATTTTATATTTTTTATAAATAAGGAAATTATCGTGATTCCAATTTATTTCCATATCGCATGCAATTTTTCGTTAGTTGTCAGGCCCATTCCTGTATAACGACCTCCGTACTCGTCTTCCCAGCATACAAATGTATACCCTTCTCTTACAGGTGTAGGAATATCCCTGCTAAATTTAATTTTCGTCCCATGATAAAAATACATATCATATACACTAACATTATTCAACGTAGGAAAATATCCACCATTTGCATCAATTGTCAACTTTTCCTTTTCACCATAAGCAGTAAAAACTTGTACACAATAATATGTAGAACCTGATTTATATACTCCTACTCCAAGATGAGTTGAGTATGTATTTAACAGTGCAACACGATGACCTGGGCTGTTCATCCATCCATCAATTGTACTTTGTGGAGATGTAAAACCTGCAGCTATATTTTCTCCTCCATTATCATCAGGGATACCATATTCACTTAAAATAGAAGTGCTGTCTGTTCCGTCCGGTCTCGTATGTGAAAATTTGACAGAAATTTCTTTTGCCCTCTGCATAGCAGCTCTATTTAAATCATCATTTGTCTGTACTAACGGCTTTCCGTACTTTGTTCTTTCAACATTTGTCAATCTAAAAATCTCAGCTGCGAACTGTTCTTCCGTGAATGTTGGAGCAGGTGTGATATCAGGTTTATCATCATCATCGCCTGATGGTACGTAAACTTTAACACCATTTGTGTCGTATTTACCGGCTTTTCCTGATTTGGCATATGCCTTTACGGTATAGGTGTTATCCTGTCCTTCAAAAGGATATTTGTCTGTACAGTTTAATCCTGAAACGGTGTCAAGAGATAACCATTTTGTGTTATCCTTATTTCTTACATATACTTCATATTGGTCAGCACCGCCAGCCTTAAACCATGAAATTGTAACAGAACCATTAGAATTTAATTTAGCTTCATTTAGCTTTACAGTTTGAGGAACTGTATTGGTTGTCAATCCCTTTTTGTTGTACGCTCCAGACTTCTTTGTTTTCTTATTATAGGCTTTAACTGTATATGTGTATTTATATCCTGTGTCTATTGGATATTTTTTGGAAGAAGTATGCGTATAACTGGATTTTGCACTATCCAGCGTCTTTATTTTAATCCACTTCTTGCTACCAGCCTCTTTGTAGTATACGATATAGTTTGTAGCTCCGGAAGCCTTTTTCCATTTGATGTTGATTTTGTTGTAATCAACAGCCTTGATACTTGACAACTTAACCGTGCCGGGTTTGGCTGCCGCCTGCGTGGTTGCCGGCATCAGCAGCATGACAGCCAGCATCAGCAATGCCAGGAATGAAAATCTTTTTCTCTTCATAAACCGAATCCTCCTTTATGGTTATGTACATATTGTACTACTGGATTTTTAGGGAAGCAAGGGTATATATCAGATTACAGAAATTAAAACCAAACCTGGAATGGGTCTCATGAAAGAAAAAATTAAAGTAACGCTTCCATTTACGATGACATTTAACGAAGCTTTAAAATATAAAAACGTAAAGTTTTCGACAGCTAAAGAAGACATCAATTATACTGGTAAATGGTATTTTTATGAATGCACTTATGAGATTACTAATAATCAATTATTCGGAATGCCAATGACTGGCGATGATGGCAAATGGAAATATGGATTTATTGGATTTGCTGGGCTTAGTATTATAAACTGTGGATTCATTCTGCATAATAAATCAAAGAAAAAGAAAAGACTTAAACAAAAAATATAAGATAAACAAAAAAGAGGGTGGTATTAGACCACCCTCTTTTTTTTGTTTTTATCTTAAATATTCAGTTGTTTGGAATCCATGTTGCGGTCAATTTTTCATTATTGGTTGCTGTCATATAATGGTATTTTTCATTATATTCAGTAACCCACCCATCAAATTTATATCCGCTACGTGTTGGTGTTGGAAATGTATCATAAAGACTGATATGAGCTTGCTTAAATGGAAATGTGAACAGCTTTATTGATGTCCCATCACTAAATACTCCTCCATTAGCATTAATTATAAAAGTACATTTTTTATCTGGATTATCAGAAAACGTCTGAAGCCAATGTCCTTTATAATAGCCAACCCCAATATGAGTGTTATTTTTTGATAAAATCGCAATTTTATGTCCAAGACTATCCATCCAAGCTTTCATAACCTCTGCTGCACTTGATGTACCCATTCCGATATTCTCGTCAGTAGGACTTCCAGCTCCAGCTTGCGTAACAGCTGTTCCGCAAGATGTTCCATCTGGTCTTTCATGCGAAAACTTAACCGCAATTTCCTTAGCCCTTACCATCGCGGCTTTTTCAAGCCTTAAATCATACTTATACGGCTGTAATCCAGCTTTCATTCTTTCTGTATTCACAAGCTTGAATACTTCCTGCGCTTTCTGTTCTGGTGTAGCATGGTCAACTTCATCATCCGGGTCAGGAGTATCTGTTGGTTCTGGTGTTATTGTTGGTCTGACTTCATCGCTGTCTTTTACATAAATACTTACTCCCGTTTTATTCATAACTCCATATGTCTTAGTGCTGCTGGAATAACCTCTTACAGAATAATAGTTTGTGCAGTCTATGCATGGATTTACGTCAACGAAAGATGAGGTGTCTTTGACTGTGATAATCTTACTCCATTTGTCGTCTGCTTTGATTTTGGAATAAACGGCATATTTGTCTGCACCGCTTACTTTGTTCCACGTAAGTTTAACTGTCGTGCCTTCAATTTTGGCTTCAATTCCGGTCACCATTTTTAATGACGCTGTTACAGTTAACCCTTTTGTATTATAGCTGCCAGACTTCTTCGACTTATTATTATAAGCCTTTACGGTATAGGTGTATTTCTGGCCTACGACAATAGGGTATTTGCTGGAAGAGGTGTGGGTGTAGCTGGATTTGGTGCTATCCAATGTTTTCACCTTAATCCATTTGCCGCTTCCGGTTTTTTTGTAGTACACAATATAATTTGTCGCCCCGGAAACCTTTTTCCACTTAATATTAATCTTGTTATAATCAGTGGACTTAATACTTGACAGCTTAACTGTGCCTGGCTTGGCTGCCGCTGCTTGTACTGATACCGGTATGAGGAGCAGAGCCATCACAGCCAGTAACATAAGAAGCAAATTCTTTTTCTTCATGTCTGAAATCCTCCTTCATAGATTCTCTGCCCTTATTGTACTGCATTTCCAGACTCCGGACAATCCGGAAAACCACTGCCTGCGTAAAAATTATAAAAAATTTTTAAATTTTTTTCAAAAAGCGAAAAGTTTTATCAAAATCCAGCATACTGATATCAGAAAACAAAAAGGAGGACATGCACATGAAAACATAGACAGTTTCAGATACCTGTTTACTAACTTTTTAAAACGGCAGTTACAGCCGCAGAAGATAAAGATATAAAGGGAGATTCGAAGATATGAAAACAATAATCCCTAAACGAAATGATTCAGATGAAAAGGAGAAAAAGATTATGAAAAATCCAAAAGAATGTTTCAGCATAGTACAGAACCAGACGTTTATCGTTTTAAACGAACTTACCCGTCCAGAGTGTAAGGATGGCAGCGAGCCCCTGACTTTCCATCATGAGACGTTCAGCCGCTTCAATTTTGTTATCATCAGTGCAGATAAGAAAGCAACGACCGCAAACATCCCGGTGAGAGAGATACCAGGAATCTTTGAGAAGGTACACGACCTTAAAATGAAACATCTGCTGACTGCCAGACCGGTCAGCGAAGGAGCCTCAGAGAGTCCGGCTTACACAACAATCATCAATGCAGGCAAGTTAAAGGGCAAGACCCCTGCGGCAGCC
>UMDE01008168.1_pt1 | contig 14673 bp, 9 predicted proteins | sample 1964411 | NCBI WGS metagenome assembly UMDE01 (sample SAMEA4835986, study PRJEB28245) | human gut metagenome | biome: gut microbiome; material: fecal sample | place: Denmark | collected 2008
CATGGTCTCGGAAGCCAGCAGGTACTCTGCCTGCAGCGAAAGCGTTTCCGGCAGCAGGGCATCTACGATAGCGATGACGCTGCCCAGCTGATACCACCGGTCCAGCGGGTCGTCCCGCAGGATATCGAAAAACTCGTCCACGTCAAAGATGCCGCTGGGCTCCACCACCACCCGGTCAAAGCCGCGCATGGCCATGGCGATGAGTTTGGTGCGCATCCGGCGCTGGTGGGTGTCGCAGTCGCAGCCGCCGCTGATGGTCTCCACATCGCAGCCGGGGCCCAGCACCTCCTGCACCAGCATGGCGTCCACGTTCACCGCGCCGAAGTCGTTTTCCAGAATGCACACCTTATGCCCCTGCTGCACAAGGTACCGCACATACCGGCGCAAAAAAGTGGTCTTGCCTGCGCCCAAAAAGCCGGTGATGAGATCCACCTGAACCATATCTTTTTACCTCCGTTGCAAAAACCCTCCCAGCGCCGCAGCGCCCGGGAGGGCATATATTTCAGTCTTTTTTCCGGCGCTGCAACTCCCGGATGATCGCAGCCGCTTCCGGCGCGATATCCCCCGGCACAATGGCCGGGCGTGCCAGAAAATAGCCCTGCAAAAGGTCTGCGCCCAGCTCGATGACCGTGCGCAGCTCGGCGGCGGTCTCCACGCCCTCTGCAACGATCTTCATGCTGCGGGGGTGGGCGTAGGCCACCACATTGCGCAGGATCTGCTGCTTGTCCGGCGAGGTGTCGATGCCACGGATGATGGTAATATCCACCTTGACGAACCGGGGCGCAAGCTGCAATAGCGTATTCTCGTTGGAATAGCCGCTGCCGTAATCGTCCAGTGCAAACATCCCGGAAAAGCCCGGTGCATTGCGCTTTCTCTCCAGTGCTTCGTAGTCGATTTCTTCCTCTTCGGTGATCTCGACGACCATGCGGCGGCACAGCTCGTGCCAATGGCTATTTATATATTTGCCGTCCTCATGCGACAGGCAGGTGTTGGCGATGGAGTTGACAAAGAGCATGGCATCCTCGGACACGCTGCCCGCCCGGCACAGGCTGTCAAAGGTCTCCAGCGCCTTGGTAAAGGTGATGCGCTCGATCTCGTACAGTGCGCCCTGCTCCCGCGCCAGCTTCATGATGGTGGCCGGGGAGCGCAGGGTGGGCAGGTCGGAGCGCATCAGCGCCTCGTAGGCGACCACCCTGCCGCTGCGCGCCGAGAAGATGGGCTGGAAGCAGTAGAACACCTGCGCATTGCTGAGCAGCTGCCGGAACTCCCGGCGGGTGCGCTCGGCGTAGGCTTCGCGGTTGTACACCCCGATGTCGAACTCCTCCACCCGGCCCTTGTCGGCGTGCTTGACCTGATACATGGCAAAGTCGGCGTATTTTTTCAAGGTCTCCCAGTCCTGCCCATCGTCCGGGTACCACGCGATGCCGCCGGAAAGGCTGATGTGCAAAGCGTTGCCGCTGGGCAGCAGCGCCACGCTCTGCTGCATGGCCTTCGTCAGGCAGTCGATCTTTTCCCGCACTGCGTCCCGGCTGCGGTAGCCGTGGAACAGCACAAGGAACTCATCGCCGGAAAGGCGGGCGCACACCGTCCCGGCGGGGGTATTGTCCCGCAGGCACTGACCGGTGCGGCGGATGTATTGGTCGCCCCAGTCGTGGCCGTAGGTATCGTTGATGTGCTTGAGGTTATCCAGATCCATCATCATCAGCGCCGCCACGCCCATGCGCTCCGGCGCGGCGAACAGCTCGGTGCACACCCGGTTGAAGGCCTGCCGGTTGTACAGCCCGGTCAGGATATCGTGATCGCGCTCGTGCTCGATGCGCTTCCGTTCCAGCACGGCGGCAGTCACGTCCTCGGCAAGGCCGATCTTAGCGTGCCCCTCGATGGTGCTGCGCAGCATGATGTACCGCACGCCGTCCGGCTGCTGAATGGTCAGCAGCTCGTCGCCCTCGGCGGTGTGGTCACAGGGATTCTTTTCCCGGATGCCCTTGAGCACCTCCTCAAAGCGGCGCACGCTCAGCGGCTCGCCCTGCATCTCGGGCTTGCCCAGCAGGGAGAAGAAATTATCGGTCACAAACACGCTGCCGGTGTCGGTGCGCAGCTCGTAGCCGCCGATCTCCACACTGGCCATATCCATGATGCGCAAAAACTTGGTGGAGTTGGTCACCAGCTCCTTGTTCAGCTCGGTAATGGTCTCGGCAAAGCGGTCCACCTCCCGGATGGCCGTGCGGGACAGGCGGGGGAAGGTCTTTTTCTCCTGCGCGTCTATCACCTCGCGGTACAAATGGTTGATGGGGCGGGCCAGCCGCGCCGAGACCAGCAGGCTGCCCAAAACGCTCAGCACCAGCGTGAACAGTAAGGTAGCCAGCAGCACCTCGCGCACCCGGTCGGAAAAAGCCAGCAGCACCGACTGCTCCATGGTACCGGCCAGAAACCACTTTTCGGCGGCAAAGGGCGCGTTGCGGTTATACACCAGCAGCGGCTCCAGCACCATATAATAGCGCTTGCCGTTCAGCTCCGCCCAGCTGCCGCCGTTGCCGTCGCTGCGGCAGTTCAAAACGCCCAGCGGTGCATCCGCCGTTACCAGATCCTCGCCGGAGGTCACGGTCTTGCGCAGGGAGAGCACGTCGTCCGTCAGCGCATCATCGGTAGTGGTCACGATAAAATAGGTGCCTGCCTTGTCCTCGTCCAGCTCGGTGAAGGGCAGTTTTGTTTGCAGATAGTCCGTGAGCAGTTCCACGCCCACCACGCCGTATACCGTGCCGTCCGGCAGGATCAGCGGCATGGAGTAGGCAATGGCGTGCCGGTCGTCCCCTGCCAGACAGTAGGAGTTGGTGGTCCAGCGGCCATAGCTTTCCGCCGAAAGGCTGGCACCGCTCTTATACGCGGTCTGAAACACCGTGCGCAGGATGCCGCCCTTGGTATCTCCCTGATAGGGGAAAGCGGGCTGCCAGCCCTTATCCGTGCCGATGGCCAGTTCTTTTACCACTGTGGCGCTGGCGCGTTCCAGCAAAAGGTCGCTGTTGCGCTCCGAAGGGCGGGCGTCCGGGTCCATATCCCGCAGGTAGATGCCGGGCATTTTTTTGCCCACCTCGCAGGTGTCCAGATCATGGGTATTCAGCATGATAAAGATGCCGGTCACCTGCTTTGTGCGCAGGGTGTCCAGAAGCTGCGGGGCAAGCGCTACCAGCAAAGCATCGCTCTGCTCGCTGCTGTTATCCAGCGTATCCAGCGAGATATCGCCGCTTTTCAGCAGCTGCTGGGTGGTGGCGGTGATCTGCTCGTTCAGCTGATCCAGATCCTCCGCGTTCCGCAGGATCTCCTGCACATAGCTGGCGCGGTTGCGCACCCGCATGGTAAGCAGATCCTTGGCGTTTTCGTCCAGCTGCCCGGTCACGTTGACGGCAAGGATGCTGGCGACCGCCATCAGCAGCTCCACCACCAGCACCAGCATCATGGTGGCAAAAATATTGTAGAACACGGTTCTTTCCGGTCTGTTTTTCAAGCGCTGCCGCTGGCGCTCTTTCCACGCGTCAAACATCGCCCTGCCCCCTTTCCGTCTTTTTCCGGGTGGTCAGCCCTCGTACTGCTGTAACTGTGCAAGGGTGGCCTGATACCACGCCTCAAAATAGTCGTCGGTCAAAAACTCTGCCATGGCTGCTTCCGCGCTCTGGCCTGCGGCGATGCGTTCCAGCACCGTGTCCCGGTCGGCACTGGCCTGATCGCCGATGCTGTATTCCAGTATCTTGCGGACTGCATTGCCGCCTGCAAAGGCCGTAGGGGTGTACAGCTCGTTTTCGCGCACCGTTTTCACCGCGCCGGAAAGGGTCTGCTCCATATTGTCGGTCAGTTCCAGCCCGCTTGCGCGGATGGCGTCCATGTCGTTGGCGGCGGTGGTCACCGGCAGATAGCCCGACTCCACCGCGAAAGCGATGTTATTCTGCGGCTCGGTGAACCACTTTAAAAAAGTGACTGCGCCGTTGATCTCGGCCTCGGTGCCGGTGGTGACCACCATGCCGGCGCCCTGCTGCACCACCACCTTTTCACTCCCGGCAAACCGGGGCGCAGGCAGCACCTTCATCTCGATATCGTGGACCTGATTGTCCCCGGGCATCACCTGCTTCGGGAAGAAAGTGGCGCTGGCACAGGAGCCTACACAGCCCAGCAGTGCGCCGGTTTTTACGTCATCGCTGCGGAAGCGGCCATTCGCAGCAAAATACCCCTTGACGAAGGGCACATAGTAGTTATCCCACAGTTTGCGCACCACATCATGGTCGAAGTGCAGGGTCATTTTGCCGTTGTGCACTTCAAAAATTTCGCAGCCCAGCTGCTTTGCGCCCACAATCATATAGTTTGCCATCGCATCCCGGCCAAACAGCGCCTTGCCGCCGGACCAGTTATAGTACTGCTCGGCCACTGCCGTCACACCCTCCATGGTGGAAAGGGCACCGTAACGCACAAAGGTGTCCTTCGAGAACCGCTGCCAGTCGGTATCGTTAAAGAACATCAGCTCGGTGGATTTTGCCACCGGAAAAATTTTTATGCTGCCGCTGCCGTCAAAATCGCCCTCGGTGATATAGCCGGGCACAAAGGCGGCCTTTTCATCCTCGGTCAGGTAGTCCTTCAGGTCCACCACCATGCCCATCTGGTCCAGCTTATAAGCGGTATCCGCGTAGGCGGCAAAAATGGTGGGCATCTCCGCAGAGCCCACCTTGCCCTCGGCAGCGTCCATCACGTTGGCTTCCAGGTCGTTCACCGTGCCCTGACTGGAACCTGTCACCCGGATGCCCTTTGCCTTGCCGATGGTCTCGTTGAAGGTGCTCACAAGGCGGTTGAAGCTTTCCAGCTGGTCGCCGTTGTAGTAGTTCCAGACCGTGATGTCGGTCACTTCTTTTTTGCTCGTTTTCGCATCGCAGCCGGACACGGCCAGTGCTGCTGCCGAGACCGCAGCCGCCGCCAGAAAGCTGCGGCGCGAGATCTTGTCCTTCATCTTGCCAATACCCTCCCGGCGTACGCAGGCGCATTTTACGCCATGATATACTATTTTATATAATACCACTGTTTCCGGCATAGTGTAAACTCTTTCTTAAAAAATCTGGTAAAAAAGTGCAGATGACGAATTTTCGTCTTATTTTTTGGTGGTTATGTCAAGGTGTGTCTCCCCCCCGTGAAAACAAAAAATCGGACAGCCCGCAGACTGCCCGACTTTGTATTTTATGGGCGGGCGCAACTGCCGTTTTCGGTTACGACCCTGCCCTGTGAAAATGGGATAGCGGAGCGTCCACAGACGCTCCGCTATCCCGAAAATAAAACTAATTTTTCCGCTGTTTATGCGCAGAGCGCATTCAAAACCAGCCCCGTTACATCCGTATCCGCTGCGCGGCACGGGCGATGGAGGCAAGCAGGGTCACAAGGCGTTTTTCGTCCATCTGACCGCAGTAGCTGGTAAAGGTGTAGTAGCACCCCTGCACGCAGAAGGAAAGCACCACCTTGCGCACTACGTCCGCCTCAAAGGTGGGGTCGGTCTGGGCGATGCACTGGCACATGGCCTGCTCCACCCGGTTGATGAACAGCCCCTGCCGGGAGCCGGAGAACAGCACGCTGATCTCGGCCTGATGCGCGGTGAAGGCGCGGAACATCTCCCGCGTCAGCCACTCGGTACGCTCGCTCACATCGCTGGCGGTCAGGCGGGGCAGACTTTCCACCACCGCGTGCACCATCTCGTCCTCCATGGCGTTGGCCAGCGCATAGATATCCTGATAATGGGCGTAAAATGTGGATTTATTGATACAGGCGCGGTCGCACAGCTCCTTGACACGGATCTTCTCCACCGGCTTTTCGCGGCGCAGCTCCATAAAGGCTTCTTTGATGGCGCGCTCAGTCTTTTCAATGCGGATATCCAGAAAACCCACCTCTTTTGCATTTTTGTTGATTTTCCAACATTTTTCCGGTTTTGCGGATAGACAAGCCCCGCAAGCCTTTTTATACTGGGTATAAGCGGAGCAGGGTCACTCCTTGCGGTACAAAAGCCCCTGCTGCTCCAAAGCATCGCGGATGCGGGCAAAGGTGTCCTTGTCCGGGCAGCGCAAAGTGTGCAGGTGCACGCCGCCGGTCATGCGGCTCAGCAGGCTTTCAGGCGCATCCGCAGCCTGACGGATAAAGTTGTCCACATCGTACCGGTTGCACAGGTTCAATGTGGCGCGGATCTCGCCGTAAAGGCTGTTTTCCACCGCCACATCCACCACCGTGCCGCCCTGATCCACCACGGTGTACAGCTCCCGGCGCATCTCCTCCTGCGTGCGGTGCACACAGGCCAGAATGCCGGTATAGCCCTTCTCCGCCGGGTGCAGCTGGTAGCCCCGGGGGGTGGCATCGATCTGCGCCCCACCGGCGCGCAGCAGCGCCACATCCCCTACCACGATCTGCCGCGACACCCCCAGTTCTGCTGCCAGCGTGCTGGCGCTTAAGGGGGCACCGGCGCTGTTCAGCCGGGTCAGGATGCGTTCTCTGCGCTGTGCTGCATTCATAGAGGGTCAGGCTTCCTTTCCGTAAAACGACTTTTCTCTCCTTATTGTAGCAAAACGCGGCAAAATGTGCAAGGTTATTCCAATCTCAGCTTTCTGAACAAAGGCTTCCCCCCGAAAGGGGGAAACCTATCCCCAAAGGGTAAAGGCTTTCGCTCCGGTCACGCCGCAGACGTGGGTTTATTCCAATCTCAGCAGGGTGGCGTAATTGGAGGGCAGCTGCACCTTCATGCGGTTCCACTCGGTAGAGACCAGCACCTCCTGCGCACCCACGGTGTCCGCCAGCAGGTCGGTGACCTTGGCGGTTTCCACCGGCAGCTGGAACTCCAGCTGTGCGGGGGTATCGCCGTTGTTCAGCACCGCCACCACGGCCTTGCCGTCCAGCACCCGGGCAAAGGCGTAGCACTGGGTAGTAAGCTGCAATTCTTTTACCTCGCCGTAGGTCATTTCCGGCAACTCAGCCTTGCATTTCCCCAGAACTTTGTATACACTGGTAACAGGATTTGTACGTTCTGCATCAGCGTAATCGCTAAGTTCCAAGCAGGGGCGCAGCGGCCAGTCGCTGCCCCACTCCTTTTTGCCCTCGATGCCAAACTCTGAGCCGTAGTAGATGGACGGGATGCCCCACAGGCTGTACACCAGAATGGCAATATGCCGGATGTGCTCCCGGTTGCGCAGCTTGTTGGGCAGGCGCTCCACATCGTGGTTATCCGAGAAGAGATACAGCCGGGTGTCGTGGCACAGCCCCTGCAGCCGGCGCATGGTGTGGGCAATTTCAAAATAGTTGTGGTCGTTGTGGCCGCTCCACAGGCCCTTGTGCAGCTCGTAGTTGGTGACCGAGTGCAACATTTCCGGGTTTGCCCAGCGGCTGTAATCGCCGTGGATGACCTCGCCCATCAGCCAGAACTCCGGCTTTACCTCGTTTGCCAGACGGCGCAGCCCGCGCATGAAGTCGAAATCCAGCACGTCGGCTGCGTCCAGACGGATGCCGTCGATGTCGAACTGCTCCACCCAGAAGCGGACGGTATCATAATGGTACTGCTGCACCTCCGGGTTGCGCTGGTTCAGCTTGACCAGCAGGTTGTAGCCGCCCCAGTTGCCGTAGCTAAAGCCATCGTTATACTCGTTGTTGCCCCAGAAGTTCACATCGCAGAACCAGTCCTTATAGCGGGCGTTCTCGCGGTTTGCTTTCAGGTCCTGAAACGCGAAGAAATCGCGGCCCACATGGTTGAACACGCCGTCCACGATGACCCGCTGCCCGCGGGCGTGGCAGGCTGCCACAAAGGCCTTGAACTCCTCGTTGGTGCCAAGGCGGCGGTCCACCAGACGGTAGTCGATGGTATCATAGCCGTGGGAGCCGCTTTCGAACAGCGGGCCGATGTAGATGGCTGTACAGCCCAGCTTTGCCGCGTGGGCTGCCCATGCTTCCAGCTTTGCAAAAGCGCCCGGGGTGGGCTGGCCGTCGTTTTCGTGCGCACAGCCGCACAGCCCCAGCGGATAAATGTGATAAAATACTGCTTCGTCATACCAAGCCATGATCGTTCGCTCCCGTTCTATTGCTTAAAAAGTTGCGCCGCTTGCACGGCGGTAGCAACAGTATACCACAAGATTTGGCAAATATGTGAAAATTTGCCGATTTTTGTCAAGATTCGCTAAGATTATCGGCTATCATGCCGGTAAACAGCCGTTTCTCTTGGATAGTTTGCCCAAATAGCTTTGTACCAACCGGCGCACACCGCCGGTCAACATAGAGAAGTAAGGAGATCTTTGCATGAATTACCCTGTGATCCCCCGCACGTTTTTCAGTGGCGACTGCTTCGATGCCTACCGCATTCTGGGTGCGCACCCCTGCACCGACCCGAACGGCGCCGAGGGCTGGCGTTTTGCCGTGTGGGCACCCGGTGCCACCGCCGTGGAGGTGTGCGGCGGCTTTGACGGCTGGGAGCGCGGCGTGCCCATGGAAAAAGCCGATACCGGCGTGTGGAGCGCCTTTATCCCCGGCCTTGCGGAAGGAGATCTGTACAAATACCGCGTGCATGGCGCGGACGGCAGCACCGTGATGCGCAGCGACCCCTACGCCTTTGCCACCGAGCTGCGCCCCGGCACTGCCAGCAAGCTGACAAAGCTGGACTTCACCTTTGACGACACCGCGTGGATGGAGCGGCGGGACAAATGCCGCAACCGCCCGCTGAACATCTACGAGCTGCACGTCGGCAGCTGGAAGCACAAGCCCGGCGCAACCCGACCGGACGGTTCGGACGGGTGGTACAACTACGAGGAGCTGGCGCGGGAGCTCATCCCGTGGCTGCTGGAGCACCACTTTACCCATGTGGAGCTGCTGCCGCTGGCCGAGCACCCCTTTGACGGCAGCTGGGGCTACCAGACCACCGGCTATTTCTCGGTGACCAGCCGCTACGGCACTCCCGCCCAGTTTGCGGGCTTTGTCAATGCCTGCCATCGCATGGGCATTGGCGTCATCATGGACTTTGTGCCGGTGCACTTTGCCGCCAACGCTGACGCGCTGGCAAAGTTTGACGGCACCCACCTGTACGAGTACGACAGCGACGTGGGACAGAGCGAGTGGGGCACCTGCAACTTCAACTACTACCGCCGGGAGGTGTGCAGCTTTCTGAGCAGCGCCGCCGGGCTGTGGATGGACGTCTACCACTGCGACGGCATCCGCATGGACGCCATCTCCCGGGCGCTGTACTGGCAGGGCGACCCCAACCGCGGCGTAAATCAGGGCGCGGTGAACTTTTTGCGCAGCCTGAACCACGGCCTGAACGAGCGCTGGCCCACCGGCATCTATATGGCAGAGGACTCCACAAACTTCCTCAAGGTGACCGCCCCCACCCGCTACGAGGGCGTGGGCTTTGACTACAAGTGGGACATGGGCTGGATGCACGACACGCTGGACTACTTTGCCACCCCCTTCGGCGAGCGCCCGGGCTGCTACGGCAAGCTTTTGTTCAGTATGCACTACTTCTACAACGAGCTGTATCTGCTGGCGCTGAGCCACGATGAGGTGGTGCACGGCAAAAAAACCATCATTGACAAGCTGTGGGGCAGCTACGCGGAAAAGTGCGCCCAGCTGCGCACCCTGTATTTTTATATGTATACCCATCCCGGCAAAAAGCTGAACTTTATGGGCAACGAGCTGGCACACTTCCGGGAGTGGGACGAAAAGCGGGAGCTGGACTGGAATTTGCTGGAATACCCCTTCCACGATGCCTTCCAGAAGTACTTTGCAAACCTCTGCCGCATCTACGCCTCCGAGCCCGCCCTCTACGATGGCGAGTACAACCCGGACTGCTTTGAGTGGGTGGCAAACGAAAGCTGCGCCGAGGGCGTGTACGCATGGCTGCGCAAGGGGCGCGGGCAGAACCTGCTCTGCGTCATGAACACGCAGGACCACGCCCACAAAAAGTTCCCCCTGTACCTCAAGTTCCCCTGCAGCGCAGAGCTGGTGCTGGACACCGAGGCCGGCACTTGGGGCGGCGTGCACAAGGCGCACCGCAAGCAGAACTTCCACACCACCGACGGCGGCGTGTTCGGCAGGGACTACACCCTGACGCTGGACCTGCCCGCCATGGGCAGCTATCTGCTGCGGCTTGCCCCGGAAGCCCCCAACCCGGACGCCGCCCGCCTGAGCGCCAACAAGGCGCTGGCGCAAAAGCGCAAGGCGGCAACGGCTGCTAAGACCGCTGCGGAAGTTTCCGATAAGTAATATTTATGCAAAAATGTCCCGTCTGCTTTGAAAGCGGCGGGACATTCTGCATTTTTCGCCGCCGGGGTGCTGGACAGTGCCCCGGGGAGTTGTTATACTGTAAGGTATGAAACTTTGCAAGGAGGGTCTTGTTCCATGACCGAACCCATTACAAAGCCCCGCGTTTCCGCTGCGGCGAAAACTGCGCTGGTGCTGGCTGCAGCGGCGGTGCTGCTGGCCGTTTTTGCGCTGGCTGCGCCCGGCAGCAAGTTCTTTTTCCCGCTGGTGAGCCTGTGGTGCAACCTTGCCCTGTTTGCCTGTGTGCTGCTGGTGCTGCGGGTGGCGGGGGTAAAGTTCGACCTGTTCCACAAAGCAATCATTGTTGGCCTGTGGGCGGCGGCGCTGGTCTATTTTTTCTGGGCGCTTGGTCGCCGCAGCTTTGTTTACATCTGGGATTATTTTAACTATATCAGCAAGCAGTACAGCGCCGAAGCCGCCTTTTTGCAAAGCCCGGCGGCGGGTTTCCAGTACATCTTCGGCTCCTTTGCCGAGGACTACACCAACTTCATCACCCTGTTTCTGGAGTTTCCCTTCTGCCTGAGCGACCACACCGGCGACAGCTTTGCCTTTTGTCAGGTGTTCAGCGTTCTGCCCATGCTGCTGGTGCTGCTGGCAGGGCTTACCATCAAGGTGGGGCAGATGCTGCGGGTGAAAAACCGCTTCTGGTACTTCCTCATCGGCATGACGTGGATGGTCACCTACCCGTGGCTGCGCATGAGCGCCATGCTCAGCCAGCCGGACTGGTTCGGGCTGATCTTCGGCTTCAGCATTCTGCTGCTCACGCTGGACTTCCGGTTTGAAAAGCTGGAGCCGGTACGCTTTTGCCTTTTGTTCCTTGCCACGGCAGCCATCATCCTCTCCCGCCGGTGGTACTTATATTTTGTGGTGGGCTACTACTTTGCCTACGCAGTTCTGGTGCTGGTAAGCAGCGTGCGCATTGCCCGTGCCGGGCAGAAAAAGCAGGCGCTTTTGCAGGTGCGCAACCTCGTGCTGTTCGGCCTGATGAGCATGGTGGCCATGCTGATCCTGCTGTGGCCGATGGTCAGCCGCATCCTCGCTTACAGCTACGCCGAGCGCTATTCCTACTATAACGGCGGCGGCTTTGTGGCCGAGATCTCGCTGCACTTCTTCCGCATGGGTCTGATGAACCTTGTGCTCGTGGGCATGGGGCTGTGGTTCAGCCTGAAAAAGCGCAAAATGCCCGCACTGCCTTGCCTTGCCGGGCTGGAGATCCTGCTGAGCATGCTGCTGTTCACCCGCATCCAGAACACCGGCTCTCACCAGATGCTGCTGTTCCTCCCGGGGTGGTTTCTCCTGTTTTTGCTGGGCGCAGCGGCGCTGGCCGAGGGCATCAGCCGCTTCCGGGCGGCAAAGGTCGTGTTCTGGGTGTTCACCCTCGTGTTTGCCACCTCGGTGCGCTGCTCTCCCCTGACCACCATTGCCCTGCCGGGCTTTCTGGTGGATCACTTCCCCCTCAAGGCGGCGTCGGAGTTCGTCCGGCTGGACAAGCTGATCTACGACCGCAAGGATCTGCCGCAGATCAAGGCCATTGCCAACTGGATCGACACCCACTGCGCCGAGGGTGAGCTCAGCTACATGATCCCCCACGATATGCTGTACTGCCCGGATCACTTCAAGAACTGCCTTCTGCCCGAAATGCCCATCAACGATAAGCTGGCCTTCGGTTTCTCGGTGCCGGGCACCCACAACTTCCCCATGCAGTTCTTCGAGGCCAAATATGTCCTTACCGCCGACCCCTTCCCCCAGACCTTTGTGGGCAGCGGCGAGATGTCCCACAAGCTGAACGAGAGGTTCCTTGCGGTGCGGGAGCAGTACTTTACACAGGAAGCCACCTTTGATATGGGCAACGGCACCACCTTTACGATATGGCGGCGCACCGCAAGCCCCACCCGCGCCGAGGTGGAGTACTACCTGAGCGCCTTTAAAGAAGAAGATGCCCAGTACCCGGAGATGTTCTCCGAGATCGCAGAAAGCTGGCTGGCCGCCCGCGGGCTGTAACGCCGCTTTTATAAAAAGGAGTGTTCGACTATGGAACAAACTGCAAACACCATGCCCGCTGCCGCCTTGGGGCAGTACAAGGGGCTTGCCTTCACCCGCCGGGTGCGCCCGGTATCGGAAAAGGCCGTGGAAGCGGATATCGGCAATCTGGCGCGTGTCCATGCGCCCTTTGTGCCGACTGGTGCCCCCGCCGCGCGCGGGATGCGGGTCACGCTGGATTTCGAGGGCTTTCTGGAGGGTGCACCCATCCCGGACAGCCGGATGGAGCAGGTGACCGTGGTGCTGGGCACCGGGCAGCTGATGCCCGCCGCAGAAGAAGCGGTGTACGGCCACTGCGCGGGCGAGACTTTCCGCTTCGACTTCACCTACCCCGCCGAGTTCCGCGTGCCGGAGCTTTCCGGCAAAACCGCACAGTTTGAGATCTGCCTGCACACAGTAGAGCGCAAACAAGTGCCCCCGGTGGACGATGCCCTTGCAAGATCCCTGGGCTATGACGATCTGGACGCCCTGCGGGAGAGCCTGCGGGAGAAAAAGCGTCTTTCCCACGAAGCCAACGCCGACCGCATTGCCGGGGCGGCGCTGCTGGATATGGCGGGCGCAAACCTGACCGTGGAGCTGCCCGCCGAACTGCTGGCACAGAACGCCGAATACCAGATGAACCAGCTGCGCCAGCGGCTGCGCAAGAGCCAGATGACCATGGAGCTGTACTGCAAGAGCGCCGGGCTGACCCTGGAGCAGGTGCGGGAGGGCTACCGCAGGGAAGCCGAGCGTCAGCTGCGGGCGGTGCTGGCGGTGCGCGCCATTGCCGAAGCCGAACAGATCACCGTGACCCAGCAGGAGGTGGACGCCGAGTACGCCCGCCTTTCCAAGCTGCACGACACCCCGGAGGAAGAGATCCGCAAAGTGCTGAGCCGGGACGCCGTAGCCGCCGCCGTGACCAACCAGAAGGTGCAGCGCTTCCTGCTCGACCACGCCGCACTTACCTCTGTTGTGGAAAAGGAGTAAAGACCATGGGCTTTTTTACCAGAACTGCAATGGATGCCCTGATGAAGACCACCCATCCAGAGATCAACCGCCGCCAATGCTGGAATTTGCACCCCCACCGCAAGCCCTGCACCACCTGCAAGGATATCTGCCCCTACGGTGAGGAAATTTTCTCCCGCCCAAACCTTGTCAAGGACTGGGACCCCTGCACCGACTGCGGGCTGTGCGTTTCCGCCTGCCGCAGCGGCTGCATTGCACCCTCGCCGGAGCAGGTGCAGCGGGATACCGCCGCAGCGGACTCCGACAGCGATACCATCTGGATCGGCTGTGAGAAGTCTGCCCGCAAAAACACCGTGGTGCGCAGCTGCATCTGTGCGCTCTCGTGGGAAGCGCTGGCGTATCTGGCGCTGAACAAAAAGATCGTGCTGGACCTGACCCCCTGCGGACAGTGCGAGAACGATCTGTGCGCCGAGCAGCTGCGCAAAGAGCTGACAAGACTTGTGGACTTTTTCGGTCAGCCGATGTTCGAAGCACGGTTCTCGCTGGCGTATGAGGAAAAAGAGTACCCCTACCATGTGCAGGAACTGACCCGCCGTGAGATGCTGGAGCAGGTGAGCCACGGCTCCAAGAGCGGCACCAAAAAGCTGCTGCAAATGCTGCCCGGTCTGCGCAGCGAGGAGGACAGCGGGGTGGACTTCCGTCTGCTGCTGCACCAGCGCACAAAGCAGCTGAAAGCCGCCATGGAAACGCCCCTGCAGTACGGCTACTATATGCCCAAATTCACCGACAACTGCTTTGGCTGCGGCCGGTGCGAAAAAGCCTGCCGTGCCAACGCTATGAAGTTTGAGGATATGCCGAACGGCCAGACCCGCATCGTACTTACCCCGTGGAAGTGCAGCGAGTGCGGCGTGTGCATGAACGTGTGCTCCAACAAGGGCTTTGACGGCATGAAGCTTTACCAGCTTACCACCCTTGGCCCCGTGGTGCTGCACAAGTGCACCAAGACCCTGTGCAAACAGTGCGGCAAACCCATTGCCCCGGACAGCGCCGAGGGACTGTGCTCGGTGTGCCGCATCAAGGCACGCACCCAGAAGCGGCAGGAGGAAGCGCGTCTGCGTGCCGAGCAGCTGAAAGCCGAGCGCGCCGCCAAAGCCGCCGAGGATGCCGCCAAGGCAGCGGAAAACGCTGTGGAATCCACCGCCGAAGCTGCCGCTCAGACCGCAGAGACCGCCGCTGCCGCCCTGCCCGATACCATCCCCGCCGGGCAGAGCGCTGCCCCTGCCAATGTGGCTGCGCCCAGTCTCGAAGCGCCGCGCTCCGAGTAATAAGGGGCAGGGCTGACGAGTTGCGCCCTCTCAGGCGCTCCCGCGCCAGCTCTCCCAA
>UMDE01016487.1_pt1 | contig 14641 bp, 10 predicted proteins | sample 1964411 | NCBI WGS metagenome assembly UMDE01 (sample SAMEA4835986, study PRJEB28245) | human gut metagenome | biome: gut microbiome; material: fecal sample | place: Denmark | collected 2008
AACTAAGTATAATAATACTGCTGGTGCAACGGGAACTGAAGGGGCTAAACAAAAAAATAAAGATGCTCAGGATGCACTAAAGAAGAGTCAGTCAGAATCTGAAAATGATTCGACAACAAAATCATCATCAGATGATTCGGATGATTAAATAATTAAAGTTAGCTATTGGGAGATTATTTATTATGAAACCGGAAATCAAAGAAAAAATCACGGCAACAAACCAGAAATACTTAAAGAAATTCTTAACAGAGGAAGCTCCGGCTAAGCTTGAAAGCCAGCTTGAGCACATGGACTGGTCATACCTTGATATGATTCACAACAAGGAGCAGCAGAGAGGTACATTTTCACCGCTTGCTGCTATGGAGCTTTCAGAGATAGAGGCAAATAAGGACAAATACCTTGCAACAGGTCTTGATGCTGTCAAGAATGGCAAGGTCGGTGCAATTCTTCTTGCCGGTGGACAGGGTACACGTCTTGGCTTTGACAAGGCTAAGGGCATGTTCAATATCGGAAAGACAAAGGAACTCTACATCTTTGAGCAGCTTGTTGCAAACCTCATGAAGGTTACATATCAGACCGGTACATGGGTGCCTCTGTATGTTATGACAAGCGAGATAAATGATAGCATGACAAGAGAGTTCTTTGAAGAGCATGACTATTTTGGATACAACAAGGACTATGTGAAGTTTTTCGTGCAGGAGATGGTTCCGGCAGTTGATTTTGATGGAAATCTGCTCATGAAATCTGAGGATTCACTTGCTATGTCACCAAACGGAAACGGTGGATGGTTCAAGTCACTCATCAATGCCGGTCTTGACAAGGATTTGAAGGACAAGGGTGTTGAGTGGCTCAATGTATTTGCTGTGGACAATGTGCTTCAGCAGATTGCGGATCCTGTATTTGTCGGCGCTACAATAGAGTCCGGCTGTGTCAGCGGCTCTAAGGTGGTCAGAAAATGCGATCCATATGAGAGAGTCGGCGCTATGTGTCTTGAGAATGGCAAGCCTTCGATTGTCGAGTATTACGAGCTTACTCCTGAGATGGCAGAGGCAAAGAACGAGAATGGTTCATTACAGTATGGCTTTGGTGTTATCTTAAACTATTTATTCCGCGTGGACAAGCTCATGGCTATCGCAGAGAAGAGCCTTCCACTTCATGTGGTAGAGAAGAAGGTACCTTACATTGATGAGAATGGTACAGAGCACAAGCCTGAGACTCCGAATGCATACAAGTTTGAGACACTCATCCTTGATATGGTATACATGATGGACAATAGTCTTCCATTTGAGGTAGACAGAGAGAAGGAGTTTGCACCTGTAAAGAATGCGACAGGTACAGATTCGGTTGAAACAGCGAGAGCTCTTCTTGAGAAGAATGGAATTGAAATTTAATATATGATTTATGGTAACTGTTCATTGGCAGGGATGTATTGATATTCTGCAATTTCTATTTATCGCAGACTTAGAGGTGCATCTGCCGATGAGCAGTTATTTTTATAATCGTATAGTGGCCTGCAATGGGGAACATAGGCTATAAATAGTTAACTGATTTATGAAAAAATAAATAATCCCGTCACAAATTAAACACAGATTGACAGTATACTTCTAATTGTAAACGAAAGGAGAAATTATTATGGATAACAATTATGGAAATATGAATGATACAAATAATACTAACAGTACAAATAACACAAATAACAATACAAACAATGTGAATTTCACCATGTCGGGTAATCCTTACAATCCGGATGAGTCACAGAAGGCTGCACAGACTAATAATACATCAGCTGAAAGCTATTCACAGAGCTACAATCCATATTCGCAGGCTTCTGCAGCAGGACAGCCAAATGCAAATCAGTCATATGCAAACCAGCCTTATTTTAATCAGTCGTATAATTCAGGCACAAATAATAATGCATATGGCGGCGCATCAGCAGGTTCGACAGACAATTCATATAGCCGGATGAATATGAATGGTCAGGCATACCAGCAGACTGCAAAGCCTAAGAAACAGAGAGCACCTAGAAAGCCTGGTGCGTTTGGACCATTTGCAGCAAAGACAGTAGCGGCAGCTCTTATCTTCGGACTCGTCGGCGGTGGCGTTTTCACAGGAGTAAGCTATATTGGCACGAGAGCTATTTCAAATTCTTCTACTGCAAGTGCAAAGCTTACCACTACAACATCCGGTGGGACTAAGCAGACATCCTCAGGGAATGCAAAGGATCTGACAGATGTATCATCTGTTGTCGATGAGGTCATGCCTAGCATCGTTGCTATCACAAATACAGGAACAGTCACCTACAACAGCTTTTTCGGAAAGCAGTCACAGCAGTCTCAGAGCTGCGGCTCAGGTATCATTGTGAGTGAGGATGATGATTATCTCTACATTGCTACAAACAACCATGTTGTGGCAGATTCAGAGGAGCTCACAGTACAGTTTGATGATGATTCAGTGGTAAAGGCAGAAATCAGAGGAACAGATCCGGATGACGATCTAGCAGTTGTACGTGTAAAGAAAGCAGATCTTGGAAAAGATACTTACTCAAATATCAAGATTGCTACAATCGGAGATTCTGAAAGTGTAGCTGTTGGAAGTCCTGCAATTGCTATCGGTAATGCACTTGGATACGGACAGTCTGTCACAACAGGTATAGTAAGTGCGCTTAACAGAACTGTTACTACACAGGATTCACAGACAGGTGAGACTGTTACCAATAACAAGCTTATCCAGACAGATGCAGCAATAAACCCGGGAAACAGTGGTGGAGCACTCTTAAATGAAAATGGCGAGGTCATCGGTATAAACTCTGTAAAATATTCTTCAACTGAGGTTGAGGGTATCGGATATGCAATTCCTATGTCGGTTGCAAAGCCTATTATTGAGAGCCTCATCCAGGACGGAAAATATACTAATGAGAATCAGGCATACCTTGGTATCAAGGGTGGCGATGTTTCATCTGAGATGGTAGCCTACGGCTTCCCACAGGGTGTGTATGTTTCATCTGTTTCAGCTGGTTCAGGTGCCGCAAATGCCGGCTTACAGGAGGGAGATATCATCACTGCTGTTGACAGCACAAAGATTTCTTCTATGACAGAGCTGCAGTCAGCGTTAAAGAGCTACAAGGCCGGAGATAAGGTTACTCTTACTGTTGCCCGTCAGAGTGGCAGACAGTACGAAGAGAGCAAGGTTGAAGTAACCTTAAGCTCTGCAAAGGATATCCAGCAGTAATTCCTGCGCAGTGTATTGGTGGGAGGTCGGGACGTAAGCCCCGGCTACCGGCGGCGCACACGTACTCTTGCGGTCGCTACGCTACGTGGCTAAGATACTGTACGAAATTATGCTTGAAGGGTTTCTATGCTTGACGAAACCGTCGAAACGCGCCGTCCGTGGCGCGTTTTCTCCTCACCCCTGCGTCCATGCAGGGGTGTTTCTGCATTTCATGGGCATAATTTCTACAGTATCTAAGCCACTTCGCTATTCGCTCCTGCAAGAGTACGTGTGCACCACCGGTACCCGGGGCTTACGTCCCTTACGCTGTGGCGGAAATGTTGTTCAAATCAGTTCAAAGTACTAGACAAATTCCACAAAATATTAGATAATAGAAGCAAATTAGTTTTCATTTTGCATAGGAGGTCGGCATGAAGAAGAAAAAAATAGTTATTGCACTCGGACATGATGCTCTTGGAACAACTCTTCCGGAGCAGCACGAGGCTACAAAGCATACAGCAAAGGCAGTTGCAGATTTTATCAGGGACGATTATGAGGTTGTTATCACACACAGCAACGGACCGCAGGTGGGCATGATTCACACCGCTATGTCTGAGTTTTGCAGGATTTATCCTGAGTATACAGCTACACCTACAGCAGTCTGCTCTGCAATGAGCCAGGGCTATATAGGATATGATTTACAGAATGCTATCCGTACAGAGCTTCTTGGCAGAGGAATTTACAAGACCGTTTCAACAATACTTACACAGGTGGTTGTTGACCCATATGATGAGGCTTTTTATCATCCGACAAAGATCATTGGCCGTGTTATGACAGAGGCTGAGGCTGAGGAAGAGGAGAAGAAGGGCAACCATGTGACACAGGTTGAGGGAGGCTACAGAAGAGTTGTGGCAGCTCCAAAGCCTGTTGATATAGTGGAAAAGGATGCTATTAAGGCTCTTGTTGATGCGGATCAGGTTGTTATCGCATGTGGTGGCGGCGGAATCCCTGTTTTAGCACAGGACAATAAGCTTCAGGGCGCAAGCGCTGTTATCGAGAAGGATCTTGCAGCCGGAAAGCTTGCAGATACTCTTGATGCTGACAGACTTGTTATACTTACAAGCGTTGACAAGGTCTGCCTGAACTATGGCAAGGAGGATGAGAAGCCGCTTGATACCATGACTGTCGATGAGGCAAAGAAGTACCTTGCAGCAGGCGAGTTTGATGAAGGTACCATGGCTCCAAAGATTGAGGCGGCTATCGACTTTATCGGTGACTCTGCCATCCGTTCAGTGCTTATCACAAAGCTCAATAAAGAGGGCAAGACAGTTTCAGGTGGTATGGGCACTTTAATTACAAAGTAGAGCTTAATTGTTATAATTCACATATATCCCACACGTCTATATGCATTTTGCAGAGCAGATGTGTGGGATTCTAAATAAAAAGAGTAAGATAGAAGGTAACACAAAATGAGTGAGAAAAGGCTTCAAAAGAGAGATGAAATCTCAGACGAGTACAAATGGAAGCTTGAGGATATGTATGAGACAGATGAGCTGTGGGAGGCTGAGTGCGAAAAAGCGTCACAGCTTGCAGAAAAGCTATCTGGATTTAAGGGACATCTGGCAGACAGTGCAGCAACGCTGCTTGATTTTTTTAAGAAGCAGGATGAGCTGTCTTATTATTTGGAGCGTATAGTGGTTTATGCGAATGAGCGCTCGCATCAGGACACTGCTGTGTCGAAATATCAGGCATATGTGTCAAAGGCTGAGACACTGACTGTTCAGGCATCAGGTGCGCTGGCATTTGCGAGTCCGGAGATTTTGCAGATAGATGATAAAACGCTTGAGAGCTTTTACAGTGAGAGCAATGAGCTTATGCACTATAAGCGTGCGATTGATGAGATAATGCGTCAGAAAGCGCATACTTTATCGGCTGCAGAGGAGAATATCCTGGCGCAGTGCGGTGAGATGGCTGCAGCACCGGAGAATATATTCAGCATGTTCAACAACGCGGATATCAAATTCCCGTATATCACTGATGTTGAGGGAAATAAAATCCGTATCACGCACGGCAATTTCATAGATTTTTTAAGCAGCAAGGACAGAAGCCTGCGCAAGCAGGTGTTCCGCGGAGTGTATGATTCGTACAAGAAGTGGAGCAATACTGTTTCCATGATGTACATCAGCAAGCTGAAAAATGACACTTTTTATGCAAGGGTAAGAAAATATGACAGCGCAAGGGCCATGTATTTATCAGGTGGCGATATTCCTGAGAGTGTCTATGACAATCTGATTGAGACGGTTCACGCACATCTACCGGCTCTGCACAGGTACATGGCGCTTAGGAAGAAGCTTTTAGGTGTGGAGCATCTGCATATGTATGATTTGTTTGCACCGATTGTGGACAATGTACAGACCACCTATACCTATGATGAGGCGAAAAAGCTTGTGGCAAAGGCGCTTGAGCCTATGGGCGATGAGTATGTCAGCACACTTAAGGCTGGCATGGAGAACGGCTGGATAGATGTATATGAGAATGAGAACAAGAGAAGCGGTGCGTATTCATGGGGCGCTTACGGCACTCATCCGTATGTGCTTTTGAACTATGCCGATAATCTGGACAGTGTGTTTACGCTGGCTCATGAGATGGGACATGCGATGCATACATACTATTCAAATGAGCATCAGAGCATCACCTACGCAGGATACCTGATTTTTGTGGCAGAGGTTGCATCCACCTGCAATGAGTCACTTCTAATGCATTATATGCTTGAGCATTGTGAGGATGAGAATGAGAGAAAATATCTTATGACACATTTTCTGGACGGCTTCAGGACGACACTTTTCAGGCAGGCGCAGTTTGCTGAGTTTGAGCATATAGCTCACCGGAAAATGCAAAAGGGCGAGCCGGTTACCAAGGATGTGCTAAATGAGCTATGGCATGAGCTGAATGTGCAGTACTACGGACCGGATATGCGCGTGGATGATGAGATATCATATGAGTGGATGCGCATACCGCATTTTTACACACCGTACTATGTATATCAGTACTCGACAGGCTATTCGGCAGCAGTTGCTTTTTCAAAAAAGATACTTGAGGAGGGAAAGCCTGCTGTGGATAAGTATATAGGAAATTTCCTGTGCGGTGGATGCTCGAAGAATCCAATCGAGCTGCTAAAGAGTGCCGGTGTTGATATGAGCACACCAAAGCCTGTGGATGATGCACTCAATGTATTTGAGGATTATCTGAAGCAGTTTGAGACAGCAACTAAGTAAGGAGAAACATTTTTATGGAAAGAATTAAAAGCTTTACAATTAATCATAATATTCTTAAACCTGGATTTTATATTTCAAGAAAAGACGGAGAAATCGTTACATACGACCTTCGTACAAGAAAACCTAATGCAGGAGATTATATGTCCAATTCAGCTATGCACTCAGTGGAGCATATGTTTGCAACATGTGTGAGAAACTCTGAGATTGCAGATGATGTGGTATATTTTGGACCGATGGGCTGTCAGACAGGCTTCTATCTCGTTGTGAGGGATGTCGAGCCGGGGAAGGTTTTTGAAATCACCAAAGAGGTCTTAAAACAGATACTTGAGTATGATGGACCGGTATTTGGTGCATCAGCCATAGAGTGCGGACATTACGAGAATCTGTCACTTGACGAGGCAAAGAAGGAGTGCCGTGCATATCTTAATGTGCTTGAGAGCCAGACAAATATGGAGTTTACTTATCCACAGTAAACGAGGACTAAAAATATAATAGCAAGATAGCAGGAATGGAGAAATAAAATGACAATAGGTGTAATTGGTGCAATGCAGATGGAGGTCGATGACTTAAAGGCTCAGATGACAGACACACAGACAGAGGTTTACAGCGGAGTGGAGTTTGTTGAGGGCAAAATCGGTGATCAGTATGTTGTTGCGGCAAAATGCGGAATAGGAAAGGTATTTGCGGCAATATGTGCAGAGGCCATGATTTTGAAATATGATGTAGATATGATTGTCAATATCGGAGTGGCAGGAACTTTGACAAAGGATTTAAATGTGCTTGATGTGGCAGTAGCCACAAACGTGCTGCAGCACGATATGGATACATCGCCAATCGGAGATCCGAAGGGGCTCCTCTCAGGCATCAATATGATTTTGCTTCCGGCTGATACAAAAATGGTGGAGCTCATGTGCTCATGCTTAGCTGACAGGAATATCCACTATAAAAAGGGCAATATCGCAACAGGAGATCAGTTTATTGCCACAAAGGAGCAGAAGGATTATATTTCGAATACCTTTGATGCAATCGCTGCAGAGATGGAGGGAGGCAGCATCGGTCATGTGTGCTATGTGAACAATGTGCCATTTGCTATTCTTCGTTCAATATCAGACGGCGACGGCGGCGAGACAGACTACCAGACCTTTGCGGAGAAGGCTGCGCATCAGTCGATTGAGGTAGTGCTTGAGTTTATCGGAAGGGCAGAAGAACTGAAATAGAGTTATTTCATTATTCATAATTTGTGATAATAAAGAATAGTATATAGCATGAGTGAATACAGAGCATACATGCAAAATACAAAACTACATAATGGGACAAAACGAAAGAAACGCCGACACAGATTCCTTTTTGGAGTGCTGCTGTCGGCGCTTCTTATTACAGGCGCTTTATATGGCAGAGAGTATGACATATCACAGCTGAAAAATATAGAGGTGATGGAGACACTTAGCAGTGCTGTGAGTCAGTTCGGGGACAGAAAGCTGCCTGTATATTCGGTTCAGACAACAGAAAAAAAGATAGCCCTTTCATTTGACTGTGCCTGGGGAGCAGAGGATTTTGACAGTATGATGGAGACACTTGACAAGCACAACGTAAAGGCTACATTTTTTATGACAGGAGGGTTTGTGAGTGATAACCCTGAATGTGTAAAGACGCTGGTTGAAAAAGGGCATGAGCCCGGAAATCACAGTGAGCACCACTATGATATGGCAACAATCACGGCAGGCGAGATGAAGACAGAGATAATGGATGTGCACAAAAAGGTCAAGGAGCTGACCGGAAAGGATATGAAGGTATTCAGACCGCCATACGGCTCGTACAACAATGAACTGATTGACACAGTGTATGGCTGTGACTATTATCCAATCCAGTGGGATGTGGATTCACTCGACTGGAAAAACTATGGTGTGCAAAACATTATAGATACAGTGTGCAATCACAAAAGCCTGGATTGTGGCTCGATAATACTCTGCCATCTAGGCGCAAAATACACCTCGCAGGCACTCGATGAGATGCTCACAAAGCTGCAGGGTATGGGCTATGAGATAGTTCCAGTATCAAAGCTGATCATGACTGAAGGCTATCATATGGATGCAAACGGTATGCAGATCAAGGACTGATCAATTTCATAAATCAATATTTTAGTCAATATTTAGTCAATAATTTAGCCCTTTACGATATTGTTATTTACAGACAAGTGTGTTAAACTAAAACTATATTTTAAAGAAGCTGTGAGACAGCTATGGGGGTAAATTATATGACAGATACAGGTTTTTTAGTAGCATTCTTTATAGTTATTTTTTTAGTTATCATCTTTGCGCTTGTCGCTGTAATCGGAGCCGTTACAAGTGCTGTTGCAGGTATCAATGATGATGAGGATGAGATTGAGGAAGAGGGCATTTGAAGCTGAAATAAATAAAAAATCTTAAAAGAGATTAAAAGACATTTAAGGACATCGAATTATATTAATCGTATAATTGGGTGTCTTTTTATTGTCAAAATCTCTTAAAAAAGTATAAACCAATTGAGTTGCAATCCGACACATTGTATAATAAAAGTATAACAGCGAATTAAATTTATTGTGAAAATCGCAGTAATCACATTGTCTATCAAACTAAGGCAGGACATTATCAAAGAAAAGAAGAAGGAGGGGTCAGATGATATCCAGATATAGTGTAAAAAAGCCTTTTACTGTACTTGTAGGAGTACTGCTGGTAATAGTACTCGGTGTTGTATCGCTTGGCAGGATGACGACAGATCTGCTGCCGGATATGAGCTTTCAGTATGCACTTATCGTGACAACAGATATGGGAGCAAGTCCACAGGAGGTGGAGAGCGATGTCACCGCGCCACTTGAAGCAGCTATGGCAACTACGTCCAATATCAAAAACGTAAGCTCAATGTCATATAACAGCTATTCGCTGGTGACATGCGAGTATGAGCAGAATGCCAACATGGATTCTGTAGTGATAGAGATGCAGCAGAAAATAGATCAGGTCAAGGCTGGCTGGAAGGATGGAGTGGGTACTCCGACCATTATGAAGATAAATCCGGACATGCTTCCAATCATGATGACTGCTGTGGATATGGATGGGAAAAGCAAGTCGGAAATCACAGACTTTGTGGAAAACACACTAAAGCCTGCAATTGAGAGCACAGAAGGAGTCGCATCAGTGACTGCAACAGGTGAGCTCACCGAGCAGATACAGGTCACGATGAATCAGGCCAAGATAGATGCGCTCAATGAGAAAATAAATAATGCCGTTTCAAAGAAATTTGACGATGCAAAAAGTCAGATGGATGATGCAAGCGCAAAGATAGAGAGCGGACAAAACGCAATCACATCTGCATCGGATAAGATGAGCGCGGGAGTGGATACGCTAAAGGAGCAAAAGGCAAAGCTTGCAGAGCAGAAGACTCAGCTAGAGAGCACACTTTCAAGCTTAAATGAGCAGAAGAGCCAGCTCGAAACAATTCAGTCAGCTCTTTCAGACTTCATGAATAGTGATACATATACAAAGACAATTCCGTCACTCAAAGAGGGCGCAAATGCACCGGGTGAAGCGGGCACAGCACTCAAAGCGCAGCTTGAGCAGGTTAATAAGCAGATTGCAACACAGTTTTCAGGTCTCTCGGCGCTTGGAATCAAGGTAAACACAGCAGATGATCTGCCTGCGGCAGCATCAGCGATAGCACAGACTCTCATTCAGGTGAATACAGGTATAGAGCAGTGCCAAAGCGGGCTTGACCAGATAGCACAAGGAGAGACAGCACTTTTAGATGCCTATGATAATCTAAACAGTCAGGCAGCCATCAGCTCTATAAGCATAGGACAGCAGTCGGCACAGCTTGCAACAGCAGCGGCATCTCTTGACAGCTCAAAGAAGGAACTGGAAAAGAGTAAGGATGATGCACTTGACAAGTCAAACTTAAATGCAGTTTTAACAATCGACTCGCTCTCGCAGCTGCTCGTCGCTCAGAATTTTGATATGCCTGCAGGCTATGTAAATGATTCAAATGGCACGCAGTACATAGTACAGGTGGGAGATGAAATAAAATCAATTGATGATTTAACAAATCTAGTGCTTATGGATATGAAGCTTGATGGAATAGCTCCTATTCATGTCGGTGATGTGGCAGATGTTGAGATGACTGACAACTCGGATGAGACATATGCGATAGTCAACGGTAATCCCGGAATAATGCTCTCCATGGAGAAGCAGACCGGCTACTCTACAGGAGACGTCACAGACCGTCTTTTAGACAAGCTTGATTCGCTGGAAAAGGAAAATGACGGATTACACACCACAGTGCTCATGAATCAGGGCGTATACATCGACATGGTTGTAAAAAGTGTGATGCAGAATATGATAGTGGGAGCAATACTTGCCATTTTCGTACTGCTTTTGTTCTTAAAGGATATAAAGCCAACACTTGTTATCGCAGCATCTATACCGCTATCGGTTGTTGTGGCAGTGGTGCTTATGTATTTTACGGATATCACCTTAAATATCATTTCAATGTCGGGACTTGTGCTTGGAATAGGAATGCTGGTGGATAATTCAATTGTAGTAATCGAGAATATCTACAGATTAAGGGGGGAGGGATATTCGGTAAAGAAGGCGGCTGTTGAGGGTGCAAATCAGGTGGCAGGAGCCATTTTTGCCTCTACACTTACCACGGTAAGTGTGTACGCGCCAATCATTTTTACTGATGGAATCACGAGACAGCTCTTTGTAGACCTGGCACTTACGGTAGCGTTTACTCTTATGGCATCTCTTGTAGTGGCACTCACATTTGTACCGGCAATTGCTTCAGGCATGCTCAAAAAGACGAAGGATATAAAGCATCCATGGTTTGACCGTTTTAAGGATTGGTATGGAAATGTGCTCGGCACATGTCTTAGATTTAAGCCGGTGGTATTTATTGCGGCAGTATTGCTTTTAGTCGGCAGTGGCGCACTTTGCATGTCAAGGGGAATGACATTTATGGATATGGACATGGAGTCAAATCAGATTTCACTTACCATAGAGGCAAAGGATGACGAAAAGCTTGACTTCAAGCAGCTTACAGAGCTGTCTGATAAGGTCATGGACAAAATCTCTGATATAAAGGGAATAGACACAATAGGAGCTACAGCAGGCGGCAGCTCGACCATGAACCTGATGAGCTCAGGAAGCGACAGCGTGAGCATGTATATATTGCTTGATGAGAAGTCGGATGTTTCATCGGATAAGGTAATAGATGAAATTGAAAAACGCACAAAGAATCTGGACTGCAAGGTAACAGCATCTTCGCAGGCTATGGACTCATCAGAGTTTTTCGGAAGTGGTCTCTCTGTCAGGATTAAGGGTAATGATATAGACAAGCTGCAGAAGCTTGCAGGTGATGTGGCAGATATCCTTAAGGACACAAAGGGCGTGACAGATATAGATGACGGTCTTGGAGATACAATCAATGAGCTTAAGATAACTGTGGATAAGGAAAAAGCAGCAAAGTATGGCTATACGGTGGCTCAGGTATACCAGCTCGTATCCGGTGAGATATCATCTCAAAAGAGTGCAACAACCATTACGACCGACATAAAGGACTATGAGGTATACTTACAATCTGCAGAGCAGTCTGATGTGACTGTGGACGACATCAAAAACCTTACATTTACCTATAAGGATAATGATGGCAGTGAAAAGGAGATTCCGCTCAGTGATATCTGCACTATTTCGCAGGAACAGACATTGAGTACCATTCATCGAGATGCTCAGACAAGATATATTACAGTATCAGGTGCGGTTGATGAAAACCATAATGTAACATTACTAAGCAATAAAATTAAATCAAAAATTGATAAACTTAGCATTCCTGATGGCTATTCAATAGACATGGAGGGCGAGGATGAGACAATAAATGAGTCAATGAGTCAGCTTGGACTTATGCTTGTGCTTGCAGTGATATTTATCTATCTTATCATGGTGGCGCAGTTCCAGTCATTGCTTTCACCGTTTATTATCATGTTCTGTATACCTCTTGCGTTTACAGGAGGCTTTATAGCTCTTTTCATCACGGGAAATGAGCTCGGAATCATATCAATGCTTGGCTTTATCATGCTGGCAGGCCTCATTGTAAATAATGGAATCGTGCTCATTGATTACATCAATCAGGCCAGGAGAGAGGGCATGAGCAAGCATGAGGCAATCATAGACGCAGGCCGTACAAGGCTTCGTCCAATACTGATGACAGCGATGACCACCATACTCGCAATGTTTACATCGGCGATAGGTATCGGAGATGGCTCAGATATGATAAAGCCGATGGCAATCGCAATAATAGGAGGTCTCGTATACGGAACCATCCTTACGCTTATAGTAATTCCATGTATCTATGATGCGTTCAACAGAGAGAAGAGCATGGTAGAGGAAGAGCTGTAGCAGGATAGAAGGAAAAAGCTGGAAATATAGAGAGTTGGAGGATTTTTACATGGCAAAGTATATTATGGCATTAGATGCGGGCACGACCAGCAACAGATGTATACTTTTCAATGAGAAGGGCGAGATGTGCAGTGTGGCACAGAAGGAATTTACGCAGTTTTTTCCAAAGCCGGGCTGGGTGGAGCATGATGCAGAGGAAATCTGGGCCACACAGCTTGAGGTGGCAAAGGAGGCAATGGCCAATATCCAGGCTACGGCAGCCGACATATGTGCGATAGGCATTACTAACCAGAGAGAGACTACAATTGTATGGGACAAAAATACAGGTGAGCCGGTTTATCACGCGATAGTATGGCAGTGCAGACGCACGGCAGAGTATGCGGATTCACTGAAGGAAAAGGGGCTTACCGGGACCTTCAGAAAAAAGACAGGGCTTGTGATAGATGCTTATTTTTCGGCAACTAAGCTCAAGTGGCTCCTTGACAATGTGCCGGGAGCGAGGGAGAGAGCCGAAAGAGGCGAGCTTTTGTTTGGAACAGTCGAGACATGGCTTATATGGAAGCTCACTCAGGGACAGGTGCATGTCACGGATTATTCCAATGCTTCAAGAACCATGATGTTTAATATCAATACCTTAAAGTGGGATGATGAGATACTTAAGGAGCTTGATATACCAAAGAGCATGCTTCCAAAGCCAATGCCGTCAAGCTGTGTATATGGTGAGGTGAATCCTGTGTTTTTCGGGGGTCCGATTCCAATCGCAGGAGCGGCAGGAGACCAGCAGGCTGCGCTTTTTGGCCAGACTTGCTTTAGGGCAGGAGAAGCCAAAAATACATACGGTACAGGCTGTTTTCTGCTGATGAACACAGGTGAGATGCCGGTATCCTCAAAGAACGGACTTGTTACCACTATAGCCTGGGGCATAGACGGCAAGGTGGTATATGCGCTGGAGGGATCAATATTTGTGGCAGGAGCCTCTATCCAGTGGCTACGCGATGAAATGAAATTTATCGATTCCTCAACAGATTCAGAGTACATGGCGAGAAAGGTAAAAGACACAAACGGCTGCTACGTGGTGCCGGCATTTACAGGGCTTGGAGCACCGTACTGGGACCAGTATGCCAGAGGAACAATTGTGGGGCTTACGAGAGGTGTAAACAAGTATCATGTCATAAGGGCAACTCTGGAATCAATGGCATTTCAGGTAAATGATGTGCTTGAGGCAATGAAGGCTGATTCGGGCATCAATCTCACATCACTTAAGGTAGACGGCGGTGCCAGTGCCAATAATCTGCTCATGCAGATGCAGGCTGATATCAGCAATGCACCGGTCAACAGGCCTGTGTGCGTGGAGACAACAGCCATGGGCGCAGCGTACCTCGCAGGGCTTGCGGTGGGCTACTGGGAGAGCATGGATGATATAAAGAGAAACTGGTCTATTGACCGTGTGTTTGAGCCGGAGATAGCGGCTGATTTGAGAGAAAAGAAGCTTAAAATGTGGAAAAAGGCTGTCGCCTGCGCATTTAACTGGGCGAAGGATGAATAATAGCTTATGCTTGCATTGTTTTAAATGAGCTTAGTGATACGGCAATTAAACAATGCATGGAAATTGGTAGGAGAAAATAACATGTATGATGTAGTAATTATAGGAGCGGGAGTATCGGGAAGCGCCTGTGCCAGAGAGCTTTCGAAATATAACCTGTCCATCTGTGTGGTGGAAAAGGAGGAGGACGTGTG
>UMDE01035620.1_pt1 | contig 14617 bp, 12 predicted proteins | sample 1964411 | NCBI WGS metagenome assembly UMDE01 (sample SAMEA4835986, study PRJEB28245) | human gut metagenome | biome: gut microbiome; material: fecal sample | place: Denmark | collected 2008
ATACTTTTGTATGAGAAGCATGGTCTCTGTTTCGTCACCGCCGTGTTTGAGATATGCCCTGCATATATTTACTGTGGTGGCAAAATTAATTTTATAGACGTGTTTGGTATTTTTAGATGTTTTTACCACAGCGTGAGAAGTCACTAATATTTTTAAAGTTTTTAGGCATAAAAACAGTGGCTTTCTATGACAGAAAACCACGGAAATGATGCTTAACTGAATGGCATTGAACACAGATTCGTTTATAACATGGATAGTAACCAAAATCTAATTATATATGCGTGTAAATATCACTACGAAGATTAGCAGCCCCACCGGCGCAAATATTGTGCGGTGGGGCTGTGTTTGTTAAAATATGAAATAAGATGCTAGTTTACTGTAACCTCAACTGTTCCGTAAACACCATTGTTTGCGACGACATAGATCACACAGGTTCCTGATTTCAATGCCTTTATTTTTCCGGTTTTCGATACAGAAGCGACGCTCTGATCGGAGGTGTAATATCTGTATGCTGCTGCGTGGAGCAGCTCTTTTTTATTGGTGTTTTCGAGTCTGGTGCGGCTCCTGACCACAAATGTATCTCCTGCTTTGAGCCGGATGTTTGTCTGATTGACAGTCACTTTTTTTGCGTTCGTTGCTTTCGCGTCTTTTAATGCGACATGGAGCGAATTGGACTTGGCGATGTATACCTTCTTGCCGTCAATCAGCTTGTAGGCGGCTACAAAATATTTGTACCGTCTGTTGTTGTCTAAGCGTCTGCTGGTGACACGGTCTTTTGCCGCTTTTACCGTGGCGAGCTTCTTGTAGCTGCGTTTTCCGTCACAGTATGACCAGTAGCAGTCATATCCGTCTGCGTCCTCATAGGAGCGCCATGAGATAGTGATCTTCCGGTTGCCGCCTTTTCCTGTTGCGAGCAGGATCGGAAGCTTCAGCTTTGATACCTGACTGCCGTTGAGCGCTGACTGATCCTCTGTGTCCGTATCGGGAGTCACCCTGTTCTCGTCATAACCGATCATGTAGACGGAGAGGTGGCTGGTTTTCCAGCTGATCAGCTTCTTTACCGGATCATAGCTGGTTTCACAGCTTTCCCTGTTACCGTTCTCGTCTACATAATAGACCACGATTCCATTGGACTGCTCGCCGGAGCGCAGCTCATAGGGTGTGTGGAGCGTAATCACGCCGCCCATGTCAGAGATGTTTTTGCCGCCGCTGGTGAGCTTGATATCCCACGCGGGCTGGCTGCCCACTGCCTGCTGCTGTAGGGCGCTCAGGGCGCTGTCCGTGGTGCGTTTGATGGATATGGTAATGTCGGTCTGGTTTGTCTGTGCGGTCTTTTTGGACAACGCTTTTTCGTCAAATTCAATGGATGTACCATCGGTAAGTACGATCGAGAGGCTTTCCGCATCATTGGACGGGTCTTTCACCGCATCTGCGATCTGCTTTATGACGCTGGCGGGGAGCTTTACAGTATCGATCTGTTTCTCAAGTACGGAAAAGTCGATGGTCACAACACCTGTTTTCACATCATTGCCAATGACAGTATTCAGTTTGGAGAGGTCAATATCTTCAATCGTGGCAGTCGTGCTGCTGACAGTTGAATCCACCCGGATCGTTTTTTCCTCGCCGGATACTGGGACGGTCACAGAGGTGGAGGGGGTAGTATTACCACCAGAGCTGCCACTGCCAGTGCCGCCGGATGTGCCACCGGAGCTGCTGCCGCCGGTGCTGCCACCGCCACTGGAGCCGCTGTCTTTTTTCGGGATGGTTTTGCCGTCAGCGAGCTTGGTATTGCAGCCCTTGCAGTAGGTGTCGCCTGTGTAGCCCTCTGTGCTGGTGGTTGCCTCTACGCTGCCGCGTACTTCAGTGCCGCCGGTGTGGTTGGTCATATCCTTGGCGCCGTAAGCCGTGTTACAGACAGCGCATATTGCCGAGCTCTGGCAAGTAGCGATACCGCCGGAGCAGGCATTTGTTTCGGTGTGGCTGCCGTCCTTTGCGCAGGTGCGGGTATGTGTTCCGTCACCGTTGGAGATCCATGCACCCCAGACATGGGTGTGTTCCAAAGCCGGGGCAAGCTCATAGCTGCATACCGTACAGAGCTGCGGAGCATCCTCGGTGGCCGCAGGACCGGGCGTATGCGCGGTAAAAGCAAGCTGCTCATTGCAATTCGGTGTCTGACAGGCGTGCCAGTGACCGCTTGCGTCCTTGCTCCAAGTGCTTGCCGGAACGTGGCTGCCGAGATTACCATAAGGCTTATTACAGGTAGAGCATACTGCTTTGTTCTGGCAAGTGGCTGTGCCACCGGAATGGGCAGCTTCCTCTGTGTGGGCACGACAGCAGGAATACTCTTTCCAGTGGTTGGTGTCGTTTGATTTCCAATCATTATTTAAGATGCCGCTGTGGTTGTCAGGGTCTTTGTCGCCGATTTCAAACGTATCCGCGCCTTTTGCGCCACAGACGCAGGACATATAGTAAGTCGTCCCAGATAGGCAGGTCGCAGAGGACGCCTTATACTGCTCGTTTACGGTCTCTTGGTCGTAGGTATGCGCAGCAATATCCCCTTTGCCTTTGCAGATGGAACAATCATGCCAATGAGAGAAAGAATCTGAACTCCAAGTTGAATTCCAGTTATGCTGACACACGACGAGGTCAGCGGTGCTGTTATTTTGGCTGGTCGCACTGACAGGAGTGTTGTCGTTTTCGTAGCTGAATTTTTCCGGAGCGGCATAGTTTTTGGAACCCGAAGCTATGCGAACATAGTTAGAAGCATCCGGCGTCTTTTCCGTCGTCACACCGATTGGATTGCTGCCGGTCAGTGCACCCACAATAGTGATATATTTGTTGGTTGGCAGATAGACGTTGTTGTTGGCGCTATTTTTTGTGTTGCTGTTTATCTCCACACCGCCGGAAATACTGAATGTATCGCCGCCAAAATATACACCGCCGCCATCGCCTGTCGCGGTGTTTCCGGTGATGCTGCCGCCGTTCATCGTAAGCGTGCCTTCATTCTTAAAATAAATACCGCCGCCATTACCGGTTGCAGTATTACCGGAGATGCGCGCCGATTCGGAAATGGTCATATTACTACTAGAATCACCCTGGTAAAACACACCGCCGCCATTTACAGCCGTATTGTTTTCAATCACGCTGTTGCCGGATATGATGAATCCGTTGATCTTCGTCCAGATGCCGCCGCCATTGAACTTCGCTATGTTATTACGGATGGTGCCGCCGTATATATTCATAGTACCGCCCACCACCGTCACGCCGCCGGCGTCTGTTACGGATTGATTATCACTGATGATACCGCCGTACATCGTAAATGTGCCACTGGTTTGCGCGCATACACCACCGCCACCGTAGTTAGACCCTGCATATTCCGCATGGTTATCGCTGATGGTGCCGCCATACATTGTAAAAGTGCCGTTCTGTATCTCCACACCTGCACCATCAGGTCCCCAGCAATTCGCATCGGTATGATTGCCGCTGATCGTTCCGCCGTACATGGAAAATGTGGCGGCAGCGGTGTCTGACCCGCCAACCCGCACTCCTTTTCCTTTTGCACCGGACGAGTGAGTGATCGTGCCACTGCCTTTGCAGTCACAAAGTATGAACTGCGCACCATTGGAGACATTGATGACCTGACTCATCCCTTGCCAAGCGTCGGAACTTGTTAAGGAACTTTCCAGTTTTTTGCCATTCAGACAGAGATAGAGCGTGTGGCCTGCTTCTATATCAAGGTAATCGTCTCGTGTCGCATCCTTCTCCAGATAGACATAGGCGGTCTTGTTAGCATCGTATGTAATCTCGTCTGTTCCATTCCACGCGGTCCATGCGACAGCGTCACACGCGCCTGTGTGGTCGCCAATATCGGCATGCGCTGCACCGCAGATGGGGTGGCTGTGTGCTGATGTATACGCCGCCAGCGTAGGTGCAGGCAGCAGCCCCATCACAAGAGAGGCTGCAATAGGGATCGCTAATAATCGTTTCCAAAGCTTCATTGTTTCTTCACTCCTTCTCCTTTAATGTTTAACTGATGGCTGCTGTGTCAGACTTGACAGCAACCGATGTTTTTTTATAATGGTAGTATCACTATAACCCGTTCACCCATGAACGAAGCAAGTGTTTTTTAGGAGGTACCGGATGGAAACAGATACAAAGAGCCTCTTTCAGATCACGGAGGCAGCGCACGCCTGTGGCGTTTCCCGCAGCACATTGATGCGCATGGAGGAAAAGGGGCTGCTCGCGCCCGTCTATGTCGCGCCGGAGAGCGGGCGGCGGTACTACGATAACCACAACATCGCGCGCGTTTTGCAGATCGAAAAATTCAAATCCATGGGACTGGGCGCACAGGAGATCGCGGACTATTTTGTCAGGGGCGGCGAGGTGTCGGGGCTGCTCGCGGTGTTGGAGGAACGCCTGCAGGAGCTTTTGCAAGGTGTGGAGGAGCTGCGGCTGCGGGCGGGGAATCGCAGCGGTATGTCGGTGCAGCTGACATCACTCCACGCCGTGACCTGCTGTATGAAGAAGTGTATGGGACGTACGGTGGAAGAAAAGTATGCCGCCATGTATGGGTTTTACAGCGAGTGTATCAGAAAGGGCTGTGTGCTTTCTGATGAGCCGATGTTCGTGGTACAGGAGCGGAACGATTATCTGGAGGGCTATATCGGAGAGAAGCCCTATCCCTACTGGGTCTGCGTACCGGTTCGGAAGGAACAGGCACCGGAGGACGCAGTCGTGCTGCCGGCATGTCGTGTGCTGTCCGTGTTGTACTACGGTGAATATGACGAAGGCGTAGATGAGGCATGGCTGACGCTGGGACGCGAGGTGAAGGAGCGGGGACTGACACCTGCCGGTCTGCCGCGTGTGCTGGGTATCGTTGCGCCCTATACGGGGCGGGAGATCGAAGCACGGCGCTACTGTTCGCGGATTGTCCTGCCCGTGAGTGACTGATCTGGATTTTTCTGGCTGCTCAAATATGTGTTTATAGCGGATTTGTACCAGATTTTGCATAATATGTTGCAGTCATTTGAGAGCTAGGTCTTGACCTGAGCTGACTTTAAATGTTATGCTAACACAAATCGGTGGAAGTAAACTGGAAACCTTACAGGAGCAGATAGAAGAGTGAAAACAGAAAGATTAGTGTTGAGAAAATGGACAGAGACCGATGCAGACAGTTTATTTGAATATGCAAAGAATCCGGAAGTAGGACCTGTTGCAGGCTGGCCTCCGCATAAAAGCGTAGAAGAAAGTAAAGAAGTAATCAGAAATGTATTCAATGCACCAGAGTGCTATGCAATTTGCGAAAAAGAGAATAATATTGCAATTGGTGCAGTGGAATTGAAACTGAATGGTCATACGGATATGACACAAAGAGACGATGAGTGTGAACTGGGGTACTGGCTTGGACAACCATTTTGGGGAAAAGGCTATATGCCGGAAGCTGCCAGGGAACTATTACGGCATGGATTTGAAGATCTTGGCATGACAACAATCTGGTGTGGCTATTATGATGGAAACCAAAAATCAGAACGTGTACAGCAAAAATTAGGCTTTGTTTTTCATCATACCTGCAGCGAAGTCCCGGTGCCTCTTTTAAACGAAGTAAGAGTTGAACATACGAATATAATGACAAAAAAGCATTGGGAGGAAATATGTAGCCGCTAATCATATTGTTTTGATCTGCAAGAAGGAGTTTTATGCTTTCGTTTACTTTTGCTTTTTGGGTGCAAAATCCTTCATGCCAGGAATAGCACCTCCGGCTACAGCCCAGAAATACAGGCTTGCCACACTGCAATACGGACTTAATCTCCGCCGGTATTTTTCGAACAGTTTGCGGTCAATTTTTCTGTGGTGATAAACCATCCGCATGCCGCGCTGGATTGCCAGATCACCAAAACTCAATACATTTGGACGCTGCATACAAAACAACAGAATCATTTCCGCGGTCCAGACACCAATTCCCTGTAAAGAAGATAATTCTTTTATGGCTTCTTCGTCCGATTTTTTCCAGATTCCGTCAATATCAAAAGTTCCGTCCTTTACTTTTCGGGCAAAATCGGTAATATACCCTGCCTTTCTGAAGGAAATTCCCAGTGACTGTAAATTGGAAACTCCGGCACTCAGTATGGTATCTGCGTTAATGATACCATACTGATCCTTCATTCGTTTCCAGATGGTTGCCTGTGCTTTTGTTGAAATCTGCTGACCGATGATATGATGAATCACGGCTGAAAATAAATCAGTGTCAACTTCCCGTTCAATCATTCCGATTTTATCGATAATTTCTGCGAGGCGTTTATCTTTCTGTTTGAGGTATGTAATCTCTTTTTCTCCGTATGCAAAAAACATTTTTATCGTCCTTTTTATAACAGTATTGTAATAATTTACCATATTATTATATCACTTAACAGGACAATAAAATTACAAAAAGGAAAAATCATAATAGCCATTAAAATGATTTTATTTTATCTATAAAAACAATTATTTTGATGGTTATTTCTTTATTTAGATAAAAAAAGGTGTTAAATTGTGTTATTGATTGAAATGCTCAATCATGATATGGATTATGTTGTGTCCCTAAAAATCCCCCCCGAAGAAATTGCAGATCCGTCAGTCTTCCAAGGGAAATCAGCTTAAGTGGGAAAACAAAGGGGTGTGGTATAAAGCAGATTACACCGGATATGAAGGACTAAGTGAATATCTGATTTCGAATTTGTTGTGCAGGTCAACACTGCATGAGGCAGAATTTGTCCGGTATGAGCCGGAGCAGATCCGGTACAGGCAAAAAATTTATGAGGGTGTGAAAAGTGAAAATTTTTCTTTCTTGAGAATATGACCATCGGGAGCATTTAAACCAAAAATCAGAACGTGTACAGAAAAAAACACAGGCAGAAGGAGTATAATCAAATGACTATTCGAAGAGCAAACGAAAACGACATTCCAAGACTGCTGGAACTGTTAGAGCAGGTGCTTCAGATCCATGCAGATATCCGGCCGGATATTTTTATCCCGGGAACCACAAAATACACAAACGAAGAACTTGCACAGATGATAAAGGATGATACCAAACCGATTTATGTTGCAGCAGATGAGAATGACAACTGTCTCGGCTATGCATTCTGTCAGTTGCGGGAGCAGCCATTTTCCAACAATATGGTGCCGTTTACCTCGCTTTTTATCGATGATCTGTGTGTCGATGCAAGTACCAGAGGACAGCACATCGGAGAGAAGTTGTTTGTGCATGTAAAAGAGGAGGCAAAGCGTTTAGGCTGCTATGAAGTGACGCTCAATGTCTGGGCGGGAAATACCTCGGCGGAGAAATTTTATGAAAAGATGGGGCTGAAAACCAAGGAGCAGCAGATGGAGTATATTTTATGATAAATATCCGAAGTGCAAAACAAATGGATCTTGCCCGGATTGAAACGATATACAACCACATTCATGATGAGGAAGTTGGCATTGTACCATGCGTGTTTAACGGGATTCCGGATGTACAGCTTGTGTGTCTTGAAAAATACCGGCTAATCTAAAATACAACTTTAGATTAGCCGGTATATTTTTATTGATTTTGTATATATTAACGACTATAATAAAATCAGAGTTTAGATTAGCCGGAGGTTTGTTATGCCATATATACAAAGAGCGATAACGCCAATATTGAAACAAAGAGTGTCTACCAGCAAGTGCATGTTACTGGTAGGAGCCAGACAGGTCGGGAAATCAACACTTATAAAGCATGAATTCAGGGATTTTAACCGGGCAAATTTTGATGACAGACTGACAAGAATGCAGGCGAAGGAAGAACCTAAATTGTTTTTATTAAACAATCCACAGCCGCTTTTTATAGATGAGGTTCAAAAAGAAAGCAGTATTCTGGAAGATATCAAGCAGATTGTCGATGAATCGGATGAGCGAGGGATGTTTATTCTTTCCGGTTCTCAGAAACTTGAACTTATGAAAGGCATGAGTGAATCGTTGGCAGGAAGAGTGTCAATCTCAGAGCTTACCGGATTATCCATGCGGGAGATTTATGGTGTAAAATTTAACCGGCATTTTATCCCAACCGATGCATATATCAAAGAACGTGAAAAAGAGATTGTAAAATATGACAATATATGGGAAATTATCCACAAAGGATCTTATCCCGAGCTTTATGATATAGACAGGGACTGGCAAGAATATTATTCTTCTTACGTTGCAACTTATCTGGAGAGGGATATCAATGAACTGGTGGCGGCAGATGGTATTACATTTACCAAATTTCTGACGGCAGTTGCTGCAAGAACAGGTGAACTTCTCAATTATTCCAACATAGCAGCAGACGTCGGGGTAAGTGAGCCGACAATTAAGAACTGGATATCTATTTTGGAAAGAACCGGAATTGTATATCTGCTCCAGCCGTATAGTGCGAGCGCACTTAAAAGGGCAATAAAGACACCAAAACTTTATTTCCGGGATACCGGACTGGCATGTTATCTTACCAGATGGCTTACTGCCGATACATTGAAATGTTCAGCGGTTGCAGGGAATATGTTTGAGACATTTGTAGTGTCTGAAATTTTAAAATCCTATTCCAACGAGGGCAAAGATTACAGATTTAACATTTTTTATTACAGAGGGAAAGACAGAAATGCTTCCGGTGAAAACGAAATTGATCTTGTGATAGAGGAGGATGGAGTCTTATATCCGGTCGAGATTAAAATGTCCGGCAATCCCAAGGCAAGTATGGGAGCAACGAATCAGGTATTGGATAAGGTAAGTGATAAAAAAAGAGGTCTCGGAGTTATTTTATGTCTGATTGATAAAAAGACATATTTAAGAGAAAATCTTGTAGCATTACCGATCGAATTTATATAAAAGGGGTGATCTCATGATGCTAATGTGTAAAAACACACCTGTTTACGACATAGAGAATGAAAAAACATTAAATTATAATCTTCTTCCGGGGCTGATGCAGCAAAAAGGTGCAGACAATCACACCTTCACAAAATGGATGAAATACCGCTATTCCTCAGGTACCAACACGATAGCACGGAAATTAAAGGGCATCACATTCGGACAGGGAGCGCGTATGCGCATTAACCGTGAGACTAGAGCGTTGAGTTTCATCGACTGTTACTGGACAAAAGCTGAGGATGATTCGATATGTTTTGAGGAGATCAGTCCGTATTACAAACCATTCTGGGACGGAAACGAAGAATTTACGGGACAGGCGGCACCGACACTCTACGTGGGTGGTGCACTGTCAAAGGAATGGAAACAGGACGGAAAGCTCTACAAATATGGCGATATTTCCGTGGAACTGCAATGTATTAAGCTTTGCAGGGAATGCGGAATTTCTGTAGAAAGAGCAGATGAGACAGACGGAGGAATCGCAATTTCTAATATAACCTCCCCAAAGGTGATGCTTGAGCAGGCAGATCAGTCGGGAAGAATTGATCTGGATGATTTTGATGAGCAGACAATTATAGATCTGTTTGGAAAAGCCGGAGCGCAAATGCTTATTATAGATGCGATAATCGGAAATGGAGACCGGCATGCAGGTGATTTTGGCTGGATTAGAAATACGGATACCGGAGAGTATGTGGGCATGGCGCCGTTGTATGACTTTGATCATGCATTAGACAGCACATTAGAGTCTGACCGGCTTTTAACAGATGCGGTTAAATTCTGTATGCCGTATGAGGATGAGATGGTGCGCATTGCGGGTATAGCCCAGGGATCGGAAAATGAAGTATTTAAGAAACGGGCACAGAGCATTTTGAAGTTGCTTGATGCCGGAAAATGAGGTAGTGATGTACCTGAAATCGGAAATATTTTCTATGAAGCAAAAATCAGAAAACAATTGGTGCCTGACACAATAAACAACGGGCGAGACAGGCATAGAACAAAGAATTATGCAGCTTTTTCCACCTCAAATTTCCAGATATGCCGGATTTGTGGCAAAAGTCGATCCATATCCCAGTGTTTTTCGCTGTTTTTGGGGCTGTTGGGATCATTGACGACAACGCGTCCTTCGGAATCGATGCCGGTGAGAACAATGAAATGTCCACTATAAGTAAAATCTCCGGGCAGCATGGAGCAGATCATCGGGGTGGATGAGGTAAGATTTTGCCGGATATAATCGTTATTTATGGTTCCCTCTGTGGATGTAAGGCCCAGCTTTTTTGCACCTGCAGTCATCAGATCCCACGAAGTGCCCTGTCCACTGATATAATAACCCTGTTTTTGCGAAAATTGTGCCACTTTATAAGGATTCCACGTTGCTTTTCCAGTTAATCCGCAGATAACCATAGAAAGTGAAGTTGGACCACAACCATTGACACCAAGGAAATTGCTGCCATATGTTTTGTACCCCCATCGCTTATCCCACTGGATGAATAGAGGAATGTTGTCTTTTCTTACTTCGTGTGACACATCAAGGTCAAAGGATTTGTTTTTGTATTTGTGATAATTTTCTACAAAATCGGTTGCTTCCGGATATTTTTGCTCAAACTCGATAAGAGAATCCGGGAGTTGTTCGTGCATGGCTGTTTCGTAGGATTGATGGGAATAAAATCCGATGATGATGAAAAATATTAAAAATAATGGTAGAAAAATTTTTCTTTTGCGTTTCTTTTTTTTCTGTTTCATTATACGGTCTCTTTTCTTTTGTTTTCCTAAACGGATAGCTTAATCATAGCATATATGTTTTAAAATAAGTCTTAATATTTCTTAACAAATCTTAACATTTTTACAGAGTGATATTATGTTATAAAAATATGGTACAATACTATATAAATTAAATAATGCTTGATAAATGGGAGAAAATATGGATGAAATAACAATTTTGATTATTGAAGATGATGAAGATATCCGGGAAAGCGTAAAGATATTGCTGGAAAACGAGGGTTTTCATGTAATTGAAGCGGATAATGGAATGGATGGGCTGCACCAGATTTCAGAGGATACGGATCTTGTTATTTTGGACATTATGATGCCTGGGATTTCTGGCATCAAAACCTGTGAACAAATACGCAAGATTTCCTATGTGCCGATTTTATTTTTGACCGCAAAAAGCAGTGAGAATGATAAAATTATCGGATTTACAGCCGGGGCAGATGATTATCTGGTGAAACCATTTTCTTATGCAGAATTGCTGGCAAGGATAAAGGCATTGTTGCGTCGAAAACAGGTTTATACTTGTGGAAACATGAAAGAAAATGGACAAAATGTGTGGATAAAAAAAGGAGATCTGAAGATCAATACTACAGGAAATAAAGTATTTTCAGGGGATGAGGAGATTTACCTGACGGAAACAGAATATGAAATTTTGTCATTAATGCTGAAATACAGGGGAAAAATTTTTTCCGTACAAAACATATATGAGAGCGTCTGGCAGGAGCCGTTTTTCAATAATTCTGCAAATACCGTTATGGTTCATATTCGGAAATTGAGACTGAAAATTGAAAAGAATCCGCAGAAACCGCAAATTATACAAACGGTGTGGGGGAAAGGATACCGCATTGAATAAACGAAAAAGAAAACATCTGATGGAAAAAATGATCGGAATTCTGCTGTTGGGATTTTTTCTTGCACTGCTGTTGTTTTTGCTTATATTTTTTATGGGAAATGGAGCATTAAACCGGTATTTTGAAAGTTCTATGTATCGAAGAAATGTTTCTAAGGAAACCATAGCAATGTTTCAGGAATATGTATCCAGACATCATCTGGCGGCTTCCGACACGGAGAGTATCCGGGAGTGGGCAAAAGAAAACCATATTGGGTATTTTACGATTTCAAGAAAGCGCATGCTGCTTTACGATAATTATTACGCACTTCCAGTTGCCTTGGATCGTACAAAATCAGAGCAATTACACTATACATGGCAATATTTTCAAGAAGTATCGTTTACAGATGGGAATGCAGATGTATTTATATATGTGAATCGTGAGCGAAAGTATTATATCCTGGTAGATGTGGCTGCGGCACTTTGTGGTGTGCTGGTCTGGATTGGAGTGTTTGCGTTTGGTGTAAGCGGATATGTACGGTACATCAGGCAATTGAGTGGGGAAGTAGCGAAACTGGAAGATGGATTATGGTCGGTGGATTTTACTATAAAAGGAGAGGATGAGCTGACAGATCTGGCACGCGGTCTGGAGCATATGAAAACAGTTCTTTTGGAGAAGGAAGAAAAAGAACGAAATATGAAAAAGGCACAGAATAAACTGGTTCTGGGGATGGCACATGATTTGCGGACGCCATTGACTGCATTAATGGCATATCTTGAAATTATAAAAAGAGAACCCGAACACGATAAGGTGAAACTTTATGTAAAGAAAACAGTGGGAAAAGCGATTCAGATTAAAAATCTTTCAGATCAGCTATTTGAGTTTTTTCTTATCAAATCAGGGCAGCAGCCACAGATGGAAAAGTCGGAATCCATAGCTTTTGTAATGGAGGATTACTGTTCGGAATTGTGCAATGTATTGCAGACAAATGGCTATACGGTTACACTGGGATGGAAACAGTGGGAGGAAGTAAAGATAAGTGTTTGTTATGATTATATCGGACGCATTATGAATAATTTGTTATCCAATCTTTTGAAGTATGCAGACAAGACAAAAGAAATCCTGTTGGATATGGGAATTTGTCAGGACGAGTTTTTCTTTTCCATTATGAATGCAGCGGCAAATAAAGAACAGGATCATAGAGGAACGGGAATTGGGGTTCATAATATTGAAATCATGATGGAGCAAATGCAGGGCAGATGCGAAGAAGAATGTGGGGAGGAGTCTTATCGGATCTGCCTGTATTTTCCATTAGAAAAATCAGAAAATTCATAAAGAGACTTTCACCTTCTCATTGATATTCAGGCAAAGATGTCTGAGGGAAAATCGGCTGGTTATGAAAAAAGACAGCAAGAACAGGAGCCACGGCTTGTACTCAAATCAGAGTACAGGTCGTGGCTTTTCATACTATGAAATTTAATAGCAACTTATAAATTTACTAATATCTTGTGATAAACGAGCAATTCTCCTAAAATGTATTTGAACCATTGGTGTCTGACACAATAAAAAGTATTACCGTGACTGCCCCTTGCGGTAGTACATGTAGGAGTAGATCACCGGAAAAATGCACGGGAGGATGGCGAGCGCCATAAGCACCCAGATATTCTGGAACGGCGTGGTGACGATCAGAAGGAGCCCTCCGATCACCATGCATTTTCCACCGAACCGGTGCGTGTGATACCAGTTATCGGCATCATTCAGCGCCCACGAAATGCGGAAGCCAATGGTGTAATTCGGCTTTACCGTCGGCAGGAAGTTGCCTAATATCAAGTATAAAACTCCGATGAGCATCCCACAAAGAAAACCAATATCAAACTGATACCCTAAATTATACCCATAAACCGTGCTGCATACAATGATGGAAAATACCGGGCAGATCCACAGGACAATAAAGAATATTTTTTTGTTGATGCTATTTGCCTTGGGATCAATGTTCGTTGCGATCACGCATACCAGATGCAGGATCAGCATGATCACCGGAAGCCCGAACACTGCAAAAGCCTTGGATGAGTAGCCGTCCGGTTCGTTGCCTGTGCTCCAATGGGTTGCAACGGAATCCGGAAGCTGCTTCCACAAAAGCAATCCGATAAGGATCGGGAGCAGCGTCGCAATCGATGTGAGTAATATCATTTTTTTATGTTGTCTGATCATGGTCATTTCCTCCTTTTAATTCAGTGATCCATAGCATGATCTCCTCAAGCACGGTGGTGTTGAGCTCATAATAGATGAATTTTCCTTCCCGCTCGTCGCGGATCAGGTCTGCCTCCTTCAAAACGGACAGGTGCCGGGAAACCGCCGCACCGGAAATCGAAAAATGGTCGCCGATCTCGCCCGCAGACAGCCGTGATTTCTTGAGCAGATTAAGGATTTCGCGCCTTGTTGGATCGGCAAGCGCGCGAAGCGTATCCTGCATTCCCAAACTTATCCCTCCTACGCTTAACATTTAACTTAATTGTTAAATGTATTATAACATAATACGTGTGGTTTGCAAGGGGAAATTAAAGTGTTTTTTGTAATTGCTCCCATTCATGTTTTAATAATTGATATTCTAAGCGGGTTTTCATTTTACCATCGTGCCATTCATAATCAATATGCTCGGCTTCTTTTATTAACCCGTTTTTCTGCATAACCCTCTCGGAGCCCTTATTCTCTGCCAGACACCCGGTTGTAACTCTGTACACATTGTCTTGTGTGAAGGCATATTCCAGAACCTTCTTCAATGCCTCCGAGGTGTAGCCATTCCCCCAATGCCTCGGATATGTAAAATAGCCCAGATGGACAAGCTTTCCTACCGGAGTGTCGGCTTCAACCGTATACCCGATGCTGCCAACCTGTTCGTGCGTGTCTTTCAGCTCCATGTGACAGAAATAGAATTTCCGCTCCGGGGATTTCATGTCAGACAGGACTTCCGCGAAATCCCGTCTGGCTTCCTCAACGGGATGCAACTGTATGTCCTGCAGATAGTACATGGTCTCGGCATCCATTTTCAATCTGCTGTATGCCTCAAAATCCTTCTCTGTATAATCTCTTAAAATAATGCTCATGTGTGATAAAGTAACACAACTAAA
>UMDE01015654.1_pt1 | contig 14261 bp, 8 predicted proteins | sample 1964411 | NCBI WGS metagenome assembly UMDE01 (sample SAMEA4835986, study PRJEB28245) | human gut metagenome | biome: gut microbiome; material: fecal sample | place: Denmark | collected 2008
ATTCCATTGCCGCAGGCAATCTGGAATGAATTTTGCCCCTGACTTAAAAATATGCCGACAGCAACGATCTGATAAGAGAGGATAAATACTTATGGTAGAAACACTTTTTTTTGATCTTGATAATACATTACTTGATTTTAACCGGGCAGAAAGAGCAGCTATCGCAAAAACTCTGAAAAGTTTTCACATTGCTCCCGAGCCTTCAGTTCTGAAGCGTTACAGTGAGCTCAACCTCGCCCAGTGGAAGCTTCTTGAACAGGGCAAGATCACCAGAGACCAGGTAAAGCTTCGGAGATTCCGGCTTCTTTTTGCAGAGCTGAATGTGGATATACCTGCAAAAGAAGCTGCACATACCTATGAAACTCTTCTGGCCCAGGGACACTATTTCATAGATGGTGCTGAAGAATTGCTCGAAACTCTTTACGGTCAATACCGGATGTATCTGGTTACAAACGGTACCTTAAGTGTCCAGAAGGGACGGCTTAAAAGTTCCGGAATTTCCCGTTACTTTGAGGATATTTTTATCTCCGAAGAACTGGGATACAATAAACCGGGCAGGGAATACTTTAACTGCTGCTTCTCCAGAATCCCTGATTTTCATAAGGAAACAGCCGTAATCGTGGGGGACAGCCTGACCTCTGATATCCAGGGCGGCATCAATGCCGGAATCCGCACGATTTGGTTTAATCCCAGCCATGAGAAGACTTCAGAAATCATCCCTGATCATGAATTTGACAGTCTTATGAAACTTCCTGAACTCCTGTCTCATATATAAAGCGGATAAAATCGTTCGCCTTACTGCTTATTGCTTTTCGCAGCCTCCGCAGGTGACTTAAGTCACCTGCCCCAATCGCCCGGCTAACAGACGGCAGGCGTGACTTGCCTGCATCATCCTGATTCTGAAATTATTATATTTTTTTCAGCTTTGCAAATCCTGCGAACATTTTCTTTATTCCTACTTTGTCAAAATCAACAGTGACTTCATAATCTCTTCCGCCATCTACAATATCTTTGACAATTCCTACACCAAATTTAATGTGGCGGACAGTGTCTCCCACTTCGTAATCCAGTGCAGCAGCCTTCGTCACCTTAAATTCTCTGGGCTTGAATGTTTTCGTCTCAAAAGCCATTTTCATTTTTGCAAGGTTTCTGTCTGCCTGAATCATCTCTTCAATCTTTTTCTTCTTTTCCTGAGCTTCCTGTCCCAGATCCACAAGCTCCCGCGGAATTTCACGTACAAATCTGGATACTTTATTATACTGTACTTCTCCCCGGAGCATCCGCTGTCTGGCACTTGTCAGCGTCAGATCCTCCATAGCTCTTGTGATACCCACATAACAGAGCCTTCTCTCTTCTTCCAGATCAGATCTGTCATCTGATATAATGGACATATAAGACGGAAACATCCCATCTTCCATTCCTGCGAGAAATACTCTCGGAAACTCCAGACCTTTAGCACTATGTAAGGTCATAAGAAGCACATAATCCTGATCCGGATCCACGCTGTCAATGTCTGCGATCAGTGCGATCTCCTCGAGAAAACCTGAAAGTGTGGCAGTCTGTCCCTGTTCTTCCATTGCTTCCTGATAGGATTCTGTCTTGGAAATAAGTTCATCAATATTCTCGATTCTTGCCTTCGATTCATCTGTGTCTTCAGCCTGCAGCTCTGCCACATATCCGGTAAGTTCAATCACTTCTTCCAGAAGTTCACGTACTGTATAAGACTCTGCCTTACTCTTTAAACTCTGAATAAAGGTTACAAATCCATCAATCTTTGAAAGGCTTCTTCCAATAGACGGGACCTCCTCTGCCACACGCAAGGCATCATAGAAACTCACACTCATTTTATCCGCATAATCTTGTATTCTGCCAAGAGTTGTGGCTCCGATTCCACGCTTCGGTACATTGATGATACGGCGGACTGCCAGATCATCTCTGGAATTGTCAATTGTCTTCAGATAACATAACAGGTCTTTGATTTCTTTACGCGCATAGAAATTCACACCGCCTACAATCTTGTAAGGGATATTCGCAAGAAGACACTTCTCTTCAAAGAGTCGTGACTGTGCATTGGTCCTGTACAGAACTGCACAGTCTTTATACTTCGCACCATTCTCTCTGTGAGCTCTGGAAATCTCGCCTATCACATACTCTGCTTCCTCATATCCGTTCATGAACTGGCGGAAATGGATTCGTTCCCCCTCCGAATTCTCAGTCCAGAGTGTTTTTGATTTACGTGAGGTATTGTTTGCGATCACCGCATTGGCTGCATTCAGAATATTCTTTGTGGAACGGTAATTCTGTTCCAGACGGATAACTTTTGCATCTGGAAAAACATGCTCAAATCCAAGAATATTTCCAATATTTGCACCGCGAAATTTATAGATAGACTGGTCATCATCACCAACTACACAGAGGTTTTCATATTTAGAGGCCAACAGGCTTATAAACTTAAACTGTGCAGTATTGGTATCCTGATACTCATCCACCATGATATATCTGAAACGTTCCTGATAGTTTTCCAGAACATCTCCGCAGTTCTGAAAAAGCTCTACGGTCTTTACGATCAGATCATCAAAATCCAGCGCATTATTTCTGCGCAAAGCAGCCTGATATTCCCGATATACCTCAGCAACCTTCTTTTTAACAAAGTCCCCACCTGCATTCAGTTCCATCTCATCCGGTGTGATCAGTTCATCTTTTGCATGGGAAATCTGTGCCAGAAGAGAACGTTCCTTTGTTTTCTTGGTGTCAATATTCAGTTTTCTGCACACTTCTTTCATCAGAGTTTTCTGATCTTCTGTGTCATAAATAGCAAATCTGGTATCATATCCAAGACGGTCAATATAACGACGCAGAATACGCACACAGGTAGAATGGAATGTGGAAACCCATACGCTCTCGGAACCAAATCCCACTATTTTATCTACACGTTCTCTCATCTCACTGGCTGCTTTATTTGTAAATGTGATAGCCAGAATGTTCCAGGGATTGATTCCCTTTTTATCTATCAGGTAAGCAATGCGGTGGGTAAGTACTCTTGTCTTTCCCGAACCCGCTCCCGCAAGGATCAGCAGTGGACCTTCTGTATGGTAAACCGCTTCCTGCTGCTGAGGATTTAATGTACTATAAATATCGCTCATATTTTCTCCTGTCTTCTTCCTGTACGGTACATTATTTTACAAACAACCATGCTGATCAACAAGTTGATTCCTGCAACAATCTTTCAGATTCAAAATATGTACCGGTTACCGTTTACATCTCTCGAAATATTTTTTGTGCCTGAACAGGCATATATCTTTATGATTATACACAAAAATCTGTTCGCCTACAACTGATTCCTGTAAATTCAAGCGGATATAAATTTTGTAATGAGTGAAAAAAACATTTACAAGTAGTATTTAAAACTATATAATAAGGAACAGAGGTGATGAAAGATGACAATCGATGATAAAGATATGATAAACAGCATTCTGGAAAGTGTATCCAGGATTGACTATATTAAACCGGAAGACATCCCAAATATTGATTTATATATGGACCAGGTGACAACCTTTATGGAAGAGCAGCTCGTTTCTTCCAAACGTTACGCAGATGATAAGATTCTCACCAAGACTATGATCAACAATTATGCAAAGAATAAACTTCTTCCCCCGCCTGAGAAGAAACGTTATTCCAAAGAACATGTGCTGATGCTGATTTTTATTTACTATTTCAAAAATATTCTTTCCATCAATGATATCCAGACTCTGCTCACACCGATCACGCAGAAATATTTTAAATCCATGACTGAGAAAGATATGACTTATATTTATAATGAAGTTTTCAGCATGGAAAAGGAACAGATTGAATCCCTGAAAAAAGACCTTCTGCGCAAATACAAAACAGCACAGGATACTTTCGGGGACGCAGATGAAGAAGATCAGGCGAATCTGAAAAGATTTTCCTTTATCTGTCTGTTAAGCTTTGATGTTTATGTAAAAAAGATGATGATCGAGCATATAATCGACGGGATGAATCCGGAATCGGAGCATAATTCCAAAAAGAAAAAATAATATTTCAAAAAGCAGCAGATTTTTCCTGATTTTGGAAATCTGCTGCTTTTATATGTCATAGAAATAATGATTATGCTATTTTTCCACTGCCTTAAATGTAAATCTGATTGGCTGGTAGTCACCTGTTGTCAGTGGCAGAGGCAGACCTGCTTTCATAAGTGCTGCACCTGTATATACTTTTCCTGTTGCTGTGTCTTCGTATTTCATATCAGCATCCAATCCCTGTGGGTAGAAAAGATAAATATAAGGATTTGCTTCGCTGTGGAGTCTTACTCCGCACACAACTGTTTCTTTTTTGTCTTTGGATACAAACTGCCAGAGTACATGGTTGTTGTTTTCGAATGGGTTCACCAGACGATAGTAGTCTCCGGACTGTACCAGATGCTCCATTTCTTTATACTTCAGAATCTGCTCTCTGGCTGTCTTTTTCTCTTCTTCGGACATCTTCATCAGATCCAGCTCATAGCCAAAGGTACCTGCGGATGCAACAATTCCTCTTGTCTCAAAAGGAGTCGTTCTTCCGGACTGATGGTTCGGGCATACGCTGACATGTGCGCCCATTGCACTTATGGGATATCCGAAGGAGGTACCATACTGGATTTTCAGTCTGTCAATAGCATCTGTATTGTCACTGCACCAGATCTGCGGAGAATAGTAAAGCATTCCCGCCTCAAATCTTCCGCCTCCGCCTGAGCAGGACTCAAACAGAAGATCCGGATATCTCTGTACCAGACTTTCCATCATTTCATAAACAGCCAGCACATATCTGTGGTAAACCTCTCCCTGACGTTCCTTTGGAAGAGCTGCTGAGAATACGTTATCTACGCTTCGGTTCATATCCCATTTTACATAATCAGCCTTGCATGCATCCAGAACCTTAAAGATCTGGTTCATAATGTGTTCGCGTACTTCTTTTCTGGTGATATCCAGATTTAACTGATGTCTGCTTCGGTTCATGGCACGTCCCGGGATCTTCAGTGCCCAGTCCGGATGCTCTCTGTAGAGATCACTGTCCTCAGAAATCATCTCCGGCTCTACCCACAGACCGAATTTCAGTCCAAGTCCATGGATCTTCTCTGCAAGTGCAGGAAGTCCGCCTTTAATCTTCTCTTCATTTACTTCCCAGTCGCCAAGTGCACACCAGTCATTGTTTCTCTTTCCAAACCATCCGTCATCCAAAACAAACATATCCAGTCCGATATTTTTTGCCTCTTCTGCAATGTGGTAAATCTTATCTGCATCAAAATCAAAATAAGTTGCTTCCCAGTTATTTACCAGGATCGGTCTTGGCTGCTCTGTATATTTGCTGCGGATCAGATTGCTTCTGTATGCATCATGATAGATCCTGGAAAGCTTTCCGAAACCTTCTGCTGAATATGCCATGATCACTTCCGGTGTCTCAAATCTCTCTCCCTGTTCCAGTGTCCAAGAGAAATGATATGGATGGATTCCCATTGCCACACGGGTATGTCCTACCTGATCCACCTCTGTTTCAAATAAGAAGTTTCCACTGTATGCAAGTGCATATCCATAGCAGTCTCCATAAGTTTCCTCTGTATTTCTGTCACAGAGGATCACAAATGGATTGTGATGATGGCTGGAGGTTCCGCGGATACTTCCCACAGACCAGTTGCCATGACCAAGGTGAGTTCTCTCCATCTGGCGTTCCATAATGTGCCTGCCAGAGAAATGGACTGCATCCAGTTCTCTGTATTCATAGTCCATTTCCATAGACATTGCTTTTTTTACTGTAACCGGTGCTGTACCTGTATTTTCCAGGCGTACCGCTCTGGTGATCACATCAAGATGAGGAAATACACCATAGAGAAGATGTGCTTTCAGTCCGCTGACACGGTCTGTCAAAACAATTTCCAGTGTCTCTGCCTCATCTTCCTTTGCAAACATTGCAGGAAGCCCTTTCAGGCTGTACTTTCCTTTTGTAATCTCATAGGACTCAAATTTCAGATTTGCAGTATCACTGCCGTCTGCCTGCTCTGCCTCCAGGCCATTGATACGATAATCACCATTTCCATATGCAGTATATTCCTGTGGCAGGGTATCTAATGAAAATGTTCTGTCCTTTTCTGCCTCATAAGGATTTCCTGAAAATCCTCTGTCCACACATACGATCCTGTCTGTGATCAGTGCATCGCCTACCGGACTTCCATAATACAGATGAACCAGAGTATCATACTCTCTTACCTGCATCTGATAAGTGCTGTGCTCTGTTCTCAGGTCGAATACTTTCTCTGCCTCGTGATATTTGATCCATTCCATACTCTGTACCTCTCATTTCTTTGTTCTTTCTATTTTATAGATGTTCTATCTATTTTTTATGTAACCAGGTATCGCTGCTTGTTTCGGGTCAAGCGAATAAAATCATCCGTTTCGCTACCTGTTTCGGTTAAAACGCGTACTGATCAGGTTCTGTGTCCACGTAGTGATGTCCCTCTTCCGCCTCTTTGAAGTAGGGCTGAACAGTTTCCACATAAACCAGGAATCTGCATAGGCAGTCAGGGAGAATCCAAACATCAGCCAGATCAGCAGATATACCGGGAAAAGTTTTGCATCTACAAGTGTCATTGTCATTGGCAGGATTGTAATCACTGCCACAGCTAAGGCATAACCTATATGTTTAACCGCAAAATAAAATGCGTTTGTGATCAAAGTGATTCTTATTATACATTTTTGTCTATTTTTTTCAATAGACTAATGAAATAAATTTATGTCATAATCGTTATGGGAAAATCGCTGAATTTATGGTAAAATGTCAACAGCGACTTGAATTTATGCGTATTTACAGGATATCATTCCATATGTCTTTATATCAATTAATACCCGCAGTCAAAGAAAATAGAAAAAGGAATTGCGCAAATGCCAAATGTAAAATATACGGACAGCGCTACTTTCCGCTGTCTTGAAAACCTGAAAGAAGGCTCCCTTGATATCAGTCTGATCCATACAGGCAAAGAACACTGCCCGCCCGGACATATCTGTTCCATGCCAAGAGATGAGTTCATCATCCATTTTGTGCTGGACGGTACCGGATTCTATTCTGCCGGAGGTCAGACCTGGAGCCTTACTCCCGGACAGATGTTTGTAATTTATCCAAATGAACCAGTCACATACGGTGCTGATGAAACCAATCCCTGGACTTATGCCTGGATTGGTTTTCGCGGAATCCGAGCTCACTCAATGGTAAAAGAATGTGGATTTTCCAAAAATCAATTAGTACTTCCTGCACCGGATCAGAAAATAATCCTGAAACACATCGATTATATGCTGAATCATAAGCAGCTTTCCAAAGCCAATGATCTAAGGCGCCAGGCTTATCTGATCCTGTTGTTAGCCGAGCTTGCCGGCTTTCATGAAAAGCAGTCTGCACAGAACAAAAAAAATGCCAAATATGCCTACAGCACCAGTGTCTACGTGGAGCTTGCCATTGAATATATTAAAGATATGTATCAAAAGGGAATCGGGATTTCTGATATTGCAGATAATATCGGAATCAGCCGTGCCTATCTGAACAGTTCCTTTCAGAAAGAGCTTGGAATGTCCGCACAGACCTTCCTCATTGATTATAAGATGCATAAAGCAGCCAGTCTTCTGGTCAGCACCAGTCTGTCTGTTAAAGAGATTGCTAATAATGTGGGCTATGAAGACCAGCTTGTTTTTTCAAAAGCTTTTAAGAAGAAGTTTGGAATGAGTCCGAAGAATTATAAGACTCATAAAGAAATGATGGATAAATTTAACGAAAAGCAGGTAGACCATCCCGTGTGATCGTTCTGCCTGCTTTTTGTTGATTTTTTATTTCTGTCTATTGCTTTTCGCAACCTCCATAAGGAGCTTATCTGATTCGGTTATTATTTTGCAGTTAAAACATAAATTCTGGACTCATAGTCTGTGCATGGTTCGTCTTCACTTGTAGGTTCACCTGCTGTACAGTCTGTGGTGAGCAGTCCCAGATTCATCAGCTCATCCCCGTAGTTTTCTGTTCCATTATACTCATTTCTGTAGATAAGATCCGGATCCAGTCCCTGAAGCCGTACTCTGGTAAAATCTGCGTTTACTACATTTCTCTCCCTGTACCAGAATACCAGCGCTGTCTTTTTGTCCTCACTGACTGTCATCCACGCTGTTTCATTGCCCTCAAAAGGACTTTTCAGTCTGTAAAAAGTTCCAAACTGGATCAGTTCTCTGTATTCTTTCATAAAAGTGATCTGCTGTTTTACTTCACTGATTTCCTCATCAGACAGTTTATTCAGATCCAGCTCATATCCGAAAGTTCCAAAATAAGCTACATTTGCTCTTGTATGTAATGGAGTTTTGCGGTTTAACTGATGGTTTGGCACTACAGAAACATGACTTCCCATGGAACTTACGGGATAACACATACTTGTGCCGTACTGGATTTTCACACGCTCTGCCGCATCTGTATCATCACTTGTCCATCCCTGTGGCGCATAATAAAGGATTCCCGGATCAAAACGTCCGCCGCCGCTTGCGCAGGACTCAAAGAGAATCTGCGGAAATGCAGTATTTAACCGCCCATACAGATCATAAATTCCGAGAATATATCTGTGGAACACTTCTCCCTGACGGTCTGCAGGAAGTGCAGCTGAATAACATTCTGTAATACTTCTGTTCATATCCCATTTGATGTAGGAAACCTTTGCTTCTGAGAGGATTTTGTACATCATCTCATAAATACAGTCCACCACTTCTTTTCTGGAGAAGTCCAGCACATACTGATTTCTGCCATGACAGGAATGCCTCTGGGGTGTCTGCAGGATCCAGTCCGGATGTGCACGGTAAAGATCGGAATCCTTATTCACCATCTCCGGCTCAAACCATAGACCAAATTTCATACCCATCTCTTCAATCCTGTCTGCAATTCCCTTGATTCCCTGCGGAAGACGCTCTCTGTTTGCCGCCCAGTCACCAAGTCCTGCATAATCGTTGCTTCGTGCACCGAACCATCCGTCATCCAGCACAAATAATTCAACACCACATTCCTTTGCCTTTGCAGCAATTTCCACCAGACGGTCCTCTGTAAAATCAAAATAAGTAGCTTCCCAGTTATTGTTAAGGATTGGCCTGGGACGGTCTCTCCAGTAACCTCTTGCCAGTCTCTTCTGATATAATTTATGGAAAGTCTGGCTCATTCCATTCAGACCCTTATCAGAAAATACTACTACTGCTTCCGGAGTCTGAAGGCTCTCACCACAGTCCAGCTTCCAGTCAAAATTCTGCGGATTGATTCCCACAGTGATGCGGGTTGTATCATGAGTATCCACCTCTGCCTGCATTCTGTGATTTCCGCTGTAGATCAGGCTGAATCCCATCACTTCTCCTGCATTTTCTGTTGCTGACGGACGTCGGAGCACAATAAAGGGATTATGTTCATGGGAAGAATTTCCTCTGATGCTTCCCACAGACTGGATTCCCTGCTCTAATCTGCGTTCTTTCACATGACGTTCTCTGGACCATGCACCTGAAAACTGCATCCACACATAATCCTTGTCCGGCAGATCAAGGCTGAGGCTCATTGCATTTAACAGATGTACTGATGATGTACCCTCGTTTGTAAATCTGGCACTTCTGGTGATGATCCCCCTCTGTGTAAAAATAGTATAAAGCAATTCCAATACCATTCCTGTTACTTCATCTTTCAATTTTACACATAAGGTCTGGGCTTCTTCGTCTTTCTCAGTATATGTAGCCGGAAGCCCCTGAAGTTTTGGTTTTCCAGCTGCAATTGTATAACTTACATAAGTAAAATCAGAAATCCTGCTGCCGTTTTCCTGAAGGATCTCCATTGCCGGATAACGGTAATCAGAACTACCATACACCGGATATTCCAGTTTCAGATGCTCCAGCGAAAATTTGCGGTTTCCCTCATAAACACAGGCTGTCATTGGTCGCTGCTTCATCTCAAGAAGATATGAAAAATCTTCTCTGTCATGGATTCTTTTCCCAAAATAGAGATTTCCAAGATGTCCATTTGGAAGCACACACATAATATAACTGATGTCATTGTTGTATAAATGGAATGTCTTTGAACTTTCATGAAAAATAATACTCATAACTCTTCCTTTCCGCATCTTTGATTATTCACTGATAATTCCAGAAAATAATGCAATTCAGATTATATTACTATTTCATATCATTTAAGTAAATACTCTGTCAAGCGGATATTTATTATAATGCCAGTGAACACTCATCAATCTTCTTTAATTCCTCTTCACTGAAGGATGCACTGTCCAGCACTTTCAAATTCTCAAGAATCTGCTGTGGACGGGATGCCCCGATGAGAACGCTGGTTACGATTCCGTCGCGGAGAATCCATTTCAGTGCCATCTGAGCAAGACTTTCGCCTCTCTCTGCTGCAATTGCATTCAGACTGCGGATACTGTTAAGACGTTCCTCACTGAACTGGTCTGCATGGAGAAAACGTCCGTCTGTGTTGACACGGCTGTCTTTTGGGATTCCATTCAGGTATCGGTCTGTGAGCATTCCCTGCGCCAGAGGACTGAAAGAAATAATTCCCTTTCTCCTCTCTGCTGCTGCCTGTTTCAGACCATTTTTCTCAATCGTTCTGTTAAAAATATTATACGAATTCTGATTAATGATAAACGGACAGTGCAGTTCCTCCAGAATATCTGCGGCGCGTTTCATTGTCTCACCATCATAGTTGGAAATTCCAACATACAATGCCTTTCCGCTTCTGACAATCTGTGCCAGAGCCTCCATGGTCTCCTCAAGAGGAGTCTCTGGATCCATTCTGTGATGATAGAAGATATCTACATAATCCAGACCAAGGCGTTTCAGGCTCTGGTCAAGACTGGCGATCAGATACTTACGGCTTCCCCAGTTTCCATAAGGTCCCGGCCACATATCATAGCCCGCCTTTGTGCTGACGATCAGCTCATCTCTGTATGCAGAAAATTCCTCTCTCAGGATTTTTCCAAAATTTTCCTCCGCACTTCCAGGCTGTGGGCCATAGTTGTTTGCAAGGTCAAAATGTGTAATTCCATTATCAAATGCTGTGAAGCACATCTGCTTCATATTCTCATAAACACCGGTGTCTCCGAAATTATGCCATAACCCCAGAGATAACTCCGGCAGCATCAGCCCACTGGCACCACAGCGGTGGTATTTCATAGTTTCATAACGTTTTTCATCTGCCTGATACATAAGATAATTCCTCCCTCTTCGTACAGTATGTCGAATCCGAATATTATTGTTATCATTCTCTATCGAAATAACTGTGCCACTCGCTCGTCTACGCAATTAACATAGTTATTTACGCAACAATGTACTTGATTTACTCTTTCTCTGTAATCATACATCCCGTTCCAATTATTTTCAATAAATGTTATTAGCATTATTTAAAAAAGCCACCTTCTGACTGAAAATGGCTTTTTTAATAAACTATATTAAATTCCTTTAAAGCTAAAAGAGAATTCCATCTTTCCGTCTGCATTCAGCAGATATTCCTGATGGGTATATGCTCCCCAGCTGTCGTCACCGCCGATTCCCATCTGGCCTTTGGCTACGCGTACTGCTGTGTAATGAATCTGTGGGAGTTCATATGGATGCATGGCATTTTCCATCTCATGTGGAGTGTATGGGAGTGCAGAGAACATCATTGGTTCTTCAGCCATCTCAAAGTACATTCCTCTGCCCTTGCGGTCTGTGACCTTCGCCCAGCGTACTTCCTCTTTTGCTCCACATTCCTGCGGTACCATGTATCTTGCTATGTTGTCCACAATTTTATTCTGGTAAATGCCCAGTTTTGCACCTTTTTTGCGATCTGCATAGGTCTCAGCTTCGCCCAGTCCATACCACTGAACATTGTCGTAATCTGCATTGAATTTGAAAATCACCCCAAATTCCGGCATATCACCAAGTTCTTTTACAGGATCATAAGTTAAAGTTGTCTTCACTTTTCCATCGCCGAATACTTCGTAGGTGAGCTGACACTCACTGGCTGGTGTGGTTGGCATCAGATAGGTAAATGTTACTTTTACAGAGTGGTCTGTTTCTTCTGCCTGTGGTAAATTGGATGGGCCATATGCACCTTTTCTGTATTCTTTGTGGCTTAAATACATGCTGGCAATTTTCCACTGTGCGTAGCGCATCTGCATAAGATTTCCACAGTCATTATCTGTTGGTGCACGCCAGAAGTTTGGTTTCGGGATTGCCTCGATCATCTCTTTGCCCGCATATTTGTAAGAAACCAGACCACCATTGAGGACGGAGAACATTACTTCAAAGTGCTCGCCGCGGACACCAATGTTGTGTGTACTTCGGATGATCTGTGGTTTCTTTACAAACGCATCTGATACACATACATCTTTTTCCGCTGTAATCGCTGTTTCTGCTGAATCTGATTTTCCATCCGGAACATCCTCTTTCACCTGATATACATACTGTCCAAACGCGATCTCATGGCCTGCAGATGCCCACACTTTTTCCTCTTTCAGATGGAAGGAAACAGTGACTGTATATTCTCCGACTGCTTCAGCCTTTCCAAAAGGCAGTTTATATTCTTTCGTACTCAATGGCTCAACTGCTGTTTCCAGTGCTTCTGTACAAATCACTTTTCCATTCTTTGCAAGTATTACCTTACAGTCAAAAGTATCTGTATTTACAAAGAGATTCTTGTTAATCACTTTTACTGTATCCGCAGTTACTTCTGCAGTAATATTCTGATAATTGAATTTCACTTCCTGCATCTTCGGAGATGGCTCTCTGTCACCGCCATATGCGATTCCGTTACCGCTGAAATTGTAGTCTGTAGGGCGTTCTCCGAAATCGCCACCATATGCCTGAAACTCTTTTCCATAGCGGTCTTTCTTATAAATAGACTGGTCAATGTAATCCCAGATAAATCCGCCCTGATATTTGGGCTCTGTATCTGTCAGGTCAGTATATTTGTGCATGGCACCGCAGGAATTTCCCATGGCATGTGTATACTCACAGCAGATAAACGGTTTACTGTCATCCTTTGCCAGGAACTCTTTGATTGCTTCTACCGATGGATACATCTGGCTTTCCATATCACTGGTATCATTATAACTGCGGTCATGGAAAAGTCCTTCATAATGTACCAGACGGGTAGGATCATTCTTACGGAAAAGCTGAGACATTTCATAGATATCTTTTCCGCCAAAAGATTCATTTCCACAGGACCAGATCAGGATTGCCGGATGATTCTTGTCTCTCTGATACATGGAGTTGGCACGGTCAAGCATCATATCCAGCCATTCCGGTTTGTTGTGAGGAACAACATGAGTATAATCCTTTGTAAATTCCGCCACATCCCAGGAGCCATGGGATTCCAGGTTTGTCTCATCGATCATATAAATACCATATTCATCACAGAGTTGATAGATCAGTGATGTATCCGGATAATGACAGGTACGGATGGCATTGATGTTATTCTGCTTCATAATGCGAAGATCCTTGCGAAGTTCTTCCTCTGAAACATGTCTTCCGCTGACAGAGCTGAACTCATGACGATTTACGCCCTTAAACACGATACGTTTTCCATTCAGAGTCATAATACCGTTCTTCATTTCGAAACGGCGGAATCCAACCTTCTGAGGAATCACTTCCTGAATATTTCCTGCTTCGTCATAAAGTTCAATTGTAAGATCATAGAGCTGCGGATCTTCTGCACTCCATAATTTTGGATTATTGATTTTCCATACAAAACTGTTCTGTACAGTCTTGCTGCTATTTGTTTTCTGAATATAAAATGCCTCTGCATCGGCTTCTTCATTTCCAGCTTCTGTAAGAGATTTTTTCTCTTCCAGCACACATTCTCCATCTTTCTCAAGTCTGAAAGCAATGCTTCCTTTTCCCCATGTCTTTACCTTAATTTCAAGATCTGCTACATCCAGATTCTCTTCCGGGATTGCACGGATCTGTAGATCATATGCATGAGTATCCGGAACTGTATAAAGATACACATCTCTGTAAATTCCGGAGAAACGGAAGAAGTCCTGATCTTCGCACCAACTGCTGGAGGTCCATTTAAATACCTGTGCTGCCAGCTTATTCTGCCCATCTTTAAGATAATCTGTCAGTTCAAATTCAGATGGGGTGAAAGAATCCTCACTGTAGCCAACAAAGGCTCCGTTCAGCCACAGTGCAAGTCCGCTCTCTGCTCCCTGGAAAGAAATAAACAACCTCTTT
>UMDE01001673.1_pt1 | contig 14214 bp, 7 predicted proteins | sample 1964411 | NCBI WGS metagenome assembly UMDE01 (sample SAMEA4835986, study PRJEB28245) | human gut metagenome | biome: gut microbiome; material: fecal sample | place: Denmark | collected 2008
AATAATAATTGGTCAAACTTATCGCTCTTTTCACAATAACCTTGAATATCAAGTTGATGAATAGTTTCTAAAGGTGGAGCCAAATCTTTGTGTCCGGTTAATAGAAGAATATATAAATCTTTGTTAAATTTCCTAATTTCTTCTACAACTTTGTCACCATGAATTGGATCCATAATAAAATCTAATATCATCAAATCGAAATGTTCTGTTTTTACTCTATCTATAGCTTCAATTGGATCTGTTATACCAACAAAATCGTAACTAGATCTTTTCATAAATATAGACAATGAATCTAAAATACCTTGCTCATCATCTACAGCAATTACCTTAAAGTTAGCGTTTTTTGTTGTAACTTGATTCTTTCTCATAATAACAGGCCTCCTAATAAGTGGATTATATAAATAATTAATTATAAAAGCAAGAAAAATGTCAAAAAAATACAAAAAAATGTAAAATTTTTGTATAAAAGAAAAATTCTCCTATTAGGAGAATTTTAAGAAATATATTATTATGGAACAATCAAGTTTTTATATAGCAAATAAATAATTATTTTATTTTTTTGGAGCTAATGGTATTACAATAGAAAATGTAGTTCCATTTTTGTTAGAATCACATAGAATATTACCATTAAAGTGGGCTTTAATAGTAGAATAAGAAACAAATAAGCCAAGCCCAGTTCCATTTTTTCCTTTTGTAGTAATCATTTCCTTAAATAACTTTTCTTGAACTTCTTTAGAAATACCAGGTCCATAATCTTTAATTTGTATTACCAAATTATTGTCCTTAACATTTAATATTAAATCTATAGTTTTATTTGGTGCATTATTGTATGATTGTATAGCATTGGTAATCATATTATTTATTACTTGAACCAAACAGTTTATATCCCCATTAATATATATGCTAGAAGGAACATTATTAATTACATTAAGTGTAACTAATGCATTTTTTAATTCGTGTTTCATTAAAATATTAATATTTTTAAGCAATTCATCCATATAAAAATGAATATTATTTGTAGATGAAAAATTAACAGCTTGACCTTTTACTGCAGTTATTACATCTGACATATATTCTGTATAAGTTCGAATTTTATCTACCCAAGCTGTCATGTCTTTTGCAATATCATGGTGATCTTTTTCAGTTACATCATTATCTCCAATAGAAGAATCATACTCTTTAATTAGGTCTGAAAGACCTTCAGAAGCTCCGGCAATAGACATTATAGGAGTTTTTAAATTATGAGCAATACCTCCAATTAGTTGTCCTAAAGAAGCTAAACGTTCTCTTTCTACTAGCATATTTTGATTGTTATGAATTTTGTCTATATTAGTTTTTGTTAAATGCTGAATTTCGTTAAAAGCATTTACTAAGTCCCCAATTTCATCATTAGATACAACAGGAAGTGTTGTATTAGTATTATTTTTTTCAACAATTTTTAAAAGTGCAACAGAAACTCTATTTATTTCATTTGCTATATAATTTGCAAAATATCTTAATAAAATTATATTAACTATAAACAATACAGCAAATATAGACAATAATCCAATTAAAATAGTATTAGAAACTAGATTATAACGTATACCAATTGTCCAAGATTCGCCATTAATGTTAACTTCTCTAAAAACACCTTGTGAATCATCGCCATAAAAGTCATAAGTTCTATTCTTTTCTGGAAGAGTAGAAGATAAGTCTTTCATATATGTTGTAAAGAATATAGACAATTCCTTAGAATTAGAAGTAGTTATATTTCCAGAAGGGTCAATTATAAAATATGAATCTAGTGTTGGTTTTATATAATTTATATTTAAAAGTTTATTATTTAAAAGTTCTTTTACATCTTCAGTAGTGTTAGTAGGAACATCTATAGACTGCAGTTCTTGGTTATATAAATCATAAGTTAAATTACCGGTTTCTCGTATAATAGAAGAATATCCAGATAAAGCAACTAAAATTGCAGTAACAATAAACATTGGAATAGTTACAACAAAAATTACATTTTTAATACTAGATCTTTTTACATATTTATTAAAGTTACTATCTATGTTCGAATATCCAGAAACATCAGTATATATTTCTACTAAAATATTTTGAAAAGTTTTTTTAGAAAATATATAAGAAATACTTGCTATTAATGTAAGCATAGATAAAAATAGCAAACAAACTTTTAAAGTAATAAATAATTCTCCCTGTAATAAACTAAAGGTAACAGCAATCATAAGAACAGGAACAACAATTTGTACTATATAAATTAAATTAGGAATTATAGATATACATTTAGATAATTTATAATATAGTTTGGTAATGTTTTTCTTAGAGCTATGTATTAATTCATTTTTTATTTTATTAGCTTTTCTTAAACTATGTAGTAATATGATGTTTTCTGTTACTAAGCTAGTTAATACAATCATTATATATTGCTGAGTGTATGTAAGACCATTTATAAAAACTTGAAATTCGTTATCCAAAGAATTTGGTGGATAACATAGAAAAAGTGGTACAAGTTTATAAAAGAATAATGAAACAGCAATACAAACTAAATTATAAACTAAAATTAATCTTTTCCAATTTTTGTCCAATTTTTTCTTCATTTTAAATTTTCCTCCAATCCATTTTTAAAATAATTAGTATTTATATTAGACCAATTAAAATTTAATTGTTTTAAAATCTGTTTAGTATAATGACTAGACACCTTTATATTACTAGAAGTATGTTTATTAGTTAAAAGTTTTTGTAAATAAGAAGATAAATTAATTTCCTCTTTTGAAATATATCTTAAATCTTTTAGAGAACTTTCGCTAGTAAATTGTATATTAAAATTTAAATTATTTAGTAAATTAATAATTTCTTCTAGTGTTAGCTCATTTTCGTTATAAATATGGTATACATTATATTTATTATTATTTTGTAAAATAGATATAATTAAATTAGCACATTCATCTACAGGACTTATATTAAATGTTTTATTTTTTAAGTCTTCAGGAACTTGTTTAGTTTTTAAAATAAGTTTTATAAAATTAAAAAATAAATTTTCATCTAAATCATACTGGAATATACCATCTGAATTTCTCCAAGTAATATTTCCCAAGCGAAATATTGTTATAGGAAGACCATTTTTTTGCTCTGCTAAAAGCAATCTTTCTGCTTCAAATTTTGTTTTTATATAAATGTTATCACCAACATCTTGGTTAATAAATAAATCCTTTTCTGTAAAAGAAAATTCACCTTTTGGGTCAACACTTCCTGCTATAGATAGTGTAGATATGTGTACTAAATTACAATTTGCAATATCTTTGCACATATCTATTAAATTTTTTACACTTAACACATTTGTTTTTTCAAAATTAGAATAATTTCCTAAATGTTTAACAGTTGCAGCAGAATTAATTATATATTTAATATTCTGTTTTAAACTATTATATAGTTTATAAGAAAGCCCAAGGTGTTCTTTAGTAAAATCACCATTAATAACAAATATTCTATTTCCAAAATAAGAACTTAACCCATCTTTAAAATAGTAGTTTAATCTTTCTTTCAGCCTGCTAGTTGCATTTTCCAACGAATTTCCTCTAACTAAACAATATACAGTGTAAGGAGTTTTCTTAAGTAACTCATAAAGAAGATGAGAACCTAAAAAACCAGTAGCTCCGGTTAATAATATATCGCCATTCAAAGAAATAGGCTCAGGCTTTTCTATTGTAAAGCCTTCATATTTATAAGAATCGTTATTTTCAATATTAATATCTTTAGTGGAAATTGCATATTTTTCTAATAATTTAATAGTAGGATATCTATAAAAATCTTGTGCTGATAAATTTATACCATATTCTAAAGCTTCTACCGAAACTTTAATTGAATCTAAAGAGTCACCACCTAAAGAAAAGAAATTATCTTTAATACCAACTGTATCCTTTCCTAAAACTTTTTCCCATATAGAACATAGAGTTTTTTCTAGTTCATTTTTAGGTGGTTCATAAATTTCATTATCTTTATCTTGAGCAAAAGATAACAATTTTTTTCTATCTATTTTCCCATTAGTGTTTAAAGGAAAATCTGTTAAAAATTCAAATTGATTTGGAACCATATAATGTGGCAGTTTTCTAACGAGGTTGTTTCTAAAAGTTTCTTGATCTATTTTAGAAGAGTCCATAATAACAAAGGCAATTAATGTTGAATTTGCAGAATCTTCATTATTAAAAATAACAGTGCAATTTTTTATTCCAGGAATATTTTTTATAGTATTTTCAATTTCACCTAAATCAATCCTATAACCTCTATATTTTACTTGATTATCATTTCTACCCACAAACATAATTGTACCATCTGGAAGCCATTTAGCGAAATCACCAGTTTTATATAATTTATTTTGTAAATTAAAAGATAGCTTGTTTTTTTCAGGATTATTTAAATATCCATTACCAACACATTCACCTTGTACGTATATTTCCCCAATGTTTCCGATAGGAACAGATCTTTTTAATTTATCTAAAATTAAAATTTTGGAATTACCAACAGGAGTGCCAATAGGAACTATAGTATCAGCTGGTAAGTTATTTCTAAACTTATACATTGTACAACAAATAGTAGTTTCAGAAGGCCCATATCCATTTATAATTTTTATATCTGGATTTAATTTGTAGAAATTAGCTAAAGTACAAGCTTTAATTGGCTCTACTCCAACTAATATTTTGTTTAACGCTAATTTAGGATATTTATCTAACTCTTCGTATATAGAATGTAACATAGAAGGTGGAAAATACGAAAAGGTAACATTATTAGCATAAATATATTCTGCAAGATTAGAAATGCTACTATTATTTAAATCCTTATATAAGTGTAAATTGGCACCAAAAGCAAGTGCTGTAAAAATTTCTGCCATACTAACATCAAAACAAATATTAGTAACAGATAGAAAATTATCGTTAGGTAATATTGTATTGTCAAAATAATAATTTAAAGAATATACAAAATTTATAATATTATTATGTGACTGAACAGTACCTTTGGGTTTACCAGTAGAGCCAGAAGTATATATAATGTAAGCATTATCGTCTGGGTCTACTTTAGGAAATACGAAATTTTCTTTAAAATCTTTTAAATTTGTTAGGTATAGTTTATTGCAATCTAATTTCAAATTGTCGAAATAATCTTCGGTAACTAATATTTTACTATTGCTGTCTTGCAGGATATATTCTATTCTTTCTTTAGGATAACCTGAGTAGATTGCCAAGAATGCTGAACCAGTTTTCAAAATCCCAAGAAGTGTGGCAATAAGATTAATATCTTTATGCTGTAATAAGACAGCTACAGTATCACCTTTTCTTATGCCATTACTAATAAGATTATTAGCAATTTTAGTACTATAAATATCTAAATCTTTGTAAGAAATGTGTGAATTATTAAAAGTAATGGCAGTATTATTAGGATATTCTTTTGCTTTTGCTGATATTAAATCGTGAATTCCTATATTTCTAGGGTGACCAATCTTAATATTTCCAGAAATATTATCTATAAATTGTTTTTCTGAATCATCAATAATACTAATATCTTCCAACAAAATAGAAGAATTATCTAATACTTGAATAGCCATGTTAATTATTCTAGAGTGTAGAACTTCTATCTCTTGTTGCGAAAACTTAGAAATTTTATAATCATAATAAATATTAATTATTCCAGTGTCATCTAAATCATAAAAATGAATTTGTAGTGAATCTGAACAATTATTATTAAAAAACCAGTTAGTATGAATTTTAATATCAGATATAGCATTATTAGTTCTAGCATTTTGATAAGAAAATGCTAAATCATATAAATTATAAGAAATATTATATTGCTTTTTTAGGTCTTCCAATAGAGTAGAATATGGGTATTTTTGGTGTCTAAAAAATTTTATTTGATTACATGTAACATCTTTTAGAAAATCGGAAAAAGACATTGCATAATTAATATTTAAACAAAATGGTTGAGTACTACAGAAAATACCACATGTAGATTTTTCTTTAATGTTTGTTCTATTTAAAATTGGAGTTCCTATTATAGAAAAATTGGTATTGTTAATTCTAGCTAAATATAGGGAGTAAATAGCCATAAAAAAAGAATATAAGGAACAATTATTTTTTTTACAAAGAGAATTTATTCTTTTATATAAATTTTGGCTTAATACAAATGCTTTTCTTTTAGCTTTAGTAGTTATGTTTTTTTCTTTTTTGCTTGAAATTAGAAGATATTCTGGCTCACAAGTAAAGAAAGAATTCCAAAATTCTTTATCTTTTTTAAATCTAGAACTCTTAAGATAATCTTGCTCGTTTTTTACGAAAGTTAAATAAGAATTGCTTGTATCTTCGTTTATGGAGTTGTTGTTTAATAAATCAGAATAAATTTTGATTATACCATCTACAAATAAACTCATAGACCAAGCGTCAGAAATTATATGGTGCAAAGAAAGTGTTAACCCACCTGTACCACTTTCAAATTTAAAAAGAGTAAAATTAAATAATGTAGAGTCAAAAAAGTTAAAGGGAAAAGCTACAGTTTCATCAGTTAGCTTTTCTAAAGCACTTTTATCTTTTAAAAAAACGCGCTTTAAATAAAAAGGTTCATATGGCATTATGTATTGCATAGGAGATCCATTTTCCATATGAATTCTTATTCTAAGTGCGTCATTATTTTTTACAAAAATATTTATAGCTTTTTCTAGCAAATCTAAATTTACATTTTCTTCTATAATTATATTGCCACCAATAGAATTTAAATTACTACCAGATGAATATAATTCGGCTAAATAAATTGCCTTTTGTGGAATGGTTAAACCATATAATTTTAAATTATTCATAAACATCACCCTTAATCTTTACGAAATTATATACTTAAAAAAATTAAAAAGCAATAAAAATATTGAACAATTTTACCATTTGTTATAGAATGGGGGAAAACATAAGAAAGTAGGGAAAGTTATGAGCAAACAACCTAAAGATGATATCGAAAGAAAAACTATAAAAAATTTTAGAGAATTGGTTAAAAGGTATGAACAATTTAAAGACAAAACAGCTTTTAAATATAAAAAAGATGGAGAAATAAAAGAAATTACATATTCGAAATTTACAGAAGATATTAAGTCTATGTCTGAAGCTATTATTGCAAGTAATGCAGAAAGAATTGCAGTTATAGGAGATAATAGATATGAATGGTGTGTTACATACTTAGGAGTGGAATGTGCAGGAAAAGTAATTGTACCACTAGATAAAGCATTAACTAATGTAGAAATAGAAAAGTTACTAAAAAGAAGTGAAGTAGATGTAGTAGTATATGAAGAAAAATATACTGAAGCCATAGAAAATGCAATAAAAGATGGATTAAATATAAAATATAAAATTTGTATGGATAATAAAAAAGACGAAAGTGTAGTACAATTTAAAGACTTTATAGAAAGTGGTAGAAAGATATTAAAATCAAATAAGGCAAAATATAATAAAGTAACAATAAATAACACCGAAATGTATATAATGCTATTTACATCTGGCACTACAAGTGAGCCTAAAGCTGTAATGTTATCACAAAACAACGTTTGCTCTAACATAAGTGCTATAGCTAAACATGTAAAATTATATAAAACAGATACATTACTTTCATTTTTACCAATACATCATACATTCGAATGTACAATAACCTTTTTATATGGTACATATAGTGGTGCTACAATTGCATTTTGTGAAGGGCTAAGACATATTGCAGACAATTTAAAAGAATTTCAAGTTAGCGTATTTGTTGCAGTTCCACTAGTTTTAGAAACAATGTACAAAAAAATTCAAAAAGGAATAGCAGATAGTGGAAAAGAAAAATTAATAAATACAATGAAGAAAGTTTCAGAAGTTTTATTAAAATGCCATATAGATGCAAGAAAAGTTTTATTTAAACCTGTACTAAAACAATTTGATGAATACTTAAGAGTTGTATTATATGGAGCAGCTCCAATGAACAAAGAAACCATAGAAGGCTATAATGCACTTGGAATAGAACTAGTACAGGGGTATGGTTTAACAGAAACATCACCAGTAATTGCAGCAGAAACAGATGAAAGAAAAAGACCTGGGTCTGTAGGATTACCTTTATGCAATTTAGAAGTTAAAATTGCAGATAAAGATAAAGATGGTATCGGTGAAATTGCAGCAAAAGGTCCAAGTATAATGTTAGGATATTATGAAAATAAAGAAGCAACAAAGAAAGTACTAAAAAAAGGCTGGTTTTATACAGGTGATTATGGTTATATAGACAAAGATGGTTTTTTATATGTAACTGGTAGAAAAAGTGATGTTATAGTACTTAGAAATGGAAAAAATATATACCCACAAGAACTAGAATTTTTAATAAATAAAATTAATTATGTAGAAGAAAGCTTAATATATGCAAGAGAAAAAAATGTTACAGATACATTAATTTGTGCTAAAGTTGTATATAATAAAGATTTAATAACAAAAGAATTAGGAGAAAAAACTGAAGAAGAGTACAAAAAAGAAATTTGGAAACAAATAAAAGAAATAAATAAAGAATTACCAGCATATAAGCATATAAAAGAAATAACAGTTACAGAAGAACCATTAGATAAAACTACAACACATAAAGTAAAAAGATATCAAGAAATAAATAAGATGGAAAAAGCTAAATAATGTATTAAAAAAATCCTTTTGGAAAACATAAATTAATATGAAAGGTTTTCCAAAGGAGGTTTTTTATGCAAAAATACAAAAGAGTAAAAAGAAAGACAAAAAATGTAGGAAAAAATATTTTTATAGCATTTATATTAGTCATAATTGTAGTTTTTATTGCTTCATTAATTAGATTATATTTAAGAATAGATGTAAAGAATAGTAATGAAAGTTTAAAAGTAGAAAGAACTACCAAAGAAATACAAACAGAAGTAAGCAAAGAAAAAACGATAGAAGAAATAATAGAAGAAGTGAATTTAAGTGTAGTTGGAATTTCGAAAATAAAAGAAATAGGAAGTTCTATATTTACAGAAAAAGGAATAGAAAAATTAGGGCTAGGAACAGGTATTATTGCTACTACAAATGGTTATATAGTTACCAATAGACATGTTTCTGGTGATAAGTTTAGTAATTGCTATGTAACATTAGAAAATGGTAGCACATATGATGCAAAAGTAGTTTGGGCAGATGAAACATTGGACTTAAGTATTGTAAAAATAAATTTAACAGGTTTAAAACCAGCAAAATTTGGAGATTCTAATAGTGTAAAAGCAGGAGAGCCAGTATATGCAATTGGAAACCCAATAGGATATGAATTTGAAAGAACAGTAACTGCTGGAATAATAAGTGCAAAATCAAGAACTATAAAATTTATAGAAGATAATAAGGAAATTTTAATGTCAGACTTAATCCAAACAGATGCTACAATAAACCCAGGAAACAGTGGAGGTCCATTAATAAACCAAAAAGGTGAAGTTATAGGAATAAATTCATTAAAAATAGAAACAGCAGAAGGAATTGGGTTTGCAGTACCAGTAAATGTTATAAAACCAATAATAGAAAAATTTGCTTCTACAGGAAATTTTGAAGAACCATATATAGGAGTTTCTGGATACGACAAAAATATTATTCCATATATAAATAAAGATTTAAAATTAGACAGTGGAGTATATATAGAAAATGTAGAACCTAATAGCCCAGCATATGAAGTGGGACTATTAAAAGGCGATATAATTTTAAAAATAGATGATAAGCCGATATATACTATGAATGATATTAAAGAATATATTTATACAAAAACACCAGGAGAAACTATAAAAATGGAGTATAAAAGAGGTAACAACACTAATACGTTAAAATTAACCTTAAGGAAAAGATAACTAAAGATAATGTCGAAAGATGACGAATAATATCGAGATTTTATTCTTGTAAAAATTTACTAAATATGTTTTAATATTAACATAACAGCCTGGAAAGGAGAAGAATTAATTGTGAATACTAAATTAGAAAAATTAAAAGAAAATATAAATAATAACACAAAAGAAACAATTAATTTAATAAATACAAAATTAGAAAAAAACTTTAAGGACTTAAAAAATATTGAATTAATAGAAAATAGCCAAATATTTAATGGTATAAATATTAAAACAAACGAAGATATGGTTACAATTACAATTTGCAATAAGGAAGAAGCTAATAAATTAGGATATAAATATTGGGCATATTTTTGTATGTTAAATAATAAAGAAACTAACATAAGTCTATTAGATGAAATAAAAATAGAATCATATAGCAAAGAAGAACATCATGACATAATGGAAATATCTAGTGAGGAAAAAAACATAAAAATAAAAGTACATTATATAGAAACAGAAGAATTGTTAAAAAAAGAACTAATAACAGAAGACGAATTATTAGTCCTTATAGAAGTTCTTTAATTTCATTTTTAGTAATAACTTTAAAAAATAAGCTAAACAATATATAAGAAATAATATAAATTAATATATTTACAAGTAATGGAAAGATAGCATTTGAATGTATCTTTAGGAAAATAGTTATAGCCATGCTAAACACTAACGTAATAGCAGGCTTTAAAACCCACATTCTAAAATTAAAATTAATGTTAGACACATTAGTTAAAACTAATATACTTAAAATACAATTTAAAATTTCACTTATAAATATAACTATTAAATATCCAAAAATTCCATAAAGAGGAACTAAAAAAGATATTAATAAAATGCTACTTACCAAATCTATAATATTTATAATCATAACACTAACTTGTTTATCTAAACCTTTTAAAATTCCGTCAACAATACTATCTAAATACATAAAAATAATTACAGGAGCTAATATTTTTATATATTTAGAAATCTCTTTGTTATTATAAATTAGAATACTTAATTCTTCAGATAAACAAAAAAATATTCCAATAACGAAAAAAGAAAAAATCATTGTATATTTTAAAATTCTAGACATCGAATTTTGTATGACCTCATTTTTACCTCGGACATTAAAAGAAGAAAATTCTGGTATTAGTAAGCCACTAAAAGAACTTAAAAATATACTAGGAAAAAGTATAATAGGAAATACCATTCCATTAATCATACCATAATTTGCTAATGCACTATTGCAACTTAAACCAGAAGATTCTAGTTTTAAAGGTATAATTATTTGTTTTAAAGTTGCAAGGCCAGACTTTATATATGTTGCAGAAGAAATAGGCATAGAAATTTTAAATATTCTTTTAGTAATATTATTAGTAGATGTATTAGGGTTATTTATATTTTTGGGACATATTTTTTTTCTATCTCTAATATAAGCAACAAACATTAATAAACAGGTAATTCCTTCAGCAATAGAAGTGCCAAGAACTATTAAACAGCACGCAGAATTAATAGAAAAATTAAATAATTTATTAAGCATATAAGTTATAAGCAAAATTTTAAATAATTGTTCTATAATTTGTATAGTAGCACTTTTTATTATATGTCTTACTGCAGAAAAATATCCACTAAGGCAAGAACAAATAGAAGCAAAAGGAAAAGATATGGCCATTATATATATTGCAAAAGAAGATATTTTTTCGTGAAGAATATATAGTGAGATATAATTTGCGAAAACACAAAAAATTAAAAATGCTAAAGAGCCAAAACAAATGCTATATAATAAACATTTTCTTACGACAAATTTTAAATTGTGCAAATTATTTTTTGCAATTTCTTCGGAAACAATTCTAACACAAGCAAGGTTAATTCCAGAAAGAGCGAGGGTAATACCAAAGGAGTAAGTAGACATTAAAAGTTGGTACAAGCCAACAGCTTCATGCCCAATTTTATTAGAAATATAAACGCCAAAAGAAACACCTATCAATTGTAAAAAGATAGATATAACACTTAAAGCTAAACCGTTTATAATAAATAGTTTTAATCTTCTCAAAAAAATCACCTATTCATGTTTATTCATGAATAGGTGAAAATTATACATATAGTAAATATGTTTTATTATTTAATTAAAAACTAGGAAATTTTTATAAACTGATAAGTACCTGGGTCTGGTGAATATTGTGTAGCAATATAACCATTAAAAATTTGTGAGCTATATTCACCACTTAAAACTGGTCTATCTACAGTACATATAAATTCTTCGTTTTTATTATTTTTAATATGTATAGTAAAGCTCATATTAAAAGTTAAATCTTCCAAAGTAATATTAGCTTTTGGTAGAATAGTACCATTTAAAGATATTATATCTGTATTTGGCATTTTAAAGTTTGTTACGATGTCTTTATTTATATACCCTAAGCTTATTGGGTTAGAACAATCTTGGTAAAAAGCAGGGCTATTGTAAGCACTTTCTTTATTATCTTTGTTATTAGTAATAATAGAGAAATCTATTCTATTATTATTAGGCTCTTGTAATCCTTTATATGTAGCAAAATAATAAGGATTCTTGTAGCTTAAACTTTTGCTCCCTTTATCAGAATTAGTAGAAACTTTTATATTATCTATATATAACTCAGAAATTGTATTTTCATCTGTTAAATCATCAGATTTATTAGTATTGTTAATATATATTGCAATATCTGTATATTGGCCAACATTTATATCTTGAAAATTATTATCTTTATTATTATCTGTTACAAAAGCATTACTATAGTATACAATTTTCTCTATAGAGAAAACTGGACTCATATAATTATTATATGTTTCATAGGAATAATTTGCAAAATTATTCCTATATATAATATCTCTAATTTTGAAAATATAAAAAGGAAGTAAACTTATTAATATAATAATTAATATTAACAAAACAATAAAATCTTTCTTTTTAAATAATTTTTTCATTTGAATCTCCTTTTCGTTAATGCTAAAACTATAATTTGTCATAAAAATATGTCATGTATGAAAATACTTTTGTACACCAATTAGGATCTGTAGAATATCTTATATTAATTCCTGTAAGTGTTGGGCTAGAATAAAATCTTCCAGTTGTTGTATCGCCATCTGACATTGTCATTCCAGCTGGATTTAAATATGCTTTAGCAAGTATTTTTGCAACAAATTCAATTCCTTCGGCATAGGTATCAAATGTGTAAGCAGAATTGTAAGCATCATTATCGTAAGCACCATAACCAAATAAATTTCTTTTATCTAAAGATATTGCAGAAGTTCCCCATCCACTTTCGTGAATTGCCATGGCAACTAGTAAAAGTCCATTAACATTATATTTTTGTTCTGCGTTATAAAATGCTTCAGCATTGCTGTAAATTACTTTGTTCACATCTCTTGGTTCATTAGCTAATATACGTTTGTAATCTTCTAAAGATAAACCACTCTTAACATTTAATGCCATATTAAAGTTAAGTTTAGAAACAATTCTTTGTACCTTATTTTGTGAAACAATACCAGGCGTTGTGGATTGTGATGTTAGTGAAGAAGATGGAACATATCCTTCTTGACCATCAAAAGAAACTTTACACCAATCACCAAGAACCTCTAAAAGTATAACATCCATGTATCTAGTTATTTTGCATATTTCAGAACCGTTATTTATAGCATCCATTAAAGATACTGTAGATAAAATATACATTGTATCTCCTAAATGCACATTATAATTTACTAAAAAGTCGGATGTACCAACCTCTACTATTTCTTCTACGGGAGCTTTTAAAATATCTATACTAGAAGTAGACTCGTCAATTAAATCGTTTCCTTCATAAGTTCTTATAATATTAACACGCTCTAGACCAAGTACACCAGCTTGCTTAACTATTTTTTCGTTTTTAGGTAATGCGTCATTTTTTATATATTTAGTAGAATAAGGTATTTCTTTATCCCTATAAGTTTTTTCTTTAGTTTTACCAGTGTTTGAATTATCTATTAATATTTGACTTATATTAAATGGATTTGTATTTTTTTCGTAAGTGTTAAAATCGCCATAAGGGTTTTCAGATTTATTCTTATTAGAAATATAAGAAACAATAAATATAATTAATCCAATTATAACTACTAAATAAATAACAGACAGAATAATAAATTGCTTAAATTTAGTTTTGTTACTTTTTAAAGTATCAAATTTATATTTAAGAGTACCTTTAAAAGGCTTTTCTTTATTTTTAAACTTTGCTGTTTTCTTTTTATTAATAGAAGCGCTAGTTCTTTCTTTTTTTGTCTTACGAAAAGCTTTATCTTCTTTATTTTTTTCTTTAACTTTTTTTATTTTTATA
>UMDE01052463.1_pt1 | contig 13431 bp, 17 predicted proteins | sample 1964411 | NCBI WGS metagenome assembly UMDE01 (sample SAMEA4835986, study PRJEB28245) | human gut metagenome | biome: gut microbiome; material: fecal sample | place: Denmark | collected 2008
GAAAAGCTGCCTGGATATACAGAGGCATATAAGCCTGAATTTTCCTCAACGGCAACCGATTTCAGAGTTATATTAAAAAATGTAAATTACCATCATGGATATAAACCAAGTTAAGACCCAAGTTAAGACCCAAGTTACCACTTTTGATGAGATTATTGTTTTTTGTTCAACTCCTCATTCAAAAGCTGAAATTGCAGATTATTGTGGATATAAAAACAACAAAAATTTCACCAAGAAATATCTACGGCCTTTACTAGATTCCGGTACACTTAAAATGACAATTCCAAACAAGCCAAACAGTAGAAATCAAAAATATATTACCGTTCGCACAGAGTGAAATAAGAAGCAGGACATTGGGTTTCATCCCTATCGTCCTGCTTCTTATCTATTCTTAATAAGCACCAAATGCTTGAAATTGGGTAAAAAGAAACCCCTGTAAACCAGTGTTTACAAGGGTTCCGAGTGTTCTGATTATTATCTCTTTGTTAACGTTTTGAGAACAAGAAAAGCCCATAAATAGGAAATCTATAGTGGGCATTGTTGCATATGTGTTATATGCCGGTGGCTTCCCATACATTCCCAGAACTACTCATTGCCCTAATGTTTTTGCCAACAACATTATTCCATCAATCCTAATATATCCTGTTCACTCCAATATTCATTTGGATATATTGATAGTTCCTCTTTATGCTTACGAATAATTCTTTCTGGTGATTTTATTCATTCCTGTAGTTGCAACAACATCATCAGCATTAGTATATTTACCAACTTTATCAAAAAAAGCTGTTATAGTACTTTTCCCTGAACCATTTGGTCCTGCTAATACCAGAATCATCGGTTTTCTACTCTGCATACTTTCTTTCCCCATTTGCATATTCAATGTAAGCTTGTTTCTTTTTTTCATCATAACCCGCTATTGGTTTTTTACAAATTTTTGCTTTATTTATTGCTGCCTTAACAGCTTCAACTGCTCTTTCGTCCATTTCATTATCCGATTCTGTCAATGTACTTTTCTCTTCTTCTCTGGATACAACTTTTATAATTCTACCACTCTTTGTGCTTACAGTTGTCATATAAACATCTCTCCTTAATACAAAAATAGCTTCTCAATTATAATATATTTTATCACATTTTATATAAAAAAACACCTCGGAACCGAAATTCCGAGGTGTAACATACATTTCTGAAACGCCATAAGGCGCTTTGAATTGTAACTCCTATCTCTTTGTTAACGCTTGCTGAACTGCGGAGCGCGACGAGCTGCTTTGAGGCCGTATTTCTTACGCTCTTTCATACGTGGATCTCTTGTTAAGAATCCAGCAGCCTTAAGAGTAGGTCTGTACTCGTTATCTACCTGAAGGAGTGCACGGGAGATACCATGACGGATGGCACCGGCCTGTCCTGAGTATCCGCCGCCCTTTACGTTTACTAAAACGTCAAACTTGTCAACTGTCTCAGTTGCTACTAATGGCTGACGAACGATTACCTTTAAAGTCTCAAGACCTAAGTACTCGTCAATATCTCTTTTATTGATTGTGATCTTTCCTGTTCCAGGTACTAAATAAACTCTGGCAACAGATGATTTTCTTCTTCCTGTTCCGTAATACTTTGTATTAGCCAATGTTGTTTACCTCCTCTGATTAGAATGTTAAAGCTTCTGGCTTCTGAGCTGCATGCTTGTGATCTGGTCCTGCGTATACAAATAACTTTGTGTACATCTGACGTCCTAAAGGTCCCTTTGGAAGCATTCCCTTAACAGCGAACTCGATGACACGCTCCGGATGCTTGTTGAGCATTTCCTTAAGAGTTGTCTCCTTGATTCCTCCAACGTATCCTGAATGACGGTAATATACCTTCTGATCTAACTTCTTACCAGTTACTTTGATCTTCTCAGCGTTCACAACGATTACATAATCACCGGTATCAATGTGTGGTGTGAAGATTGGTTTATTCTTTCCTCTTAATACTTTAGCAACTTCTGATGCTAAACGTCCTAATGTCTTGCCTTCAGCGTCTACTACATACCACTTTCTGTCGATGGTAGCAGGACTAGCCATAAATGTTTTCATGGGTTTTCCTCCTTGATAGATATTCAAATCAATAAAATGCGAACAGTTTCAAGCCTCGTATGTCCGGACGCTGCTCTTTCCTGCTCTGCTTTTCTATATAGTTTAAATGCTCGCCGGGGCTTTTGGCTCACATTTACATACTATCACAGACTTATATATTATATTACCCGGGTCTTTTGTTGTCAAGCAGATTTCTCGTGTAAATCCCCATTTTTCCACCTTTATCCACAGGTTCTGTAAAAAATGCCATCTATATCCACAATCAAAATCTATTTTTTGACATATTCAACAAATCAACACAAAAATGATCCTATTCCGTGGTTTATTCGTACTCCAGTCCGATCATTGTCAGTCCGTGTGCAGGAGCCGTCGGTCCTGCCACACTCCGGTCACAGGCATCTAAAATCGTCTGCATCTCCTGTGGGGCAAACTCTCCCGCTCCCACCTTTATCAGTGTTCCTGCAATGATCCGCACCATATTATACAAGAACCCATTTCCCGTCACCCGGATCGTGATAATATCCGCTTCTTTCGTGACCGTACATGCATAGATCGTCCGTACGCTGGTTTTCGACTGTGCATTGACCGCACAGAAACTTTTAAAATCATGCTCGCCAACCAGATAATCCGCGGCCTCCTGCATTTTCTCCACATCCAGCGGATAATGATAAAAATATGTATCCAGCCGCCTGGTCGGCATGCGGAACCGCCGGTTTAGTATCCGGTACTCATAGGTCTTTCGGCTTCTGGAAAAACGTGGATGAAAGGTATCCGGCACTTCGCAGGAATCCTGCACCACGATATCTTCCGGCAGCCTCTGGTTTAATGCGTAGCTGATCTTCTCCGCCGGCATACGGGTATCCGTATCAAAAATACAGACGTTTCCCAGAGAATGTACCCCCGCGTCCGTGCGGCTTGCGCCGGTCACGCGGATGTCTTCCCCAAGAAGCGCCTGCAATGCTTCATTTAATTTCTGTTCAATGGTCACACCGTTGGGCTGAATCTGCCAGCCGCTATAGTTGGTTCCGTCATATGCGACGACCATTTTTACTCTCATATTTCTTAATCCTGTTCTGTCAAATTTCCTGTTTTCAGATGATTTATATGCTGCTGCCGGCGGTCACCGTCCTGCTACTGTGGCCAGCGCAACAGCACTCGTGCAACAATCACAAGCACAAGAAATGCAATCAATATCACATAGGCTTTGCGGTCTGTTCCCTGATAGCGCAGCGGTTTCATCTTTGTTCGTCCCTCTCCGCCACTGTAGCAGCGGGCTTCCATGGCCATGGCAAGATCGTCCGCGCGACGGAACGCCGATACAAATAACGGAATCAGAAGCGGCACCATGCTTTTGGCTTTCTGGATCAGATTGCCGTCCTCAAAATCGGCACCACGCGCCATCTGTGCCTTCATGATCTTGTCCGTTTCCTCGATGAGAATCGGAATAAACCGCAGGGCAATGGACATCATCATCGCAATCGCATGCACCGGTATGTGAATCCGGTTCAGCGGAGACAATGCTTTTTCAAGTCCATCGGTCAGCTGGTTTGGCGTCGTGGTCAGTGTCATGAGAGACGTTCCAATGATCAGATAGATCAGCCGGATCGTCATAAGCACCGCATTCATAATACCTGTACTGGTCAGATGAAACGGTCCCCAGTGCCAGTACTCCGTACCGGTCGGTGTAAAGACCAGATTAAACACTGCCGTAATCAAAAGCAGCACCACAATGGCTTTTAACCCTTTTACGATATACGAAAACGGTACTTTTGAAATTTTGATCATAAAAATAAGCATACCGGTTATGATCGCAAATCCCAAAATGCCCTGGAACGTAAACAGCGCAATAATATATATCATTGTCGCAAATAATTTTACACGCGGGTCCAGTTTGTGTACGACAGAATCTGCCGGATAATACTGGCCCAGAGTAATATCTCTTAACATAAATTTCTCCTGTGCTCTGCAAACACTAAATGACGTTTTTCTCCCGAAGTGCCGACAGAATTGTCTGTGCTGCTTCTTTTGCCGTGGTTGCCTGTGTACCCACAGGAAGTCCCCGTTCCGCAAGTTCATGTACCAGATACGTCACCTGCGGCGCAGCAAGTCCTACCGCCTCAAGCTCCTTATAATGCGCAAACACCTGCTTCGGCAAAGCATCAAACATCACGGCACCATGATTCATCACAATGATGCGATCCACATATTCCGCCACATCTTCCATACTGTGCGATACCAGAAGAATCGTGATTCCAAGTTCCCTGTGCATCTTAGAAACCAGTCCAAGGATTTCATCGCGCCCTGCTGGATCAAGTCCTGCTGTCGGCTCGTCCAGAATCAGCACATCCGGTTTCATTGCAAGTACTCCGGCGATTGCCACACGGCGCTTCTGTCCGCCGGACAGATCAAACGGCGGCTGATAAAATAACTCTTCCGGAAACCCGACGTTGCGCAGCGCTTCAAACGCCCGCAGTTCTACATCCCTGCGATCCAGTCCCTGATTCTTCGGTCCAAAACAGACATCCTCAAAACAGGTGGTCTCAAACAGCTGATGATCCGGATACTGGAAAACCAGCCCCACTTTGCTCCGCAGGGCTTTCATATCATACCCTTCATCATAGATGTCCTGCCCATCCACATAGATGCTTCCCGATGATGCCCGCAGCAGTCCGTTCAGCAGCTGAGTCAGAGTCGATTTTCCCGATCCCGTATGACCGATAATTCCGATAAATTCGCCCTGATGAATCTGCAGATTGACATCCTTTAATGCCTGAATCTCATAAGCAGTACCGTCGCTGTATGTGTAATTAATCTTGTCTAAAATGATTTCTGCCATCTTTTTATCTCCTGCCTGTGCGCATATCTTTGTCTAGGCATTTGCCACGGACATAATCGCATCCACCAGCTCTTTCCTCGTAAGGATTCCCTGTGGAATCGGTACGCCCGCGCTGCGCAGTTCATCTGCCACAAGCGTTGCCTGCGGTACATCCAGACGATGTTCTTTCAGCTCGTCCACACGCGAAAAAATATCGCGCGGTGTACCGTCCATCACGATCTTTCCTTTCTCCATGACGTACACATAATCTGCGTCAACCACTTCTTCCATATAATGTGTAATAAGAATGATGGTAACGCCCTTTTTCTTATTCAGATCATGTGCGGTAGCAATAACCTCTTTGCGTCCGTTCGGATCAAGCATCGCTGTCGGCTCATCAAAGACAATGCATTTCGGTTCCATTGCCACAACACCGGCAATTGCAACACGCTGTTTCTGTCCACCGGAAAGTTTATTTGGAGAATGTTTGCGGTATTTTCCCATATCCACAGCTTCTAAACTCTGATTGACACGCGTCCAGATTTCTTCTGTCGGCACCCCGATATTTTCGGGACCAAATCCCACATCTTCTTCTACCACACTGGCAATGATCTGATTGTCCGGATTCTGAAATACCATCCCGGCAGTTTTCCGGATCGGAATGGTATTGTCCTCATCGAGTACATCCATTCCATCCACCCAGATCACACCTTCTGTCGGTGTCAGCAACGCATTGATATGTTTGGCAAGTGTCGACTTGCCCGATCCGTTGTGTCCGAGAATGGCAATGAACTGTCCCGCTTTTACATCCAGATTTACATGATCGAGTGCCGTCGTAATAGACTCAACATTGCCTTCCTCATCTCTGCGGAAAAATTCGTGTACAACATTTTTTGCTTTGATAATTCCCATTTTAATCGTCCCAGCTCAGTCTGTGAAGCTGTCCTTCCAGCTTCATATGGTCAAAATCGTTCTGGCGCAGTGCCTCATAAAGCACAATGGCAACAGAATTCGATAAGTTCAAAGAACGGGTTTCCCCGATCATCGGAATACGCACACAGGTATCCGGATTCGCCTTTAAGATTTCTTCCGGAATTCCTGCACTCTCTTTTCCGAACATAATGAAACAGTCCGGTTCATAATGGACATCCGAATACACATGACGTCCTTTTGTTGTCGCATAATAAATTTTTGCACCCGGATTTCTTTTACAGAAATCCTCCCAGTTTTCATATACGGTGACATCAAGATCTTTCCAGTAGTCCATGCCGGCACGCTTTAAATGTTTCTCCGATAAAGAAAAACCAAGCGGCTCAATCAGATGCAGCTTTGTACCGGTTGCGACACAGGTCCTGCCGATATTTCCCGTATTTGCTGGAATTTCCGGCTCATGTAATACAATATTTAACTCTGCCATTTTTAATTCTTAATCTCCCGAATCTCCGTTACAAACTCAGCCACGCGATCCAGTGCAATCCGCAGATCATCCAGGGAATATGCATAGGATATACGAAGGAATCCCTCTCCGCAGGCACCGAACGCCGTACCCGGAACAACCGCAACTTTCTTCGTCTGCAGAAGTTTTGTTGCAAACTCATCACTGGTCATACCCAGATCCTTAATACAAGGGAACGCATAAAATGCTCCAAATGGTTCAAAACAGGAAAGTCCCATCTCTTTGAACTGCTCCAGTACATAACGGCGTCTGCCGTTGTACTCTTCCCGCATCATGGCAACATCTTCATCCCCGTTGCGCAGTGCCTCTACCGCCGCATACTGGCTGGTGGTCGGCGCACACATGATCGCAAACTGATGGATTTTTAACATCTGTTTGATGATTACTTCCGGTCCACATGCATAACCGAGTCTCCATCCGGTCATTGCATGCGATTTGGAAAATCCGTTGATCACGATTGTTCGCTCCCTCATTCCCGGAATGGAGGCAATGGATACATGATTGTCCAGATAGGTCAGTTCCGCATAGATCTCGTCACTCAGGACAAACAGATCATGTTTCTTTACCACTTCTGCAACTGCTTCCAGATCCTTCTTTTCCATAACCGCCCCGGTCGGGTTATTTGGGAAAGGCATAACAAGAAGCTTTGTCTTCGGCGTGATTGCAGCCTCAAGTTCTTCTGCCGTCAGGCGGAATTCGTTCTCTGCCTTCAGTTCGATCGGAACCGGTGTTCCATTTGCCAGTACACAACAAGGCACATAGGATACATAACTTGGCTGCGGAATAAGTACCTCATCTTGCGGATCTAACATGGCACGCATGGCAATATCAATTGCCTCACTGCCTCCGACTGTCACAAGCATCTCCTTGTTATAGTCATAGGAAAGCCCGAATCTCCGGTCAAGATATTTGGAAATCTCAATTTTTAATTCCTTTAAACCTGCATTTGAAGTATAAAAAGTTCTTCCTTTTTCAAGGGAATAAATTCCCTCATCACGAATATGCCACGGTGTATCAAAATCCGGCTCTCCGACGCCGAGAGAGATTGCATCATCCATCTCACTGACAATGTCAAAAAATTTCCGGATACCCGATGGCTCAATGGTTGTAATTGTTTTTGATAATGGATTTCTCATTATGCCATCATAATCCTTTCATCTTTTGCTTTCGGAGCCATAACAGTTCCGTGGTCTTTATATTTCTTTAAAATAAAGTTTGTCTTTGTGCTGAGTACCTGATCCAAGGCAGAAAGCTTATCGGATACAAACTGGGAAATCTCACGAAGTGTCTTCCCCTCCAATGTAACCATCAGGTCAAATCCGCCGGAGATAAGATACACGGAATTTACTTCCGGATAATTGTAAATGCGCTCTGCAACCTTATCAAATCCCATGCCGCGCTGCGGTGTCACACGCACTTCAATCAGTGCAGTTACTTTTTCCACACCGGCTTTGTCCCAGTTAATCAGCGTATGATATCCGCAGATAATTCCCTCCTGCTCCATAGCTTCCAGCTCATTCATGACTGCTGTCTCATCTACACCGAGAATTACGGCCAGCTCCTGTGTATCGATGCGGCTGTTTTTTTCTATAAAAGTTAAAATCTTCTCTCTCATATTTTATTGTTCTCCTAATTACATTTTACCATATTCCATAATTCGTCTGTCTGTGTTGTTTCTAAGAATCTGCGTTCCTCCCCATTGATAAGCACACGGTCATTGCTGTCGGTTGTCCTTCCGACAATAACAGCTTCCCCACCGGACTGACGGATCGCATGCACCAGTGCATTGCCATCTGCCGCTGCCAGAAGAAGACTGCCTCCCGACAGAAGCTTGTAAGGATTTAAATCAAAAAACTCACAGATTTCTATGGTTTCCTGACGAATCGGTATTTTCTTCAGATCAATTTCCAGTCCGACGCCGGAACACTGCCCCAACTCCCAGAGAGCTCCGAAAACGCCTCCCTCTGAGAGGTCGTGCATTGCAGCAACGCCAGACTTTGCGGCGACTGCGGCCTCCGAACGGATAGAAAGATAATCTATATATTTTGCCGCTTTGTCAAGAAACGGCTGTGCGTATCTGGCCAATAACTCTTCCCGGTGTTCCGTTGCAAGAATCGCTGTTCCTTCCAGCCCGACCCATTTGGTCACAATCACATCCATATCCGGCTGCGCCCCTGCTGCTGTGACAAATAATTCCCTGTCAGCTTCTCCCACTGCCTGAACAATCAGTTGCGGAGAGGTCACTGTCCGAAGAACTTCCGTGTGTCCTCCGAGAACCGGAATCTGCTCCTTCTCACTTACACGGGATACTGCCGAAATCCATGCACGCAGATCATTTTCGCTTGCGGATGTCGGGAGCAGAAGCGTCATCGTAATTCCCAATGGTTTTGCCCCACTGCATGCAAGATTATTCAATGCCGCATAAACGCCGGCTTCCGGAAACGTGTCAAATGCACGGCAGGCTTCCGCAGTAACGATCTGCTTTCCCGCAGAAGCATCCACTGCACCGAAATCTATTCCCACTCCCGGTGCCCGGACCGCAGGATTATGAAGTTGTCGGAGAACCGAGCGCTTTAATATCGACTCGGATAATTTTCCTGCTTTCATACTGTTATTTTCTATTCGCTTTCTTTGGACGATTGTGTTTTTTTCTTGGATGTATTTGTTGAAGATGTTGTTTCTTTCTTGGTATCCTGTTTTTTGGAATCTTCCTTCTTTGTATCTTCCTTTTTATTATTTTCATCCTTTTTGGAGGAATCCTCTTTCTTGTCCGTATCGCTCTTGTCTGCGTCCTCCTTTTTATCGGTATCGTCCTTCTTTTCTTCTTCTTTCTGCTCTTCTTCTTTCTTTTGCGCGTTTGTCTTTAAACCGGCTGCCGCACTTCTTACTTTTGCTTCATCCCCGATTGTAATTGCTGCCTTTAAAGCAGAAAGCGTCTCGCTTGTCGCATCTTTGGTTCCAATGGTAATAAGCTTTGGAGTTGCCTGATAATTACTCTTGTTAAACAGATCCCTGCTCTGCTGTTTTCCGTCCACCTTCACAATCTTCCACAACTGCGCAATGCATCCGGACTGTCCGGACTGGGTAACAGAAACCGAACCGGCGGTAAGGGAAGCATCCATTGTAAACTGCACCTTTGGATCTGTCTTTGAAACGGTTTCACTTTCAAACGAAATCTCCCGGTTGGATGGTCGCGTTTCTTTTCCATATACATTAAAATAAATGATACCGCCACTGCAATATCCTTCGATATATACCGGCGCATCCAGATTATTTTTAAACTTCAGATCTTTATAATTTCCGGCAATTGCCGCATCCATGGACGGTTCCACATAATGAACCAGCATGGAATGATTAAAACGCATCGTAATTTCCAGTTCTGCCCGGATAACTGCATTATATAAAGTCGTTGCAACCTGACAGATTCCACCGCCAAACGATTCCACTACCGTTCCGTTCTGATAGGCACCGGCCAGTTCATATCCGTTCTCCTGTGTAAACGGGCTGACCGTTTTTGCCAGATCAAACTCCTCTCCCGGATAAAGGATTGTACCATCTACTTTGCTCACTCCGGTTATGACATTTTTTGCACGTCCTGCACTCGAACTTGCAAAGTTTGTCGTATAAGAACCGATCAGATCCGTAATTTCTGCGAGTTCTTTCTCATCCCCGCGCGGTTCTACCGTCTTTGTTACCAGATCAATCTCATTATTGGAGCCGTCCCAGCCCTGTGCAAGAAAATCATTGATTGCATACACGGAATTTACGACATCCACCTCGACGCCTTCTTTTCCCTTTACAAATTCAAATTTTCCATTGACACGCTTTAATCCATTATCAACAGCCCCGACGGCAAGATCATCTGCGCTCTCATATATCTTTTCGGCCGTCGCCTGTTTGTTTACACTCAGATGCATATCGAGAACCAGTTTTTTCTTTTTGAGATCCTGCAGGGTTTTATACCGGTTGATCAGACTTCCGGCGTGTCCCACCGCCAAAGCTTCCTGCACGGCAGTATCCGCATCCGCGGTCACTCCCATATCTTCCGCAGTCATCTGAATGGAACCGGTTTCTCCTTTCAGCGTAAAAGTTGTATCCATCAGCCCATCCACGTATTCTTCTACCGCAGATATCGCCTGATTTTCTGTCATTCCTCCGACGTTTACATTTCCGATGGAAATTCCATTTTCAATGGTAGTCTCCTCTGCTGCCATCGCTGCCTGTGTATGAGAACCGAGTCCCACCACACAAAAAAGTACTGCTGCAGCCATTCCTAACTTTGTTATCTTCTTCATATTCTTCCTTTAAAATAATTTTAGCGTTACCTTGTATTTTAACATAAACAATCACTTTTTCAAGTGCCGCTACCCATAAATCAGCGCTGAAACCAGTGTTGTAACAACCATTGCAGCGATAACAACCAACGATATGAGTGCAATCAGCTGTCTTTTTCGTTTTGAACCATTAAAATTATACATACTATTCACCTCTTTCGCAAAATCAGTTATAATGAATACACAACAATATCAGAAAGGATTTCCATTATGTTTGTATTTCTTGCTATTTTTATCGTTTTTCTGCTGTATATTAACTTTTTGATGCATAAAAATAAACGCGCCCAGGAAAATCTCGAAAAACAGTTCTGGGACCGGGAGCACAGTGCGAATTTCACACGCAAAAAAGATATCAGCAATCTTAATTATCTTATCATAACAGAAGATAAAATACCACAAAACCTTACGACCGATGCCAAAAAATCACTGGAAACACTATGCGGTCAGAAAATGCTGAATCTTTCTTCCATGAGTAACACCGACCTGAAACTTGAATATGGTGTTGCAAACCTGGATGAACTCAGCGCATGTGATGACCGTTTTTCCACATTTGAACGAAATGCTGCCATCTATGCCCAGGAACTGAGTGATGCCGGATATACCGATCAGGCACGCCAGCTGCTGGAATTTGCAGTTTCCTGTCATGTCGACAACAGCAGCATCTACACACAGCTGGCAGCCATCTATCAGACCGGGGGCAATCTCTCCGGAATCTTGCAGCTGCAGGAAGCAGCTGCGCAGCTTGCGCCGTTTCCGCAAAAAATCATTCTGGAAAAACTTAAAAGTTTCCAGCCCTGATCTTATCCTGCAGCCGGGAGGCTTCACTGCGTGTAAGAGTCTCCCAGCTGATACTGTCTTTCCTTCCATATTGTTCCATCAGTTCCCTGAGCCGTTCTTTCTGATGCTCCGTTGCCGGCGTCTGTCTCTTTGCCTTATACACCAGAGGTTTCGGGACAAACAGTTCCGTGGAAGCACCTTCTATGGATTTTAAATTTTCAAATACCTTATAGGTTTCTACTGCATCATCCAGTGCCCGGTGTGCATGTTCCCGTTCAATCTGAAAATATTCGCACAGGCTTTCCAGTTTTTTCGATTGTGCCCCCGGAAGGAGTGCCCGCGCAATCCGCAGGGTATCACAGGCCGACAATTCCAGTGGAATTTTCTGATTGACGGCCCACTGCTTCAGAAAACTGTAATCAAAAATCAGATTATGTCCCACAAGAATATCATCCCCGATAAATTGCAGAAGTTCCTGCATTGCCACATTCTCTTCTTTCCCCAAAGCCGCCATTTCGTCTGTAATCCCGGTCAGCTGTACTACCGTTTCCGGAATTGACATTCCCGGACGCACGAGCGTTCCATATGTATCTGCAATCTCTCCGTTCCGTACACGAACCGCCCCGATTTCTATTACTTTGTCCCTTTTCGGAGCCAGTCCCGTCATCTCCAGATCAAGAACCGTATAATCCATTTTATGCACCTGCCTTACGCTTTCATACATGTTTATTATACACATATAAGAAAAGAAAACCAGCCAGAATATGGCCGGTTTTCTTCCACAATAACGCTCTTTATAAAATTCTTCCAAATAATACATCCAGTCCTGCCACCCACAGCAACAGTGCGCCAACGATATATACTTTGGTTTTTGCTTCATATCCGACACGGTATCCGGTATAGATGCCGCCGATCACAAATGCAACGGTACATACAACAATCATGATCAGAATCATAAGCACATTCGTTTCCAGAAATCCAAATGCAATTCCCGTAAGCAGCGTGTAAATTCCACTGATACATGCCATGCGGACAAATCTCCGGATTCCAAGATGATGTTCCAGATGTTCTTCCACATGTTCGTTGCGGATTGCTTTTACCATCAGCCGGATGCCAAGAATCATAAAAATCACCATGGATATAATCTGTCCCAGCAGCTTTTCGTCCGGCACCGACCGGTAATGGCAGAACAGGGAGGACAAAAAATGCCCCAGATATAACGTAATCAGCTGTGCCAGCGCAACGATTCCACAGATCACTGTCAGATTTTTTTTATTTATTTTTGCAACCAGTGATCCCTGACATTCCATTGCTGCGAAAATATCCAGAGATACCCCTGCTATTATCAGCAGGTTTTCCATCCAGTTCATCCTTTTTCCTCCGACCATCAAAATTATTTGTTATTTTCACTGTCTGCCTTGATCGCATCCTGTTTATAAATAAATTTTACGCTTCCGTTTACACCGTCTGCAACCTTTGTAAATGTCTGGTAATCCTCACCCGCATCAAGCATTGCCTGCAGTTTGTCGGTCAGCGGTTTGATATCTCCGTTATAGCTGTTCGCAATCTTGGAAATACCCTTCTCGTCGAATTCTACCATGCCATCTGCCAGCGTATGGGACCCGTCATCCAGTTTATCTACACCGGACACAATCTTTACCGTGGCATCGTTGAGTGCCTTGATTCCCTTCGTCAGTGTTGGAACTGCGTCTGCCAGAGACTGTGTTCCCTTACTGAGTGCTGCGGAACCGGTAACCAGACTGTAACCGTTTTCCTGTACTGCTTCAATCTGCTGTGCAATTGTAGCCTTTGCACTCTCTGCTCCTGTAACAGCGGCTGCACTTGCTGCCTGTACGGCCACATTCTGACATGCTCCTGCCAGCTGTGTAGCCAGTGTCTTTAAGCTGCTCTCCACACCGTCTGTCACCTGCTCATTGTTTCTTCCCGCTGCAAGCTGTGCCTTGATTGTGCTCTGTGTCT
>UMDE01036811.1_pt1 | contig 13061 bp, 7 predicted proteins | sample 1964411 | NCBI WGS metagenome assembly UMDE01 (sample SAMEA4835986, study PRJEB28245) | human gut metagenome | biome: gut microbiome; material: fecal sample | place: Denmark | collected 2008
TAAGGATGCCATTGCAGCCCGCATTGCACAGATCCGCAACCAGATCGAGGCTTCCACCAGCGATTTCGACCGTGAGAAGCTGCAGGAGCGCCTGGCAAAGCTGGCCGGCGGCGTTGCAGTCATCAAGGTCGGTGCTGCTACCGAGGTCGAGATGAAGGATAAGAAGCTGCGCATCGAGGACGCTCTGAACGCAACCAAGGCTGCTGTTCAGGAAGGCGTCGTTGCTGGCGGCGGCACTGCTCCCATCAACGCCATCCCCGCTGTGCGTGAGCTGTGCGACACGCTGGAAGGCGACGAGCGCACCGGTGCCAAGATCGTCCTGAAGGCTCTGGAGGCACCTCTGCGCCAGATCGCAAAGAACGCCGGTCTGGAAGGCAGCGTCATCATCGACAAGATCGTCTCTGCCAACAAGCCCAACTATGGCTTCGACGCTCAGAACGAGGTCTTTGTTGAGGATATGATCGCCGCCGGTATCGTTGACCCCACCAAGGTCACCCGTTCCGCTCTGGAGAACGCAGCATCCGTCGCTGAGATGGTGCTGACCACCGAGAGCCTGGTCGCTGACCTGCCCGAACCCCCCGCTGCTCCCGCAGCCGGTGGTGACATGGGCGGCATGGGCGGCATGTACTAATAACTGCCAAAAAACCGCATGAATCCTTGATTTTTGGAGCGCGCAAAAGCGGATTTACGCCAAACTTACGCCACTTACGCCAAAAATCAAAGCGCACTATAGGGTAACAAAATCGGCACTCGCTGAAAAGCGGGTGCCGATTTTTTGTGTCACGAAAAGCTGATGGATGCTGCACGCTACACACCGTCAGCTTTTTCGTTTACAGGGGAAAAAGTGGGTGGTATAATAGAAATAGAGTTTTGTAAGAGTGCTTTCATAGTCAGGGCTATAAAAAATACGGATAAGCATAAAGCCGGTGGATGATATGAAAATTCTGGATAACATCACCAATACCGTTCGAGATGATTTACGGGTCGAGATCAAAAAAGGCAGCAGGGTGTCTATTGCGGCAGCCTGCTTTTCGATGTATGCCTACAAAGAGCTAAAGAAGCAGCTGGAAACCATAGACGAGTTTGAATTTATTTTTACATCCCCCACGTTTGTGAAAGAAAAGGCTGAAAAGCAGAAGCGGGAGTTCTACATTCCCCGCATTTCTCGTGAAACGAGCCTTTACGGTACAGAGTTTGAAATCAAACTGCGCAATGAGATGACCCAGAGAGCCATCGCAAAGGAGTGTGCAGACTGGATCAGAAGGAAGGCTACGTTCAAATCGAACACCACCGGTGAAAATATGGCTGGTTTTATGACTGTGGATTCCGGCGCAGCACAGACCGCCTATATGCCGATTGGCGGATTTACGACAGTTGATATTGGCTGTGAGCGCGGAAATAACAGCTACAACATGGTCAACTGCATGGAGGCTCCGTTCGCACAGCAGTACATGAAGTTGTTCGATACCCTGTGGAACGACCGGGACAAAATGCAGGATGTCACAGATGTAGTACTGGAGAATATCAGCACGGCTTATGCTGAAAATTCCCCGGAGTTCATCTACTTTATGACGCTGTATCATGTGTTCAGCGAGTTTTTGGACGACATCTCAGAAGACGAACTGCCGAATGAGGCAACCGGATTCAAGCAGAGCAAAATCTGGAGTCTGCTGTACGACTTCCAGAAGGATGCGGTGCTTGCTATCATCAATAAGCTGGAAAAGTACAACGGCTGCATCCTTGCGGACAGTGTTGGCCTTGGCAAGACCTTTACCGCACTGGCAGTCGTAAAGTATTATGAGAATCGAAACAAGTCGGTTCTGGTGCTGTGTCCCAAAAAGCTGGCGGAAAACTGGAATACCTATAAGGACAACTATGTGAACAACCCGATTGCATCGGATCGGCTGAATTATGATGTTCTGTTCCATACAGACCTGTCCAGAAGCGGCGGAAAGTCGAATGGCCTCGATCTGGATCGCCTGAACTGGGGCAACTACGATCTGGTCGTCATTGATGAATCGCACAACTTCCGCAACGGCATCGGTACGCACAGCAAGACGCAGGACAATCGTTACCAGCGGCTGATGGATAAGGTGATCCGTGCCGGAGTCAAGACCAAGGTGCTGATGCTTTCGGCAACGCCTGTCAACAACCGCTTTGTTGACTTGAAAAATCAGTTGGCCCTTGCCTATGAGGAAAACTCCGAATATCTGGATGAAAGGCTGAACACCTCAAAGAGCATTGAAGACATCTTTAAGCAGGCGCAGAAAGCCTTTAACGCATGGAGCAAGCTGAAACCAGAAGAGAGAACCACGGATGCGCTGCTGCGGACGTTGGATTTCGACTTCTTCGAGCTGCTGGACAGTGTTACCATCGCACGTTCTCGGAAGCATATCGAGAAGTACTACAACACCAACGCTATCGGAAAGTTCCCAGAGCGGTTGAAGCCGATTTCCGTCCGTCCATGCCTGACAGACCTGAATAATGCTATCAACTACAATGAGATTTACGAGCAGCTGATTCAGCTGAGCTTGTGCGTCTATATGCCCTCCAACTACATCTTCGCAAGTAAGATCCAGAAATATCAGGAGCTGACGCACAATAAGGGAGAGAATCTGACCCAGAGAGGCCGTGAGCAGGGTATTTGTCGGTTGATGAGTATCAATCTGCTGAAACGGCTGGAAAGCTCTGTACATTCGTTCCAGCTGACCCTGATGCGCATCAAGAAACTGATTGATGGTACGATTCAGTCCATTGACCAGTTTGAACGCTCCGGCCACGCTGATCTGGATATATACGACATGGCCGGAGACGATTTTGACATGGACGATGAAAACACTGACTTTTTCACCGTCGGCAAAAAAGTCAAAATCGACCTTGCGGATATGGACTGGAAGAGCTGGCGTACGGAGCTTCGGAAAGATGCAGAAATTCTGGAGCTGTTGACCTTTATGGTGGCAGATATCACGCCGCAGCATGACACAAAGCTGCAAGAACTGTTCCAGCTGCTGTCTGAAAAAATTGAGCACCCGATCAATGCCGGCAACAGAAAAGTGCTGATTTTCTCTGCATTTTCGGATACGGCAGAGTACCTCTTTGACAATGTGAGTGCGTTTGTAAAGCAGAAATATGGGCTGAATACCGCTGTAATTACCGGCTCGATTGACGGACGTACCACGATCAAAGGCTTCAAGGCAACACTCAACAATGTGCTGACCTGTTTTTCTCCCATTTCCAAAGACCGGGATGTTCTGATGCCCGGTAGTGCCACGGAAATTGATGTGCTGATTGCGACAGACTGCATTTCTGAAGGTCAGAACTTGCAGGACTGCGATTATCTGATCAACTATGACATTCACTGGAACCCGGTACGCATTATCCAGCGTTTTGGACGAATCGACCGTATCGGCAGCAGAAACCAGTACATCCAGCTTGTGAACTTCTGGCCTGATCTGACGCTGGACGATTACATCAACCTGAAATCCCGTGTGGAGACCCGCATGAAAATCACTGTTATGACCTCCACCGGCGATGATGACCTTATCAACCCCGAAGAAAAGGGCGATTTGGAGTACCGCAAGGCACAGCTGAAACGCTTGCAGGAAGAGGTCGTTGACATCGAGGATATGTCGGACGGCATCTCCATCATGGATCTGGGACTGAACGAGTTCCGGCTCGACCTACTGGATTACATCAAGCACAACGGTGATTTGGACAAGAAGCCTCGTGGACTTCATGCAGTGGTTCCGGCTACGGATGAACTGCCGGAGGGTGTGATCTTCGTGCTGAAAAACATCAATAACAGCGTCAATGTGGACAATCGGAACCGCATCCATCCGTTCTACATGGTTTACATCGGCATGGACGGTCAGATCGTCTGCGACTATTTGAACCCCAAAAAGATGCTGGACGATATCCGGCTGCTGTGCCGTGGAAAGTCTGAGCCAATCAAAGAGGTGTATGAACGCTTCAACCGGGAAACAGACGATGGAAAGGACATGGCAGAAATGTCCGAATTGCTGAGTGAAGCCATTGACTCGATCATTGATGTCAAAGAAGAAAGCGACATCGACAGCCTGTTCTCTGCGGGCGGAACAACGGCATTGCTCAGTCAGGTGTCTGGGCTGGATGATTTTGAGTTGATTTGCTTTCTTGTTGTGAAATAGGGATAACTATGAAAAATCGAAATGGAAAATATGGATGGATTGTGATTTGGGCGATAGGAAGTATAGTATTTGCATTTGTCATACATTGGTTGTTTAGTATTGAACCCACAGTAGAGTTCTTTCGAGCAAAATGGAGCGCAGGAGACATTTTGACGTATGCATCTACAATTATTCTTGGACTGCTTGCGCTATGGCAAAATCAAAGATTTAAGGAGGAAAACGATAAATCGCAAGAGCGGTTGGAAAAAATAAGCAATCGCACAAATGAATTACAAATCATATCGCAGTTAATTGAACATGAGAACGAACGGATAAATCTTTTAAGAAAATTGTTTCAAGAATTTTTTGAGGTATGTTCATGTAGCAATATAGTTGCAGAATACAGGGACGCCTCAAAAAATAAAGCAGATAATCTAGGTTCTTCAACGCGAAGAGCCAGTCAAATTAGAATATCGTATCAAATATTGATACAACAGCTGTTTATGGATAAATGTAAAAATACACAGGTAGATAGTTTGGTGGAATATGCTGGGAAACTTAGTACGTCGGCAATTGGATTGATACTTTCATTTACGATAGAGCAAGAAGAAAGTCATCTGAAAAATGATGAAAATGGTGAAATAAAACGATTGACGAATAAGCAGTTGCAAATCGAAGAAGCGTTAAATAAAGAATTTTATATATACATAACTACACTAGAAAAAGAACGTAATGCACTGTTATTTGAGGATCACTCGTTGAAAGAATTGCAGGAAATGTATCAACGGAGAGAAGAATACGGAAAGATTTAACTTTAGGTCATGGAGGAAAATAGTTTGCTGAATTTTCCAAAATCTACCGAGTTCAATAAACGTATCCCGAAGCAGAAGTTCTATGAGAACATTGCCGTTACCCCGGCTATGAAGAGAGCCTTTGTCGAGCAGATCAGGATCATCTACTGGCGCAATAAGATTGCGACTACCACCCTGAATCTGGCGGCTGGGGAGCAGGTGACGGAGATCGAGGTGGTCGAGGTGCGGCTGTCTGCCCCGAAGCTGGATGAGAGTGTCCTGCGCCAAATCGACCGGGAAATTCCGTATCACATCCTCTTTTTGCTGGAATACGAGGGCAAGTATCGTGCTGTCATCGGCTACAAGGAGGCTGCGGCGGGCAAGACAGCCTTTAAGGTTGATCGCTATTATTCTACGGACTGGCTGGACGAGGACGACCTGCCGGTGCATCTGGAAGGGCTTACGCTGGATGCTGTATACGAGAACTTTGTCCGTCAGATCGCAGGTGATGCGCTTGGCACAGGAGAAAGTGCGTCCCTGAAAGACAGCGTGGAGCAGCAGAAGCAGCGAGAGCAGCTGGAAAAACAGATTGCGGCACTGGAAGCTAAAATCCGTAAGGAAAAGCAACCGAAGAAGAAGTTTGAACTGGTACAGGAACTGCAAATTGTGCGACGGCAACTGGAGGTGTAATTATCGATAGCGAAAAGAAATTCATGCCCATTCTTCCCGAATCGTTGCAGAAGAGCATTGCTTTGACAGAAAATTTATCACAGGCGCTTACACCATTTGTTGAACAGCAATCGCGAATTCAATGTGCAGCGGCTCCACTCATAAATAGCCTTCAACAAGTTGTGAGTAGTCCTGCAGTACAGGATTTTCAAAGAACGACTGCCATTTTAGCATCAAATTGTAGTGCGGTAACGCATGCGGCTTCAACGTTATCCTCTGCAATTTCATCAGTTACGCTCAATACTGACAGGTGGCTTCTCGCTAATAACACGGTCAATGCATTTCAGAATCTATATGATAACAACTTCCTTCAATCCATTACACAATCAACTCAAAATATATTAGCGTCTTACACTGCTGCGGCAACTCAAATTGCAAATTCACCGGCATTGCAATGGATATCCAGTATTGATTTTTCTCCACTGCAGTCTGTCTTACAGAATTTGCATATTGAGGATAGCATTCTTGACTCGTATTATCGTAAAATTGATAAAATCTGTCTGGCGGCATTATATGAATGCAAATGGTTTCCGTATGCGAGTTGGTCAGCAGATTTTGGGTTGGCTGAAGATATCTACAGGGTTTTGTTCTCTAGCAGAGGGTGTAGCAAGCGTAGAGAAAAGCGTATTGATAAATTGATTCTCAATTATTACACTACTCAAGAATTAAAAAATATCAAATGTGAATGGAGAAATTCTGATCTCGCACCTCATATTAAAAAAATTCTTGGGCAAGCGATTGAAGCGCATATTAGAGGAGAGTATGCGCTATCGATAGCGTGTTTGTCAACTATGTGGGAAGGTCTAATTCACCACAAGCTACATATCACTGGCCGCTATAGTCAGAAGAAAACTGGTCAAGGGTTGGTTGCGTTGATAGAAGAAAATAATTTTGACCCCGTGTTCGGAGAATTTTATGAGAAGCTGATTGTTTGTGACTGTAATACTGTAGATGAAGTGGTAGAAGGTGTTCCAAACCGCAACGGCGTTTCACATAGCAAATACAAAAAGTACCCTAATAAAAAAGCTTCCTTGAATGCAATATTGATAACCGATTTCATTATACATTTGGAGCCGAAACAGGAAATGGAGGAGTCAGCAAATGGACACCCTTAAAATGCACAGCCTTGACGGTGTACAGCGCAACATTGAGCTGATCGGCAAGCTGTTCCCCAATGCAATTACCGAGGTAAAACGTGACGGCAAAGTAGAACACGCCATTGATTTTGACGTTCTGCGGCAGGAGCTTTCCGATTCCATCGTGGAGGGTCGGGAAGAGCGCTACCAGTTTACATGGCCGGACAAGAAAAAGGCAATGCTGGCAGCAAATGCGCCCATCACGGCAACCCTGCGCCCGGTGGTGGCAGACAGTGTTGGCAAAGATGGCACACCCGGCGGCTTTGACAGTGAGAACCTTTACATCGAGGGCGACAATCTGGAAGTGCTGAAGCTCTTGCAGGAAACCTATCTGGGCAAGGTCAAGATGATCTACATTGACCCTCCCTATAATACAGGCAATGACTTTGTCTATGAGGATGATTTTGCACAGAGCACCGAGGATTACATGGGAAACAGCGGCCAGTACGATGAAGAAGGCAACCGTATGGTGACGAACACCGAAAGCAATGGCCGCTTTCATACAGATTGGCTCAATATGATTTATCCTCGGCTGAAACTGGCAAAAGATTTGCTGGCAGAGGATGGAGTTATTTTCATCAGTATCGATGATTATGAAATGGACAATCTCTTGAAGCTGTCTGAAGAAGTTTTTGGTTTGGACAATTTTGAATCGTGTATAGCGTGGAGACGACGGACAAATCAGCCAAATGATAAGTCAAAAATGATTGCAAAGGTTTCAGAAAGTATCATTGTTTTTGCTAAAAATGGTAAATTTCTTTCGGAAAAGAAGGCGTTTCATGGTATTCCTCTTTCAGAAGAACGATGCAAAGAGTATAAAAATCCAGACAATGACCCCTGTGGAGCGTGGTCTACGAATCCATGGAAAGCAGCAGTTGGAAGAGGCGGTACAAGATACACTATAACTACACCGACAGGTATTTCGTTTACAGAAACATGGTATGGAAATGAAGAAACTTTCAAATCACTTGTATCTAAAAATCGTGTTTATTGGACAGATAATGGAAATGGATTTCCTCGCATAAAAATTTATCTTTCCGATGCTAAACGCGATGGACAAGCCGCTATCAATTTTTTCACACCGGAACGATTCGGAAGTAACCAAGAAGGAAGCTCTGAACTTGAACAACTTTTTGGACACAAAGGAATTTTTGATAATCCAAAACCGACAAAACTCATTCGATCGCTGGTTCAAATGGCATCAAACGATGACAGTATTGTGCTTGATTTCTTTTCCGGAACAGCCACTACTGCTCACGCTGTAATGCAGTTAAACGCTGAGGATGGCGGACACCGTAAATTTATCATGGTGCAGCTGCCCGAAAAGACGGACGAAAAGAGCGAAGCCTACAAGGCAGGCTACAAGAACATCTGCGAAATTGGCAAAGAGCGCATCCGCCGTGCGGGGCGAAAAATTAAGGAAAATGCTGGGCTGACTGCTCCGGTCGATTTGGATATTGGTTTCCGCTGCCTGCGTCTGGACAGCAGCAATATGGAAAACGTCTACTACACGCCGGAAGAAATCAGCCAGCAGGATATGTTCTCGCTGGTGGATAACGTAAAATCTGACCGAACCCCGGAAGATTTGCTGTTCCAGGTGATGCTGGATCTGGGTGTGCTGCTGTCCAGCCCCATTGAGGTAAAAGAGATCGCAGGCAAAAAGGTGTTCAACGTGGCAGACGGCTTCCTGTTGGCGTGCTTTGACCATGATGTGACCGAGGAAACCGTCAAGGCCATTGCGCAGATGAAGCCGTACTATGCTGCTTTCCGTGACAGCTCCATGGCAAATGACAGTGTTGCAACGAACTTTGACCAGATTTTTGAAACTTATAGCCCCGATACGGTAAGGAAGGTGTTGTGAGATGGCGGCAAAAATCCAATACGAGAACATTGACCTTTATCACTATACATCACTGGCGTCACTTTTTGCTATTTTGCAGAATGAAACCATTCGCTTGACAGACTATCGATTTTTGAATGATACGCAGGAGCTTTCTTACGCAACCCATTGGCTGAAAGCGCTCCTTCAGCCGATGGCTGAAAATGAGTTTGTGCAAAAACTTTTGACTGCAATCGAAAATATTGAGCAAGGTAAAGTTGAACGGCTCAAAGGGATTGGCGAAGATCTGCCGTATCTGCAATGGAATATGTGCGACTTGAATTACTATATTCTTTCCCTGTCGCAAAACTACGACGACCTTGCTATGTGGCGGATGTATGCCAAAGATGGTTGCGCTATAAAATTTAATAGTCAAAAATTGAACGAGTTTTTATATTCACTCCGTGATGATAATTTAAAAAACGGTTTTACAAATTTAATAAAGGGCTCTGTCAGCTATAATGCCGGGCAAAGTATGGATGCAGTTGTAAAGAGTTGGCTGGAACTCCATAACGAACCAATGATTTATGAGGATGTCCTGCAATATTGCTTGAGCATTAAATCTCCGGACTTTTCTTTTGAGCATGAATATCGCTTTGGCATTCCATTTGAAGATCAGTACTTGGGCGAAAAGGCGACCAAAGAGTTTACGCTGGTCGGAAATACAATTCGCCCACAGCTTGAACTGAAAAAATTCCCCGTTGCGGATGTTATAGAAGAAATTACGATCAGCCCGTTTGTTACATCTGAACTTACCAAGATTGGACTTCAGGAACTCTTGAAATCTAAAAATATGTCTCCGGATATCGTTAAACAGTCGAGCATCAAAATACGATAAGAAAGGCAGACTACAATGCCCGAAAAAAAGAATAAAGAACAGGCAATTCACAGCTCTGCGGCAGAATATTTGACCTTCGTGGCTTCTACCGGAGACAGTGATACCAGCTATGAAATGCGCTATGAGGATGAAAACATCTGGCTGACGCAAAAGATGATGGCAACCTTATATGATGTGTCCAAACAGACGATCTCACAGCACATCAAGCGCATTTATGCGGATGGGGAACTCGCTCCGGAGGCAACTGTCAAGAAATACTTGACAGTTCAAACCGAAGGTGACCGGCAGATCAGCCGCAAGCAGGATCATTACAATCTTCAAATGATTATTGCAGTCGGCTTTAAGGTGAATAATCAGCGTGCTGTGCAGTTCCGCAAATGGGCGGGTCAGATCGTGAAAGACCATACGATTCAGGGCTGGACAATGGATGTTGACCGCCTGAAAAAAGGTCACATGTTTACGGATGAATATTTCGAGCGGCAGTTGCAGCAGATTCGGGAAATTCGCCTGTCGGAGCGCAAGTTCTATCAGAAAGTGACGGATTTATACGCAACAGCGTTTGATTACGACAAGGACGCCAAGACGACCCGCCTGTTCTTCCAGACGGTTCAGAATAAGATGCACTATGCTGTGCATCGCCACACGGCGGCAGAACTGATCGTGGAGCGTGCCGATGCCAACAAGGAGCACATGGGGCTTACCACATGGGAAAATGCGCCGGATGGGAAAATCCTGAAAGCGGATGTGACAGTAGCCAAAAACTACCTGAGCAAAGAGGAAATGAACTATCTGGAGCGAATCGTGTCGCTCTATCTGGATTATGCCGAGCTGCAGGCCGAGCGCAAGATCCCCATGAGCATGGAGGACTGGGCAAAGCGGCTGGACGGTTTTCTGGAGTTCAACGGCAATGAACTGTTGACAGGCCCCGGTAAAATCAGCGCAGAACAGGCCAAACTCCATGCAGAAACCGAATACGAAAAGTATCGTGTCATTCAGGATCACCTGTATGAGAGCGATTTTGACCGGTTCCTGATGCTGGAGCAGGAGGTAAACCACAAAGATGAAGTTTAGTTTTAAGATTCAGCAGTACCAGACCGATGCTGTGGATGCGGTGGCACGGGTCTTTCAGGGTCAGCCCTATAATGCAGGCGTGTCGTACTTGCGGGATATGGGAAACCTGTCTGCACAGCCGCAGCAGTTGAGCCTTGTTTCCAGTGGGGACGATGCAACACAGGTGGAGTTGCTGGATTTAATCAACGATTCCGGTTTTAAGAACGAAGCACTCCAACTGACCGACCAGGAGCTGCTTCAGAACATCCGCACATTGCAGGCAGAAGCAAACATCCATCAGTCGGACAAGTTGGTGGCACCGCTGGGCAGGTGTTCTCTGGATATTGAGATGGAAACCGGCACAGGCAAGACCTATGTTTACATCAAGACCATGTTCGAGCTGAACAAGCGGTATGGTTGGAGCAAATTTATCGTTGTTGTGCCGAGTATCGCCATCCGTGAAGGCGTAAAGAAGTCCTTTGAGATCACTGCCGATCACTTTATGGAGTGCTACGGCAAAAAGGCACGGTTCTTTATCTACAACAGCAGCAACCTGAATCAGTTGGATTCCTTTTCCAGCAATTCCGGCATCAATGTCATGATCATCAACACGCAGGCGTTTGCCGCCTCCATGAACGAGGACAAGAACGTGGAAGGCCGCAAGGGTGATGCCGCTGCGAGAATTATCTACACCAAGCGGGATGAGTTCGGCTCCCGCCGCCCGATTGATGTGATTGCCGCCAACCGCCCGATCCTGATTCTGGACGAACCGCAGAAGATGGGCAAAGAGGACTCTGCCACTCAGAAAGCCCTGAAAAAGTTCAATCCACTTTTCACACTGAATTACTCTGCTACCCACGCCAAGCAGCATAATCTGATTTACGTTCTGGATGCGCTGGACGCTTACAATAAGCGACTGGTCAAGAAAATCGAAGTCAAAGGCTTTGAGGTCAAAAATCTGCGTGGTACGGACAAGTATCTGTATCTGGAAAGCATCATCATCTCCCCGAAAAATCCGCCGCGGGCAAAAGTGGAGCTGGAAGTCAGCCACCAGAACGGTACGAAGCGAGAGTTCCATACGTTGGATGTGGGCGATAATCTTTATTACATCTCCGAGAAAATGGAGCAGTACAAGGGCTTCGTGGTGTCGGAAATCGACCCGATCACGGGCGTTGTGACCTTTACGAACGGAGACACCATCCGCAAAGGTGATGTTACCGGCGACGTTTCCGAAAACGATATGCGCCGGGTACAGATTCATGAAACGATCCTTTCGCACTTTGAAAAAGAGCAGGAACTTTTCAAACTGGGCATTAAGACGCTTTCGCTGTTCTTCATCGACGAAGTGGCAAAATACCGCCAGTACGATGAAGAAGGAAACGAGCTGCTGGGCGAGTACGGCAAAATTTTTGAGCAGGAGTATCTTTCGGTTCTGAATGAGCATCGCACCCTGTTCGACCCTGCTTATACAGCCTATCTGGATTCGACCGATGTGCATGATGTCCACAAAGGCTATTTCAGTATCGATAAAAAGGGGCATAGCGTAAACAGTTCTGTCAAGCGTGGCTCAGATATGTCGGATGACATTTCTGCCTATGACCTGATCCTGAAAAATAAGGAACGTCTGCTGTCCTTTGAAGAGCCGACCCGGTTCATCTTCTCCCACTCTGCCCTGCGGGAAGGCTGGGATAACCCGAATGTGTTCCAAATCTGCACCCTGAAGCACAGCGACAGCACCACGCAGAAGCGGCAGGAAGTAGGCCGTGGTCTGCGTCTGTGCGTGAATAAGGACGGAAACCGCATGGATGCGGAAGTGCTGGGAGATAAGGTGCAGGATATCAACGTCCTGACCGTTATTGCCAGCGAGAGCTATGCAGGATTTGTAGACGGACTGCAAAAGCAGACCGAAGCAGTGCTGTATGATCGCCCCCGCAAGGCAGACATTGCATATTTCACCGGCAAGACCATCAGGTTGGATGGCAAAATTGTCAAGGTGGATGACCGTCAGGCACGGGCAATTTATCAGTATCTTGTCCGCAATAACTATGTGGATGAGCAGGATAACGTCACGCAGGACTACCGGGACGATGTGCAGACCGGAACACTTGCACCGGTGCCGGAAACGCTGAAGCCCATTGAAGAGGGCGTGCACACGCTTGTGCAGGCAATTTATGATGACAGTATGCTCAAGTCTATGTTTGAGGATGGCAACAAGCCGAGAGTGCTGGAAAATCCGCTGAACGACCGGTTTGAAAAGGCAGAGTTCCAGAAGCTCTGGCAGACGATCAACCACAAATACGCCTATACGGTGGATTTTGATTCTGAGGAATTGATTCAGAAAGCAATCGTACACATCGACAGCGAGTTGTACGTCAGCCGGTTGCAATATACCGTCACCTATGCTGGTCAGAAAGATGTTCTGAGTGCCGATATGGTGCGGGAAGGCAGCAGCTTCAGAGATGCCAAGAGCAGAACAAAAAAATTAGAACATGA
>UMDE01034693.1_pt1 | contig 12821 bp, 18 predicted proteins | sample 1964411 | NCBI WGS metagenome assembly UMDE01 (sample SAMEA4835986, study PRJEB28245) | human gut metagenome | biome: gut microbiome; material: fecal sample | place: Denmark | collected 2008
ACTTTACTCTGGTTGCCCGTATTATATCTCCAGACCCGGCGCCGGCCACAGCAATTTTGTAGTTTTTCATTTTATATCCTCCTATTTTAAGTCAATACTATTTCTTTATCGGTACCCTTACTAACTTTGCTCATCCAGTAGATAACAACTCCTACTAGCAGAGAAATCATGTCCAACTCTATTGCAATAAGAAGGGCGACAATCGCAGTCAATGGATATTTTCCACTTATCAAAAGACAAACTTTTTCCATGACATTTATATCTGTCAGTTTGTTTCTCTCCAAGCGATCAATTTTGTTAGAAATATCGGTTGAATCATATTCCAGTGCATCTTTATTTATTTCAATGCCACTCGCACTAAAAGCTGCTATTTCTTCCCATGAATACGAGGGAATACGCCAAACAATTTCTCTTAAATTCTCTAGCCGTGTCTTCCACTCTGCTACCCACATTGTTTTTGTGTTTTCAAAGTCATCTTCTTGTGGATTTGGTATTGTCAATTTTTCCTCTACATCAATTTTCAATTGTTTGATTTTTTCTTCGGCACTTTCACTATCATCTGCATTTTTCAAGCGCGAATAATCATCGAGTGCATTATTAATTTCTAAAACAGTTTCAACAATCTCGGCATAATTACTCGGTATCTGCTCGCCCTCTCCAATGCTCAAAACGTAGTCAACAAGGTCTTCCATGTGTTTATTCATGTCATTTATGTTAAAGTTCGGCTTCAAAAACTCAACCAGCATTTCCATTACCAAACTTCCACTAGACGGTTTATAATTCGTTACTGCATCTTCTGCATCCATAAGGTCATTTTGCGCCTGTGTCAGTTCGTTCTTGGCTGCGGTGTACACCCTGTTCTTTTCTTCCAAGTTCGTTTTTGCGTCTTCAAATTCATCTGATTTCCAATATCTTGTTGCCTTTGCATCTTCATAATCCGTTTTTGCCTGATTGTATTCTCTTTCCGCATTTTCAAAGGCGGTTTGTTTTTCTTTAACAACTTTGATGATGTCGCTTTTCTTTGCATTTAAAGCTTCCAAGTTCACCGATTGTGAATTTTCAATCAGTCCTGCCTCGCTCATTTTAACCTGTAAATTGGACAGTTTATTACTCGCACGCAATGGCAAAACCCTTAGGTTCTCATCTATCGCCTTTTCCGCCTCATTCAACTGATTCCTATAAAAGCTCATCAATACTGTGTTATCATCCGCGTAACCCGTATCATGTTTATATACTAATTCATTTCCAATATACACAAACGAAAAGAATGAAGATGTAATCAGCACCAGAGCATAAAAAACAATCGCGATTATCTGCGCAAAAGTATACTTATATTTCCCTTTTCGATTTACTTTACGTTCTTCTTTAGGCGTTGATTCTCCAATTTTTTCAATAAGGAATGGAAGCCTAAGGTTGAATACAAAAAGAATGCTTTGAACTCCGAACGAAATCAAAGTTGCTTCAGCTCCTCCTGAGAAAACATATGCCTGCAAACCTCTTGCTGTTGCCATCCACGAAACAATTGCAAAGCAAAAAGCCGCCACAGTCAAAACCTGTTGTTCATTGCTCTCACGAGAAGTTTTTTCAATATCTTTAAAACGATGCTTATTTTTCTTGGCGTCATTTTCACTCATTTTTGTTTTCCTCCTCTTCGTGAGATTCATTGTTCTTTCTTTCTTCCTTTGATTTTTCTTTTTTCGTCAAAATCGTCACATTTGCTAAATTTGCCATAGCGGTAAAATAGCTGGGAATAAATGATAAAAAACTAAGGATGGAAAGGATTGTCATAAATACATAGTCAAACAGTGCTTTTATAATTTCTTTGCAATTTTCTCCCAAACAAATTTCTTCTTCTATGCTTTTAAACTTTTCCTTTATTGATTTACCATTGATTGTACTTATTAAAGCAAGCATTCCATGAACGATCCACAGCAGGAGCACAAACACTGTAATAATTAGAATCAGCAGTAATGGATATACAGATTGTAGCAACAATCTATACACAGGCTTGTCCTTGTACCTCCTTATTCTGTTTTCTGCTCTATCAGCTTTCGCTGTGGTGGGTTAAGTATAGAGCGCAACCAGAAGCCATTAACCCCTGAAAGCACGCTGGCCGTAACGCACCATGACAAGCGGAAACAAGTTGAGGTGAAAAGGTCAAGCCGCGCAAACCCGCATGAAATCAGGCTTTTCTCTGGTTGTCCATATTATTTCACACTCCCCACCGAGAATCGGAGGCTGGGAAATGGAGAACACATAATCCATCTTTCCAACCTTAAAGGTCGCACCCATTGCTCCAAAGAAATAGGAGACAATGTTCTTCACACGGCTCTTCTTATTGGTCTTGCTGAACTCCGGAACCCGGATTCTCAGCACTTTCACGCCGTTGATTTCTTCTTCGTAATACTTCTGCGTTTTGTACTTATCTTCAATAGTTCCCAAGTAACTTGGCACCACACAGATGACCGTGATATTGAACTTATCCAGCATACCCTCCGCCAGTTCACGGAGGATCTGCCCCGTTGACGCAGTATCTGGAATATAGTAATGAGCATAGATCAGGAGATTCTTCTTATTTGACATTCTGCTATATTCCTCTTACAAATTGTTGTTCATGTATATTTTCGACTAGCGCTTAATCTACTAGTATTCTGCACCCACCGTCTCGCGGCTTTGTACGTTACGGAGGTTTTTACTCCCCACGCCCCAGCAGACACACCTTGAAGGTCTTAAAAATAATCTTCCAATCCACCCAGAAGCTGCGCTCCTTGACATACTTCACGTCCAGATCCATCCACTCCTCAAAGGAGAGGTCATTGCGGTGCGGGGCGATCTGCCAGTAGCAGCTCAAGCCGGGGGTCACATACAGGCGCTGCTTTTCGTAGTCGCCGTACTGCTCCACCTCGCGGGGAAGTGCCGGGCGGGGACCAACGATGCTCATATCACCCTTCAGGATGTTCCACAGCTGGGGCAGCTCATCGAGGCTGGTCTTGCGGATAAACTTGCCCACACGGGTAATGCGGGGGTCGTCCTTGATCTTGAACACAGGGCCATCCATCTCATTCTGGTCCAGCAGGTCATCCAGTTTCGCCTCAGCATTGGGGCACATGGAGCGGAACTTATAGAACTTGAAGGGCTTGCCGTTGCGGCCAATGCGTTCCTGACTGAAGACAGGGCCAGCAGACGGATCATCCACCACAATTGCGATGGCCGTAGCCAGTATGACCGGCGACAGCACCACCAGCGCCACAGAAGATAAAATAATATCCTGCGTCCGACGTCCGATCCAGTACAGGCGATGGTCGCGTAGATTTTCCTTGCGGTCAACTTCAACTTCCTTATCGATTCCAACAGTATTCGTAGCCATTTTTTCTCCTCCCATAAATCCTTGTCTATGCACTTCTTATCGTCATTCGTTTTATCGCAATTTTCAGAAATAGTGCCCTATCAACACGGCATATTTGCGATGTGCAGTTTGCGGATGCTGCTTGCGCATTAAAAAAACAAACTGCTATAAAGTAATCCCTTTAACTCACACCGTTCCCGCAAGCACCTTCCTTTTAGATAACCGTTCCTCTTTTCCTAAAACCGGCAGACCGTTATTCCTGATCTCCGGGCAAGCAAAAGCCCTCGGACGACAGCTTCGCCCAAGGTCATTTTAAATGCAATGTGGCCGTAATGAAAACCAGAACGTCATGCTGCAGCTCAAGCGCCGCATGTGTATTTCTTTCAGTATGCAATATTTTACATTTTTGTAGAACCTCAACAAGCCCACTTCATTTTCACCTTTGCGCATCACACCAGCAAGGGAAACAGCAGTGGGCTTTTTATTTTGATCTATCATTCGGGTTTCCTCATGATCTATCACATGATTGTTCGCAAACAGACATAAGCCCACTGGATTCACCTCCTTACCGCAATCAAGGCGTATCCTTCCATTACAAAACAGAGGATACCAGTTCTTCTACGTGGCCGTCTGAATTCTCTTATTATTCTATCATGGTTATATCTGGGAATCAATAGAAATCCGAGGAAATGTATCCATCCATGTTTTAGAAAAAAATGCGATTTAGCCAGAACTTTTTTGCACATTGCCCAGTTTCGCATGAAAGCTCCAGATGAAATCATCGATGGACAAAATGTGTGGTCATATAGTTGTCCAAGGCGTCGGAGGTTACAGTCAGGTGTGATAGCAACCCCGATGTAATGACAACCGTTAAATAGAGAGTGCCTCCTCGCGCGGAAAAGCTGGTTTATGCCGTCACATTGATCAGGAGTTCTGACGAGGCATATTACACAGTACCACATAATTTTTACTCTCTCCCCTGCTGCTCCTATTTATATATAGGTGTACTCAGCATTCCGTCACTGCAGCTACTACCTGCTCTGAATCAGGCTATTTTTACGTTAAAAAGGCCCCTGCCGATCACATTTCTGTGAAAGACAGAGGCCGATTTTACAGCAATGAATCCGTCATCGTTTGATAAACGCTGTCCGCATTTTGCTCTACGCTCTCATTTATAATCTGCACCAGCATCTCCGAAAGCGCAGTTCGTTCGCCCGGAGCGGTGTTCAATACGATATCCTGCAGAATGTCCCGCAAGATTTTTTCCCGGTCTGGGGAGATAAGACAACTCCGCTGTTCTAAGGAAAGGGAGCCCGCCTCTGGATTTTTAACCACCCCGCCCCCTGTTGCGCCGGTTCTTGCGTAGAGAGTCTGCAAAACATACCCCTGCACACTCATGTTTTCGGTTGCAGCAGACTGGCGGATTATTGCCCCCATCTCCTTGGAGGGTCGAATCATGATGTTGTCCTGGCGCCGATTATATTCTATATTTGCCCTGCTGTGCGCTTCTTTTGTTGCCATAAATACACCTATTATAGTAAATTTTTGCAATACCAGTTAATTGGTATCATTGTACATTTTCCGCAGAGATAAACCAGTTAACGTTGTTTATTATGTCAATAGGCATGAGTCCAGTTAACTGGTATACTCATGCCATCGGGAACACCGGTTCTCGCATCCGACCATTCACCAACAATTTGAAGAGAGGTACACACATGAGTATCAACGTTTTACTGACCCTTGTCGAGCAGTACAAGGAGGCCGCCCAACTGATCGAGGCTGCACAGGCTGAACAGGAACAGTTGAAAACCCAGATCCGCGAGGCACTGGCTGAGCGCTCCACCAACTATCTGGAAGTAGGCTGCCACAAAGTCCGCCTGTCCGATTTCTCCAGCACCCGACTGGACAGCAAAGCCATCAAGGCCGTAGCTCCCGACCTGTACGACCAGTACAGCAAAACGGTCACCGGCACTCGCCTGAGCATCACCTGACATCACCCGAAAAAAGCCCCATACAGCGCCGCCCGTCCAAAGCTGACGTTGTATAGAGCCCAACACACCCGCCGGGGCGGGCTACACCAATATTATACCTGTCCCGGCCTTTTTTATCAAGAGAAAGGTTCGAAAAATCATGAAACAGACTGTCAAAACCTCCCGCGCTGCTGGTCAGCTGGAAAAGATGTTCCGCGAGCTCAACAAGCACTACTTTGCAGGCAAGCTGCCCGAGCCCATCATCAGCCTGAAAAAGACCCCGTCCGCATACGGTCATATCACCTGTTCCAAAGTCTGGCAGGCAGGCGGTGAGAATAAGTATGAGATCAATATTTCGTCGGCTACCCTTGACCGCCCCATCGAGGAGACCGCATCCACCCTGCTGCATGAGATGGTGCACGAGCACTGCATGGAGACCGGTATCAAAGACACGAGCAACAACGGGGTCTACCACAACCGGCGCTTTAAGGAGCAGGCCGAGGCACACGGCTTGACCGTCGACCACCACGAAAAGTACGGCTGGACCATCACGAGCCCGTCCGAGGAGCTGCTGGACTTCATCATCTTCCAAGGCTGGCAGGATATCCAGAGGGGCGAGCGGTTGGCATGGTCGGATATGGCAGGCACCGGAGCAGGCAGCAAAGCACCCGGCAGCAGTCAGACCGGAGCGCCGAAACCTCCCAAGGCAAAGAGCAGCACCCGGCGGTGGGTATGTCCCAAGTGCGGTACCATCATCCGGAGCACCAAGGAAGTGCGGGTCATCTGTGCAGACTGTATGGAGCTGTTCGTGAAGGCTGACTAATCACAGCAAGACAGCGATTCGCCGGGCTGTGAGAGGACGCCCATTATTTAAAGGAGAGCAGCTATGACCATTATATCAGAACGTTTGCAGCACCTGCGCCTGACGCACGGCTATACCCAGACCGAGCTTGCACGAACCATGGGTGTGACCCGCCGGGCAGTCTACGCATGGGAGCACGACAAATGTCCCGAGATCCCTCATCTGATCCAGCTTGCCCAATTCTATCAGGTGTCGACCGATTATCTGTTGGGGCTGACGGAGTGAGGTGCTCCCCGCCACCGGAGGCCTTACCGGATACTTTTTGCCTGCTATAGTGCGGTCAACCATCAGTCCGCGCGACGGCAGCCACAATGCTCCATATTTTTAACAGCACACTTGTAAGTCCATCTTATCGGATGCACCGTTTGGTAGACTTCAGGTACAACAAAAGCAAACACACTTCAAAATACAGGAGGAAACTATTATGGCAGGCGCTTTTTCGTTATTTTTAGGCATGTTGGGTCTTGGTGCAGCTGGTGCAGTCAGCGCGGGACAGAACGCAAAAATCAAGAAGGCAGATTATCAGTATGGCGAGGAGCATGGCCTTCATGGCACCTCTGAGGTTCTGCAAATGCGGGAGCGAGTGCGTAAAGAATGGTGGAGCATCTGCGGCAAAACCTACAACGCATGTGAGCGGCCTGCATCGAGTTACGGCGACCTCAGCAGAACCCCGTGGTGCTATCTGAAAAAGCGCTGGTTTATTGATCATCTGAACAAAAAGGGCATCCCTTATGATGATCTGGTCGTGGATGATGTTACTGGCGTTACCTTCTACGAGAGCCAGAAAAGGACGTCCCAAGCATATATGAGAAAGCTGCGGTAATAGACATCGCGCCCATCGTCACCACTTCTATCAGCAGCAGGAGGTAAGCTTATGGCTGAAAATAAAATCTTGGTGCAAATTATCGATCATAAGAACGGAAATTCCGTGCTGGGACAAGACTACTTTGAATCAAGAGAAAAAGCAGAAGAATTCAAGCGGATCTCAGACCGCGCGTATGGCAAACTTCTTGGTGAAGGTCAAACCAGAATCACCACTGAGATCATGGAACACTGATACCAACCGCCATTTCCTATAGCAGCAACAGAGCTCTGCCGTTCAGACACGAGTAGCAGGGCTCTTTTTTGCGGTATTCGGTCAGGAAGTGTACTTGAAGAGCGGCGTTTAATATCAGACAGCACACATCCCCAGCAGATTTTCGGCTCGATTATTATTTTCACCACTTTTGAGCATATCTATTTGTGTCGTGAAATGCGACGGAATTACAGTACGCATCCCCTAAAATAAGGCATCCTTCCCCAGATTACAGGGGAAAAAGGAAAGCCGGAAATGCCCCCTGAAACATGGTAGCGGTATAAGGTCGTGATTTGCGACCTTTGGAGAACATAGAGGTCAGAGCGCAATTTCACGCACACCCACTTTGAGCTACGGGTGACATTTTGGGCATCCACCTATAGGGTCTCATACGGCGATTCCATCAGCGCCAACAAGGAATATCTTGACGCATTGAGCTCGTCCCTCAACTTGAGGGGTGAGCTTCTGAATGCTGAACGATTTGTTCGATGTTGTATAGGCATTGTCTTGAATGGTCCATTTTTGGCAGCTTAAAATTCAGCCACGAAACGGTGTCCACAGTGCAGGCATTCTTATATTATACGGTAACACGATATATTCCGTTCGAGATATACTTTTTAATTGTATCAATCCAGATAGGACAACAGCTTGTGATACCATCCGCCGGGCAAACGCTTACCAGAGGCCACACAATCCACACTGCACCACTATTTCATCAGATCATACACAGCCACAAGCACTTATTTACCAATCATCGACAAATTCCCAGTGATCAGATACCAAGCCAAAGTTAAACAGTCCGCTTTAATTTTTGATGACGCTTCTTGACCTGCTTGCAGCCAAACGATTACCATCGTTCTTTTTTGCTCCAAAGAATCTACGATCAGCTCGCGTTTGCTCACTGATCTCAATTCATTTGTCGCAAAATAATTAATAAGTATAGAATTAATATGGAATGAATTACCGCTTAAAAATTCACATTGTATAATATAAAAAGTGAAAATTTGAGCGGTAATCATGTATGTAATCTGTGCAGTATCCAGAATCTCACGCGTTCATTAGTTCCAATCCATTTTTGTACAGATTCTACGAAAGCATTGTAATCCTTCAATCTGCTATTGATTCCCCTTAATTCAGGCATATTTTGATTCTTATGCCGATCTTTTGGATTTGTGATGCAGCCTCTTTCTACGAGTTCTTTGCGCATGATTTCCCAAGGAATTTTATCTTCTAGATGCTCTTCAATATAGTCCTCCAGCTCTTTGAACCGTAGCGGTTCAATTTTACTCAGAAGCGCATCACTTTCTGCAACAGCATACAGCATCCCCCATTGATAGCCTTTTTCCATCATCAGTTTGAGCGCATCCACCTGAACGAGGTATTGATGTTCTGCGCGGCGTCTCCACTCCCAGCCATTACCATATTCATCGCGGTCAACCGTCTTGCTATACTTATCCAGCATCTCCACGATACCCGGCTTATGCAGGTACTCTTGCCACACCTCCGGATCAGATTTTCCATCTTTCCATTTCTTTGCTGGCTCCAGCTGTCTTTTTCTGATATGTTCGCGTTCCTGCTTGATCCTGTCGTGGCTGTAGCCTTTAAAGTACACTGCGCAGGTGTCCTGTTTGCTTACCGGCCGCTTTCGTCCCAAAATCTGCGCGTTTACGATTGGGTCCCACAGTCTACTGATGATACAGATCAGTTCCGGGTCTTTGATGTTGACACCATTGTAAAACACGGTTGTCACGATTGTAATCCTCTTGTGCAGTTGACCATCCTGCAGCACCTCTTCCAGCCCATCAAACTCTCTTGCTTCCGGGCGATAGGGCGAGCATGCCGTGGCGATCTCACCTGCAAACTCGTCTTCTAATTCTTTCACCAGTTTTTTTAATCTGCTCATCCGATCGACGAATACCAGAACCTTCCCCCTCCTTGCTTCCTGTCGGATTATTTTGATTTCCTCAGCATCTGTCCAGTAAAAGACCGCACACTCCACATAACTGTAGTCCGAAGGGATATGATAGTAGTTCTCCGGCAGGACCTCATTTGTCTCATCCCGCCAACGGTGAAAGAACGGATGTGCGGTTGCACTCATAAAGATTACCGGGCGATACTTTGTCAGCTCATTCAGCGTCACATAGGAGAAGTCGATGTATTTATTGATAGCTGCATCCGTTAACAGATAATGGTATTCGTCCGCCACTATGTAGTTAAAGCTTTTGAAGTAGTTCATTATCCCCTTCGGGTTGCCCTTGCAGAACGACTCCATCCACCGATAGGTCTCTACTCGGATCGTATCTTTATATTTATTCGTTACTCTGGTTTCGTAAACGATCTGCTGAAGGTCATGATCCCAACGCCCAACCTTCTCTTCCGTCCTTCCAAGCCGCTCCACCTCCTGTTGGATCTCATTTCGCAGGGGGACACGATTGCAAAGATATATAATTTTCCAGTGCTTTTGATATGCCCATGGCAGCAGAACATTCAGGATAAAGTAGGTCTTCCCGGAGTTCACGCCCGCATCAAAGACTATTCTGGTACCGTCACGCCAATTTTTAAAGTTCTCCTTCACCAGCTCCGTGATACGTATCCGCTTCGGCTCGCTGGCCATCTCCGGGATCACTGTCGGTTCCGCCGGGAGCAACAAAGCGCCCTCTCCCTGTGGAATAGACGTTTCTTTCGCTACAGTCACTTCTACCTCTGGTGCGTCCTCTGCCTCCTGTCCGGTACAGCACCCTTCCTGCAGCTCGGCGGGCTCTGGCGTCTGTCTGGTGGGTTCCGGCTCTGCGTTTATCCGTTCCAGCTCTGCAATCGCTGCACGGGCGCTTTCTGTCCATTCCCGCTACTCTTCCTCGGTCAACGGGTTCTCCTTGCAGTTGCGTAGATATTCCTCATATTCGTGGGTTCCGTTCTGTTCATCCAAAAGCTTCAAGTAGAAGCCGTCAAAGGGCATTTTCATTTTCATGTAATAACCTCTATAATAATATAAGGCGCACAGCCCAGCCATCTTGCCAGACCATGCGCCGGTTTGTCAGCGCCAGCCAGAAAAAACTCTAGTCAAACGCTTCGTTCTGTGCTATTATAGGGGCGGGAACATACACACATAGATTTTTCCCGTCTCTACAGCCGCTTTACCTGTTGGCGCAGGTAAGGCGGTTTTTGTTTTACTGTTGCACATGGGACCCTGCCTCGAGTGCTGCCGCCGCTTCTGCAAACCTCCGCATGGCGCTGCTGTAGCCAATTTCAAAGGAACTCTCGGCAATAGGCGTGACCAGCCCTTCCAGAATATCAGATAGGGTCTCGTTCTGTACTTCGCCCAAATATGGTCGAACAAGCACATCCAGCTGATGAAAGCTTGCCTCCGTAGCACTTTTGAACTTTTCCTGACTCTGCTTGATCTCGTCAGCGGTCTGAAATACATCTTCTAAAAAGCTCATTTTATTCTCCTTTTTTAGCATAACACTGCCTCTGGACGTCCTGCCCATTCCACAGCCTGCTCATTTGCTTGGGCGCGCTGTACACTGCCGGCAGCTTGGTAAACAGTCATCTTTAGCTGCGGTGCGCCGTCCTTGTTCAGCCACGGCTCAACGCTGATTATCGTGTTTTCCGGGTTATCCGGTCTGTCTGCCAGCCGCATTATAAAGCCCTCGGCAAACGATTTTCCCCGCTGAAGCGGTTTCACACCTCCACCGTAGCAGAGGTACTTGCCTTCCAGTCCAGCCGACAAGGTTGCGAATGGGTCCAAATGTTTTAGAGTATCATCATAAAATGTCTGCATAGCATTCTCCTTCTTCATATTTATAATCGTATTCTCCAGCTCTCCCCCGGCGGGGCATGGAGCAACTTCTGGGTCTCTCATATTATACAGCACCTCCCGGGGTGTTATTGACTTTCTGCGCCTCGAGCCATTCCATCAGCCCTTCACGGAAGATCCGATAGCTGTTGCCCACCTTTACCGCCGGGAAACCCGGGTTGCTCACCAGCCGATAGACAAAATTCTGCCCGAAACCCAGCAGCTCTGCTACCTCGGCAACGGTCATCATGGGCGAGAGCGGTGTCGCAGTCGTCGGTTTTCCTGTGGTGTTCTTTTTGATTTTAGTCATAGTCTGTATCCTCCTATATAATCGGATTGTATTTTTTACAGCCAACTGGGCGTTACTTAATTACACCCCTTTGTTTTTACTTCTACATATTATCAAACCTCCTTGTTTTGCTTATACTTATAGTATATCACCGCATATATTAAAAATCAATAGCGATTCGTATTTTTTTCTTTTATTTTTTTAATGAAATCTAATCCCACCTTTTTTTTGAAAGGTCATATTACCTTTCTTCTGATTTTTTAGCATTCATGCGTCATTTTTCTGCCAGCTGCAAAACAGTCTGTATAAAAGGTCATATCAGGTATCGTTTCCAGCTCCAAGAGGGCTTGGTTTTTCCCTTCTGCCCATCCCCGACAGTCCATTCAGGCAATCATGCCATCCATAGCGCACCACCTCCTTCTGTGCTTTCATTGGCGAAGTTACATTGATTTTCCATTATTTACGATACTACGTTTCTTTTCCACATTTTCCCGCCCCGCTCAACATCGCCACACTGGCGAAGTTAATTTTATGCGTATATTCGTTATTTTTACGCAACTTCGCCACACACTCGTCTCACCGCCCGTACAGCGCACAAGGACGTGATGAACTTGAACTTTCCGTCAGCCTGCCGCACCCGCTTGGTCTGGATCTTTTTTTCTTTTACAAGGCATGTATGTGCCCGCTCAACGGTGCGTTTGCTGCATCCTGTTTCGTCCATTACCAGCTTTTTCAGATCCATACCAGCCATCGGTCCCTGCTCTTTCAGAAGGGCCATGATGGACTCCTTGGCATCCTGCTGTGACGGTTCCAGCGGCATCGGCTTGTCGGCCATTAACTCCTTATAATGCTTCTCCGTGGTCGCTGCCAGCACTGCCCGGACGGTTTCCACCTCTGCGCCTGCCTTATTATTCACGCTTACCGTCTGGGTACGGAAGAGGATGCTGCGTGCCTTAGTGCCAACGTTCAGCTTTTTCTGCGTTACATAGGTAATGCTTTCGTCCTTCGGCAGCCGCCCCAGAATGGTCACACTGCGAGCGGCATTCCACAGCTCACCAGAACCGGCCAGCAGCATCCGTGCATCATCGCCTGCCTTCTTTACCATGTGAGATACAATAACCACACTGAACTGGTCTGCCGATGCTTTTTCCTGCAGCATATCAAGCGCCCCGCGCATTACATCACCATTTGCCGTTGCATTGCCCTCCAGAAAGCTCTTGAGCGGGTCGATGATAACCAGTGCCGGACGCAGCTCGTCAATAAGCTCAAACAGGCTTGCCCCAATAACAAGCTTTTTCTTCTTCTGCTGCCAGTACCAGCTGGGAGTCGCGTAAAACACCCTGCGCGTGTCCGCCTCTGCAGCGATCATGCGCGGAGCCAGAGACATGCCGGGGTCATCCTCGCTCGTAAGCACCAAAACGTTCCCCTGTGTAACTGCAGCGTCAGGGAAGAGCATTGTGGGACGTCCGGTCGTTACGGCAGG
>UMDE01056829.1_pt1 | contig 12360 bp, 6 predicted proteins | sample 1964411 | NCBI WGS metagenome assembly UMDE01 (sample SAMEA4835986, study PRJEB28245) | human gut metagenome | biome: gut microbiome; material: fecal sample | place: Denmark | collected 2008
TACCAACTTGTAAAGTCTTTTTTGAATTTTTTTGAATTTTTTTCATTTTTTTTAATTGTAAAGTTAAATGTAGTCCCTAAATGTGTCAAATACTACATTTAAATAGTAGTAACATTACTATTATATTTTAAATAAAATCAAATATTAAATTAATTATTTATAATCAAAAATACAAAATAAACTAATATATATTTATAATGTAACTCAAAAATTAATATTATAACCTTAAATATGCCAAATAACGACGATAATCATTTCGTCAATATTGAATTACCAATACTATATTAAAATAATCATATACACAAATATTTGCAGATTTTAGTATCTTCAAAAAAAAGCCATAACCAAAGGTTATGACTTTAATATAATTAATCTAAAAACTCTTCTTCTAGCACTTCAGAAGCATCTTCATCAAAGAATTCCTTCTCTAAAGAATAACCAACATCCATATACTCTTTAGCACCAGTACCAGCAGGGATTAACTTACCAATAATAACATTCTCTTTTAATCCTTGAAGTTTATCAACTTTACCCTTAACAGAAGCCTCAGTTAAGATTCTAGTAGTCTCTTGGAATGAAGCTGCTGATAAGAATGAATCAGTCTCAAGTGCTGCCTTAGTAATACCAAGAAGTATCGGTTGTCCAATAGCAGGTTTCTTACCTTGAATAATAACATCTTTATTACCCTTAGTAAATTCTTGTAAAGAAACAGTAGTACTAGGAACTAATAAAGTATCTCCAGCATCCATAATTCTAACTTTAGAAATCATTCTCTTAGCTATAATTTCAACATGTTTATCACTAATATCAACACCTTGAGATCTATATACCTTTTGTACTTCTTTTAGAATATATTGTTGAACAGTGTTAGGATCAGTTACTGCAAGTAACTCTTTAGGAGAAACACTACCTTCAGTAATTCTATCTCCAGCTTCAATCTTATCACCTTTTTCTACTCTAAGTTTAGCACCATATAAAGTAACATGTTCTCTAGTCTCAGTATCATTCTTAACATATACCTTAAACTTACCACCAGCATCTTCAATCTTAGATACAGTACCAGATATCTCACTAATAGTGGCTTTACCTTTAGGATTACGAGCTTCAAATAACTCTTCAACTCTAGGAAGACCTTGCGTAATATCCGCACCAGCAACACCACCAGTATGGAATGTTCTCATGGTAAGCTGAGTACCAGGCTCACCAATAGATTGAGCACCCATAATACCAACAGCTTCACCAATTTCAACTAAGTTACCAGTAGCAAGATTTCTACCATAACAATGTTGACATACACCATGATCAGTCTTACAAGTTAAAACATTTCTAATTTCAACTTCAGTTATACCAGCCTTAATAATCTTATCTGCTATAGCCTCAGTAATAAATTCATTTTTATCAATAATAACTTCTTTAGTTTCAGGATTAATAACTTTCTTATTAGTATATCTACCAACAATTCTATCATATAATGGCTCAATAATACCATCTTTATCATCCATAAATGCACTAACAACAACACCTTGAATAGTACCACAATCTTCTTCTTTAACAATAATATCTTGTGCTACATCAACAAGTCTTCTTGTCATATAACCAGAATCAGCAGTCTTTAATGCTGTATCAGCACTACCCTTTCTAGCACTATGTGTAGATAGGAAGAATTCAGATACTGATAAACCATCACTAAATGAAGATAAAATTGGAATCTCAATAGTTTCACCATTAGGTTTCAACATCAATCCTCTCATACCAGCAAGCTGTACAAAGTTAGAAATAGATCCTCTGGCTTTAGAGTTCATCATTATAAATATTGGATTATCAACATATTCCTTTGCATAAACTTGCAATTCATCTTGAATTTCTTCTTTAGCCTTAGTCCATATTTCAATTACATGATTTAATCTTTCTCTATCAGTAATAAGTCCTCTTTGGAATTGCTTATTAACTTTCTTAATCTCTTCATTAGATTTCTCAATAATAGCATCCTTATTCTTACTAGTAACAACATCAGATACTGCTATCGTAATACCAGAGAAAGTAGAATACTTAAATCCTAAATCCTTAAGTTTATCTAGGAATATACTAGTTTCAGTAGTCTTATATCTCTTAAACATTTGAGCAATAATTTTCTCAAGTGCACCCTTATTAAATGGAGTAGATAAAGGCATCTCACTAATTCTAGCCTTAACATCTTCACCATAATCAATAAAGTATTTACTAGGAGTAATACCTTCAATATTTTCACTAGTAGCCTCACATAAGTAAGGGAATGAATCAGGTAAAATCTCATTAAAGATAATCTTACCAGGAGTAGTAACTAAATACTTATTCTTATCTTCATCTAAGAATACTTTATGTTTAAATGAATTAACAGGAACAACAATTCTTGTTTGAAGAGTAATCTCTCTTCTTTGATAAGCCATTAAAGCTTCATTAGTATTCTTAAATGCTCTACCTTCGCCTTCTACACCAGCTTTTTCCATAGTAATATAATAGTTACCAAGAATCATATCCTGTGAAGGAGTAACAATAGGATCACCATTTTTAGGAGAAAGAATATTATTAGAACCAAGCATAAGAATTCTAGCTTCAGTTTTAGCTTCTTCACTTAAAGGTACGTGAACAGCCATCTGATCTCCATCAAAGTCAGCATTAAATGCTGTACAAACAAGTGGATGAAGTCTAATTGCCTTACCACTAATTAACTTAGGTTCAAATGCTTGAATACCAAGTCTATGTAAAGTAGGAGCTCTGTTAAGCATTACAGGATGTTCTTTAATAACATCTTCAACAATATCCCATACTTTAGGATCTTGATTATCAATCATCTTTTTAGCAGACTTAATATTATTAGCAAGACCTCTCTCAGTTAAACCATGAATAACATGAGGTTTAAATAACTCTAAAGCCATTTCTTTAGGAATACCACATTGGTACATCTTTAAATCAGGCCCTACAACAATAACACTTCTACCAGAGTAGTCAACTCTCTTACCAAGTAAGTTTTGTCTAAATCTACCTTGTTTACTCTTAAGCATAGAACTTAAACTCTTAAGAGCTCTATTACCTGCTCCAGTAACACTTCTACCTCTTCTACCATTATCAAATAATGAATCAACAGCTTCTTGAAGCATTCTCTTTTCATTTTGAATAATAATTGAAGGTGCACCTAGTTCAATAAGTTTCTTTAATCTATTATTTCTATTAATAACTCTTCTATATAAATCATTTAAATCACTAGTAGCAAATCTACCACCATCTAGTTGAATCATCGGTCTAAGTTCAGGAGGAATAACAGGAAGAGCCTCAATAATCATCCATTCAGGTTTATTACCAGATTGAACAAATGAATTAATAACATCAAGTCTCTTAACAAGTCTAGTTCTCTTCTGACCAGTAGCACCATCTAATTCTTTTTGAATTTCTTCTAATTCCTTATTTACATCAACTTCAGAAAGTAACTCTTTAATAGCTTCAGCACCCATACCAACTCTAAAAGTATTACCATATTTTTCATAATATGCTCTATACTCTTTATCAGATAAAGTTTGCTTCTTAATTAAAGTAGTAGCTCCTGGATCAAGTACAACATAAGAAACGAAATATATAACTTCCTCTAAGTCTCTCGGAGACATATCAAGAGTAAGTCCAATGTATGAAGGAACACCCTTAACATACCAAATGTGACTTACTGGAGTAGCAAGTTCAATATGTCCCATTCTCTCTCTTCTAACAGAAGATTTAGTAACTTCTACTCCACATCTATCACAGACAATATTCTTATATCTAAGTCTTTTATACTTACCACAAGAACATTCATAATCTCTAGTAGGTCCAAATATCTTTTCACAGAATAATCCATCCCTTTCAGGTTTTAAAGTTCTGTAATTAATAGTCTCTGGTTTTAATACTTCACCATACGACCAAGACCTAATCTTCTCAGGTGAGGCAATTCCTATCTTAAGAGCCTTAAAATCATTAGCTTCTAACATTAGAAATCATCTCCTTCCTCAATTGAATCTTCAATATCATTATCTATATCATCAATATTTTCTTCATCAAAATCATCATCATCGATTTCATTATCATCATCAGTAAGTTCATCAAAAGTTCTTTCATTTTGAACTTCCTCAGCTATTGGATTATCCTCCAAATCAGCTTTTCTTTCAAGTTCACTAAATGATACTTCATCATCATTATTATTAATAACTGAAATATCAAGTCCCAATGCCTGAAATTCTTTAATAAGAACCCTAAATGCTTCAGGAATACCAGGTTTAGGTAGTGGTTGTCCTTTAACTAAAGCTTCATATACTTTAACTCTACCTACAACATCATCAGATTTATAAGTAAGAATTTCTTGAAGTACATGAGAAGCTCCATAAGCTTCAAGTGCCCAAACTTCCATTTCACCAAATCTCTGTCCACCAAGTTGTGCTTTACCACCAAGTGGTTGCTGTGTAACAAGAGAATATGGACCAGTTGCCCTAGCATGTAACTTATCATCAACCATGTGATGTAGTTTAATCATATACATAACACCAACAGATATTCTACTATCAAATGGATCACCAGTTCTACCATCGTATAGAATAGTCTTACCATCTTCATCCATACCAGCCTCTTTCATAGCGGCAGCTATATCTTCTCTCTTAGCACCATCAAGTACTGGAGTAGCGAAATGAACACCAAGTTTTTTACCAGCCATACCTAAATGTAACTCAAGTATCTGACCAATATTCATACGTGATGGAACACCTTGAGGATTAAGCATAATATCAACAGGAGTACCATCAGGTAAGAATGGCATATCCTCACTAGGAAGTATAAGTGAAATAACACCCTTATTTCCGTGACGACCACTCATTTTATCTCCAACTTGAATCTTTCTCTTTTGAATAATATATACCCTAACAACCATACTTACACCACTAGGTAAGTCTTCATTATCATCTTTAGTATAAACTTTAACATCATGAACAACACCATCACCACCATGTGGAACAGTAAGTGATGAATTTCTAACTTCTCTTGTCTTCTCTCCAAAGATAGCATGAAGTAATTTCTCTTCACTAGTTAAATCAGCCATTCCTTTAGGAGTAACTTTACCAACTAGAATATCACCTTCATGAACCTCAGTACCAATCTTAATAATACCATTTTCATCAAGATTCTTTCTAGCTTCTTCTCCAACACTAGGAATATCTCTTGTAATTTCTTCAGGACCAAGTTTAGTATCTCTACATTGAACTTCATAATCTTCAATATGTAAAGAAGTATAAACATCATCCTTAACAAGTCTTTCATTCATAATAACAGCATCTTCATAGTTATAACCATTAAATGTTGTAAAGGCAACAACTACATTCTTACCAAGAGCAAGTTCACCTTTATCAGTACTTGGACCATCTGCTATTATTTGTCCTCTCTTAACCTTATCTCCTTCTCTAACTATTGGAACATGATTAAATGTTTCACCTTGGTTAGATCTTTCAAAAGTAGCTAAGTGATAAATATCTTCACCTTTAGCATTCTTAACAACAATTTTTTTAGCATCAGCATAACTAACAATACCATCAGCCTTAGCAACTACTACAGAGCCACTGTCTCTAGCAGCAATATACTCAGCACCAGTTCCAACAAATGGAGCCTCTGTCTTAAGTAGTGGTAATGCCTGTCTTTGCATGTTTGCACCCATTAAAGCACGAGTAGCATCATCATGTTCAAGGAAAGGAATTAAACTAGTTGTAACAGAAACAACTTGTTGTGGAGAAACGTCGATATAGTCTACTTTATCAGGACTAACAAGAACATTCTCTCCTCTATATCTACCTGCTACTATATTATCAGTAATCTTATTATCATCATCAACATTAACAGTAGCTTGAGAAATATAAAAATCTTCTTCTTCGTCAGCAGTCAAATAAACAACTTCATCAGTAAGATGTCCATCTACCACTTTTCTATATGGAGTTTGGATAAATCCATATTCATTAATTTTAGCATAACTAGCAAGTGAAGTAATAAGTCCAATATTTACTCCTTCAGGAGACTCAATAGGACAAATTCTACCATAGTGAGAAGAATTTACGTCTCTTACTTCAATACCTGCTCTATCTCTAGATAAACCACCAGGTCCTAATGCTGATAATCTTCTCTTATGAGTAAGTTCAGCAATTGGATTAGTTTGATCCATAAATTGTGAAAGCTGACTACTACCAAAGAATTCTTTAATAACCGCAGTAACTGGTCTAATATTAATAAGTGTTTTAGGAGTAACCGTTTCAATATCTTGAGTAGTCATTCTCTCTCTAATAACTCTTTCCATTCTACTAAAACCAATCTTAAATTGATTTTGTAATAATTCACCTACTTGTTTAACTCTTCTATTACCTAAATGGTCAATTTCATCATCTTTACCAATACCTTCATTTAAGTTTAGATAATAACTAACAGAAGCATAAAAATCAGACATTGTAAGATTCATAATATTAGCAGATGGATCATTACCAATAACTTTAACAATTTTCTTATCATCTACATTAGAATATAAATGAATAACTTGAATCTTGTTATGTTCATCTATACTTGAATTAATAGTTAAATCCTCATTAACTTTTGCCTCAGTAACGCCATAACCATTATCTAAATAAGTACATAATTCCTCATATACCTCTTTATTAATAAGAGTTCCTTTTTCAATCTTAACTTCACCATCGATAATAATATCTTCAGCAAGTCTATTACCAAGCAATCTATCTTTAACATTTAATTTTTTATTAAACTTATATCTACCTACTTTAGCTAAATCATAATGAAAATCATCAAAGAATCTAGTAATCAATTGGTTCTTTGAACTGTCTAAAGTAGTAGGCTCTCCTGGTCTTAATTTCTCATATATTTCAATAAGAGCCTCATCAGTATTATGAGTAGAATCTTTCTCTATGGTATTTTTTAAATATACATCATTATCAAATAAAGAAAGAATATCCTCATCACTAGATAAACCTACTGCTCTTAAAAGAGTAGTCATTGGTACTTTTCTATTTCTATCTATTCTAATATAGATAACATCTTTAGCATCAGTTTCATATTCAAGCCAAGTACCTCTAGATGGAATAACTTTAGATGCAAAAACAGGTTTACCATTTTTATCAATTTCCTTAGAATAATATACACTAGGAGATCTAACAAGTTGTGATACAACAACTCTTTCAGCACCATTTATGATAAATGTACCAGCATCAGTCATAAGTGGCATATCACCTAAGAATATCTCTTGCTCTTTAACTTCCCCAGTTTCATTATTGAATAGTCTAGTCTGTACCTTTAAAGGAGCAGCATAAGTAATTTGTCTATCCTTGCACTCTTTAATAGAGTATCTAGGAGTACCAAATTCATACTCACCAAATTCTAAAGATAAACTACCAGAAAAACTTTCAATTGGTGAAAATGTTTCAAAAACCTCTTTTATCCCTTCTGTTGCAAACCATTTATAACTTTCAGTTTGCACCTCTAATAAATCACTAATTGCTAGTGAATTTTTGATCATAGAAAAGTTTCTTCTTTTTCTATAATCACCGCTTTGTTTTAACTTATAAGCCATTAATTTTTCACCCCAATACCTAGAATTTTTTTAAATTTCAGTCACATTAAAAGATGTGTTACCAATTTATAAGTTTATCAGCATTTTACGAGTATGTCAATAACTTTGACATCACTTTTTCATTTTTTTCACATTTTTTTACCAAAAACATAAAAAAGCATCATTATCGACACTTTTTTAACTCTACAACATAAAAACCTTTATCTTTATCAATAACATTAACCATATATTTATTTTCTAATTCTTTAATCATTGATTTAACACCATGATCTTTCCTCATAACAAAATATATTACTCCATCGTCTTCTAAATAATCATATCCATCAAATAAAAATTTTCTTATAACATCCTTTCCCGCTCTAATAGGAGGATTAGTAATAATATAATTATACTTCTTATTAACATTATCATAAACATTACTAACAAATACATCAGCCTTAACATTATTAAGTATAAGATTATCTTTAGTAAGAGAAATAGCTCTCTCATTTACATCAATCATATCTATATTAATATTCCTATTAAGAGTACCAAGTATAATACCTACTACTCCAAGTCCACATCCAAGATCAAGAACATTGCCAGATAAACTATCTATATCAATACTACTAAGTAAAACTCTTGTACCATAATCAAATCTATCTTTAGAAAACACTCCATTATCACTATATATAGAAAATTCTTTGTTATTAAAATTAAACTTAATTAATCTTTTCTCACTCTTAATATTTTTATCATTATCAAAATATTGACTCATATCAATCACCAACAATATTATAATAGAATTATATTAAAATTACAATATCTTTTTATTACCTTCCGAGCCTGTAGTCTCGTAAGGCGAGTCTGAGCCCAGGTCTCATCCTCGAAAAATTATATAAAAGAAAAAGGCTACTATTTAGCAGCTTCTAAATTACTTTTGGTAATAGTAATTACTGGTCTAATTAATGCAAGAGCAGTGCCATCATTAGGCATTGTTTCTAATTTATCTTCACTAAATAGAATAACATTTTTTTCACTTACTACCGAAGTAACACTATTTTTAGCCCAAGTAGGCACATTGTTACAAGTAAGCGTAGTTACATTACACCCCAATAATGCCAATTCATTTTCATCTAATCCTCTCATGCTTTCGATTGTAACACCATACTCTTTAAATAAATCCTTTTTATCATCGATTTTATAACTTTTTCCCCAAATAGCAGAACTATACAAAGTAACAACATTATCTTTATCAGACAAAACATACCATTTAGAAAGATCAGTAGTATCTTCTCCGAGAACAAAATCCTTTACCGCAGACATTTTAGAAATAGTAACTTCATCGCCAAAAGAATAATTAACTATATTGTCACCGCTATTATTTTTATTATTATCAGTGACATTATTATTGTTATTATCAACATCTTTATTCTTATCAAAAGTTTTATTACCTATAATGTAACCAGTAAGTCCTCCTACTAATAAGCATAGTATAACAACCAAAACAATTAAACCTGTATTTTTCTTTTCCATATCATATCCTCCTACTTAAATAATAACACAAACCAAAAGTAAAAGCAATATTCTAATATATTTATTCTTTAACCAAATGTTTAACTTTCCAAGTATCAAATTCTTCTCTTTGCTCTTCAGTTTCAATTTCCATATGATAAAAATGTTTAGTAAACTCACCACAAGAACTACCAACTTCTCTACCAGGAGGACTATAAGTTTTAATTCTAATATTTGGTACCCTGTTAGAAATCTCTCTTACCCATAATTGTTCATTTTTACTTATCTCTAGTTCATTAATAGGATTAAATCTAATAAACTTTATTGTAATATTATATCTGTCAAGTAATTTACACATTCTATCAAGTTCTTTCATATCATCATTAACACCATTAATTAAAGTATAATGTATTTCTATAGGATCATTATTACTATGTAGTTTTACATATTTACCAATTAATACTTCATTCTTTTGTAATAAATTTCTATAACTAACTAAATATGCAAGAGCATCTTGAACAGAAACCTTAGTACTAGGAATTAATTCATATCTTTTTACATCAATAGGATTATGTAAAGAAAAATGTACTTTAAGAGGCATATCTAAATTATTAACCATTTCACCTAATTTAATGATATTATCATTAGGCATCATCGTAGCAAGAGCATACCCAATATTCTTATAACCAAGTTTCTCTCTAATTAAATCTTCTTTTCTATATACATCTTCAATTAACTTCAAATTAAGAAGTGGTTCTCCTACTCCCATAAAAGAAATAAGTAAATTCTCCTTATCAGTTCTTCTTTTACCATTAATAGATAATGTATTAATTAAACAATAAATAAAGTCTTCCCATTTAATCGGAGTCATTACTTTATTAAGGCCTTTATTAGTTAAATGACACATCTTACAACCTAAATTACAAAAATGATGAGTAGGAACACAAACTACATCCTTATCCTTCTTATTAAATAATAAAGACATTTCTATAATCTTATTAGCCCCAACATCAAAAACAGTTTTTAATGTACCATCATTATAATCCTTAAAAGTACCAATTTTATTAATCATAATTATTACCTCCATAACATTTGCTTTTTATTATAACATACTTTTTAATAAAAGAAAAAAGAAATCTAATTAAATAGATTCCCTATCTAATAGAAAAACTATTATTTATAGTTAATATACTATACATAAAAAGAACATCTTGATCCTTAAATTTTATATAATTATTCAAAATTCTTGAAGAAACATATCTAATATCAATAACAGTAATTTTCTTATAACCTTCTATTAATAGAGGAACTAAACTACTACCATAAGAATCACGAAAAACAATTAACTCTCTATTACTATTTGAAATAGGATTAACAATATCTATAATAGAAGATGCTCCTGATAAATATATATCATATTTATCTAATGATTTTATTTTATCATAATCATATATTTGTGTATATTTTTTAGTTTCATAATTATACACACTACTATTAAGAGTAGATGGATTAGATATTGTTTTTATAGTATCAATATCTTTGGTTACTGATAATCTACCAGCATAACTCCCCTTAAAAGTAGTAACTGTATTTACAACATTATTATTAGTTATATCAAAATTCATTTGATTAGCAATAGTATTTGCAACATCAAATAAATCTTCTTGTTTCCAATGAGTATCAGTCTTATAATAATTATCAAGAGTTAATTTATCAAATATATTTATATAATTAATATTTGTTAAATTATTTTTCATCATATCTTGTAATTTATTATAAGAAAGTTTTAAATTACCTTTATTAACAAAATAATTTTTATCAGGTATAATAGTATAATAAATATTACTATTATCGTTCAAATATGTATCTTTTATATAATTAATCTTACTAGTTAAATTATTAATAGAATTGGTATTTAAAGGAAATATTTCTTCAATAATATAATCATCATACAAATATAAATTATTATATTCACCTTTAGTAGATAATTCTATATCTATTTTAATTTTTCTAAAAGCATCTCTTTCTACAAATTGATCCGTAACATAAGAATCAAATTTCTTAAAATAAGTACCATCAAATAAACTTTTAGTAGTTAATTCTGGCATGGTAGCGAGTTTTCTTCTCTCTGCTATAGAAATATCAGTATCTTTTTTTATAACATTAATCAAAAATAAAGAAATTATAGTAAAAAGAAATATTATAGTTACAACTATATCTTTAATTTTATCGTTCATGTATAACCTCCTTAAAATCTAAAATATAAAAATGGATTATATGAATTATCTATCAAATAAGAAGTAACAACAACTAATATTACAACTATTAAAATTGGTTCTAAAATATTAATTATGTTATTTACATATTTATTTTTTCTTAATTTATCTATTAATATTTTAATAAAAGGAGTAGTACCAAATAAAGCAATAATTAGTACTGGTAAATAACTCTTTAAATAATGAAGTGTATAATCATTAATAAAAGCTTCTCCATTCATACCAAACAAACCTTTAATATTAGACAAAGCCACCGATATATTATCAGAACTAAATATAATAAACAATATCATAACAATAAATAATACATATATTCTTCTTATAAAAGAAGGTAATTTTTCCATAAATTTATTAAGGAATATTTTTTCTATTATAAGAATAATTCCAAACAATAATCCCCATATTAAAAAAGTCCAATTAGCACCATGCCATATTCCAGTTAATAACCATACTATTAAAATATTTCTTATTTGCTTATATCTACTTACTCTATTACCACCAAGTGGAATATAAACATAATCCTTAAACCATGTACTAAGAGAAATATGCCATCTACGCCAGAATTCAGTTATACTTTTTGATATATATGGGTAATTAAAGTTTTCAGGAAAATGAAATCCAAATATTCTTCCAAGACCAATAGCCATATCACTATAAGCAGAAAAATCAAAATACAACTGAAGCATATAACTTATACCAAATATCCAAAAGAAAACTACTGTTTCTTCAGAAGTAGCAGAAGCTTTACTACAAAGTTCTCCCAAAGCATTAGCTATCAATACTTTTTTAGCAAGTCCAACAGAAAATCTTCTTATACCATATGCAAAATTATTAAAACTATGTACTCTATTATCAAGTTCTTTTTCTACTGTCTGGTATCTAACAATAGGTCCTGCGACTAACTGTGGAAATAAAGATACATAAGTAGCTAACTTTATAATATTTCTTTGAACTTTAACTTTACCATTATATACATCAATA
>UMDE01024666.1_pt1 | contig 12228 bp, 8 predicted proteins | sample 1964411 | NCBI WGS metagenome assembly UMDE01 (sample SAMEA4835986, study PRJEB28245) | human gut metagenome | biome: gut microbiome; material: fecal sample | place: Denmark | collected 2008
TTTAGTAATTATCAATGATGAACTTAAAACTGATTTTAGATATCATATTAAACAAAAAGGGGCTATGCTTGCTAAAGGAAGATTGTTAGGTGTTCAATTTGATGCTTTATTTGAAGGTGATCTTTATTTAGAAATTGGAAAACATGAAAATGAATGTGCTAATATTTTAAAAGAAGGTTTAAAGAAAAATGGTTACTCAATGTATATTGAAAGTCCATCAAATCAATTATTTCCAATCATTGATCATGAAACGTTGAAAAAAATTCATCAAAAATATATCACAACACCAATGTTTGAAGTCGATGAAAATCATTCCTGTATTCGCCTTGTTACATCATGGGCAACCTCTAAAGAAGTATGTTATGAATTTGTGAAAGATTTAGAAAAGTAAAGAACGTATTTTATTGTAAATACACGTATAAAGTAGTAAAATAATTTTAGGATTTAATCCTATATTTCAAGAAATGGAGATTAAAAAAGATGAATAAAACTGAATTAGTAGAAGCAATTGCTTCAAGTACAGAATTAACAAAAACTGATGTAGATAAAGTAGTTACAGCATTAGTAGACGTTGTAACAGATGCTCTTGCTAAAGGAGATAAAGTTTCATTAAAAGGATTTGGAAACTTCGAAGTACGTACTCGTAGTGAAAGAACTGGTAGAAACCCAAGAACTGGTGAAACAATGACAATCGCTGCAAGTAAAGCTCCTGCTTTCAAAGCAAGCTCAGCATTAAAAAAAGCTGTAAATAAATAATTCAATTATAATAGAAAAACCGATGATTTTATTCATCGGTTTTTGCATCTTGGATTGTAATGTTTAATTGGTAGTTATCTTTAATTTCTGGAATAGCCTGTAAGTAAGTTGTGAGAGTTTGCACAACTTTTTCTTTTGACTTTGTAAGGATTCCATTAGATATAGCATCTTTTTCATTTTTCTTTTTTTCTTTTGTTGCAAAAGATTTATAATCATTAATACTTATTTGATTAAAGATATTTGAAGATTCATCATAGACTTCAATTGAGTTTTCATCAATTTCATGACTTAAAATCTTTGTGGCAGGTAAAGTAATATTTAAATTATTTTGATCTATATCTACTTTAGCTTCATCTAAATTAATTCCTGCTTTAATTGTACCATCATATGTAACAATAAAATTCTTTTGAGTAAGAGGAATATCCCAACCATTGAAAGAAAGTTTATTAGAAAATTTACCAACCTTACTATAATCATAAGAATAAACCGCAAGTTCATTAATTTCAGTTAATTGATTTCTAATTGTTGTTGAAGTAATCTTATCATTTTCTTTACCATCCGCAAATTTCATGCCAGCAAAGAAAATAGCTACAATACATAAAAGAATTGCGATAATTCCACCAATTGCCTTTTTTGATTTTCCAAGTGTATCTAATACTTTCATATCATCACCCGACATCATTATATCATAAATAACAAAAAAGGCTCTATTTACAGAACCTTAAACGTTTATTATTTTACGATTTTACCGTAAACTTCTCTACCACAAGCAGCTGCATTGCTTTCATCTGTATCAATGTGCATTGCTGTAGCATATGAAGCGCTTACACGACAAACAACATCACCAAAAATCAAAGAACGTCCTTCAGTATTGATTTCAACTTTAACGATTTCTTTATCTTTAACACCAAATTTTTCAGCATCTTCAGGTGTTAAGTGAATATGTCTTTTAGCGGCGATGACACCACATGGGATTTCTACTTCACCAGCAGGTCCAACAAGTTTGCATCCAGCAGTTCCTTCGATATCACCTGATTCTCTAATTAAGGCTTGAACACCAATGCTTCTTGCATCTGTTAAAGAAATTTCTACTTGAGTTTCTTTTCTAGTAGGTCCTAAAACAGACATATTTAATTCTCCTTTAGGTCCAATTACTTTTACTCTTTCAACACAAGCAAATTGACCTGGTTGAGATAAATCTTTTTTATTTGTTAATTGATGACCTTCACCAAATAAAGTTGCTAAATCTTTTTCACTTAAGTGAATATGTCTAGCAGAAGTTTCGACAATAAACATATCTTCCATATTTTTCTCCTCTTTCCATATTAATACTATCTTTATTCTACTCTTTTTACTCTTTATTTCCAATAAATTAAAAAAATTTTAAAAATTTTTCATTTACAAACTGAAATAAATTTATTAAATTAGTAAAAAAAGATTATCAAAACAGTGATAAAACATTAAAAAATGTATACAATCTGCTCACTTTTTAGAAAAATCCTAAAAAATACCAAAGTCTTTACACATATTACTAAATGTGCTATTCTAACTATACTAAAAAAGGAGGGAACCTTTATGAACAAAGAAAATCGAGGTTTATATGATCAGTCATTTGAACATGATAACTGCGGAATAGGGGCCGTTGTTAACATCAAAGGATTAAAAACTTATAAAACAGTGGATGATGCTTTAAAAATTGTTGAACAATTAGAACATCGTGCAGGAAAGGATGCCGCTGGAGAAACAGGAGATGGTGTTGGAATTCTGACACAAATTCCTGATGATTATTTCCAAAAAGTTATTAAAGAATTTCAATTACCTAAAAAAGGAAATTATGGGGTTGGTATGTTCTTTATGCCACAAGACGAAAAAATTCGTTTACGTGTGAAAAAGATGTTTGAAACAATTGTAAAAAAAGAAGGACTCATTTTTTTAGGATGGCGTGAAGTACCTACAGTACCTAAAGTATTAGGGAAGAAAGCACTTGATGCAATGCCATTTATTGTCCAAGCTTTTGTAGAAAAATCAAGTGATGTAGAAGCAGGATTAGATTTTGATCGAAAACTTTATCAAGTAAGAAGAATCTTTGAACAAAGTCAATTTGAAGATACGTATGTTTGTTCACTTTCAAGTCGTACAATTGTTTATAAAGGAATGTTCTTAGTTCAACAATTAAGACTATTCTTTAAAGATTTACAAAACAAAGATTATAAAAGTGCGATTGCTTTAGTTCACTCACGTTTCTCTACGAATACAATGCCATCATGGAGAAGAGCACATCCAAATAGATTTATTGTTCACAATGGTGAAATCAATACAATTAAAGGAAATGCCAATAATATGTTATGCCGTGAAGAAAACATGGCAACAGATGCGGTCGATACTACAAAAGTTTATCCAGTAGTAGACGTTAATGGTTCCGATTCAGCAATGTTAGATAATACTTTAGAATTCTTAGTTATGTCAGGGATGGAATTGCCACGTGCTGTCATGATGTGTATTCCAGAACCTTATGAAAATGATAAAAGTATGTCACAAACAAAGAAAGACTTCTATGAATATAATGCGACATTAATGGAACCTTGGGATGGACCAGCTTCAATCTTATTTAGCGATGGAGATATCATGGGGGCTATCTTAGATAGAAATGGTTTAAGACCATCACGCTATTATATTACTAAAGATCATTATCTTGTCTTATCTTCAGAAGTAGGTTCATTAGATATTCCCGCAAGTGATATCGTCTTAAAAGAAAGATTAAGACCAGGAAAAATGTTACTTGTCGATACAGTCAAAGGCGAACTTATTGAAGATGATGTTTTAAAAGAAACATATGCTATAAAACAACCTTATGGAGAATGGTTAGAAAGCAATTTAATTAATTTAAAAGATATGCGTATTCCTAGTGTGCGTGTAGAAAGATATGAAGGGGAAGAACTTACAAAACTTCAAAAAATTCATGGCTATAGTTATGAAGATACAAACTATATTAAAAACTTAGCACTTACAGGAAATGAAAATATTGTCGCAATGGGAAATGATACACCAATTGCTGCTTTATCAACAAAACATCCACCATTATTCAATTACTTTAAACAATTATTTGCTCAAGTAACCAATCCACCAATCGATGCGATTCGTGAAGAAATCATTACTTCTACAAGTATTTGTATTGGTCGTGATGGAAATATGTTGGAAGATAAACCAGAAAACTGTCACTTATTAAAAATCAATCATCCTATTTTAAGTAATACCGATATTTTAAAAATCAAAAACTTGAAAAAAGAAGGATTTAAAGTTGGTGAAGTGAATATTACTTATATCAAAAACACATCTTTAGAAAAAGCTATTGATCGTGTCTTTGTAGAAGTAGATAAACGTTATCATGAAGGATGTAATATTGTTATCTTATCTGATAGAACAGTTGATGATAACCACTTACCAATTCCATCATTACTTGCTGTTGGAGCTGTTAACTCATATTTAGTAAGAACAAAAAAACGTAATAGTTTAGCTTTAATTCTTGAATCTGCTGAACCAAGAGAAGTCCATCATTATGCAACTTTACTTGGTTATGGAGTTTCTGCTATCAATGGTTATTTAGCTCAAGATACAATCTTTGATTTAATCAATCAAGGTTTATTAAATAAGGATTACTATGCAGCTGTTGATGATTATAATAGTGGTATTTTACATGGTATTGTTAAAATTGCTTCTAAAATGGGTATTAGTACAATTCAATCTTATCGTGGATCTCAAAACTTTGAAGCAATTGGATTATCAAGTGATTTAATCAATAAATACTTCCCAAAAACAGTAAGTCGTATTGAAGGAAAAACAATTAAAGATATTGAAGCCGATGTAGAATATCGACATAATCAAGTTTATGATCCATTAGGATTAGATGTTGATGTTACTCTAGATAGTGCTGGAGATCATAAAGAAAGATCAGGAAAAGAAGAACATCTTTATAATCCAGCAACAATTCATAAATTACAACAAGCTACACGTTTAGGTGATTATCAATTATTTAAAGAATATTCAAAAATGATTGATGAAGAAGGATCTCATTTAAATTTAAGAGGTCTTATGAAATTTAAAAAGACAAAATCTATTCCAATTGATGAAGTAGAACCTGTTGAATCAATTGTTAAAAGATTTAAAACAGGAGCAATGTCTTATGGATCAATTTCAAAAGAGGCTCATGAAACAATGGCTATTGCGATGAATCGACTCCATGGTAAATCAAACAGTGGAGAAGGTGGAGAAGATCCAGAAAGATTTGAAACACTTTCTAATGGTGATAGTAAATGTTCTGCCATTAAACAAGTGGCTTCAGGACGTTTTGGTGTTACGAGTGAATACTTATGTAGTGCCAATGAAATTCAAATCAAAATGGCACAAGGGGCAAAACCAGGAGAAGGTGGACACTTACCAGGTGGTAAAGTTTATCCATGGATTGCTAAAACAAGACATTCAACACCAGGAGTAAGTTTAATTTCACCACCACCACATCATGATATTTATTCAATTGAAGATTTAGCGCAATTAATTTATGACTTAAAAAATGCGAATAAAGATGCACGTATTTCAGTCAAACTTGTATCTGAAGCAGGAGTTGGTACTGTTGCAGCTGGTGTTGCTAAAGCCGGTGCGGGTGTTATCCTTATTTCAGGATATGATGGAGGAACCGGAGCTGCTCCTAAAAACTCTGTTTACAATGCTGGACTTCCTTGGGAACTTGGTTTAGCTGAAGCTCATCAAACCTTGATTATGAATGATTTAAGAAGTCGTGTTGTTATTGAAACTGATGGTAAATTAATGACAGGTAGAGATCTTGCAATTGCGACATTACTTGGGGCAGAAGAATTTGGTTTTGCGACAGCACCGCTTGTTACGATGGGATGTGTTATGATGAGAGTTTGTAACTTAGATACATGTCCAGTTGGAGTTGCTACACAAAATCCAATTTTAAGAAAACGTTTTAAAGGTAAACCTGAATATGTGGAAAACTTTATGCGTTTTGTTGCTCAAGAATTAAGAGAATACATGGCTCAACTTGGTTTTAAAACAGTTGATGAAATGGTTGGTCGTAGTGATTTATTAGAAGCAAGAGATGATATTGAAAATATTGATTTATCAAGAATCTTAAATAATCCATATACTTCTAGTAAACATAGTCATCATGAAAAAAATAATGAATATGATTTCAAACTTAATGAAGTAAAAGATACAACAGTACTTTATAAACAATTAAAAGATGCATTAGATAAACATCAAAATAAAGAAATTGATGTCCGTGTGACAAATATTGATCGTTCATTTGGTACACTCTTTGGATCTGAAATCACAAAGAAATATGGAACTTCTTTAGAAGAAGATACTTTTAAAGTTAATTGTTATGGAGCTGGAGGTCAATCATTTGGTGCCTTCATTCCTCAAGGTTTAACATTACATCTTTATGGAGATAGTAATGATTACTTTGGAAAAGGATTATCAGGTGGTAAATTGATTGTTGTTCCACCAAAAGATTCTACAATTACACCAGAAGATAATATTATCATTGGTAACGTTGCTTTATACGGAGCAACTTCGGGTGAAGTTTATATTAATGGGGTTGCAGGTGAAAGATTTGCTGTACGTAACTCAGGAGCTCATGCCGTTGTTGAAGGTATTGGAGATCATGGCCTTGAATATATGACAGGTGGTATGGTTGTTGTTCTAGGAAAAACAGGACGTAACTTTGCAGCTGGTATGTCTGGAGGTATTGCCTATGTTTATGATCCAGATAATACATTCTATGAACATGTTAATAAAGAACTTGTAGAATATAAAAATGTGAAGTCACGTTATGATGAAGATCAATTAAGAGAAATGATTCAAAAGCATTACAAATACACAAATTCAAATGTAGCAAAGAAAATCTTAGATGATTTTGGTAATGAGGTTGCTCACTTTAAAAAAGTTGTTCCTCATGATTATAAGCGTATGATGTCACTTATTAGTTCATTTGAACAACAGGGACTTACAAATGAACAAGCAAAAGTAGAAGCCTTTAATGCTTTTAAGAAAGGAATGTAGATTATGGGAAAGCCAACAGGATTTTTAGAAATAGAAAGACAAGTATCAACAGAAATTGAACCATTAAAACGTATTAAAAACTTTAATGAATTTCATAAACCATTATCTCGTGATGAACAATCATGCCAAGGGGCTCGATGCATGGATTGTGGAGTTCCTTTCTGTCAAAATGGAAAAGTCATTCAAGGAATGGTATCAGGTTGTCCACTTAACAACTTGATTCCTGAATGGAATGACTTGATCTTCCATAAAAATTATAAAGCAGCCCTTAAAAGACTTCTAAAAACAAATAATTTTCCAGAATTTACCTCACGTGTTTGTCCTGCTTTATGTGAAGCAGCCTGTACATGTGGTTTAAATGGAAACTCTGTTACTGTAAGAGAAAATGAAAATGCCATCATTGAAACAGCCTATGCTTCTAATTGGATGCAACCACAACCACCAAAACATCGTATTGATAAAAAGATTGCGGTTATTGGCTCAGGGCCTTCAGGACTTGCAGCAGCGGATCAATTAAATAAAAGAGGTTACCAAGTAACTGTTTTTGAAAGAGAAGATCGTATTGGTGGATTATTAATGTATGGTATTCCAAATATGAAACTTGAAAAACATATCATTGATCGCCGTGTGCATTTAATGGAAGAAGAAGGTGTTGTTTTCAAAACAAAAGCAGGTATTGAAACAAAAAAACAAGTTCAAGAACTTTACAAAGAATTTGATCGTGTTGTTTTAGCTTGTGGAAGTAAAAAAGCAAGAGATATACAAGTACCTGGTAGAGATGCTAAAGGAATTTACTTTGCTGTAGATTATCTTACAAGAATTACAAAATCATTACTTAATAGCCAATTAGAAGATAAGGATTTTGTTGAAACAAAAGATAAAAATGTTCTTGTTATTGGTGGTGGAGATACAGGAAATGACTGTGTTGGTTCAGCCATCCGTTTAGGATGTAAATCAGTTATTCAATTAGAAATGATGCCAGAACCACCCCATGAACGTTTAGATTCAAATCCATGGCCAGAATGGCCTCGTGTTAAAAAGACAGATTATGGACAAAATGAGGCCATTGCTGTTTTTGGAAATGATCCACGTCTTTATCAAACAACAGTTAAAGAATTTATCAAAGATGATAAAGGAAATATCAAACAAGCTATTATTGTTTCACTTGAATCAAAACAAGTTGAAGGTCGCAGACAAATGGTTCCTGTCAAAGGAAGCGAAAAAACACTTGATGTTGATGTTGTTTTAATCGCAGCAGGTTTCATTGGGTGCGAAGACCATGTTGCTAAAGCATTTGATGTAAAACTTACACCACGAGGAAATGTGGCTGATGAAAATTACCAAACAAATCAAAATCAACTTTATGTTGCTGGTGATATGCGTCGAGGACAATCTCTTGTTGTTTGGGCAATAAGAGAAGGACGTGAAGTTGCACGTGCTGTTGATGAAGATTTAATGGGATATTCTAATTTATAGAATATCAAAATAGACTCACAATCATTTTTAGAAAGCCTTGAGGAAACTCAAGGCTTTCTTTTGTAAATAGAATTTACAAGGCATTCATTTTATAAGGATAATTTTGTGAATATTCTTTTAAATGAAATGAGGAAGTTTCTCGCTTTGAATTCTTATGATATAATGTTAAAAAAGAAGACGGAGGTAATATATGGCTTTACAAAAAGACTTTTTATGGGGTGGAGCGTTAGCTGCTCACCAATTTGAGGGAGGAGTATTAAATACTTCTAAAGGATATTCTGTAGCGGATGTTATGACAGCAGGAGCACATGGAGTACCTAGAGAAATCACAGATGGTGTAGTAGAAGGTAAATATTATCCTAACCATATTGGAATTGATTTCTATGGACATTATAAAGAAGATATCGCTATGTTTGCGGATATGGGATTTAAATGTTTTAGAACTTCTATTGCTTGGACAAGAATTTTCCCATTAGGGGATGAAGAAGAACCTAATGAAGAAGGATTACAATTCTATGATGATGTTTTTGATGAATTATTAAAATATGGTATTGAACCTGTTATTACATTATCACATTTTGAAATGCCTTATCATTTAGCTAAAGAATACGGTGGATTTATGAACCGTAAAACAATTGATTTCTTTGTTAAATTTGCAGAAGTATGTTTCAAAAGATATAAAAACAAAGTTAAATATTGGATGACTTTCAATGAAATCAATAACCAAATGAACTTTAAAAATGATATCTTTGGTTGGACAAACAGTGGCGCTCATTTTGGAAACTATGATAATCCAGAAGAAGCAATGTATATCTGTGGACATCATACATTAGTCGCTTCAGCTAAAGCAGTAAAAATTGGTAAAGAAATCAATCCTGATTTCAAAATTGGAAATATGATTGCGATGGTTCCAATTTATCCATTTAGCTGTCGTCCAGCAGATCAAGTATTAGCACAACAACAAATGCATGATCGTTTCTTCTTTTGCGATGTACAATGCCGTGGACATTATCCTGCTTATGCTTTAAAAATGTTTGAAAGAAAAGGATTCAATATCGATATTACAGAAGAAGATAAAAAAGCATTAGCGGAAGGTACTGTTGATTATATTGGATTTAGTTATTATATGACAAATGTTGTAGATTCAACAGTAAATAAAGATGTTTCAAAAGCAACAGATGGTTCAAGTGAACATTCAGTTAAAAACCCATATATTAAAGAATCTGATTGGGGATGGGCTATTGATCCAGAAGGATTAAGATATGCTTTAAATATGTTCTACGAAAGATATGAAAAACCATTATTTATTGTAGAAAATGGTTTTGGTGCTATTGATGTTAAAGAAGAAGATGGTTCTTGTCATGATCCATATCGTATTGATTATTTAAGAGCACATATCGAAGAAATGAAAAAAGCTGTTGAAGAAGATGGTGTTGATTTAATGGGATACACTCCTTGGGGATGTATTGACTGTGTTTCATTTACAACAGGTGAAATGAAAAAACGTTACGGATTTATCTATGTAGATAGAGATAATGAAGGTAATGGTACACTTGAAAGAAGCAAAAAAGATTCTTATGATTGGTATAAGAAAGTTATTGCTTCTAACGGTGAAGAACTTTAAAAGAAAAACTTCCTAATTAAGTTTAGGAAGTTTTTTATTTATTGACAAATATTTACTAAATAACATATTTAATTTAGTAAATAAAAATAAAATTAACACTATACAATAATTGTAAATATACTTATAATAGCTAAATTTAGTGAAAATATACGTATAAATAAGTAATGTATGTATTGACATTTACTAAAAATATGTAATAATACTTATTTGTAAGCGGTAACAATTAAAAAGGAAAGGGAAAATGTATGAAAAATAAAAAAGTTACAAAAGTTGTTTTATCCGTATTGACATCAATGTCAATGCTTAGCTCTTATTCAGCAATGGTATTTGCTGGGAATACAAATCAAGGTACAACGTCACAAGTGACTCATGAACATGATTTGGTAAAATTAAATCGTAATAATGATTTAATTATTAATGGTGGCTTTGACAATAATGGATCCTCATGGAGAAAATCGGGTACAGGAACATTTGAAAATGATAATGGTAATTATTATGGAAAATTGCCATCAAATTCTAATAATGCAGCAGTTTTTCAAAATGTGAGTTTTAAGAAAAATACAGATTATGTCGTTAGAGCAAAAGTAAAGATTTCAAATGGTAAAGGACAAGTATTTTTAGCAGTAAAAGATAATGATTTAAGTGCAGGATTAAAAGATATTAATGGAAATGCTATTGAGACAACAATTTCTTCATCAGAAGATAAAGCTGGTCAATATCAAGATGTAGAATTTACTTTTAATTCTGGAGATAACACATCTGGATCTATTGCATTTATTAAATGGACAGAAACAAATGGAAATCAAGATATTATTAATGAAGAAGTATGGGTTGATGATGTATCTGTTAAAGCGAAAAATGAAGCTACAGAAGATGATAACTATGAAATGGTTTGGGCAGATGATTTTAATAAAACAGAATTAGATACATCAAAATGGGATTATGAATTAGGATCTATTAGAGGAGTTGAACAAGAACACTATGTTAATGATCCTGAAAATGTCTATGTTAAAGATGGGCAATTAGTATTACAAGTTACTAATCGCGATAAAGAAGACCAATATAAAAATCCTAGAGGAAATAGACAAGTCATCTATAATTCAGGAAGTATTAGAACGCATGGTAAGCAAGAATTTTTATATGGAAGAATTGAAATGAAAGCTAAACTACCTAAAGGAAAAGGTGCTTTCCCGGCATTTTGGACATTAGGTTCTGATTTTACATTAGATGGAAGAATTAGTAGTGAACAAGGTGCTCCTTGGCCTGTTTGTGGTGAAATTGATATTATGGAAATGATAGGTGCTGCAGATGGTGACGCAGGTGGAAATAGTAATCGTAAAGTTTATCAAACTTTACATGCAGGATCGGCTGCTGATGTAGATCATTCAAAATCAGTTTCAACTTATACCTTGCCAGAAGGGATCTTCAATGATGATTATCATATTTTTGGTGTTGACTGGTCAAAAAATAAATTAGAATTTTATGTGGATGATAAAATCGTAGGTTCTTTCGATTACGGTGACAATGAAGAATATAAAAGATGTTTTAACCGCCCACAATATATTCAATTAAATTTAGCTACTGGTGGAAACTGGGCTGGAGATGCTGGAAATGATCTTGCAGGTCAAAAATATGAAGTAGATTATGTTTATTATGGATAAAATGCTCAACAAAAAGCAGATTCAGAAGAATATTATAAAAATGCGATAAAAATTAGTGGAGAACATGACGTGACAATGACAGAAGGAGAAATGCCTAATTTATTAGAAGGTGTGACTTCTGATCAAGATAGTATTTTAGATTATTCTATTGATAATGAATATTCATTTAAAACAAAAGGTGGTTTAACTTCGGTTGATTTAGTATGCTCAGGTAAAAATGATAAACAAAGTTTAAAGAAATTAAGACCTGGGAAATATAATTTATACTACACAGCAAGAAGTAGTACAGATTCTACAAAACCAGCCACAAGAAGAACGGTTATTCTTACTGTTTTACCAAATGGTAAACAAGATTTAATAGAATTAGATAGAGAGAACTTATTAAAAACGGTTCTTTTGAAGATGGAGATAATCCTTCGACAGGTTATCAAATTAGTAGTCGTACATCATGGGATGTTACAAATGCCCAATTTACAAAATATCCAGGATGTGCTAATGAAGGAAATTGGTGTGGTTTTTTACCAGAAAATAGTGGAAATGCGAATATTTACCAATATGTTAATTTAAAGAAAAATACAAAATATAAATTAAAAGCTAAAGTGCAATTAACAGAAGTAGGACAAACAATGT
>UMDE01038112.1_pt1 | contig 11625 bp, 10 predicted proteins | sample 1964411 | NCBI WGS metagenome assembly UMDE01 (sample SAMEA4835986, study PRJEB28245) | human gut metagenome | biome: gut microbiome; material: fecal sample | place: Denmark | collected 2008
TCATCACCCCAGCGCATGCTTCTCGTGAAATTGAGCCCTGTGATAAGAGAAGTGAAAAGAGCAGGCAAAATTTCTTCCACTGTTTTCCCCTTATTCACCACCTGCGCCCAGGTATATTCTCCCTCTTTGATCAGGTCGGCCGCGGAAATCCCCTGTCCCCGGGCAAACCCCTCGGCAGCTTTTGTTACATTTCCGTTTTCATCATACGCGGCACCGATAGAAGGCCCGCGTTTTTTCACTTCCTCATCAGGCTGCGCGTCCGCGGCGGCAGTGACGATAACAGCCAGCCTTCTCGGTGTGGCGTAAACCTCCACCTTTTCAAAAGCAATCCGCGCTTCATTCAGCTTGGCGCCGGCAAGAGCATGCATCTGCTCAACAATGCCGGACATCATATTTGCCGGCATTTCTTCCGTACCGATTTCCAAGAGAAGATTTTTAGACATTCGCGTCACTTCCTTTCAGCATGGGGAATCCCAGTTCCTTACGTTTATTCAGGTACGTTTTCGCGCACATACGCGCCAGCTTTCTCACCCGGCCGATATACTCCGTCCTTTCCGACAGAGAAATCGCGCCGCCCGCGTCAAGCAGATTAAACGTATGGGAACATTTCAGCACATAATCATAAGCAGGCAGGACATAGCCTTCTTTAACGACGCGGGCCGCTTCCTTTTCATACATGTCGAACAGTTTGAAAAGCATATCATGGTCAGACAATTCATAACTGTACACCGACTGCTCATACTCATTTTCATGCCATACATCGCCGTAAGTCACGCCGTCCGTCCATACCAGGTCATAGACATTATCCTTTTCCTGTATGTACATGGCGATACGCTCCAGACCGTAAGTGATTTCCACGGACACAGGATGCTCATCGATACCGCCGACCTGCTGGAAATAAGTGAACTGCGTGATTTCCATTCCGTCCAGCCACACTTCCCAACCGATCCCCCAGGCGCCGAGCGTGGGAGACTCCCAGTTATCCTCGACAAAGCGGACATCATGCTCCTCCGGCACGATCCCCAGCTCCCGCAAAGACTCCAGATAGATTTCCTGAATATCATCGGGCGACGGTTTCATGATGACCTGAAACTGATGGTGCTGATACAGACGGTTCGGATTATCGCCGTAACGTCCGTCATCCGGACGGCGGGACGGTTCCACATACGCCACATTCCACGGCTCCGGCCCGATGGTTCTGAGAAACGTCGCCGGATTCATCGTCCCTGCCCCTTTCTCTACATCATAAGGCTGCTCCAATATGCAGCCCCGCGCCGACCAGAACTTCTGGAGCGTCAAAATAATCTGCTGAAAAGTCATATGTCCTCCTGCAAATAAAAAATCCCCGCAACAATTAAGCTGCAGGGACGAATTACAAATCCGCGGTTCCACCCTCATTGGCCAAAGGCCCGCCTTCGTTTGATAGCTGCCCTACTCCGTTCAGGCAGCAGCTCGGAAACGCCTTCCGCACAGTGCCGGACTCCCACCCTCACCGGCTCGCTTCATCGCGCGTACTCCTCTTCCTCATCGCTGTGATTATAGGAACATTCTATCAAACGGCAACCGGAATGTAAATACGGGATAATAAAAACGTTTTGCGCATAAATCCATTATTCCCCTCTACATTCCCGGTTCTCCATGGATCCAATTGAAATTTCCTCTACTTCAAAGACAAAAAAGATATCTAATTTCCCTCAGGAAGCCCTTTCAGGATACCCATGTATTCCATGGTATCTATAATCGACTGGCTCACTTTACCCCTTTTCTTTAGATCTGCTTTAGACGTAAACAGATGCTCATTCCTGACCTTGACAATTTCTCCGGCTGCTGCATTCCCCAATGCGGGGATACAGTTGAAAGGCGGCAAAAGTTTTCCATCTTCTATTTTGAATGCAGTCGCCTCCGATTTTTCCAAACTGATAGGCAGAAATTCCATTCCTCGAAGATACATTTCCGCTGCCACTTCAATCATTGCAGCATTGTCCTTATCTACGACCGTAAGATGTTTTAGCGCAGCAATTCGGGCCAGTTCCTGTTTCTGTGATGCCAATCCATTCAGAATCACTGTGGCATTAAAGGCTCCTCCTGCATAGACAGTAAAGTAAGCGGCATAGTAAGCCAATGGCTGATACACCTTGAACCATGCAATGCGGAGAGCTGTCATAGCACTAAATATTGAAGGCGCTTTAGGAGGCAGGTATCTTATTTTCAGACAAGAATCAATAAACCATTGTGGTACATGGGCCGCTTCCAACTCAGCCAGATAATTGGATCTCTTGCTTTCAATTCCTTTCCCTTTACGTACGTTTTCCATCACTGTGAAAGATGTCAGCGATTCCACCCCATGATGAACAAGATAATTCATCACATCCTCTCTGGTGGAAATAACTTCTTCTATTTTCACCGTATCATTCTTGATGAGATCCCGGGCATTATTCACCCATACGCCGGTGCCATGGCGGAAGCCGGACACTTTTACCAATTCAGAGAAGTTCTTTGGTTGTACATCTTCCAGTACTCCTCTTGCAAAAGGTGTTCCATACCCCGGCAGTCCCAATGTCCCTACGGTAACTTTCCCATTTACAATAACATCTGCCAATTTTGACGGTGTAATGCCAAGGGCATCAGTAGAGCAAAAAACAGATAGTGCCCGGGCATCATTAAAAGGAATAGATTGCGGATTGATACCGGTTAAATTCTGAAGCTCATGAACCATAGTCAAGGCGTCATTACCATTCATGGTAAGACTCAGCATATCATCCATAATAGAATGATAATTAAACCGGACTGTACCATTAGCAGGCCATCTTCTGTCCTTTGCATTCAAACATTTATAAACATCCGGATATTTCAGGAATTTTTCAGAACCAGGAATCAGTTTATCCCCATAGCATAATACATGTTCCCGTCCCAATAACTTTTCCATATACTTGTATACTTCAGCCAGACCCGTATCCTGTACTAAAGCAAGACCAAATCCTCCAATGTTGGTGCCATCAAGTCCAAAAAGGACAGAATACGGAATATTATGACCATCTTTATAAAGTAAAGTTCCACATTCCGGACAATTGTGATCAGGAAGATCAAAACCACTCCCCACTGAGCCGTCAGTATAAAAATGATTCCAATGACATTTGGGGCATACATAATGTGAAGGCAGCGGATTGATTTCAGTAATACCGGACATGAACGCGACAAAAGAAGACCCTAAAGAATCTCTGACGCCCACCGGATGACCACCGTCATTAGAATACTGTACCAATTTATGCGCCGTATAAAAAATTGTACTATAACCGTTATCCTGAATAAATTTTAACTCGAGACGCAGACGATCTTTTACAATTTCAGGCAGAGGATCTCCATAAACAGCATGAGCCCGATCATAACATAGCTTTCCCAGTTTATCATAAACGTCCTCATGTTCATGATTTGTTCCCATTTCTACTGGGTCGTCTTGTTTAACAATCGGGAATAATCCCAAAAAGATTGTAGGCTTTGCTGCTTTAACATATCCGGGAAGTGCTATTAAGGTGTTATTTTCTGAATCTACGACAGTATCTCCTATTTCCCAGTCCTGAATATTCTCCATATTCGCTGCCGCATATCCTATTGACCCACAGCACAGGATATCAGCTGCCGCAGGAAATGGTAAGAAATGCCCCACTTCCGATACCGTGCAGACTTTGCCGGAAGTCATCATTCGGATCTTCATCCCCGCCTTGATTTCCCCATCGACAACACGGATATGTGCAAGTGCTCTCCTGGAAGGATCAAGGACGGAATTAAAGATAAAACCACGAAAGGGACTTTTCGAATTGTCTAATGGCGGCGGTACCTGCTCCACTATCTTTTGGAGTACAGCTTCCATATTCAGCCCCGATTCATCAGAAACAAAAACCGTATTTGCCATATCATAACCACTGATACATTCGAGATCTTCTATGATTCGTTCCTTATTAATTGATTCACCAGATTTTTCGATGAGAACCGGGATTAATACCAGTCCATGAGCTAATACCAGATTCATATCTGACAATAACTGGCGTTTAGACACAGAACAGGAATCAATAAGCAGAAGCCCCCCTTCACAAGTGAAAGGACTGCTGTATACGTCTTGCGCCCAATTCGCTGGCCATTCACAATGGAAACCCACCTGAGTCGGTATCTCAATAAAATTCAGCTCATAAACCTCGCCATTTCGATATTTGTAATGCAGCTGTATCGGCTGCCCCTTATCAACAATATGCGAACCTGGCATATCAGGAATACAGATTCCTTCTCCGTAACCCATACTTCTGTTGCAGAACTCTATCAGCCGTTCTATCAATTCCGATTTGCCGTACTGTTTATTATTGACAATCAAAATATTTCTGATATATTTCGTATCCATAGCCACTTCTTTCTGTCAAGAAAATAGAATTTGTTTTTCCCTTCCTTATAACAATTTTAAACAAGCTTCAGATAAGATTTCATAGTCATTCCCCCACATACTCATATACTTGTGATTTAGTATTATTATACAAAACGGATATGACATAAAACGGCGTCTTTAATATAACTCTGAAGGCGTCATAGCAATTAATTCTTATTCATTAATCCACAACCTGATACGTTCCGGCATCAGATTAACATGAGAATACACAAAAGCCAGCAACTCTTTTTTATCGAGACCAATAATATTTTCACCATTAATATTGTTATACTTCTGACTTACCGCAAATAAGTAAATTTTATTTCCATTAGTGGCTAAATGCTTATACTTATTACCATTCAGCGATTCTCCGCCAGTTTTTACCTGCGGAAAACAACGATAACTTCCATCTCTTGCGATGGAATAAAATCTCCTATATAAAAAGAATCTTTATTGATATGGCAAACATGCAATCTTTCTATCTTTAATATCACAGAATCCAACTTATTGCCAAGTTTTATTTCGCAACAGTTCTGCTATATTTTTTACATCAGGAATCTCATCAGTCTCAAGAATCTTCGTAAGGTCAAAAATTCGTGTACCCATAGATGCTCTTGGTGATTGTTTTCTAAAGTCCGTTTCATAAAACTGATCCACAAAGAAATATCTATGCTTTGTGTTTCTCAAATCATACCCATAAGAAACACTATCATCCATCGCTTTATAAATCTGCTTCTTTCTTGCTTCTGTCAATTCTCCAAACTCTACTTCAAACTCAATCTGTCCATCCGCTTCAACCGCAGTAATCCGAGCCACTATTTTTCCAACGGCTCGAACACTTTTATTTTTATATAGCCCTAAATAATCATGTGGTCTGAACCCACGTTCAGCATTATCATAGTAAACAGATTCTTTTACATTAAAATGGAATGTAGTCCCTGCCAGCTGCATCCTCATATACTTCCATGCATCTGAGACAGGTATCAATTCACTCTGATAGCAAAATTCCATATAATCCTCTATCACATTCTGCATCTCATCATCTTTATTACCTAATACAGATTGAACCATATTTACTAATTCTTCAAACGTCGTGTTTAAATGGATTACATGATATTTTTGGGATTCATTATATCTCTTCAATTGCTTCTCAAAAGATTGTTTTTTCCCTTCTTCCATGGGTACAGAAGCAATCGTAACCAACACCTTATGCTTTTCATCTCCAAATGATAAAAGATGCCGCATCAATTGATCTTCATAAAACCAATCGGTCATCTTTGCTTCCACAATAACTTTGAATCCTTCTTGAGTAATCGTTGCATCAGGGACGCTGTTTTTATTTCTTTCTTGCATTCTGAACGTCATTTCCGGTTCAAAAATATCGGAAAAAATTTCAGATTTTAATAGCTTGAAAAATTTCTCCGGTGAATAAGAATACAAGCGTGATAACAATAACATTGTATTCGCTGTCGCTACATTTTCTTTTGAATGATAACGTTGAAAATAATGTACTTTCATTAGACTACTCCCATTTAAACACATAGCAACATATTATCTTTTATAAAGCCAATCATGAAATTAAAATAAATTTAACTTTCGAACCAACCCAAATATTTTACGTTTATTGATTCAGTCAATATACACTTCAAAATCCGGAGAACGATCTACAGTCTTTAGTTTTACATCCCCGAATCTTTCTACAATCTCAACCTTAATAGTTTCCTTAGATGAAGATTCCCTGTCTGCTATTTTAACCTCATAGTCAGGAGAACGATCAACAAATTCTACTTTTATGTCTCCACCAAATTTCACTCTTTTAAAAGTCACCTTTTTCCCTTTTAACGTTGCAAAGTAGCCTTTACTCAATTTTGACATACTATTCCTCCTCACTATAAATACACATTAAACTACTATATTCAGTATACCCCCCCAGAAATTTTTTCAATATCATGTATATTTAATATTTTTATACCCATCTCATAAGATTATATATCAGGTATAAATCATTAAAATTATTCTTCACGAATTTTCGAGAAATTGTAAATACACATAAAAATCACGAATACCCTATTGTATAGGAGAACGCGTCATACTGAATAAGACCGATCGAAAACTATATGCAAGAAAACAAAAAGCAACACCAAAGGTAAGGAATCCGTGACCCCATCAGCGTCATAGATTCTTCACTCTGTGTCACTATTTCGTTTCCCTGTTTTCTTATACGGCATTTTTGCCTCCGTTCAGGATGACACCGGACAGCAAGGCGTCATCCGAAGCGAATGTGAAGTGTCTGTGCCCATGATAAGGAAGACCATAAGACGTTATTCTGAGCGCAGCGAAGAATCTATGACTGTGGTGAGGAAGCCGGTAAACTGTCATTAAAGTGATAGATTCTTCACTCCGTTTCATCGTTCCATTTCCCGTCTTTTCCACAAGGCATTCTCGCCTCCGTTCAGAATGACACCAGACGGCAAGGCATCATTCGAAGCGAATGTGAAGTGTCTGTGCCCATGGTAAGGAAGACCATAAGACGTCATTCTGAGCGCAGCGAAGAATCTATGACTGTGGTGAGGAAGCCGGTAAACTGTCATTAATCTTCACTCCTTGTCACTATCCCATTTCCCGTTTTTCTTTCAAAGTATTTTCGCCCCGTTCAGAATGACACTGGACGGCAAGGCGTCATCCTGTGCCGTGAGAATAATCTGCTGTAGTGCAGAAAGCATGCTGCCCTTTCTCCTCTGCGCAAAATTTAATTCCTTTATATCCTATGCTAAAATAAAAATAAAAGATTATCCTATACAGTCAAGAATGAGGTGAATCCATGAAGTACAGAAAAACAATCCTGCTCATTGCCGCCATGGCGCTGTCCGCATCCGTTTACGCATCGGATACCGCTTTTTCCGATTCCTATGAGCCGGCAGGAAGCGGCATTTCCCAAAATACAGAGTTCCCTTTCACTGCCGCCGTAAAGCAGAACGGCAAGTGGGGTGCCGTCAATGGTGAGGGAAAAACAGTCATTCCCATTACTTATGACAAGATCGCTCTTTCTCTTTCCGATGAGGAAATCAGGGCAGCGGATCTGGCAAGCGAAGATGACCGCGCCGATCTGATTGAAGTGAAGCAGAAAAACCTCCGCGGTTTTTACGACAGAAGCGGTAAAAGAATCATCCCCGTTTCTTATGAAACACGTTCTTTCTGGAAGGAAGGATTTCTTGCTGTAGAGGGCCGTGATAAAAAAATCGGTTTCTACAAGAAAGACGGTACGAAGCTTACAGATCCCGTTTACGAATCGGTATCTGATTTTGAACAGGGGATGGCAATCGTCAAGTCAGGAGGCAAGTACGGTTATATTGACAAAAAGGGAAAAGAAATCGCCCCCCTGTATCAGGAAGCTCATTTCTTTGCGGACGGACTGGCAGCGGTAAAGGAAAAAAACAAATGGGGCGTTATCGATGAAACAGGTGCCTATGTCATTGCCCCGACGTACAGCAATGCGGGCCCCGCTTATTCTGACGGACTTCTTGCTGTTCGGGACAATAAAGAAAAATGGGGATTCATTGATAAAGAAGGGCGGACAGTCATTCCTTTCCAATATAAAAGTGTCCATCCCCTTTTCCATGAAAGTATGACTGCCGTACAGGCGGAAAATAAACTTTGGGGATTCGTGGATAATACAGGAAATATAACGGCAGAGCCGCAGTTCAAGGCAGTTTTCACACCATTTTCCGAAGGTCTCGCCGGTGTCAGGACCATCGACGGAAAGGCTTATGCCAAAACAGACGGCACGATTGCCTTCATGGCGGACTATGATCAGCTCTATCCTTTTGAGAAAGGAATCGCCGAAGTCAGAAAAGGGGCCGTCTCCAAAGAGCATATCCGCCGCGGCTTCCCTATTTCCATCGGCATCGGCTGGGGACATTGGTTTTACCCCTGCTGTTACCATCACTCCCATTTTGGCTGGGGCATCGGATTCCCTCTCTGGTGGCCGGACTACGGCTATGAAGAAATCATTCCTGCCGTAGAGGTCAAACGGGGATATATCGACAATACGGGCAAAGTGATTGCCGCCACATCCAACGACCATGTATTTCCTGCTACGGAAAACGGCATCCTCATTTACAACAATTCCCGCTACGGCTGGGTTGACCGTAAGGGAGCCTACGCCGCCCACACGATTTACCGTACGATCATCCCTGCTGAAGACGCAAAAGTCCTCCTTGCCAAAGATGAAGACAAGAAGTGGGGCATGCTTTCCATGACCGATGGGAAAGAACTGGCCCCTTTCCGATATGATGATCTCAAATATAAAGGAAACGGCATGATTGCCTACAAGGAAGACGGCAAATGGGGCCTTATGGATACGGCGGGGACACCGCTGACGGAACCGCTTTATAAAAGCATTGGAAACGCGGAAAACAACCGCATTCCCGCAAAGACAAAAGACGGCTGGCTGTATCTTGACTACGCAGGCAAAAAAGCAATTACTTTTGAAAAAGAGGCGGAAGATGTCACCGCGTTCAGAAAAGGAAGAGCCGGCGTCAAGACAGACGGTAAATGGGGACTGATTGACGGCGCAGGAAAATGGATCTGTCCTCCCGCTTATGACGATTTGAATATCTTGTAAACCCAAAAGCACTTGCCCTCACAAGAGGAAACAAGTGCTTTTTGATTTCCTTATTTAGTTTCTAAATCGGCGGCGATTTTTTCAAGAGCTACTTCCAGGGTATGCCAGCCGAGAGTGGCGCACTTCACGCGGACCGGCATCTGAGAAATATCTTTCAGCGTGTATGCCGCTTCCAGTTCTTCCAATGCCGCTTCATCTTTCACATCGCCTCGGATCATGGCAAGGAAAAGTTTACACAGCCGGATTGCTTCATCTACGGTGCGGTCCTGCAGAAGCTCCGCCATCATGGCCGTGGATGCCTGGCTGATGGCGCATCCCGTACCCGTATAAGCAAGATCTTTGATGATACCGCCCTCTACTTTCACTTCCACATCGATATCGTCGCCGCAGCTGGGATTATGCCCATGCTCATGAACAGTGGGCGCTTCCACTTTTCTTTTATTTGTCTTGTCTCTGTTATATTCCAGAATCAAATCTGTATAAAGCTGCTGCAGATCCATCAGTCATCATACCCCATTACTTTTCGGACACCTTTTAACTTTTCAAGGAAATAATCTACTTCCTCTTCCGTATTATAGAAATAGAAGCTTGCTCTGCAGGTCGCATTGATTCCCAGATATATATGGAGCGGCTGCGCGCAATGATGCCCCGTACGGATGCATATGCCCTCATTGGACAGAATCTGCGCCACATCATGAGGATGCACGCCTTCTACGGTAAACGCCACAAGTCCTTCCTTCTCTTCCGGATCCGTACTTCCTACAATATGGATGAAAGGAAGTTTTTTCATGCCTTCTATCGCGCGGGTGACAAGTTTCTTTTCCTGTGCCCTTATTTCGTCAAACCCGATGCCTTCGATATAGCGGACAGCCGCCACCAGGCCCACGGCGCCTTCCACATACTGCGTCCCCGCCTCAAACTTGGCAGGAAGTTCCGCATAGGTGCTTTCCTGCTCATATACATTTTCAATCATATCGCCGCCCAAAAGGAACGGTTCCATGTCTTTCAGCAATTCTTCTCTGCCGTAAAGAACGCCGATACCGCCCATAGAGCACATCTTATGCCCGGAAAACGCGAAGAAATCACAGCCGAGCTCCTGCACGTCCACCTTTTTATGGGGAGTACTCTGCGCACCGTCAAGAACAACCACCGCCCCGTGTTTATGCGCCCGACTGATTAAAGCCTTCGCGTCGATAACAAGACCGAGGACGTTGCTTACCTGGGCAAAGGCAAGGATCTTTACACGGGGATCGTCAATCTTTTTCAATTCTCCTTCCGGAAGACGCCCCGTTTCCTTATCCACATACATATACTCAAGAACAGCCCCTGTCTTTTTTGCCGCCCGCTGCCAGGGGACAAGGTTCGAGTGGTGTTCCGAAATGGGAATGAGGATACGGTCGCCTTCTTTCAAATGAGTTTCCCCGTATGAACGCGCCACAAGATTCAAACTTTCCGACGTATTTCTTGTGTAAATGATTTCTTTTTCACTTTTCGCTCCGATGAAATCTTTTACCACCGTTTTAGACGTATCATATGCTTCCGATGCGGACATGGCAAAAATGTGGGCGCCGCGATGGGGATTTCCGTTATTCCGAATTACATAATCCATGACCGCCTGCATGACAGGGAGCGGCCGCTGCGTCGTAGCGCCGTTATCAAAATAAACAACCGGATGGCCGTTCACCTTCGTTTCCAAAATTGGAAAATCTTTTCTGATTAACTCACTGTTCATTATTTCTCCTTCGTATCCAGTTTTCTCCGGACTTCAGCAAGCACTTCCTCACGGACGCTTTCATCCAATCGGTCAATCAACGGCCGGATCAGCGCCTCTACAACGATAAGCCGGGCGTCTTCCAAAGAAAAGCCTCTCGTCATCAGGAAATAAATCGTATTCATATCGAGCTGGCCCGCACTGGACGCATGATTCCCTGATACATCATCTTCCGTGCATAGCAGCAGGGGAAGTGAAATATTTTTTGTCTTCGGTGAAAGCTGGATAGCGTAATCCCCTTCATCCCCCACAGACCCGCTGCAGCCCCGTTTGAAATCCAAAGTGCCGCGGAAGATTTTCTTCGCCGTATCCGATAAAGCCCCTTTCACATCAATCACCGCATTGGATTCTTTGCCGATATAGTCGATGTGGTAAAAAAGATCCAAAGACTGTCTGCCTGTCGCTGCATAAAGGGCAGTTTCCCTCATTTCAGACCGGCTGCCCACCAATCTTCCGTAACTGTGGACAATGACCTTCTCCCCGCCCAATTCGGCGGAAACAAAATCAAGCTTTGCCTCATTCCCAAGAACCGCATACCGCTGTTCATAAAGAGAGGAAGCAGGCAGTCCCGTTTCAAGACAGGAAACGGAAAGCGCCGCATTTTCCATCAGTTCATAAAAGGACGCTGTAGTAAAAACAGAATGCTTCCTATCTCCTGACAGCCGCCAGATCAACTTCAGTTTTGCGCCCTTTTCCAATTTGAAGATGAAACATCCCGCAAAATCCGGGCGGTCTTCTTCCGCTGTGATGGAAATCGTCAGCTCAGCCTCTGTCTTTTCAGGAACGATGACAGTATATGCCTGTCCTTTTCCCGCCGCC
>UMDE01004397.1_pt1 | contig 11611 bp, 10 predicted proteins | sample 1964411 | NCBI WGS metagenome assembly UMDE01 (sample SAMEA4835986, study PRJEB28245) | human gut metagenome | biome: gut microbiome; material: fecal sample | place: Denmark | collected 2008
CTCAAACCCCAAATTGACCTTGAAAGGAAATGACGGATTAGGGTTCAGCGCAACATTGATAAGGACTGACCTTGTGATAAAATAAACATAAAATAAAACGATTAAAACTATTTATTATGGCAATGAAAACAAAGCAGGAATTGAAAGATGTATTTAGCGGTCTTTCATCCATTATGTTGGTAAAGGGTGGCATTGCAAATTTTGCCACGGTAACTCCGGATTTTGATTTGCCCGTTACCGTAGATACCCTTTCCTTGTCCCAAGCAGAACCGACATTAAACCGTACAAAGGTGCACGGTCTGCAAGCGGATTGGGCTGTCACCAGTACAGCAGGAGATATTACTTTCGCTGCTACCGTTCCAAGTGTAAGCAAGGAATTGGTAGAATATTTTCTTGGGAAAACCACTGAAATTGCGCAAGCGACTATCAACAACCAGCAATTCAAGGGATTCTCTGCTGTGCTAAACAGCAAGAAACTGAACGTAGGATTTGCGCTTATAAGTGACGACGGAGAAAAATGTCTGCTTGTAAAAAGAATGGCCGTTTACGCACGCCCCTTGTTTGAGAATGCGTCCACTACCCCATTCGCTTTTGCGCTTAGCGGAACTATTGAACTTGAAGATGGTGCTTCGTCCGGCTCCTCTTCCGAAGATAATATCGCTTTCTTGACAAAAAAAGCCGACTGACCGTAGCTCCAGCGTCCCTGTCTTTTACCAGCGCGGCAGATAATACAGGGAAAACCATTACCGCAACAACCAAGGAAAGCTCTGTCTCTGCTTCATCAACGGAAACATGGTGCAAAACCTCGGTTAGCGGGAAAGTGGTGACGGTCAAAGTCGACGAGAATAGCGGAGCAAAAAGAACTGCTACAGTCAGCGTATTCACCGCCAATGAGTTCAGTGCGGTGGAAGTTACCCAGGACGGTTCTTTGATTTAAAAATATGGCGGTGTGCGTTATTGCCGCCGCCTTCTCCTTTTTCACACATCACAATAACACAATATGAACGATAAAACAATAAATCAACCTACCACAGCAGAGCAGAAAACACTCGACGACGTGCTGGAGAACAGCATAGATTATATTACGATAAGAGGAAAAAAGTTCGGTATAAAATGGCTGCACCGTGGAACAATACGAAAATTGACCCATGTCTTACATTCCTGCAAAAGCGAGGATGAAGTTACTGCCAAATGTGCCTCTCTCATTATTCTGAATAATTGGTGGAAGATAAGACTTTTCCATTGGATATACTGGCGTATGCTATGGAAAAAATACACAGATGACGAATTGTACGGAATACTTTTCATTGGTAAAAAAAAAGTGGAATTTCAGAGACTGGAATACTTGAATGCTTTCACATTACTGACCGGAATGAGAGACACGATAATGACGATGACGAGAAAGGAAGCAGAACGTATCCTTCAAGAACTTCGGCAGGAGCAGCATTTGCAAACGGAGAAAAACACCCAGAGCTGACACGACCGTTAATTCTTCTTTGGGGAATGATTAACATCCCTAATTGGTATATGGATTGGGTATTGACATGCGCCCAATATGAACTTTTTATGTGCGATGCTCCGATTGTGGTATATGATAATGATAATAATACCGGACAAAAGGAGCACACAGCCAAAGAAATGGAAGATTTAAAAAGGAAGTGGGAAGAAAAGAGAAAAGAGCGGGAAATGAAAGGACAAAGAATTTCCCTCAATGATTTTATGGTAAACGGCATTAACGCTATCAAAAAAGGCGCAAAACAATAATTAACATGGCAGACTTAGGTTCACTCAATTTCAGCGTTCACTTGAAAGACTGCACGGAGCAGGATTATGAACAGATAAAAAAGAAACTCGTTGAAAAGCAAGTCAAACTTAACACTAAATTGGGAGTTAAGGTAGACAGACAAATTATTAGAGAGTCGATAGATAATGCACTTAAAAGTAAGATATTCAAAGTCAATGTAGGGGTCAATAAAATTAACATTCCCTCCGAAGTTAAAGCAAAACTGAAAATAGACGATGCTTCTCTTAGAGATAGTATATCCAGTGCTGTAAATAAGAAAAAATACAAAATAAACATAGTCGTAGATAAGGCTAAAGTCAGTGATGCCGTCAAACAGGCATTACAAAAAGCTGGATATAAATATAACACAACAGCGAGCGATGTAAGACAGCAACGCATTCTTGATATTCAGGCAAAAATGGCAGAAAGGGCAGCGCTCGCCGAACAAAGACTCACCAATGCTCGGATGCAGGCTGCAAGAGCTTCCGGCACACACAATGCCGCCATGACAAAGGAAAACACGGCTCTATCTTCTCAATCACGGATAGCCAGGGAATTGAAAAATCAAATCGCCAATGTGTATTCCATATACACCTTAGAGCGTTTTGTAAGGGGATTATATACTATTGGCGGAGAGTTTCAGAAACAACGCATTGCCCTTACCTCCATTCTTGGAGATAGTATGAAGGCGGAAACCATATTCAACCGCATTAAGGATTTAGCGGTTGTCTCTCCGTTTCAGTTTAAAGAACTGGCTTCATACACCAAGCAACTTTCCGCATACAGCATTCCGTATGAAGAGCTTTACGATACGACCAAACGACTTGCCGACATTTCCGCAGGTGTGGGTGTCGATATGGGACGTATCATATTGGCGTACGGGCAGGTGCGCAGTGCAGCTTTTCTCCGTGGGCAGGAATTGAGGCAGTTTACCGAGGCTGGTATTCCGTTGGTGGACGAGTTGGCGAAACGGTTTACTAAGCTTACGGGAGTGGTAACTTCCGCCGGAGACGTATTCGATAAAATCAGCCGGAAAGAGGTCAGCTTCGGCATGGTGAAAGATGTTCTTTGGGAGCTGACCGATGAAGGCGGCAAATTCTACAACATGCAGGAAGCTCTTGCAGAAAGCCTTGCTGGCAAATGGAGCAACTTGCAGGACGCATGGGATGTTATGATGGCTGACATTGCGGAAGGCAATAGCGGTGTACTTTCAGATAGTTTAGAGCTGCTTACTGATTTAATGAAACATTGGGAGGCTGTCGCAGATATACTTGGTATACTTGTAGGAATTTATGGCTCTTATAAAACGGCTGTGATAGCTGTAAATGTAGCACAAAAGTCTTCTTTTGCAATCAGTCAAATGCAAGCGTATTATACATGGTTAAACAAAGGAGTCAAAGTCACCAAAGCAGCCGCAGTAGCACAATGGGCACTTAACTCAGCAATGAAAGTCAATCCGTGGGTATTTTGGATAACCACATTAGGCGCTATAGTTACAACATTGACTGTATTCCAAGAAAAAGTTGAAACAGTTGCTGAAAAAACAAAAAAACTAAATATTGAGTTCTCAAAAAACATAGAGAAGATTAAAGAAGAGGAAAGTAAGGCTAAAGGATATATTTCTCGAATATTCGATAAAACAAACGGGATTGATGCTCAAAGAAGGGCATATCTAAACCTTCAAAAAATATATCCCTCTCTCTTTGAGAATATGAAATTTGAACAATTTCTTTTAGAAGGGGAATATCAAGCCATCCAAAAAGTGTTATCTGCATCAAAAGAAAGAGAAAAAGTCAAAAGCGCAGGGCTTGTAATCGGCGCGACCAATAATAGAAATGAAGCTCAAAGAGAACTTAACAGATTGAAATCTCGCAGAGAATATTATCAATCACTGGACGGGTATGAGAATGTCATAGAGTCCTTAGATGAAGATATAAAAAAACAAGAAGAGGTTTTATCGCAAGCTCAAAAAACACTGAATGACGCATTAGAAAATTATTCAACTTACAAGATAAAGAAAGATGACAAGAATTCTGCCTGGTTCAAGAAAGCGACCGAATTGTATGAAAAATTCGGTATAGAAAGGCTAAAGCCTGATGCAGAAGGTGGTCTGCAAAAATACATAGAAAATATAATCGGTGCTAATGAGGATGCGTCCTCTACTCTTAGCGAATGGACTAAAAAAGAGGGCGAATGGAATGAAGAAACTCGTAAAAGTATAGATAAAGCCAAGCTGTTAAAGAATGCTACAGATGAAATACTAAAAACATTCGGGCGTGTAACCAAAGAGACCCAAAACACGAAAGACCCTATTGCCGAACAATGGGAAGCCCGTACCGACCTCATAGATAAAGCCGTTTCCAGCTATGAGAAATGGAGAAAGATAGAAGGAGAAGAAGTCGCATCCCAAAGGGTGAAGGGCATTTCTGAATTTGCCCCTATCTTTGATAAGAACGGGGTCAATTTGGACTTAAAAGACCCAAGCAAGGCTTACAAATACATTCAAGGGCAGTTAGACCGAAGCAAAGAGAAGCAGGAAGATTTATACATTTCTCTTGGTGTCAAGATTGACAAGGCGGGAATTGACAGTGCGAAGAAAGAAGTAGATAATGCCTTAAAGGAGATAGAGAAGTACGTTTCCCAAACCGGAGAAAAGTGGGATTTATATAAGAAGCTATTCAATGCTTCCGGCAACAAATCTCTTTCCATGAACATCGCTTTCGGCGGAGAGGTCTCATTCAAAAGTGTAGTAGATGATTTGCGCAACCAACTTTCCAAAGCGCTTGAAAATACAGGAAGTAAATTCTCCGTTACAGATGTCCTTGCCATGAAAGAGGATGATGTAAAGAAGCAGTTTGGAGAAGGAGTAATTCTGAAACTATACCAATCAATCAACGAGGAAAGTAAGAAAATGCGTTCAGAAAGCCTTGAAAACCTTTTAGGCATGATTGAGGATTATAAAGATTATGCCCAAAGGATAAAGGATATTGAACGTAATCTTCAAAAAGACTTGGCAGATATTGAAAGCCAAAGAGGTCAATTAGGCGAAGAAGCGACCGACAGACTTATAGCACAAAGGAAAAAGAAAGCGAGCGAAGATGCTGCATCTACCAAATTTGAACAATTCAAGAGTTCGGAAGACTGGGCTAAGACCTTTGACGACCTTGACAGACTTTCTTCTGCAACTCTTAGCAGGCTAATCAAGAACCTGGAAGAGTTTAAAAATACGACCGGGCAAAGTCTAAAAGTCAACGAGTTTAAAGAGCTTGTCAATGTATTAAAAAAGCTACGTGACGAAAGTGAAAGCAGAAACCCTTTCAAGACATTATCAGACGGAATAAAAGAGTATGCGGAAGCCACTGAAAAACTGAAAAAGGCTCAAAAAGAACTTGGGTTTATCCAGGATGGCGGTGAAGTTACTACTGGTGTTTCTGAAACGAGCCATACGGAAACCAAGAAAACGGATGGCGGCTTATCTTATCAGGCTAAAGTCGTCGATAAATTAACTCCAAAATTAAAAACGTTGGCAGATGCGGAAAAAGAAGTAACAGATGCGCAGGATGAACAAAATGAGGCTTCCGATAAAGTTCAAGTAGGCTTTGGAGATATTGTCGACATGGCTAATCTTCTTATCGGCACTTTGGGAGATTTAGGGTCAGCATTTGATGCCTTAGGGAATGATAGTATGGGAGACACTCTAAGCGCTGTACAAGAAGTTGCGGGTGGATTATTGAATACAGCTCAAAGCGGAGCTACCCTTTTCGCTGGTATATCTTCCGGCAATCCGATGGCTATCATGCAAGGGGCTACAGGTGTAGTCAGCGGTATTACCGGAATAATAGGAAGCATAGCCAAAGCCCATGACAAGAAGCTGGATAAAGCAATCCAACGTTCGCAACTGGAAGTGAAAAAGCTTTCCAACGACTATAAGAACCTTCAATCTGTCATAGAACGGCAATTGGGTGCTGTTACCCAAAGTCAATCCAAAGAGATGATTGCAAATCTTCAAAAGCAACAAGAAGAGGTGCAAAAGCAAATGAAGGCGGAACAAGACAAGAAAGATTCGGATGCTTCTAAAATAGAGGACTACAAGCAGCAGTATATCGAGTTAGGCGAGCAAATCAAGTATTTCTATGAAGATTTGGCAAGCGAACAATTCGGTATAGACTTAAAGGGATGGTCAGACCAAATATCAGAAGCGTTAGTCAATGCGTTCGCCAACGGAGAAGATGCAGCAAAGGCTTTTGATGATACGGTGGCTGATATAATGCGCAATGTCATAAAGGAGATGATTTCTCTGAATGTCATAAAACCTGCCATGAATAAGCTAAGAGATTATCTGTTTGGAGATAAAGGTATATTTACAGACAGTTCCGCTGGGGGTACAAATCTGACGGAACAAGAGGCTACCGGACTAATGCAGCAACTTGGAAGCCTTCGAGGGACAATATCAGACTCAAAGAAAATATGGGATTATCTAAATGCTGCTGCAAAAAAAATGGGAATAAGCCTTGAAGAGACAAGCGCTTCAAACACTCTTTCCAAAGGGATACAAGAAAACATTACAGAAGAAACCGCCAATATTTTAGCTTCTTACATAAACGGTATTCGTGCAGATGTAAGTGTAAAACGCGCTTTGCTTGAAAAGTGGGGAAACGAGATTCTTCCGAAATATAATGTTATAGCCGAACAACAACTTACTCAATTGAGGGCGATAGCCAATAATACGTTAAGAAGTGCCCAAAATACCGAAGCAAACGTTGCTTTAGTACAAGAAGTTAGAGATATGCTAAGTATAGTAATAGACAGAAGTGGTAGAAAAATCAAAATATAATATGTTATGAACGAAAAGGATTTAAGCAAAACATTACTGAACCAAGCTATTACGTTTGGTTTATGCCAACCGTGGCAACACGCATGGGGGAATCCTACCCAACAAGGATTAATTGACAAGTATCTGCATGGGATTGATTTTGCCATTAAGCACAATTACCCTACCAACACTTTCATAAAAGAACACTTCGACAAAGACCTTCTCCACAAGAATAATATTTTTGTGGATGAAGATGTGCAGAAATGCAACATGTCACAAATTTCTGTTTTGAACGGAAATTGTAAAGGTACTCTCCTATTTGATGGCTTTTCCGTATGTGATATTTACGTGCGCCATGACAGCGAAGTAACCATTGACTGTTCACAGTATTGCAAGGTATTCATTAACGTGTACGACCGGGCAAAAGTAAATGTTATCCAAAAGGATATAGCATCGGTATATGTTTACATTCATGGAGAAGATTGTATTGTGGAAACCGATGGGGATGTCATGCAAAGAAAAAGCCAGGCTTAATGTCTGGCTTTATTGTTTTACCTAAATAATAGTCAATTTATAAGCTTGCAAGCCACTTCTTGCCTTTTCGAGTATTCAGCCAAAGAGCAAATAAAAGGGCTAAAGCCCCAGAACCTCCTAAAACGATTAATAGACCTTCCATAATTACCTCCTTATCACTTTATAACCAATATAAGCAAATACTATTGTTGAAAAAGCTCCAATCAAAAGCAAAAGCCAATATAACTCATTGTTTGAACTTGTGAAAAATGACACAGCCCCACCTGCTACCATTGCAGCAAATGATGTTTTTGCCAAATCATAAAAGAACTTTCCAAGCGTCTCTCGGCTTATTTTCTCTTTTTCCTTGCCCTCTTTCTTAACTTCTTGCCTTTCACTCCAATTACCCATTTGTATTATATTAATGCACAAATATAGAAAGAACGAACGAAAGAACAAACAAATAAACAAATAAATATCCGATAAATCAGCTTTTTAACAAATCCGATTAATTATAATTCATATGCCGAAGAACAGCATCTTGATTATTTTTAGTTATATTTGCATTATTATATATAAAGCACAAACATCATATTCGTTATGAATAAGATAATAAGCATAGACATTTATGACCGGGATGTAATGGTTCATTTTGGAGAAAAAAAAGCATTTGAAGGCAAGACTATCAAAGATATTCGGGTGCGAGAAGTCTTCTGAAATCGTTTCTATGATTAGTGGAGAAGAAAAGGGAAAAAGTTTTTTATTGCCTGGCGGACAAATGATTTTGTATATGCCAAATTTGCCGAAAGACATAAAAGGATTGTCAATATTAGCGCACGAGATATTTCACATCGCCAACTTTACATTGGAAAAAGCAGGAATAAACTTAACCAGTGATAGTGACGAAGCTTATTCCTACTTAATTGAGTTTCTTACGAAAAATATTTTAGCGATGCTGCCTATTTCTTAATAAGACGATGTTCGGTCTGCGTAGTGCTTGGATGTCTTTTGACTTTTTCCCATGCTTTCTCATATTTATAATATTGTGGCAATATTACCATAATCGGTAGAACAAGCGATATGCCACAAAACAAGAAAAGCGGAGAAACTCCGCTTAACTTAATGATTACTTAACATTAAAAATTACTGTTTATAACTTCCATAAGCAGAAAAATAATGACCATCACATTTAAACTCCCACTTAAATCCTGGCTCATAAACATGTGATAATCTAAACTGTAAAATTCTTGTTTCTCCAGAAGATAAATATCCTAATTTCGCCTCATCAGTAATCTCAATAGGAGCACTACCGCTTCCAGTAGAAAAAACTTTAAACTTAGTAAGTTTTATAGTCTTTGAGCTATTGTTCTTTATAGCACATGACATAACGCCCGTATAATATCCCGAATTAATAATCAAAGAAGATGTAGGGAAATAAACATCCATCATACCTCCTAATGACACAATATAAACAGTACAGTTTGCCACATGTCCGCCATCTTCTGACGTTGCCGTAACTTGTACTCTTCCTGATGTATTCCCTAAAACCACTCCATTTTCATCAACCGGAGCAATCACAGGGTCGGATGAAGTCCATATCACATTCTTATTAGTTGCGTTTTCTGGTGTAAACACAACATTTAGCTGTTTTTGTCCTCCAACTTCAATTTTATATGTAAGGTTATCAAAACTTATAGATTCCAATAAAATGGGTTCTACTGTCAGCTCACAAGTAGCCTCTAACCCTGTATTTCCCAAAATAGCCTTAACTATACATTTTCCAGGAGACATGGCAGATATACTGTTGTCTTCATTAATCTTTGCAATATTTACGTCAGAAATCTCCCATGCTATGTTTTCTTTTGTTGCATATGCAGGAGTGATTATTGATTCTATAGTAAAAACATCTCCCACCCTTACATTTTTTTCATTTTCTTTCAAGGAAAAACCTTGTGCTACAACAGGATTAACCTTCACTTTGCATGTTGAAGTTATAGAAGATTCAAACCCTGCACGTGCTGTAATTGTAGCTTCTCCTGCCTTTAGTGCTGTTACAATAACCGAATTGTCTTTACCCGATTCTAAACTTGCAATTTCCGAATTATCTATTTCCCAAAAGACCAGTTTCTTCGTAGCATCCTGAGGTTCAATAGAAGCATCCAAAATCAAACTTTGTTCTCCATTAAACACAATCTCTTTCTTATCTATAGATATGCCAGTAGCTTCTATAGGCTCAACCGTCACATTACACACAGCCTTTATTACTGCATTATCAATATATAACAAATCCGTTATATCATCATCTCCAATCCAGGCATTTACTGTAAAGTTCCCTGGCTTCAAAGCTGTTAGTTTCCCGTGTGAATCTATTTTTGCCAAATGATTGTTTGCATTTACAGGATATATCCCCCAATTAATTTTAGGCAACTTCGCTTTAGAAGGAGAGCCTTTTACCGTAAATTGATAAGTTTCTCCGGGCTTCAAAGTCATATCCGACTTGTCTAAAAGTATAGATGTTACCATATCATCTTCATTCTCACAGGAGGATATAAGAACACAAAATAGAGAAAGTAGAAAAAATATTTTATTACTCATAAAGCATGTATTTAGTTAATTAATGTGTGGCAAAGTTAACAACTTTGTATTGGAGAACAATATATTATATACAGTTTTTTCACCTTTTTTGTTATATGTTATAAAGCATGTTTGGATATTACTATGCTCCCCTTTTGGATGTATGGTTTATTTTCTATATATTCGCATAATAACTTAGAAAATAAACGAAATTAATTGATTTTCTTATAAGGAGTTTGCTACTTCAAGGATTATGTATATCTTTGTGGTGCCAAACAATAGTAAAGTATTCTTTCTCCGTAGAGCACGGTTATCGCTCACTATATTTAGTTGGGCTTTTTTTATGCCCAACTGCCTGTATAAAAAATACACGGCTGTCTTTCCTGCGTAATATTTCCTCTTCGGAGAAAATCTTACTATTGTTTGGCGACACGGGAAATGACAGCCGTTTGTCTGTCTATAATTACAACGCCAAACAATAGTAAGTATGGAAAACTTAATTCCAAATCAGAAAGGTATGACCTCTCTTGAAATTGCAGAGGTTACGAGTAAACAACATGCCCATGTAATGCGCGACATTCGCAGCCTATTATCGCAAGGTGTATCCGCATCCAATTTTGGATTGGGGTCATACACAGACGCTAACGGTCAAAAAAGACCTCTTTTTAATCTCACTCCTAAAGGCTGTCTTATTCTTGCATCAGGTTATGATGCGGTTCTGCGTGAAAGAATAATCAACCGTTTAGAATACCTCGAAAATGAGAAAAAAGTTATCAAGACTCCACAAACTTATCTTGAGGCATTGGAAGCGTTAGTAGCTTCTGAAAAGGAAAAGGAACAACTCCATATTGAAACAGAGCAGCAACAAAAGCAAATCGAGCAGAAAGATGCAAAGATTACCAAACTCCAGCCTAAAGCCGACTTCGCCGAAGCTGCCTTCAAAGCAGAGGGCAAAGTAGACATAGGTCAAGCCGCAAAGATACTCAATCTCGGTTTTGGGAGAAACACCCTTTTCGGAAAGCTAAGGGATGCGGGTATATTCTTCAAAGACAGGAACGAGCCGAAACAAAAGTATATTGACGCAGGCTACTTTGAAATGACGCTGTTGCCGCCAATACGCAGAGACAACCACCCAGACATATTATGCCAAAAGGTGTTTTGCAAACCCAAAGGACTTGCTTATATCAACCATCTATTTGGCGGAAAGCCTTCTGACAGAAAGATTTCGCCTATAAAATAGTATAGCACAACAACACATATTTGCGTAGTATTTAGTAAATTTGCAGAAAACGAGTAGGTTATGGAACGGATTAAATTAACAAAGGAAGAGAAACAAGCATTTCGGATTGTTGCAGAGTTTGGCGGAAAATGCCCGGCAACATACCCGAAGCATGTATTTACTGCTTCCATCCGTTCCATTGAGAGGAAAGGATTGGTGAAAGCCAATTATGTAATTGGCGGTTATGTATGGAGTGCCAAACTCACCGAAGAGGGCAAGCACTATCTTGCCGTTAACCCCAACTTGCACAATCCTATCAATTGGAATTTAATACTTGCCATTGTAGGCGTCTTTATATCTATCATAGCCTTATTCGTTAGCTGCATGAAAAAATACTAATCACGCTATTTTAATCATCCGGCAGTCGGTTCCAATGCCCGACAGCCACAACTATATCCAAAACGAAAATGGAAGAATTAAGAAATACTGAATGAAGTAATACTCGATATACAGCAGGAGAAGCTGGAAATAATGGCGCTTCTTGCCCCTATGTCTATATCAAAATACAACCCAAGCGCCTCTAAGTCAGATTTCGACCTTAGAAGCCTTAATAAGGAAATATTGCCACGTAAACAAGCATAGATGCACGTTGAGGTTCGACCAGCGAAATCACGTTATGATACCCCGTCAGCAATACGGCTGGCGGGCA
>UMDE01051514.1_pt1 | contig 11517 bp, 10 predicted proteins | sample 1964411 | NCBI WGS metagenome assembly UMDE01 (sample SAMEA4835986, study PRJEB28245) | human gut metagenome | biome: gut microbiome; material: fecal sample | place: Denmark | collected 2008
TGGCCGGCGCTGACCCGTGTAGTCAGAGCGGAAGTCATGCAGGTACGTTCCGCCAAGTACGTCCAACTTTCGAGGCACATGGGAAAAAGTTCATGGTATATCGCAGTCCAGCATATTATTCCCCATGTTTTTCCACAATATATAGTCGGCCTGATACTGCTGTTTCCCCATGCCATCCTTCATGAAGCAGGAATTACCTTCCTTGGTTACGGTCTTCCTCTGGATACGCCTGCGGTTGGAATTATCCTTTCAGAATCCATGAAATATCTTTCCGCCGGTATGTGGTGGCTCGCAGTATTCCCGGGTATTGCACTGCTCATTACCGTACAGCTGTTTGATATCATCGGTGATTATATGAAAATTTATATTGACCCCCACAGTGCGCGGAAATAGGAGGAATTATGACAGAACAAATGAATACGCTCCTTGACGTCCGCCATCTTTCCGTCAGCTTTGAAAGTTACGATGCCAAATTACAGAAAGTTATTTTTACTGCTGTAAAGGACATGAGTCTCACTTTAGAAAAAGGAAAAATTCTCGCTATCGTAGGTTCCAGCGGTTCCGGGAAAAGTCTCCTTGCCCATGCGGTCATGGGGATTCTCCCTGATAATGCAAAAACAGGCGGCACCTTCTATTACAAAGGAGAAAAACTTACAAAGAAGAAGATAGAAAAAATCCGCGGTAAGAAGATGGCTTTTATTCCTCAATCCATTTCTTTCCTTGATCCACTCATGCCCGTAGGAGAACAGGTACAAGGTATTCAGGGCAAAGCAGTTCAGGAACTTCAGGAAAAACTCTTCAAACATTTTCACCTGAAAGAGAGTACCGATAAGCTTTACCCTTTCCAGCTCTCTGGAGGTATGGCAAGAAGAATCCTGCTTTCCACCGCTCTTGTGGGGAATTCTGAACTCATCATCGCTGACGAACCTACCCCCGGTCTTGATTTGGATACAGCGGTTAAAGCATTACAGGATTTTCGCAGTATCGCCAATGAAGGCCGAGGCATCATTCTCATCACCCACGATATTGACCTTGCGATCCATATCGCCGACTCTATCGCCATATTCCACGATGGACGCATCATTGAAACCGCCGACACAAGCACTTTCACAGGAGACGGCGAGGGACTGAAACACCCATACAGCAGAGCTCTTTTCGCTGCACTCCCCCAGAATGGTTTCCGTCTGGATGTATGTCCCCGATGCGGAGCCTGCAGTGCGACATGGGAAGTTGATGAAGCAGGAATGAGGTGTAATTGTGAACATACTTGATGTAAAAAGCATCTGTTTCCGATATAACCGGGGCCCTTATGTACTGAAAAATATCAGTTTCTCCGTTAAAGAAGGGGAAATCATCGTACTCCTGGGTCCGAGCGGTTACGGAAAAAGTACTTTGGCACAGCTGATTTCGGGATTCCTGAAGCCAACAGAAGGTGAGATTCTTTTTGAAGGAAAACCATTGCCAAAATCAGGATTTTGTCCTGTCCAGCTTATTTACCAGCATCCTGAACAGGCAGTGAATCCCCGATGGAAAATGAAAGATATTCTTTATGAACCAGGCATACCGGAAGAAAACGTGCTAAAAGAAATAGGCATTCAGGAAAAATGGTATGACCGATGGCCCAATGAACTGTCCGGCGGTGAGCTGCAACGTTTCTGCGTGGCGCGGGCTCTGCGAAAAAACACCAGACTTCTAATTTGTGATGAGATGACCACCATGCTCGACGCACTGAACCAGGCACACATATGGAACTATGTCCTGAAATATGCGAAGCAAAATAACATAACGCTCATTGCCATCACCCACAACAAATATCTGGCAGAAAAAATCGCAAATCGAATCATCAAACTGCCTGATCTGAATCATATAGATGTGGATACATCCGATATATGATATATAATTTAAAAATCCCCGATGCAGTGAATCTTCGGGGATTTTTAATGCCGTTTTACATGGGACAAATCTGAATGAATAACGGCTCATATTTTTTTTGTGATTCAAAAAGATTGCAATACTCCGCTTTCTGCGTCTTTCCTACAAAATAAACGCTATGCTTCCCATCATATTTTATTTCTCTCGCTCTCCCAGGCGATACCCCACGCCTCGAATGGTCCGTATGGCGGCACCTTCACCCCCCAGTTTCTGCCGCAGGCTCATGATATGCATATCAATAGTCCGGCTTTCCATTTCAAAAGGAATGTCCCACACCGCCTGCATAATCTGCTCCCTAGAAAGGACAATCCCTTTATTCAGGAGCAGATAGCAGAGTAATTGAAATTCTTTCAGCGTGACCGCCACTTCTTTCTCATCCACTGTCACTACATGGCGGTTTCGATCTGCACGGATGGTTCCAAAAGAAAGCAATTCCCCTTTCTGATCTGTTGATTTTCCACTTCTCCGCAGGACGGAACGGATCCGCGACAGCAGTTCCATGATGCCAAAAGGTTTTGTTACATAATCATCTGCACCGAGATCAAGCCCGCGAACCACATCAAATTCGCTACTTTTAGCTGTCATCATGATAATCGGTATATTTGCTTCCCGCTCTCTGATCTTTTTTAAAATGCTGAGTCCATCTTCACCGGGAAGCATGACATCAAGCAGTACCAAATCGGGTACTGCCTTTTTCATCCCTTTGTAGAAATCATCCGCACAGCCAAATCCTTCCATGCCATATCCCTGCCCCCGCAGCGCGTAGCCTACCAGATCGCGGATGCTTTCATCATCTTCCACACAGTAAATCAGCATATCATTCTCCCTGTTGCACCAATGTACCGCATAAACCGCTTTTCTTTCATTATACTACAACATACTGCGCCGCCTTCCTACAAGATATTTCACATATGTCCATTTTTTTCAAAAGCGGCTACTTCTCCTGCGGTAAGCCGTCGGTACGCACCTTCTTCCAATGCGGAATCAAGAACAAGCGTACCTATACGAATCCGCTTTAAGTAGATGACCTCTTTTCCGATTGCATGAAACATGCGTTTAATCTGATGAAATTTCCCTTCCTGCACCACGACCCGGACTTCACTTACCCCGTTTTCCAATGCCGATTTCGGTGCCCGGCTGTTTGCCAAATCCATAAAATCACTTTCCAGAGCATTTTCACGATATCCGTCAATCATAAGTTTTGCAGGAAGTGCCGTAAATATTTCATCGACATAAATACCTTTCTCAAACTTTTCCCTGTCTGCCTCATCCACCCTGCCGTCAATGCGGGCATAATATTCTTTATCAATATGCTTTTTTGGAGAAAGCAGACGATGATGAAAACCGCCGTCATTTGTGACCAGAAGAAGTCCTACGGTATCTTTATCCAACCGTCCTACCGGAGACAGATCCTTGCGCCGCCTTTCTCCAAAAAAATCCAATACTGTTTTCTGATACCGGTCTTCCGTCGCCGTGATGACACCTGCCGGTTTATTCAGCATATAGTATTCATAACGAAAATAGGGTACCGGTTCTCCTGCAAAAATAATCTCATCATTTTCATTGACCATAAACCCGGGATCCGTTATCTTTTCTCCGTTGACCTGTACTGCGCCCTTTCGTATGTCCCGTTTCAATTCCGTCCTCGTCCCCATATTCATATCGGAAAGAAATTTGTCCAGCCGCATAACATCCTCCTCATCTGCATCTCTTCCGCCATTTCTATTATACAAGAACAAAAGAAATCAAATCATATTATGCCTGCATCCCACAGTAAAAACCCACCTTGTGAATAAGGTGAGTTTTTTCATGCTTATATGGCTGAATTCCTTTACTGCTTATCAGCATTTTCCACGGCTTTTCTGCTGTATTCATCTGTCCATTTTTTAAAATTGCCATTGTCTGTATTTTCTTTAATGACTTTATTGACGACAGCCACCACATCTTCATTTCCTTTTTGCACCGCTGCAGCAGAACTCTTCACTGCATTCGGGAATTCTACCTCAGAGAACATAAGATCATCATTGAATACAAGGTACTGTCCGCCGACAATCCCTTCCACCACAAGCCCATCCACTTTCCCCTGTTTCAATTCAAGCACTACTTCCGGCACATGAGCTAAAGAAACAATCTTCGCATCTTTAATCTTTTCTTTGGCAAGAGCTTCCTGGGTTGTCGATTTTTGTACGCCGACGGTTTTCCCGAAAAGGTCTTCCAATTTTTTGTATCGGCTGCCATCTGCCTTACGAATGATAACTTTCTGCTCTGTCGGCAGGTAATCCGCGGAGAAATCCATGGACTTTTTACGTTCCTCTGTCGGATTGATACCTGCAATGGCGATATCCACCTTTCCTCCGGTCAACGAAGTGAGAAGCGCCTGGAAATTCATATCCTGCACTTCCAGTTTCACCCCTAATTCATCAGCTATTTTCTGCGCCAGCGCCATGTCAATACCGATAACTTTCTTTTCACCGACAGAGGTATCAATAAATTCATAAGGCGGATAACCGGAAGCAGTCCCTACCACAAGTTTCCCCTGCTTTTTAATCTTCTGCATCAATGGGCTTTCTTTCTGCACGGCCCCTTGTGTCGGCACTTTATTTCCGTCGCTGCAGCCTGCCGCAGACAGCACCGCAACAGCCGCCATCCCCAAAATCACCGCTTTTATCATTTTTTTCGCATTCATTTTTTCCGCTCCTTTCCAACATACTGCATTGCTCTTTTTAGTAGTGTAAAGGTATATTAGCATAATTATTCATATATGTCAATAATTATACATACAAAATTTAATTTCTTCGTTCTCTATAATTTGTAAGTATTATAAATCCCTCCTCTAAATGCATATTCTCTCATTCTACACATATAAAAAGACGCCCCCAAGGAGCGCCTTTCCATTATTTTTGTCATTTTGCTTTTTCAACAGCGATCTTGCTATACTCATCCACCCATTTTTCAAAATTTCCATTTTTCGTATTTTCATCAATCACATCATTAATCAATTTAACCAGGTCATCATTTCCTTTTTGCAGTGCGACAGCAGAAAGTTTCTTTGCATCAGGAAAAGTCACATCAGCCAGTACAAGATCCGGATTAAAAATCAGGTACTGCCGCGCAACAATCCCTTCTAAAACGATGCCGTTCAGCTTGCCGTGTTTTAACTCAAGCACCGCGTCGGGAACGCTTGTCAGCCCCACAGATTTTGCCCCTTCTACTTTCTGGGCGGCGGCTTCCTGGGTAGTGGACTTTTCAGCACCGATAACTGCTCCTTTTAAATCAGCTGCAGTTTTATATTTCGCAGCATCATCTTTTCTGATCAGCAGCTTTTGTTCCGTCGGCAGATAGGATTTGGAAAAAGCCATCGCCTTTTCCCTTTCCGCCGTCGGAAAGATACCACCCACCGCAATATCTACTTTATTTGCCGTCACGGAAGAAAGAAGTGCAGAAAACCCCATGTCCTGTACTTCCAATTTCACACCTAACTTATCGGCAATCTGCTGTGCCAGTTCGATATCAAGTCCAATAACCTTCTTTTCACCACTCGCGGCGTCTACAAAAACATAGGGAGGGTAACCGGAAGAAGTTCCTACAACAATCTTGCCTTTTTCCTTAATTTTCTGCATCAGGTTTCCCTGAGCTTGTGTATTCTGTGGTGCTGCCGTCCTGCTGCTGTCACCGCATCCGGAAATGGCAAGCGCGCATACGGCCGCTAATCCTAAAATCGCTGATCTAACTGCATGTTTCATTTAAATAACTCCTTCCCTGACTCAATTTTATGTATTATACACCGCTCTATCCGCCGTGAAAATACGGTATGACATCTTTCTTACCTTACCGACCGTATTTTCAGGCGTATTTCCAGAACACGCAGACAGGAAGAAACAAAGAATGTCATCACGAAGTAGTATACCGCGACAATGACAAGCGGAGGAAAAGGCTGGAAACTGATTCCCTGAATGGTCGCCGCCGTATACATGAGATCTGCCATGCCGATGACGGACACCTGGGAAGACTCCTTAATAAGGGTAACAAATTCATTACCGATCACCGGCAGGATATTTCTGATCGCCTGGGGAATAATAATCCGCACCATAGATTCCCATTTCGAAAATCCGAGAGACATGGCTGCTTCAAGCTGCCCTTTATGAATTGACTGGATACCGGAACGGACAATTTCACACTGGTACGCGCCGGAGTTTAATATCAGTGCCAGCACACCGGCTGACAGCCTTTCAAAATCCACCCCCCATATTTCAAAATTAGGGAACTGGATTCCAAGGAACGGAAGTCCAAAAAACACAAGGGAAATCTGTACAAGTACCGGAGTGCCGCGGATGACCTCTACATATACCGCAGCAACAGCCTGCAATATTTTCACACCGGAAATCTTCATAAAGGCCAGAATCACCCCCAGAAAAAGTCCGAAGAAACATGACAGAAATGAAATAATGATCGTTATCTTCGCGCCTGCCATAAAAATATCATTATATTTGATAGCGGTTTCAAGCACTATATCCATAATACAATCTCCTTAAATATCTGTATGAAGCAAACGCTTTAGGAAAATCTGTGTCCTTTCTTCCCGCGGACGGCTGAATATTTCCTCAGGACTTCCTTCTTCTACAATATACCCTTTATCCATAAATACCACACGGCTGGAAACAGAGCGGGCAAACTGCATTTCATGGGTTACCACCGCCATGGTCATACCTTCAAGAGCCACTTCTTTCATAACGGTGAGAACATCACCGACGAGTTCAGGATCAAGAGCGGAAGTCGGTTCATCAAACAGGAGCATCTTCGGTTTCATCGCAAGCGCTCTGGCAATAGCCACACGCTGCTGCTGTCCGCCGGAAAGCTCTCCCGGATAATGGTTTGCCCGATCCGCCATGCCCACGCGGGAAAGCAGCTCCATAGCTTCTTCTTTCGCCTGTTTCTTATCCAGCTTGTTGATATGGACAGGCGCATACATGACGTTTTCCACAGCACTGAACATGGGAAACAAGTTGAATGACTGGAATACCATACCCACATCACGACGGAGCATTTTCACATCAGTCTTTCCGTCAATCAGCCTGCCGTCAAACCACAATTCGCCTCCCGTCGGTTTTTCCAAAAGATTCAGGCAGCGGAGAAAAGTACTCTTCCCGGAACCTGACGGACCGATAATTGTCAGTACCTCTCCATTTCCAATCTGAATATTAATGTCTTTCAGAACTTCTACTTTCCCGAAGGATTTCTCTAAATGCTTGACTTCATAAATCACATGTGTACCCGCTGCATCAATCATCATACCACCTCAATTATTAATATACAGGATAATAGCATAATTATACACCTATGTCAATAAATTTTCCTTATGTAATCTGCCGCAAGAAACAAAAAACCATACTTGCACATTCCCGTAAGTATGGTCTTATGAATAAATTCTATTTTATAAATCAAATTCCCGTTCCCAGATTTCCTTGTACATAAGGAAGCGGCGGGATGTTTCTTCTTCATCTTTCCCCTTCAACGAACAGTAGACCTTTATCTTGGGTTCCGTTCCCGATGGGCGGACCGCTATCCATGAATGATCCTTCAAGATGAATTTCAATACATTTTCAGCAGGCAGTCCGTCAATACCTTTTGCATAATCCCGTATCTCCCCGATGTCCGGTAAAATCTCCTGCACGTCCTTTACCCGGAGGGCTGCCATGATATCTGCGATTTTTGCAAGACCTTTTTTACCGGCAAGTGTATAAGATGAAAGTTTATCAAGGCAGTATCCATATTCTTTCGATAGTTCCGCCAACACATCAATCAGAGTTTTTCCCTGCTTCTTAAAATAATCTGCCATCTCGCAAATCAGAAGGGCTGTCACAACGGCGTCTTTATCCCGGGCATGGGTACCTGCCAGATAACCGTAACTCTCTTCATAGCCAAAGATAAATTCATGGCTTCCATCTTTCTCATACTGTGACATTTTCTCACCGATATACTTGAATCCGGTAAGAGTTTCTTCCACCTGCACACCATACTTCCCTGCAATATCCCTGCCAATGCCGCCGGTAACAATTGTTGTTATAATGGTGGACTTACCTGTCAGTTCTTTTTCTTTCATCGTCAGCAGATAGTTCACCAAGAGTGCCCCCATTCTGCTTCCTGAAATAAGAAGATACTTGCCGTTATGGAGGACGGCCGCGCCTATCCGATCGCTGTCGGGATCTGTTCCGATAACGATGTCTGCTCCGATTTCTCCTGCCAGCTTTATCCCCAACTGCAAAGCATCCTGATTCTCCGGATTCGGCGCGCTTACAGTCGGAAAGTTCCCATCAGGCTTTTCCTGGCTTTCTACGATATGGACATCAGTAAATCCGCCGCGTTTCAATATTTTCCGCACAGGAATATTCCCTGAGCCATGAATAGGCGTGTACACGATTTTAAGATTTCCCGCATTCCCCTTCAATGTGGACTGTTTATATATTTCTTCAATAAAAAGATCTACCGTATCCTGCCCCAGACGGGTAAGCAGCTCTTTACTGCCGGTACATGGAATATGGGCAAGATCAGAAATATTTTCTACATAACGCGAAAGCACATTGGCATCACGAGGCACCAGCTGCCCCCCATCCGGCCCGTAAACTTTGTATCCGTTATATTCCTTCGGATTATGACTGGCAGTAATGACGATCCCGCCTGCCGCACGAAAATGCCTGACTGAAAAAGAAAGAACAGGGATTGGTTCCGGCTCTGTGAAAAATTTTACCGGAATTCCTGCTGCGCAAAGAACATGAGCCGCTTCCGCAGCAAAATCAGCGGAGTTATTTCTGGAGTCATAAGCGATAATCACCCCGTTTTGACACCGTTTCCCATAAGTATCCTGCAGGTACTCCGCAAATCCTTTTGTCGCTTTCCGTACATTGTACTTATTCATGCGGTTTGATCCGGCACCCATAATACCCCGGAGCCCTGCCGTACCGAATTCCAGATCCCTGTAAAAGCGATCTTCAATTTCCTTTTCATCTTTCAGTAAAAGCAGTTCTTTCTTCTCTGCATCATCACACCAGCTGAGCCAGTCCCTGTAAACATCTTTATACCCCATCACAGGCTTTCCTTCTGTTTTTCCCCGCCATATCCGTAAGGATGTGACAGATGCCATTTCCATGCTGCGGCAATAATCTCTTCTGTACTGCTTCTTGTCGGATTCCATCCCAATGCCTTTTTGCACTTGGCAGATGATGCAATTAAGACTGCCGGATCTCCGCTGCGCCGCCCTTCTTCGACCACCTTGAAATCCACACCTGTCACTTTCTTTGCGACCTCAATGATTTCTCTCACGCTGAAACCGTTTTCCGAACCGAGGTTAAATACATCACTCACTCCGCCGCCCGCCAGATACTTCATTGCCAGCACATGGGCATCCGCCAGATCCAGCACATGAATATAGTCACGAAGACAAGTACCGTCAGGCGTAGGATAATCCGTCCCATAGATGGAAATATGGTCGCGTACCCCCTGTGCCGTTTTCAAAATTAAAGGAATCAGATGGGATTCAGGCTGATGATCCTCTCCGATCATTCCGCCTTCCGCCGCGCCTGCCGCGTTAAAATAGCGGAGCGCCACATAGCTTAATCCGTACGCCGCAGTAAAATCACGCATCATATCCTCGATGACAAGTTTCGTCCTGCCATACACATTGGTCGGATTATGGGGAAAATCTTCTTCAATAGGTGTTTTCTCCGGCTCCCCATATACCGCTGCCGTGGAAGAAAAGACGATTTTATCCACGCCTGCTTTTCTCATTCCCAGGAGCAAATGAAGCGTCCCTTCCACATTATTGGAATAATATTTGCCCGGTTCTGCCATGGATTCTGCCACAAGACTGGATGCAGCAAAATGAATCACGCCGTCAATTTCATAGCGTTTCATAGTTTCTGCCACAAAAGCAATATCATGGATATCGCCCTCGATAAAAGCAACCTCTTCAGGCACTGATTCACGGTGCCCGGTAGACAGGTTATCAAAAACAAAAGGAGTAAATTCTTCTGACTTCATCAGTGCTCTTACTGTATGTGAACCGATATATCCCGCACCGCCTGTTACAAGAATATTCATTCTATGTTCCTTTCCACAAGAAATACAGACTTATAAAGAATTTCCCACTACCAGTCTTTCGTCAAGTTTTTCAAGTATGTATGGAAATCATCCCCCAAATCATCTCTTCGGAGCGCATATTCCACAGTGGCTTTCAAAAAGCCCAGCTTATCTCCGGTATCATATCGTTTGCCCTCAAAACAGTATGCGTACACATTCCCTGCATGAGCCATGACACGGAGTGCATCGGTCAACTGTATTTCTCCGCCTTTTCCCGGCGCAGTCTGTTCAAGTACCTCAAAAACTTCCGGTGTAATCACATATCGTCCCAATGCTGCCACACGGCTCGGTGCTTCAGAAATGGACGGTTTTTCTATCATATCATCCACCTTCAGAAGCCCCTTATCATTGATTTCCTTTCCGGCAATAATTCCGTAAGCAGACACCCGCTCCGGCGCTACACACTGGCAGCCAATCACAGTTCCGCCGGTTTGTTCATATTGTTCCATAAGCTGTTTCAACGCAGGCTTCTCTGGGTGGTATACGACATCATCACCAAGAATGACACCGAACGGCTCGCCGTCCACGAAATCCTTCGCACAGAGAATCGCGTCTCCCAGCCCCCGCATATACTGCTGCCGGACATAATGGATTTTAATGGAAGAAATTTTCCTGATTTCTTTTAAAACGGACATCTTTCCATGTTCATACAAATGGGATTCCAGCTCGGGAGACGAATCGAAATGATCCTCAATTGCCCGTTTCGCATGACCGCTGATGATTAAGATCTGGTCGATACCGCTTTCCAGAATTTCTTCTGCAATATATTGGATTGTCGGCTTATCAACAATGGGCAGCATCTCTTTCGGCATGGCTTTTGTCGCAGGAAGAAACCGTGTGCCGAATCCTGCAGCCGGAATAATTGCTTTCCTTATTTTCTGCATAAAGTACCTCCCCAAATTTTTATTTCTTAGAAGATTATTTTCTCATATTCAATAACACTAAACTGCTAAGCGGCATAGAGGTATCTTCGGTCATTTCCGCAAGCACTTTCTTAATAGGATCCAAGTATCTCTTTCTGTTTCCCCAGCGGCTGCCGCACTTATCATAGAGATGAGACCAACAAAAAGTATATCTCTCAAATGTTTTTTTTGTCCATTTTTTCAACCATATCATAGAGGATTTTGACAACTTCTCCGGCACTTTCCACATGACTGGTACCGCAGGCGTTTTCCATTTGTTTCCTTTTTTCGGGATTCGCAAGGATATATCTGACCGTTTCCGCCAGTTCTCCCCGTTTCACCCATTCCGCACAGCCGAGTCCGCTTAAAAATGCGGCGTTTGCCCGTTCCTGCCCGGGAAGCGTATTCACCAAAACCATGGGCTTGTTCATGACAATCGCTTCCGTACAGGTAAGCGCCCCCGGTTTTGTCACCAGCAGTTCGCACCGCCCCATGATACGGGCCACTTTATTCGTATAGCTGTGCAGTTCCACAGGATGGCGGAGTCTTT
>UMDE01031709.1_pt1 | contig 11430 bp, 15 predicted proteins | sample 1964411 | NCBI WGS metagenome assembly UMDE01 (sample SAMEA4835986, study PRJEB28245) | human gut metagenome | biome: gut microbiome; material: fecal sample | place: Denmark | collected 2008
AATGCTATATTAATTTTATTAAATTATTAGGAGGAGCACAATGGCTTTAGATTATTCTATAATTGGAGAAAGATTAAAAAGAGCTAGACTTGCAAAAAATATGACACAAGAAAATTTAGCCGAGAAAATAGATGTTTCTATAGCTTTTTTAAGTAGAGTAGAACGTGGTCATTCTCACTTAAATTTAAATAGATTAACACAAGTTTGTGAATTATTAGATGTTTCTGAAGGTTATATATTATCCGGAAGTTCTGAAAATTCAGAATCATATTTAGAAGAAGATTTTAAAAAACTTTTAGAAAAATGTTCACCTGAAAAGCAAAAACTTATTTATAATATAGCAAAAACAATAGCCGAAGATGAGAATTAATTACAATAATTCTATCATCTCCGGCATATTTTTTCCTTGAACTTTTGGAATTTCTATAATTTTAAATTTAGATATTTTTTCTCCAAATTTTATCTCTATTATATCTCCAATTTTTACTTCATAGCTAGGTTTTACTTGTTTTTCGTTAACAAATATTCTACCTTTATCTGCCATTTCATTTGCTATTGTCCTTCTTTTTATAACTCGTGCTACTTTTAAAAATTTGTCTATTCTCATAAAAACTCCTTATCTATCTTCTTCTATAACATCCACAAAAAGTTCCAGATGAATTTTGCGTATTTTGATTATTTTGGTTATTATTGCTAGAATCTAAAATTCTTACTCTACCATTTACATTTAGCGTTCTATTATTTTCTTCACTATTACAATTATTATTACATTTTCTTAAATTACATATAAATTTATAAAAATATTTGCAAAGCCATGCTGATATAAAAGATATTATAGCATATATTACTGTTAAAATAAAAAATATTGTTGTAGTATAAAATACTGCAATTAATAATAATATAGAAAATATTATTGCTGAAACGAGTACTGGGCAATCTAAAAGCTTTTCTAAGGCTATAGATATTACTATTACAGCAAGTGGTATTGCAAAAAATATTAATAAAACATTCATAATTTTCAATCCTTTCATACTTCTTTTTTAGAAGTTATGTGTGGAGAATATTTTCTCCTTGCCCTTTATATATATTATGAATGTTTTATTTTTTTGCTACTAATTATAGTTAACTTCTACTAAATATAATCCATATGGTGGTAATGTTTTTCCAGCCATTTGTCTATTTTTTGAATCTATTATATCTTTTATTTCTTCTGGCCTTATTTTACCTAGTCCTACTTCTACTAATGTTCCAGATATAATCCTTACCATATTATATAAAAATCCATTTCCAGTAAGCTCTATTATTATTCTTTCATTTTCTTTTTTTACATCTGCCGAATATATAGTTCTTACGCTACTCTTACTACTAGTACCACTAGCTTTAAATGCTGAAAAATCATGTTCTCCTTCAAAATATTTTGACGCTTTTTTCATATTTTCTAAATTAAGTGGCATCTTTATATTATATTCTAAGTTTCTATAAATAGCACTTCCCATATCAGAATTATTTATTATATATCTATATGTTTTTTTCTTACAGTTATACCTACTATGAAATCTTTCTGGAACTTCTTCTGCTTTTTTTATAATTATAGATTTTTTTAGCCTAGAATTTATAGCAATTGCAAATTTTTCTATTGGAATATTAGAATTTGTTTTAAAATTAGCTACTTGACCTATTGCATGAACGCCTGCATCTGTTCTTCCAGAACCTATAAGTTCTATTTCTTCTTTTGTTATTTCCGAAATCACTTTTTCTATGTTTCCTTGAATATTTAACTTATTTGGTTGTTTTTGCCAACCATTAAAGTCCTTTCCATCATATTCTATTGTTAGCTTAATATTTCTCATATTTCCATACGTCCTTCTAGAGCTTGTAATAATGTAATTTCATCTGTATATTCTAAATCGCCACCAATTGGAATTCCTCTTGCAATTCTCGTTACTTTAATTCCCAATGGTTTTATTAATTTAGATAAGTACATTGCTGTTGCTTCACCTTCTACTCTTGGGTTTGTCGCTAAAATTACTTCTTTTACTTCTCCTGATTGTAATCTTGTTAAAAGCTCTTTTATTTTTATATCATCTGGTCCTACTCCATTCATTGGTGAAATAGAACCATGTAACACATGATACACTCCTTTATATTCATGTGTTTTTTCCATTGCGATAATATCTTTAACATCTTCTACTACGCAAATAATAGAATTATCTCTTCTAGGATTACCACATATCATACATGGGTCCGTATCTGAAATGTTAAAACAAACTGAGCAGTATTTTAAATTTTTTCTTGCTTCTTGAATTGATTTTACAAACTCTTCAGCAACTTCATCACTGCAATTTAACATATAAAAAGCAAGCCTTGTTGCTGTTTTGTTTCCAATACTAGGTAATCGTTCAAAACTTTCTATTAATTTTTCTATTGATGGTGAATATATTGACATTTTTTCTCCTTACATTAATCCAGGTATGTTAAATTTACCCATTTGTTGCTCTGTTGCACTATCAACTTTACTTAAAGCATCGTTTACACATGTAATTATTAAATCTTGTAACATTTCTACATCATCTGGATCTACTATGTCTTTATTTAATTTTATTTCTTTTATAACTTTTTTTCCACTTACTTTTACTGTTATTGCTCCGCCACCTGCTGTACTTTCAAAATCTTTAGAAGCTATTTCTGTTTGTGTTTTTTCTAAATCTGCCTGCATCTTTTTTGCTTCTTTCATTAAATTATTTAGATTCATTCCTCCGAATCCTCCCATACCTCCTGGGAACCCTCCACGTCTTGCCATATTATATACCTCCTAATTTTATTCTATTATATCTATTGGAATATCTAAACTTTCTACTAAACTCTCTAGTTCAGATTTCTGCAAACCAACATCTTCATTATTATCTATTAGTTTGACTCTCATTTCTTTTCCATATGCTATAGATAGCTCTTTAGCTATAGATTGCATATTTTCAGGTCTTTCTAAAATTTCTTTTGCCAATGGTTTTAAATTATTTACAAAATTTATTCCGATTGTCATATCATTTATTTCTGAAATTGTTGTATTTAATAAATTTGTATATAGTCCCATTTTACCTTCATTTTTAAATTTATTTATAATTTCTTTCCAAAAAGCATTACTTTTTAGTTCTTCTTTTGTTAGTGGTTTCCTGGGTACACTTTTTACTATATTGTTTTGCTTTGTAGTATTTGATTCCTTATTAGCTATTTTTCCACCTTGACTTAAGAAACTTTCTATTTTGAATAATCTTCTTTGTAGTTCCTGTAATTCGCTATTATCTATATTTTTACTTTCATATGTTACAGAAGATTCTTGATGTACATCTTGTTTACTACATAATTTTATAAATCCTGCTTCTATCATTATTGTTTTTTGCGAAGACCATTTTATATCATTTTCTAAATTTGACAATTCATATATTAAATTTACTAATTCTTCCTTTTTACATCTATTAGCAATTTCTTTTAGTTTTTCTTTTTCGCCTTCACTATAAATTCCTGTTTCTTCGGTTACTTTATATAATAAAACATCTTTTACATATTTTATTACTTCCCATAAAAAGTTATTTTGATCTTTACCATCATTTATAACTTCTTTTAGAGTTTTTAAACAACTGTCTATATCTTTATCTAGTATACTTTCTACAATTTCTTCTATAAATTTTAATTTTGGTATACCTACCAATTCTTTAACTTTGTCTTCTGTTATTTTATTTTCTCCGTCTTGTAAACATCTTTCTAAGATGCTTAGTGCATCTCTCATTGCTCCTTCTGATAGTGAGGCTACAATTTTTAACGCACTTTCTTCTGCATCTATATTACTTGTATTACAAACTATTTTTAACCTTTTTACTATATTTTCTAAATCTATTTTTTTAAAATCAAATCTTTGACATCTTGATAATATAGTTGCTGGTAATTTTTGTGGCTCTGTTGTTGCTAAAATAAACTTTACGTGTGAAGGTGGTTCTTCTAATGTTTTTAATAAAGCATTAAAAGCTCCTGTAGATAACATATGAACCTCATCTATTATATATACTCTATATTTAGCAAGGGTTGGTAAAAAGTTTACCTCATCTCTTATTAATCTTATATCTTCTACACTATTATTAGAAGCAGCATCCATTTCTACTATATCTGTTAATGATCCAGAAATAGCTGCCTTACATATTTCACATTCATTGCAAGGTTCCCCATCTTGTGGGTTTAAGCAGTTAACTGCTCTTGCTAGTATTTTTGCTGCAGATGTTTTTCCTGTTCCTCTACATCCATTAAATAAATATGCATGTCCTACTCTTCCTGCCATTAATTGATTCTTTAATGTCCTTGTAATATGTTCTTGTCCTACAATTTCTTCAAAAGTTAAAGGTCTAAATTTTCTGTATAATGCTGTATATGCCATTTTTTCACTTCCCTTTAATTTAAGTTTAGCCTCTCTATGGAAAGCAATTTCCCACATAAATACACTACTTATTGCTGCTTCCTTCCGGACCTGACAAGGTTCATAGCTTTTTATTGAGATTGCCCTCCATACAAAGGCTAAACATTGTAATTTATTTTATATCTTTTCATATTATATATGTTTTTTAAACTTTTAGCAAGACATTTTATATTCTTTTAAATATTACATCACTAAAATCTGTTTTTTCTATCTGTGTTTTTCCTTCTGTTTGGACATTTCCTGTTGGTAAATCTATATTTATAGTACCTTTATATTTTATGTCTTTATTTGTTTCTATTATTATATCAAAACTTAATTTATACTGTAGTTCTTCTATATTAGCATTTCCCTTAGCAAGTAATGTTCCATCATGTACAATTGTTTCTTCATTATTTCTTACTTCACATACATTTTCGTTAACGGAACGTAATAAAATTATTCCACCTTGATTGGAAATCTTTAGCTCATCTAACTTTGTTTCTTTATCACCTTTATATGTTAATGTATTGTTTATCAAATGTGCTTCATCTTCAATTATTTTCCCTTCTGAATTAGCTCGATATAACTTTATATTTTCTTTTTTATTGTTTTTTTCTATATTAAAATTTTCTAAAGTAATATTTTTAATATTAGTATTTTTTTTATATTCTTCATTTTTATCAAATTGTAAATATATATCATTATATTGATTGATACTAAAATTCCATTTTAAATTATCTACTTTATCTATTTCTTTACTTTCTGCTGTACTAATAACAATCATTTTAGATAGTTCGAATGGCAAATTTGTCTCTCCTTCTACTTGATATCTTAGCATAATAATTCCTGCTATTATTAAAATAATCGCAATAATACCAAGTATTATGCATATGTGAACAATTTTTTTATCTTTCAATTCGCTAATTTTCATTAATCACACCTCTATCTTTTTTATTTGCTCTTAATTCTCTAAAAAATCTTTGTAATAGTTCTTTACTTTCTTCTCCTAATACATTCTTTTCATATGTAGGTATATGGTTAAATTTGTATGTAGTTAAGTCAATTACTGAACCACAAGCTCCTGCTTTTAAATCGGGTATTCCATAATAAATTTTTCGAATTCTACTATTAATTATTGCTCCCATACACATTGGACAAGGTTCCATTGTTACATATATATCGCAGTCTTCTAGTCTCCAAGCATCTATTTTTTTGCTTGCTTTTTCGATTGCAATAATTTCTGCATGCTTTGTTGTGTCTTTTTTTATTTCTTTTAAGTTATGCCCTCTAGAAATTATTTTTCCATCTTTAACAATTACTGCACCTACTGGAACTTCTCCTTTATAATATGCTTTTTCAGCTTCTTTTAAAGCTTTTTTCATAAAAAAAGTTTTTTCTTCCATAAGTTCTCCTATTGGTGCACTTAGCTGGATTCGAACCAGCGGCCTCTCCCTTAGGAGGGGAGCGCTCTATCCACCTGAGCTATAAGTGCATATTTATAATACTTTTGTATTATACCAATTTTACAATTTTTTTTCAAGTTAACTCATCAGGAATTTTAAAACTATTGAATTTTATCCATTTTTTAGGTATAATAACAAAAGTTAAGAAAGGATTTTGTTATGCAAAAAATATTAGGTTCAATGAGAAAAGCAATTGAAGAATTTCATATGATAGATGATGGTGATAAAATAGCTGTAGCTTTATCAGGAGGGAAAGATTCTATAACTTTATTAAAAGCTCTTAAAAGTTTACAAAGATTTTATCCTAAAAAGTTTGATTTAATAGCTATATCTATCAATCCTGGATTTGAATTTTTTGATGTTAAAATTTTATATGAGCTTTGTAACGAAATTGGTGTCCAATTATATGTTGTAAATAGCGATATAAAAGAAATCGTCTTTGACATTCGCAAAGAAAAAAATCCTTGTTCTCTTTGTGCTAATTTGCGACGTGGTATTTTAAATAGTACTGCAATTGAACATGGATGCAATAAAATCGCTTTAGGTCATAATGAGGACGACGTATTGGAAACATTTCTTATGAATATTTTGTATACTGGCAGCATTTCTACCTTCGCACCTATTTCTTATATGGATAGGTCTAAAATTACTTTAATCCGACCACTAATATATATTAGTGAAAAGCAGATTCGTAGTTTTATAAAAAATAATAACATTAATGTTATGCCTAAAGCTTGTCCAATGGATGGGAAATCTAAACGTGAAGATATAAAGCAATTATTATACGATTTAAATAAGCAAATACCTCACATAAGAGCTAATATATATGGGGCTATAAAACGAAGTACAATTAAAGGTTGGAATGATTAATTTAATTATAATTCAATTTAAATGTAGTTTTTTGTTATTTAATTCATTAAATTATTGTGAAAGTGCTGTTATACTTAATATAAATTTTTTAGGAGGATAGCACATGGATTTAAAAGAAGCAAATAAAATTATTGGTAATACTTATAAACAAATTAGAAAAAGTAAAAAATTTACACAAGAAGAAGTAGCAGAAAAAAGTGATTTAACACCTGAATATCTATCAAAATTTGAAAATGGTAAATATAATGCCAGCATATATAATATTATCTTGCTTTGTAAAGCTATTGATACCAATCCAACACAACTATTTAATCAATTTTTTGAAGACAATTCAATCGCTATTGTTACAACTATAACAGATGAATTAAAAGATATGGATATTTCAGATCAACAATTAATTTTAAACTTAATTAGACGTTTAAAAAATAAAGCCAATATTTAATATATTGACTTTATTTTTTGTGTTATTACATTTCAATTATTTCATTTAGGTCTTCTTTTAGTTTTTTTACTTTTATTTCTGCATCTTCTATGTTACTTCCTTTAACTCCTACATAGAATTTTATCTTTGGCTCTGTTCCAGATGGTCTTACACATACCCAAAAGTCATTTTCTAAATCAAAATAAAGTACATTGGATTCAGGCAATCCTGTTTTTTCTTCTTCTTTGGTCTCCATATTGATTATTTTTTCTGTTTTATAATCCCTAAATTTTTCTACTTTATATTCTCCTATTCTTGTTGGAATATTATTTCTTAAGTTCTCCATCATTTCCTTTATTTTGCTTGCTCCTTCAACACCTTCTAATGTTATTGATAGCAAGTCTTCTTTATAATAACCATATTCCTCATATATGTTTATCATTTGATCCCATAATGTAAATCCCTTTTCTTTGTAATATGCTGCTGCTTCGCAAAGTGCCATTACAGCTGCAATTCCATCTTTATCTCTTGCATGTGTTCCTATTAAACATCCATAACTCTCTTCAAAACCAAATAAATATGTATTTTCATTTGTTTTTTCAAATATTTTTATTTGCTCTCCTATATATTTAAATCCTGTTAATACTTCTTTTAATTGTATATTATATTTTTTAGAAATAGCATCTGCTAAATTTGAAGAAACTATAGTCTTTATTAATATTCCATTTTGCGGAATATTATTTCTCTCTCTTTTTTGTGATAATTCATATTCTGCAATTAATAAACCTGACATATTCCCTGTAAAAGATTTATATTCTCCTGTTTTTGAATCTTTTGCATATACCCCTAGTCTATCTGCATCTGGATCTGTTGCCAATACTATATCAGCATCTTTTTCCTTTGCCAATTTTAGCGCCAATTTGAATGCTTTTGGATCTTCTGGGTTTGGATAATCTACTGTTGGAAAGTCCCCATTAGGTTTTTCTTCTTCTTTTACAATGTATACCTTTTCAAATCCTAATTTATTTAAAATTGTTTTTACAGGTATATTTCCTGTTCCATGTAACGGCGTATATACTATTTTTAAATCTTTTTGTTTCTTTATAATTTCTGGATTTAATACTAATTTTTCCAATGCTTCCATATACTTTTCATCTATTTCTTTTCCAATTACAGTATATAGTTTTTTTCTTTCGCCTTCTGCTTTAGATATTTTTTTAATTTCTTTATAATCTTCTATTGCTTTTACTTCATTTATTATGTCTTTATCTACAGGTGGCACAATTTGTGCTCCATCTTCCCAATAAACTTTATATCCATTGTATTTTGGTGGATTATGGCTTGCTGTTATCATAATTCCCGCTATACAATTTAGTTCTCTTACAGCAAAAGATAACTCTGGTACTGGTCTTAAAGAATCAAATAAATATGTTTTTATTCCGTTTGCATTTAATATTAATGCTGCTTCTTCGCTAAATTCTTTTGACATATGTCTAGAGTCAAATGCTATTGCAACTCCTCTTTCTTCTCCATTATTCTTTTTAATGTAATTGGCTAATCCTTGTGTAGCTTTTCCTACAGTATATATATTCATTCTATTCGTTCCAGCCCCTATAATTCCTCTTAATCCAGCTGTTCCAAATTCTAACTCTTTATAGAATCTATCTTCTATTTCTTTTTTGTTATCTTTTATATTTAATAATTCTTTTTTTGTTTCTTCATCAAAAACATCACTTGTACACCATTTTTTATATTCATTTAAATATTCCATTTTATCCTCCTTTTAACACAAAAATGGGCTTTAACGCCCATTTTTCTTCGTTTTATCTTTTATTTTTCTTATTAAAATTTATATATAGTTGTCTTGCTGTTTCTGGGCTATCTATTCCTTCTGCGTTCTTTACTGGCGCAAATTCTTCTTCTCTTTTTACTCTCATTACTGCCATACTTTCCATACTTTGAAATGCATCAAATATAAATGTTTCAAATTTATATGCATTTGGTTTTTCAGCTGTAACTAACTCTCCTTTTGAATTTATATAATTCGCTTTTTTAAATGCTTCATGGTATGGTAACTTATTTTTTGCAATTTCATTTATTCTTTTTATATTAAATAAATTACAATTAATATGAGATTCTCCAAAAACTAATTCTCCATTTTCATCTTTTTTATTGCTCATTTCTTCTGAGATTTCTGTATATTCTACAACGCTCGGTTTAGAATTTCTTTTGCAAAATACGCCTACTCTTTCTTCTGGTCTTGCTTTTACAACAGATTTTCCTGCTGCCATACATTTTTTATTATCTGCAATTGCAACAAATATCGGATCTACCATGTTTACTAAAGGATTGTCTACTGGTCCTATAAATACCCATTCAACTCCTTTATTATTCATATCTTGTAAGACACCACTTTTTAACATTGATTCAAAGACACCGCCATGTCCATCTGCCGCTAATTTTAAAAATCCTTCTTCATTTACTAATATTTTTCCTTCTTTATCGATCATAGGTAACTCACCTTGAATAAAGAATTTTATACCTTCCTTTGGATATCCAAAATATTTATTATCCTCAAAGAATTTAACTGTTTCTGCATTATTTTCATTACTAGTCATAATATACCAAGGTATTATTACATTGTATTTACTATTTGCTTCTTTAATTGGTTCTTCAATTAACTCAAATAAAGATTTATGTGTATCTAATCCTATGTCAAATGTACCTTTTGGTCCATTATATCCAAGCCTTGTTCCTTGACCTCCAGCCATTGTTAAAACAGCTAATTTGCCTTCTTTTATTATTTCTATTCCTTTTTTTTCTAATTTTTCATATTCTTCTTTAGATAATTTATCTTTATCCACATATTCAATAGGTTCAATTTTATCATCACCTATTTTTATTTCTTTCTTTGTGTTTTCATATAGTTCATTCATTAAGTCAAAATCTATACTTAATATTTGATCTAATAGCTTCTCTTTTCCTTTGTTATCTAATTTATCATAGCAAATTAATAGTTGCTCTTGATGATTCTTCTTTAGTATTTCTTTTACCTCATTAATTTTTTCCATTGATCTGCCTCTCTTAATTTTATATTATTATAAATGACATATACTATATTATAATATAAAATTTTTTTCGTCAATATATACAGAATTTATATTTAAGCTTTCTTTTTTTCTTTCACATATTCGGGAAAAATTTCTTCTATTTCATGTTCTCCAGATGTGTTTAATATCTTATCTGTATAATTTAAAATATCAATTATATTTTTATTAAATTCAATAATATCATAGCAATTAATAATTACAAGTTTTCGATCTTCATTATTTTTATTAAGCTTTTCTAATACATTATTTGCTTTACTGATAAATTTTGAATCTCCATTTATTAAAATATAGTTTATGCTTTTATTATTTATATTCTTTTCTTTGTCTATACATTCCTCTGTTGTTTTGCTTTTCCAATCTATTGATTTTATTTTTAGCTTTACTTCATCTTTTAAGTTTAATCTTTCTAATAATACATTAACTGTTTTTTCTAAATCATTTTGTAAAATTGTATGAATTTTGCAATCTTCGCTAATCTTTCCTTCAATATATGGAAGTAACATTGTTATTAAATGCACCTCATTTACGTAGAAACTAGACATCCTCTTTAAATTTTTTTCATAATACATAATATTCCCTCCAATTATTTTTGGCTATTTACAAATTTTACCATTGCTATTTTCTCTTGTCAATATTTTCCATTTTTGTTTTATTTAAATTCATCGACAATTATTTTATTTTCATTTGTATATTTTTTTTGATTTCTGTTCATATTCCTATTAATACATAAAATTTAGGAGGTTGTTATGAATAAGAAATTAGCTTTTATCTTTACTTTAACAATATTGTTTTGCTTGTATATTTTTTTGCTTTCCACAAATTACGCCAAGAGTGTTTCTGCCAATTTATCTTCTAGTGTCTTTAGATTACATATAATTGCAAATAGCGATTCTGAAGAAGACCAAAATTTAAAGTTACTTGTTAGAGATAATATAATAAATTATATGAATACATTAATATCTAATTCTAATTCAAAAAATGATATAATCTCCATTGTTTCTAATCACATAGAAGATTTTAAAAATATTGCTTTAGAAACTATACATTCACATGGTTATAATTATACTATAAATATTTCTATCGGAAATTTTTATTTTCCTACAAAATCTTATGGTGATATCTCAT
>UMDE01040808.1_pt1 | contig 10766 bp, 10 predicted proteins | sample 1964411 | NCBI WGS metagenome assembly UMDE01 (sample SAMEA4835986, study PRJEB28245) | human gut metagenome | biome: gut microbiome; material: fecal sample | place: Denmark | collected 2008
ATGGTAAACGATATGAAAACAAGATTACAATACCAAGGTTTAACATTAGATAGCTATTTATCAATGATTGGAAAAACAGAATCTGAGTTTAGAAAAGATTATGAAGAACAAGCAAAAGAAGCTGTTAAATCAAGGTTAGTAATTGAAGCGATCGTTAAAAAAGAAAAAATAGAAGCAAGAGATAAAGATGTAACAGAAAAATTAGAAGAAATGGCTAAAAATTACGGAAAAGAAGCAAAAGAATTAGAACAAAATGAAGCATTAAAGAACTACCTAAAAGGAAGTTTAGAAACAGAAAAAGCAATAGAATTTGTAGTAAAAAACGCAAAAATAAAATAAAGTAATAAAAGGAGTTTAATAGTTAGTTATTAAACTCCTAATTATTTCTAAAAAACAATTAATTTATATTGTTAAAAAACGAATAAATGTTAATAAAAAGGTTTGCATTTATAAAAAATATGATATAAAATAAGGTAAGTTTTAAAGGAGGAATTTTATTATGTATAAAAAAGATTTAAATAGTTTAGTACCATATGTAATAGAACAAACAAGTAGAGGAGAAAGATCATACGATATATTTTCAAGACTACTAAAAGATAGAATAATATTTTTAGGAGAACAAGTAGATAGTGCATCTGCTGGTGTTGTAATAGCACAAATGCTATTTTTAGAATCAGAAGATCCAGAAAAAGAAATACATTTATACATAAATAGCCCAGGAGGATCTATAACAGATGGAATGGCTATAGTAGACACAATGAATTATATTTCTTGTCCAGTTTCAACTATTTGTGTAGGGTTAGCAGCAAGTTTTGGAGCAGTATTATTAGCAAATGGTGAAAAAGGAAAAAGATTTGCAACACCAAATTCAGAAATATTAATTCACCAACCATTAATAGGTGGTCAAGGAGGAGGAATTTCTGGTCAAGCAACAGAAATAAAAATATATTCAGACCATATGATGAAAACAAGAGAAAAATTAAACAAATTATTAAGTGAAAAAACAGGTCAACCAATAGAAGTAATTAATAGAGATACAGAAAGAGATAACTATATGACAGCAGAAGAGGCTCTAAAATACGGACTTATAGATGGTATTATGGATAAAAGAAGATAATTATATGCTAAGGATAACATAAAAGAAGGAGCGCTTATTATGCAAAAAAATGAAAATAATAAAAACATTAGATGCTCATTTTGTGGTAAAACACAAGATAGTGTAGAAAAAATAGTTGCAGGTCCTGGTGTATATATTTGTAACGAATGTATACAAGTTTGTTCAAACATAATAGAAAATGAATATTATGAAGATGAAGAAGATTTATATACAACCGTAGAAGAAGATGTTGTACCTACACCAGAAGAAATAAAAACTATTTTAGACGAATATGTAATAGGTCAAGAAGATGCAAAAAAATCATTATCTGTAGCTGTATATAACCATTATAAAAGAATAAATAATGAAGATGAAAAAAGTAATAAAGACGATGTAGAGATAAAGAAAAGTAATATATTATTACTAGGGCCAACAGGTTCTGGTAAAACATTACTTGCCCAAACATTAGCTAAAATATTAAATGTTCCATTTGCAATAGCAGATGCGACAACATTAACAGAAGCAGGTTATGTTGGGGAAGATGTAGAAAATATATTATTAAAACTAATACAGTCAGCAGATTACGACATAGAAAAAGCAGAAAGAGGAATTATTTATATAGATGAGATAGACAAAATTTCTAGAAAATCTGAAAATCCATCTATAACAAGAGATGTAAGTGGAGAAGGTGTACAACAAGCATTACTTAAAATTATAGAAGGTACGACTGCTTCAGTTCCACCACAAGGAGGAAGGAAACATCCACACCAAGAACTAATACAAATTAATACAGAGAACATATTATTTATTTGTGGTGGTGCGTTCGAAGGTTTAGAGAAAATCATAGATCAAAGAACAGGAAAAAAAGCAATAGGTTTTGGGGTAGAAAAGAAGGAAATTGCTAAGAAAACAAAAACAGAAGTATTTAAAGAAATATTGCCACAAGACTTATTAAAATTTGGTTTAATTCCAGAATTTGTAGGTAGATTACCAATAGTAACAACTCTAGAAGAACTAGATAAAGAAGCACTAATTAACATATTAACTAAACCAAAAAATGCATTAGTAAAACAATACAAAAAACTATTAGCTATGGATGGCGTAGATTTAGAATTTAAACCAGAAGCAGTAGAAGCAATAGTGGAAAAAGCAATAGAAAGAAAAACAGGAGCTAGAGGTTTACGTTCTATTATAGAAGAAATTATGAGAGATATAATGTTTGATATTCCATCTAACCCTAAAATAGAAAAATGTATTGTAACAAAAGAAACTGTAAATGAAAAGACAAAACCAGAAATAATAATAAATGAAAGCAAAGAACCTAAAAAACAAGTAATAAAAAGAAAAACAATAAGACCAAATGAAATAGAAACTGCATAATGTAAAAGATTAATTTACTATATATGTAAATTTAATAAATTAAATTATAAAAAAATTAAATAGAAGGAATAGTATCTTATAAAAAATATGCTAAAAATCCTTCTATTTTTTTGCTTATGGTTGAAAAAAACGTTAAGTTGTGATATATATAATTTTACAAAAAATAGGTGAAAAAGAGAAAGAAAATGAAAAATATAAAAGATTATAATTTAGACGATCTAAAAAAAGAATTTGAAGAATTAGGAGAAAAACCATATAGAGCAGAACAAGTTTTTATGTGGTTATACAAAGAAAAAGTAAAACAATTTGATGATATGACAAATTTGTCAAAAGAATTGCGAAATAAATTAAAAGAGAACTTTTCGATATGTAATTACGAAATAGAAAGAAAATTAATATCAAAAGATGGTACAAAAAAATACTTGTTTAATATATTAGATGGTAATATGATAGAAACAGTATTAATGGAATATCACCATGGAAAAACTGTATGTGTATCATCACAAATTGGTTGCAAAATGGGATGTAAATTTTGTGCTTCTACAGGAATTCCTTTTGTTAGAAACTTAACAGCAGGAGAAATTGTAGAGCAAATTATAGCAATAGAACAAGACGAAAATACGAAAATATCTAATATAGTATTTATGGGGATTGGAGAACCATTTGATAATTTTGACAATGTAATAAAAGCGATAGAAATATTAAATAATCCAAAAGGATTAAATATAGGAGCAAGACATATAAGCATTTCTACTAGTGGAATAGTACCTAAAATTTATGAACTTGCAGACAAGAAAATACAATGTACATTATCTATATCCTTACATGCAACAAACGACAAAAAAAGAAGTGATATGATGCCTGTAAATAATGCTTATCCAATAGAAGAGCTAATGAAAGCATGTGAATATTATATAGAAAAAACTAATAAAAGAATATCTTTTGAATATGCACTTGCAAAAGATAATAACGACAATTTAGAAGATGCAAAAGAATTAGTTAGCTTATTACGTGGAATGCTGGCACATGTAAACTTAATACCAATAAATAAAATAGAAAATGGTAAATTTGTAAAGTCTACAAATAATAATATAATAAAATTTAGAGATTACTTAAATGAATATGGTATTGTAGCAACAATAAGAAGAGAGCTAGGTTCAGATATAGAAGCAGCATGTGGACAACTAAGAAGAAAGACGATAGAAGAAAAACGTTAGAGGTGATAAAATGAAGTGTTTTGCTAAGACCGATTTGGGAAAAGCAAGAGAATTAAACGAAGATTCATACTATATTCCATCAGATGAAAATGAACTAAGAATATATATGCTAGCAGATGGAATGGGTGGATACAATGGTGGAGAAATTGCAAGTAAGTTAGCAATAGAATCTGCTAGAAAATATTTAACAAATAATTTTAATATTATAACACATGACAGAATAAATATAGAAGAACTAATAAGAAGTAGTATGGAATATGCTAATATGGTTGTATTCGAAAAGTCTAAAGAAATACCAGAATTAGAAGGAATGGGTACAACTTTGGAATTAGTTTTAAGTTATGGTAATAAAATATATATAGGTCATGTTGGAGATAGTAGAATATATAGAGTAAGAAAAAATATTATAAGAAAGCTTACAACAGACCATAGTTATGTAGAAAAATTGGTAAAAGAAGGAACAATAACTAGAGAAGAAGCCGAAAACCATCCTAAAAAGAATATGTTAATGAAGGCATTAGGGTGTACTCCTTATGTAGAGCCAGATGTAACAACAAAGGGATTTCTTAAAGGAGATGTACTTTTATTAACATCAGATGGTTTAACAAATATGGTTTCTAACCAAGAAATTTATGACATAGTAACAAATGATGTCATAAATGCTGGAACAAAGTTGGTCGAACTAGCAAATGATAGAGGAGGATATGATAACATAACGGTTGTTATCGTATATAATGATTAAGGAGAGATGAAATAATGGACCTAGAGGGGAAAATATTAGGTAACAGATATGAAATAATAGAAAAAATAGGAAATGGTGGAATGGCAACGGTTTATAAAAGTAAAGACCGTGTTTTAAATAGATATGTAGCAGTAAAGATATTAAGAGATGAATTTACAACAGATGAAGAATTTATAAAAAGATTTAGGATAGAAGCTCAATCTGCTGCAAGTCTTACACACCCAAATATTGTTTCTATTTTTGATGTAGGAAATGAAGGTAACTTATATTATATTGTAATGGAGCTAATTAAAGGTAAGACTTTAAAGGAAATAATAACAGAAGAAAATGGGCCACTACCTTGGAAATGGTCATTAAATGTTGTAACACAAATTGCTTCTGCATTAGAAACAGCTCATAAAAACAATATAGTTCACAGAGATATAAAACCACATAATATTATAATTACAGAAGATGGAATTGCAAAAGTTACAGACTTTGGAATTGCAAAAGCAGTTTCAAACTCTACGATAACTGCTTTTGGTACTACAATAGGTTCTGTACACTATTTTTCACCAGAACATGCTAGGGGAGGTTTTACAGATGCAAAATCTGACTTATATTCTTTAGGTGTTGTAATGTATGAAATGCTAACAGGAAAAGTTCCTTTTGATGCAGATACACCAGTTTCTGTAGCTTTAAAACATATGCAAGAAAAACCAGTAGAACCAAAAGAACTAAACGAAAATATTCCACAAGTTGTAAATGATATTATAATGAAGGCTATGCAAAAAGATATTAACTTAAGATATCAATCTGCAACGGAAATGGTTAAAGACTTAAATACAGCATTAAAAAATCCAGATGAAAATTTTGTACATATAGGCAATAACATAGGAGCTGCCACACAAAGAATTTCTACTCAAGAGATTGCAGAAGCAGAAAGAAGAGCCAACGAAAAAGATAATAAAGGAAAAGAGAAAAAATCAAATAAATTTAAAGATTTTATAAAAAAACACAAAGTAGCATCTTCTATACTTGGAGCAATATTGCTATTCTTTATAGCTTTTGGAGCAACAATGGGAATTGTAGAAATTGCAAATCCAAATGAAGTACAAATTCCAGATTTAGTAAACAAAACAGAGGAAGAAGCAGAACAAATATTAAAAGATTTAAAATTAAAGTTAGTGGTAAAATCTGAAGAGTATGATGAAAACATAGAAAAAGGAAAAATAATATCTCAAGACCCAACATACAAAGAGAATTATAAAATAAAAGAACATAGCGAAATTTCTGTAATTATAAGTAAAGGAACAGAAAAAGTAGATGTACCAAATGTTGTAGGTAAAACGAAGGAAGAAGCAGAAAAGGAATTAAAAGATGCAGGTTTAGTACCAGAAATAATAGAAGAAAATGATGAAAAAGTAGAAGCCGGAATAGTACTAAGCCAAGACCCAGAAGATGGCGAAAATGTAAATAAAGGAAGCAAAGTAAAATTAGTTGTAAGCAAAGGAAGCGCAATTGTAAAAGTAGAAGTTCCAAGCTTAGTTGGAAAAAATGAACAAGAAGCGAAAGCTTTATTAGCAGAAGCAGACTTAAAAGCTAATATTATAAATGATGAAGACGATTCTAAAAATGATGGAGTTGTACTAAGACAAAGTAAAGAAGCAGGAACACAAGTTCAAGAGGGAACAACAATTACTATTACAGTAAACAAGGTTTCACAAGCTAAAGAAGCAACATTTACAATAGATGTAAAGAAGATAACAGGTGGATACGATAAAGACGCAACAGGAAATAATGTAGGTGGTAATAAGTCTAAAACAGTTGATGTAATAATTACAGTTAACGGAAAAGAAGCATATAGACAATCTAATGTAGATAAAAACTCTACAATAACAGCAAAAGTAAGTGGAAAAGGATCTCAAACAGTTGTTGTTACATTAAAAGATGATAAAGGCGAAAATTCTAGATCTACAGTATTTAACTTTAATACATCATCAACCTATACTTTTAATTAAAACAAAAAGATAAAGCTTTTTATATGAGCTTTATCTTTTTTTGTATAGTAGGGAATTTCTACTAGTAGGAGAAATTTATGTACTAGAAAATCTTAGGTTTATTTTTTGCAAAGTAGAATAATATAGACAGAATAAAATTGAAATTTAAAAAATGTGTGATATAATAAACCAAAAACAAAAAGGGTGAGTTATGCAAGGAAAAATAATAAATAATATTTCTAATTTATATTATATAGAATCAAACGACCAAATATATACTTGTAATGCAAGAGGAAAGTTAAAAGAAGATGGAATTGTAGTTGGAGACATAGTAAATTTTAACGAGGATGAGCATATAATAGACAAAATAGAAAAAAGGATAAATTATATTAAGAGACCGAAAATTTCTAATATAACGCAAATAATATGTGTAGTATCTTCTAAAAATCCAAAACCAGACTTATTAATGCTAGATAAACAATTAGCATATGCAGAATATGTTGGGATAAAAAGTGTTATAGTAATTAATAAGATAGATTTAAATAAAGAAAAAGCAGAAGAAATAGAAGAAATATATAATAATATAGGGTATGAAGTAGTAAAAACGAATGCAAAAGAAAAAGATGGAATAGAAAGCTTAAATAAAATTTTAGAAAATAATATTAGTGTATTTGCTGGAAATTCTGGCGTTGGTAAGTCTACACTATTAAATAGTATCTTTGGAAAAGAATTATCTAAATCTGGATTAATTAGTAATAAAAATAAAAAAGGAAAAAATACTACAACAAAAATATCTTTATATAAGCTTAAAGAAAATGAATATATTGCAGATACTCCAGGCTTTTCAACGTTTGATATTTCAGAAATACAGTCTAATGAACTAGCTAAATATTTTAAAGAATTTAAAAATTACATAAAAGAATGTGAATATGTAGGGTGCAGGCATATAAAAGAAGAAAGTTGTGGAATAAAAAATGCATTACAAAGAAACGAAATTTCAGAAAGTAGATATCAAAATTTTATAAAAATATATGAAGAATTAAAAGATAGGGAGGAACATAAATGGTAGAAATTTCAGCATCAATACTAGATGTAAAAGAAGAGGAATCAGCAAAAACATTTTACAATTTAGAAGTAGCAAAAACAGATTATTTTCATATAGATGTTATGGATGGGAAATTTGTAGAAAAAAATACTGTAGATAAAATGAATAAATATACAAATATATTAAAGCAAATTACAATATTGCCACTAGATGTACACTTAATGGTGGAAGATGTAGAAACATATGTAAAGCTATATAGTGCAATAGATCCAAACATTATAACATTTCATTTGGAAGCATGTAAGGATAAAGAAGAGGTTCACAAAATAATAAAATTAATAAGAGAAAATAATTGCAAAGTTGGAATTGCAATTAAGCCAACAACAGATATAAAAGACATATACGAATTTTTGCCATATATAAATACAGTTTTAGTAATGACAGTAGAGCCAGGAAAAGGTGGACAGAGCTTAATTTCAGAAACTTTAAGAAAAATAAAAATATTAAAAGAATATTTAAATCAAAATAATTTAGACACATATATAGAAGCAGATGGTGGAATAAATATAGAAACGATAGAAGAAGTAAAAGATGCAGGAGTAGATATAGCTGTTGTAGGTAATGGTATTTTAAAAACAGAGAACTATGAAGAAACAATAAAAAAATTAAAAGCGTAAAACAGGGATCTGGTAACGGTCCTTAAAATCCCAGTTTTTTATACCAGGAGAAAAAATTGTACTAAATAATTAAAGCGTACCTAAAATTTTAGGTGCGCTTTTCGTTATTTATTAAATATTTAATTTGTTTGCATTTATAGATACAAGTGTTTAATTAGAACAATTATATACTACTAATTATTTTTTTGATGGTTAGCAAAAAATAAATTATAAATTATAATTCCAAAACCTAAAATAGAAATAAATATAGTTACTACAATTCCTACAAAAGGTATCATTTTTAATGCACTAATAACTACAGCCATTAATATTGCAAGTAAATATTCCAATGGCATTTTAGAAAATTTCTTATTATTATAAATTCTTCTAGCTAAAATTGAAGCAAATATGTAAGGTGAAATTCCTATCATAAATGTGTACAACATTAATAGCAATATTCCTGCAGTAAAGCCTATTTGTGCAGTAATAAGGACAACAGATAAAATAGGAATAGCTATTAAAGATACTAAACCAGTTAATAATACTTTACCAAATTTGTGAGATAAACAAGAAGAAGCTTTTTCTAAACTAGACTCTAAGAAGAATCTATAAAGTAAGTATACTAAACTAGCTGCTAAAATACTGTTTACAATATTAGATATAATGTTCCAAATAGTTGTCCCGGCATTATTTGTAGATGCCAACTTCATATAATTTATATCTTCAACAATTGCGCCTTCAGGGAATGATATTTCATTTTCTGAAGAATATGTTAATTTTCCAGAAATAGAACCTTGAGAAGAATCTGAAGACATAATAAATTCAGATGTACGTATATAAGCATTTCTACCAATAGAACCTAATAAAGTTATTTTATTAGTTAGAGAATATAGATCATTATAAGCTCCACATCCTTCTGGAATAGTTAAATTATGGCAAACTGTATATAAAGAACTTGTTAAGGAGTTAAAATTAATATTATTTGAAACAATATATGTACTTCCTTCTATATAAGAAGCTTCTTCAAAATTTACATTTTTGGCACATATAAATAAATTTCCACTTACTTCTCCTGTTATTGTTACATTATTACCTAAAATATAAACATTTCCATTTACAATTTGATCCATAGTAATATCATTACCAGATAAATATAAATCGTCATTTACTACATTTTGTGTTTCTTCTGTAGTATTAATTGCATATGGAGTAGCCCTTAACCATTCTTCTGGAATAGGTTTTGTTTCTGCAAAACATGTTGTAGCAATTGATAATATAATAGCTAGTAAACAAGCCATTACAATGCTTTTTAGTCTTTTCATTGGTATACCTCCTAAAATTATATTAATCAAAATATATATTAACCAAATTTGTTTGTCAACAAAAATTAAGATTTGTTTTCTTGCTTATATTTTTTACAAAAATCTTTAACAGTGCAATCTTTACAATTAGGAGTTCTTGCCATGCAAGTTTTTCTGCCATGCCAAACAAAAAGATGATTAATATCTTTTAAATATTCCTTAGGAAAAATTTTTAATAAATCTTGTTCTATTTTTTCTGGTTCTTTTTCAGAAGAAAGACCAATTCTATTAGAAATTCTTTTGGCATGTGTATCTACAGCTATACCATTTGCAATACCAAAAACTTCTAACAAAATTACATTGGCACTTTTACGCCCAACTCCAGGCAGAGTAATAAGCTCTTCCATAGTGTTTGGAACAACACCATTAAAGGTATCTAAAATTTTATTTGCACATGCACGAGCATTTTTTGCCTTATTTTTATAAAAACCGCAAGGATGAATAATTTCTTCTAATTCAGCTATATCGCAATTAGCAAATTCTTTAATAGTAGGGTACTTTTTAAATAATGTTGGTGTGGTTAAATTAACTCTTTCATCTGTACATTGAGCGGATAACATAACCGCAATTACTAATTCGAATGGTGTATTAAAATCTAAACTACATGTGGCGTCTGGATATGTAGTTTTTAATATTTCTATTAATTGAATAGCATCTTTTTTTCTCATAAAAACCTCCTTATATTGCAAATTATATCATAATATAACATCAACATAAAGTAATCACAATAATAATTATTTTTTCATATTATATAAAAAAGGAGGTAATATGTATGTGTAAAATATTAAAGAAGACATTGGCAGTAATATTAATAGGATTGGGTATAGGAATATTGCTAGTATTATTACTTCCTTTAGCAGGTTGGCTTTTTGTAATTGGTGTTGCAATTATTATAGTTGGAATAATCTGGCTTTCAAATTAAAACTGTAAGGATGTAAAGAACAATTAAAAAGGAGGAGATAGATATGACAGTTGTAGTTAAAAAAGTTCCAAAATTTTTAAGAGGGTTTGTAAAGTTGATATTTAGAATAAAAGACTAATACATAAGATAAAGCGGGATTAGTGAGCTATACCGGGACTGGTGGACGGTCCTAAAAAATTCCGATTTGAAATTTCTTATAATAAAAAATATCGCCAAGCTAAAAACTTGACGATATTTTTTGTTTTGCTTAAGTATGTATTTCATGAAAAAAAGGGTTATTTAACAATAACCCACAAATAGTATATATAAACTAAGCTCTATTAACTTTTCCAGAACGTAAACATTTTGCACATACTTTAATTTTCTTT
>UMDE01019936.1_pt1 | contig 10347 bp, 9 predicted proteins | sample 1964411 | NCBI WGS metagenome assembly UMDE01 (sample SAMEA4835986, study PRJEB28245) | human gut metagenome | biome: gut microbiome; material: fecal sample | place: Denmark | collected 2008
AATTGCGCTTATTATAGGGCAGGACAAAAGGAAAATCCATGTGATTATTTTTAGGAAGTATGTAAATTTTTATGAATCTGGCAAGTCAGTAATTAATGGTGGGTATTCCTGTTTTTTGCAAGGGCGCAAATAGCGCCCCAGCGCCTGGATTTAAAGTAGAAGAGCATGGCAATCATGCCGGTAATAAAGCTGGCGGAAACACTGACCATGGCATATTCGCCATAGCCGGCATACATGATGAGATAAGCGGCAGGGATTCGGACAACCCATAATAGCAGAATATTTACGATAGTGGGATAGCGAATCTCTCCGATACCATTGATAAAGCACATAATGCCATTGAACACGGCGTAGGCCCAGGTGAATGGCAGAACAAGATAAGTATATCGCTGTGCAAAAGCCAACACGGCCGGATCACGGCTGAACAACATCAGCAGAGGATGGCAAAAAGCAGTCACAAGTAATCCCCCTGCAAGGGTGACGATGCCGGAACAGAGCGGTATCTGCCATGCACCGCAGCATAAACGACGGTAGTTCCGGGCACCAAGGTTCTGCCCGGCAAACACAGTAGCCGCAGAAGAATATGAAGTAATGGCAATATTGGCAATGCCGCTGACTTTACCGGCAACGGAGCATCCGGCTACGAAGGTGGATCCCAGTGTGTTATAAAGAGCCTGAAGCAGCACATGACCGACAGAATAAAGTGCGGTATTCAGTCCGAGCGGCAAGCCGATCTTTAACATTTCATGAAGAATAGGAAGGTCAAAACCATGCGCAAAAACCGGAAAATTCATGGCAGGATAAGTATGACGGATGTAGAAGATGCTGAACATCCAGGACAGAAACAGTGAGGCAGCAGTTGCGATGGCAACACCGGTGACGCCCATTCCCAAACCGGCAGTCAGTACAAGGTCCAGAACAATATTGGTAACGCAGGAAATGCCAAGAAATAACAGCGAGGAAGTACTGTTTCCCAGACCTCGTAAAATACCTGCGTTAAAGTTATATCCCATATTGCCGAGAATGCCTAACGTTGTGATACGCAAATACACAATGGCGTAGGGCATGGCATCGGCAGGCACCTGCATCAGCCTGAGAAGGAACGGTCCGGCAGCTACGCCTAACAACGTAAGCGGCAGACTGGCAGCGTACAGAAAAAACACTGCGGTTTGTGCAAGCTTACGCAGTTGATCGGCATCGGAGGCACCTGCCGCTTGTGAAATCAGGATGGATATTCCGGAACCAATGCCAAGAAAGATACACAAAAGAATCTCCAGTGGCTGGGAACTTGTGGCCACAGCGGCCAAAGCGGATGCATCACAGAAATTACCGATAACCAAAGTATCAACGGTTCCGTATAACTGTTGTAAGATATTTCCGATGCAGATCGGCAATGCAAACTGTGCTGCGCGGCCTAAAATAGAACCTTGTGTCATATCGATTTTACTCATATTCATTGACAATTACCCGCTTTGTAAAAATGGTAAATATTTAAATTGTAGAATGTAAAAATTCATCAGCTTATACTGGCTTGGTTCAGAGTCTATGCCAAAACTGTGTCCGGGGTTTTATGTTGAGAAAGCTTTCGATGCTGCCGGTTATATTCTCTATTGTAATATAATCATAATGTTGCGGAGTATCGGGATGTAACTTGAGCCTCTTCCGTGTGCAAATTGGAAATTGTCAGTGCATCATATCTCGAAAGCAGAAGCTTCGCATTCGGCGGCAGTACACAGTCTGACAAAAGTACATTTTTGATTTTATGCCCAGGTGCAGTAAAACCATCAATTTCAATGGGGGCAACGGATTCCACTGTGCCGTGCTCCTGTTTTTGTCCGGTCAGATGTAGCCGTTCAAAGCGAAAATCTTCAAAATAAGGCTGCTCTGAAGCAGGAATGCCGTCATCATTGTATGGAACAGAATGAATGAGCAGGCGGGGGAAGGTGCAGTCGCGTACAGTGACATTGCGCACATATCCGCCACGCTTAGGGGTTCCTTTGATTTCAATGCCATTGGAAGAGGCAGCTATATCGCAATCCCAAATTTGCACATCTGCAACACCGCCGGACATTTCACTGCCAATACAGATACCATGACCGCCGTTGCTGTGGCAGTCAAATACGCAGATATGCTTTGTAGGACGATTAATGGCATTACCTTCGGGATTCTTACCGGATTTGATGGCAACGGAGTCATCTTCGGTTTCAAATTCCGTTGCAAATAACGTGCAGTTTGTGGAAGAATCCGGGTCCCAGCCATCGCCGTTCCAAATACCGCCAGAGCGTAGCGTGCAGTGGTCAGTCACAATGTCATCACAGTAGATCATATGGACATTCCATGCTGCGCCGTTTTGTAAAGTCAGCCCTGTAATACGAATACGGGAGCAGTTGCTTAAATTAATAAGTCGTCCGCGGACACGTCCCGGAATGGTACGGTCATTCTCACAGGTGGCAACCAGTGCAGCATTTTGGGCAAGATATTCCCTGAGATTCTCCCGTTCGATATCGATCATGCGCTCAGCCAGAACATGCCCACCGCCACTAATGGTTCCCTTCCCATAGAGTAGGATGTTTTCGCAATTTGCACCTGCGGTATGATCAAGATGTCCGGCGTTTAAAAGACTGCGGTAACATTCCTGCTCCGTGCCTTCAAAACGGCTCCAGATACGAGGCAGATAATCTGTGGGGTCAGAACTTCCCTGTAAAACAGCGTCTTTCTCCAGACACACGGACATACAACTATGCAGATCAAGAGCTCCGGTCAGATAGATTCCGGCAGGAAAGTATACTTCGTCATTTGGCCCACAGTCTGTAAAAGCCTGTTGGAGCGCAGCAGTATTCAGCGTTTTTCCATCACCCACGGCATTGTAGGGTTCTTCCGTTACATAGATTCGGCGCCGTGCAGGTAGAGTACAGATGTGGATACTGCCGATATTGTAGACAGTAACACAATATTCAGTATTGGGTATCAATTCTGTGAATGTATAATGTGTCCGATTTGTGTGAACAGAATGTCCACCATCGAGAGAAACTTCATATACTGTGTCGGCATTGGCATTTTCCGGCTTATTCCAGAACACAGTTGCGGTGTTGGCAGTACAGCGTGCGGATAGTAAAACGGATTCCATAAAAATCCTCCTTTTCTTTTTTACTGCTTTCATTGTAAAAAAAAGCACTGAGAATGTCTATATCAATTATTTTCATTTATGTTAATAATTCCCTATTTACTCTATATCTGCTCTGTGATATATGAGATTCAATATAAATTTATCGAATATCAATAAAATTATATTGACATTCGTATCATAGAGTGATATGTTAAGGCTACCAAGAAGGAAAGAGGTATTCATTATGGAGAAGAGAGAGTTGTCGGAAAAGGAGCTGCGGGAGAAAAAGTTATCTTTGGCGAAGGGTACGAAGTACCTGCTGGATTTCATGTTCTATGCGGGGATACTGGTGACGGTAAGTCTGCCGCTCAGTCTCAAATACATAGGAAAGTATCTGGAGGCAGTGGAGGAGAATTACCTTCCGGCAGTGATCATATTCGCCATTCTGGGCGTGCTGGCGTTATTGTTGATCAATGAACTGCGCAAGATGTTTGGCACGGTGCTTGCGGAGAACTGCTTTGTACCGGAAAATGTGGCGAGCCTTAGGAGAATGGGAGACTTAAGCTTTTTCATCGCGGCCATGAGCGCTGTGAGATGTGTGGTGTACCTGACTATTGCCATGCTGGTGATCATTTTGGTATTTATCATTGCAGGCATGTTCAGCAAAGTGCTGACCATGGTATTTGAAGAAGCGGTGCGCTACAAGGAAGAAAACGACTTAACAATCTAAAAATTCAGTCACGAAGTGATAGAGCGTGTGATACGCGACTATGTAAATGACGCCGGCTGAACGGAAATTCAAAAGTAGAAAGGCATCTATTATGGGAATCATTGTAAATCTGGATGTAATGATGGCAAAGCGGAAGATCAGCCTGACGGAACTGGCGAATCAGGTGGATCTGACCCAGGCCAATCTGTCCATCCTGAAAAATAATAAAGCAAAAGCCATACGTTTCTCTACGCTGGAATCCATCTGCGAGGTGCTGCATTGCCAGCCCGGAGACATTCTGGAATATGTGGAAGATTCAAAAAAAGAGAAAAACAATTAAATCCTGAAAGGGGGAGATCACAATGCAGGAAAATACAGTAGTACAGGAAACAACTTCAGCAAATCAGGGACAGATATCCGGGCAGAATGTAGTCCGGGTGGTAGAAAAGACAGAGACTGCGGAGACAAAGCGCATGAAGGAACATTTTAATTTCTTTGGACCGGTGACGTTTCTCTATGCCGTGTTCTATGCGTTTTGCATGTTTCATAACGGATCGGGAATTACCTTCCCTTTTTTTCTCGCAGGCACTTTACTGTATTTTGTCTTCTCGCTGTCAAAACTGGAGATTACCTTGAAAAAAGGAAGCACCTTTTACATGATCAGCATTCTGCTGCTGGGGATATCCACCTTCTGCACGGACGGATGGGCGATCATCAGCCTGAATAAGCTGGCGGTCTTTTTGCTGGTAATGTGTCTGCTGCTGAATCAATATTTTGATACGAAAAAGTGGAATCTGGGAAAATATGTGGGGAGTATCTGTCAGCTGATCGTTATGAGCTTCGGCGAACTGGGCAAGCCCTTCTCCGATGGCAAAGCCTATTTTCGTGAAAAGGGAAAAGTAAATAAGAAGGTATGGTATGGGCTGCTGGGAGTAGTGATCGCATTGCCGATTGTGCTGATCGCTGCCGGACTGTTAAGCTCTGCCGATGCGGTATTCCGTAAGATGACAACGGATTTCATGAACTGGATCCGCCCGGGCAATATATTCAACGTAGTCATCAGGGTAACATTTCTGTTCTTTACTTCCTATGCACTGACTTCTTATCTGTGTAAGAGAAGCATCCCGGAAGAAGTGAAGGATCGCAGAAAGGGTGAGCCGGTACTGGCAATTACGATTATGTCACTGCTGTCACTATTGTATCTGCTGTTTTCCGGTATTCAGATCTTCGGATTGTTCTTGGGGAAAATGCAGCTGCCGGAGGGCTATACCTATGCACAGTACGCAAGAGAGGGCTTCTTCCAGCTGCTGGCTGTCAGCATTCTGAATCTGATCCTGGTACTGGTGTGCCTCAGCTTTTTTAGGGAAAGTAAGGTACTGAAAGTAATTATGACGATTATGTCATTATGTACTTTTATCATGATCGCATCCAGCGTAATGCGTATGATCATTTACATCCGGTATTATTATCTGACTTTCCTGCGGATATTTGTCCTGTGGATGCTGGCGGTACTATTCGTCATGTTTATCGGAGTACTGATCAACATTTACCGGGAAAGCTTCCCTCTGTTCCGCTATGGTGTCGTGATGGTGACCGTGCTGTATCTGGCATTGTCCTTCAGCCATCCTGACTATATTATAGCCAGAGTGAATATTGCCAATGCACCCGGCGCGGACGGTACAGGCTGGGAAGAATCCGTGGCGCAGGATTACGGAGACGATTTTTTCGCCGGACCGTTTTTCCGGGGATCGGAATATAATGACTACTCTTATCTGAGTGATCTCAGTGCGGATGCGGCACCGGTCATTATTCCTTATATGGAGAGCCTTGGGTATGATTTCGGCGCCTATGAACTGGAGAACCCTACGGATATTATGAGTGAAGATACGCAGGCTCAGTGGTGGGGGAGTTATCAGCCGAAGGGATTCGGATATTATTACCTGAACCATAATAAGAAGCGTCTGGATCAGACATCTCTGCGGACATTTAATATTTCCAGATATATGATGCGGAAACAGATAGAGGCGAGAATCGATGGAAAATAAAGAAATGAATACGGAAAAAATAAAGTTTTATAAAAAGCATCCGGTGTTGCTTGCATGGCTGATTTCTATATTTATCGGACTGGGCTATGCGCTTTTTACGATCATAGCCTCTGTTATTCATTATGAGCAAAGAGATTATGTATGGGAGATCATTAAGGCTTTTACAGAAATGTTTACCTGGGCAATTTTAATGGGAGCGGTACTGGTATTTCCTGTGGTGCTGACGATCAGTGAAGTAATCTGCCTGATCTGTGAGGAACGAGGGCACCCGGTGAAGGGAGACTGGCTGTTTGACCAGCACGCATTTTGGCTGGGTGGATTTTATGAAATTTGTTATTTAGGGTTGATTATGGATGTGACATCTGCTGACTGGCAGACGCAGTTAAGCAATTCCAATAAACATACACCGATTTACAGTGGTTCCATGGTTACTTTTATAGTACTCCTGCTGCTGGCATTTATAGGGTATGAGATTCTGCAGAGCATTCCGCTTCGGAAGCTGCCGCCCCTTGTGACAGTCCTGTCGATTTCCTCAATGTACCTGGGATTGTTAGAACTGATCCTGTTCACAGTACAGATATTCAAGCCGACGATTTTGCTTGATGGATATTTGTTATTATTTCCACTGTGTTGTGTGCTGCTAGTGGCGCGACTGCTTCTGAAGAAAATACGGGAGTGGAATGCACTGGTGCAGAATGCGGAGGCGGAACACTTTGGGACGGGGAAGATTTATCAGAATCCCATGCTGCGTTGGTGTGACAGCATATTGCGGAAGGCTGCATGGTGGCCGGTGCTGGGACTGGTATTGATGTTCCCACTGTTGGGGATCCTGATTGCAATCCTCATGCTGTTTGGGCAGGCACCGGATTCTGTGATTAAAGCATTTACGGAGACCAGCGACTGGAATCTGTCTCTCAGGCAGGCACCGCAGAATGTCATGTATGATGAACATTATCTCTGCACGGTAGCTGCCGGCGGTCATGAAAAGGTCGTAAAGCCTATCCGCCTTGGGAGGCGGCATGGGCATGAAGTCATTGTGAACCGTCAGTTGTGCATCGCCAATGCTTTTGAACAGGTGTTGGAAGAACGGACTCCCGGCTTCCACCAGGCGCTGCGTCATTTTTATGACACTTACGGGTTCCCTGTGGCGAGACTGATCCACAGTAAATACACGGCGGATCTGGTGTATTTTATCATGAAACCTTTAGAATGGATCTTCCTGTGCGTGCTGTATCTGACAGATGCACACCCCGAGAACCGTATTGCCGTGCAGTACACCGGCAAGACAGCGGCGCAAGTGGAAAAATAGTAAAATATAAATGGAAAAAGCTCTCCCTTTTGGATATAATAATATTTGAAAGGGAGGCTTTTTTATATGATAAAAGTGAATTGAACTAAATCGGAATTTGAGGGAGGAAACAGTATGAAAAAGATTATTGCAATGGTTCTTTGTCTTGTGTTGGTTTTTTCATTGGCTAGTTGTGGAAATAATGATCAAAGTTCAGATACGCATGATGCGAACTACGAAGAAGGTTATACGGCTGGCTACGAGGTTGGATATAATGATGGGAAGCAGCAAATGACCGACCCCCAAAAGTGCTATGCACAGTTTTCGGGGTCTTTTACAGCTACTGTTGAGCAACTCTTGCCTGATTACTGTGCGCTTCCGGGAAAAACGATTGCCGTAGTTCACTTCTTTCAGGATAAACCATTTTTACTTCGCTTTCGGGAAGATATGACCGGAAAGCTTGTTGAAGGAACGGTTTATGTGTTCGAGTTCAAGACATTTGAAGTTGAACTTCCGGCTGATGAGGAAAATCCAGATATTTCGGATTATATGTACTCAATAGATGTTACTAATTATAGAGTTGCGGAAGATAGCGAACTCGGGTTGGACAGCATAACGCCGACTGTTGAAATAATATCGAAGTAAGTAACCGGATTATTTAATAAGCAATCACCGTGGTAAATTATCATTTATAGGATTGTCTTTTAAGGGGTAATTATACTATTACACTTAAAAGACAATTCTATTTAGATATTAAAATATATTTATTGTCTAATTAGGAATTATAAGTTATACTTTGCGTATAAGTACATTTCACTTATGAAAATTTCTATGTCAGCGAAAGCTGATGTCCCATCCGATTCCCTAAATCATAGAACCAGGAAGAAGGGAAGAGGAAAACCCACACAGAAAGAAAATCAGTTGTATCAGAAAAACAGGTAAGTTATAATGTAGATATGGCGAAATCCTTTTATTTCCGGCGGTATCTATGATTACCTGACACAAAAGGAGGAAACCATTGAATACGGAATTAAAGAGTGCAGTAATGGCAACAGACAGAGACGCCCAATACGATAACAGCGCAAAACGCCTGATAGCACATAAGATCATTCTGGCGCGGATCCTGGTGAAGACCGTGGAGGAATTTAAGGGGATGGATCCGCTCGAGGTAGCAGCACTGATAGAGGGACTTCCTTATATCAGCGCCGTGCCGGTGGAGCCGGGACTGACGAATGCGGTGCATTTTCAGAATGGTCAACGCCTTGTTGGTTTTAATACAGAGAATCAGGAACTGAACGAAGGCCTGGTGCGTTTTGACATTGTATTTTATGTGCGGATGAAGGATGGCCTTTCGCAGATCATCATCAATGTGGAAGCGCAAAAGGACGAACCTAGCGACTATGAGATCCTGAACCGGGCAGTATTCTATGTAAGCAGACTGGTTTCTTCCCAGAAGGAACGAGATTTCGAGAATTCGAGTTACGATGACATTAAAAGTGTCTATTCTATTTGGATTTGTATGAATATGGAGGAAAGCACCATGAGCCATATTCATCTGACCAAAGAAGACCTGATCGGTTCTTATGAATGGAAAGGTAATCTGGATCTGTTGAATATCATTATGATAGGTCTTGCAAAGGAACTGCCGGAACATGATGAGACCTACGAGTTACATCGTCTGTTGGGAGCATTATTGTCCAGAGAGCTTACAGTGGACGAGAAGCTGGATATTATTGGAAAGGAATATGATATTCCATTAGAAGAGAATTTCAGAAAGGATATGAGTACTATGTGTAATTTGAGCCAGGGAGTTAAGGAAGAAGGTATCGCAATTGGGCGTGCAGAGGGTGAGGCAGGACTCATTGCAAAAATGTATAAAAACGGTCTTTCAATAGAACTGATTGCATCTGCAACAGATAAAACAATAGAAGAGGTAAAGACGATTATTGAGGGAAAAGAAAAATCCCAAGAGGCCTGAGAATTATTACCGGAAAAAACGCGGGGATGTGTAATTCATGTTTATACATTTCTGCGTTTTTTATGAAATGATAATTGAATAATAAATCGGAAGAGTTGCACGTGATGCAACTATGATGCAATGGTATGTTAAATTCTTTACTGTAATGGACGGGGGAAGCGTTCGGTTACAATAAATACATAAGGAGAGATACAAAATGAGGGGCAAATTAATAGTTATCACAGGAGTTATGGCACTGGGGTTGTCTGCCTGCGGAGCACAGGGGAGTGATCCGGTGGGAGGGAGTAGTTCAGAGGTTATCGGATCCGCAGAGGCTGCGGTAACGGAAGAGAGCACTTCAGAGACTGGTGAATCCATGGAAGCGACAGTATCCACGGAGACTGTTTCCGACACTACGGCATCCACGACAGGTCCTTCTTACGAAGATGAGGACGCATGGCTTCCCTGGGAAGACTACGGAGAATGTTCCAACACTGTGAAAGACTTCTACAATGACGATGAGAAAAAGACCTATTACTACGAAATGGATGAGTTCTTTTTTTCCGATGAGAAGTATGCCAAAGTGAATGATTATCTGCAGCAGATGTATGAGAATTACAGAACCCAGTATGAGGAGGAAGGTGAGAATCACACCGGAGCGTATGAGTTAGTGGATGAAACTCTTTCCGAGGGACAGCGATACGATGATAATTATCTGGTATTCAATGGCATTACTTTAGCGGATGACGAGTATGTCAGCCTGCATTTTAATGACACGGTTTATTATGCAGGAGCAGCGCATCCATTATCCTATTACATACCCGTGACGATCTCCGTTGCCACCGGCGAAGAAGTCACCCCGGAAGAAGTTTTGGGGAAGACCTGGGACGAGATCCGGGCAGCAGGCTCTATTGAAGAAGAAAACGAAGAAAATTTTAATGCCAATTACGGCTTTTACATCACAGAGAAGGAACTGTGCTATCTCTATCGCACTAATTTCTTTGTAGAAGAGATCCGGATTCCCCGGTAAAAGAACCGGATTGAACTGGCAGGGCAGAAGAGGTATACTTATTTTCGGAAACGAACGGAGGTACCGGGATGGAAAAGTTTAACCCTTCAGAGCTTTGTGCAGACATTAAGATCTATGATTATAAGAAAAAAGTAAAATATGATGAGAAATCCCTGGTGATTTTTGAGAAAACAGGGAAAATGATAACAGCCGGAAAAGAGTGCGAAGGCATG
>UMDE01055389.1_pt1 | contig 10331 bp, 10 predicted proteins | sample 1964411 | NCBI WGS metagenome assembly UMDE01 (sample SAMEA4835986, study PRJEB28245) | human gut metagenome | biome: gut microbiome; material: fecal sample | place: Denmark | collected 2008
TCTTGGCAACTTAAGACCATAGCATTTACAAAAACGGTAAATCATGGTCTCCAGTTTTTCTCTTGCTTCATTCAACAGTGAGATATCCTGCGGATAACGTATGTTTGCAGGCGCACAGGTTGCATCAAGGGTCAGCATTCCTTTGTGTGTATCTTCTTTTGCAGTACCATCATCATTGGTTTTTCCTCCGGATGGCGGAGTATGGTCATCTTTGTCATCATCCTTATGCGCAAGAAGATACTCGTTTACTTCCATCAGCATTTCTGCGGAAATGCGTTTACGAAAAAGAACCAGTGTACTTGCATTAAACGGAGCTTCTTCCCGAAAGCCGGGAAGTCCGATAAAGTATTGCAGATACGAATTCTCAGCGATCTGCTCCACGAGTTCACGGTCAGAATACTGGAACTTGGTCTGGATGATCAGAACTCCTAACGCCATGCGAAGAGGCTTGGCTACATTACCGGTATCACTTGGGAAAAGTTGAGCGTATTTGGCTTCAAACGTATCCCATGGGATACGGTCAGCCAGTTTGATCCAGCAGTTATCCGGATTCATGTGGAGACCCAAAGGCTGGTTGAAATCAAGGAAGGAATGCTGTAGCTTGTCGATCGGTTTGTACATTGTTTTAGCCCCTATATGCTCAAAATCTGTAAAAAACTGCAAGAAAAACGATTTGTTTTCGTCAAAATCCTTGCAATCATTATACCAGAAAATGGGGCAAAAGTCAGTAAAATCAAGTGTTTGCGGCTTAATCAGCAGACACTATTTAATTCTCTATAGCGTCTCTCATTCTGCCTCCACACATATGGGCTAAAAAATGACTACCATACAAATGTCCCCAACAATTATAGATACTGTAGATTACTATATAAGTGCTTTACCATTTCTCCAGTTACACCGCACATATTCGTTAAACTCTCCTTTACATTCCAAGTTATTACCATCAACGTGGTCTACGATAATAATTTGAGGCAGTATTCCTGTTTCCTTTTCAATTAATTTCATCTCATCAAAAATTGTAGTATACATTTTATTGACAGCCTTCAAATCCGCTTGCGTGATTACATCATTTTTATCATCACCTTGTGGAAAATATACCTGACTTGGCTGATCAAAAAACATTGTCAACAACATAGGGGAATTTTCCTGCCCTGCAAAGTAATGAAGAAAACTCAAGAACAATGCAATATGACAAGATACCCAGTTAGCTCCGCTTCCCATTTCATATAGATGAACAATTTCATTATTCTTTTGGTGTTGATAAATATCGAAACTGCCATCCGTTAATCCGAAGTTTAAATTAATGGGTCTGTATTCCTCCTCAAAATCAAGAGTCTGCGAAAGATGATTCATGTTGTCTGATAAAAAAGCTTCTGCTTTTATCATTTTTTTATTAACATCAAATCCTCTGATTTTTTCCTCAAGTATGGATATTTTCTCCTTAAGTTTCTCAATATCTTTATCAACATCTTCAAATATTCCGGAACGGCTCATTTCTATATATAACTCAATTCTTGCTTTCGCATAATTCACTTTTTCCTTTTTTGAGGCAAGTTCTTTGGTCGAAATGAATTTCTGTTCTATTGTTTTTATTTGTTTCCAGACATCCTTGATTTTTTCGTCTATTTTTGAATGTTCTTCTCTCAGTTTCCTGACATCTTCTGAAAAATCAGCCGTGTATTTTTCAGTGATTCTCAATTCGCTATCCAGCCATTCCGTTGCTTCAATGAGTTTTGAATCATTTTCAGTAATTTCCTGACATTCATGACCACAAAGAGGACAAGTATATTGATCCGTTTCAATTCCAGCCACACTCGTCTGTTGTTTCAAATCTTTCAACATATGGACAAAAGAACTACCTGTACCAGAAGCACTATCTATATCATGGATTTTTAACAGTATCTCTCGTTCTTTATTTCTAAGATCCTCTAATTCATCATTTAGTTCACTATAGCGCTCTGTTATTTTGCTTTCACCATAAAGCTGTGTGTCATCAAATTCCGGTAAGTCAGAAGCTATTTTCAACATTTTCTGGACTGATATATTTTCATCAAAGTCTTGCTCCAGCAAAGCAAAATAGTCTAGCAATAAAGTAGACAGTCTTTCTTTAATGTATGCCGTACTTTTTTCATTCGCTTTCTGTTTTTTATATTTTTGTTTTAATTGATCTTTTAATGTATTTAATTGAATTAAATCACTGTAATACTCTTGACTGATCATACCTGCAAAAACGGGAAATTGATCTATCACATCTTTCCTTTTATAAAAATCTGAGAAACGATAGAATAAAGCAAACTTACTTGCCATTAAATTCTGATGTTGAAACAAATAAGAAACCATGTTCCTTAATGAGGCTTTCTTCCCTTGCTGTTCAGCATCCTTAGCCATATTTGTTATAAGTAAGCCCAGTGCATATTCAATCTCATCTTTCACATCTTTGCAAAGCAACTGGGACTTTTCCATAAAATAACTTAGTTCCAATTTTTCAAGCTCAAAATCCTCTTTTTCTTTAATAAAGTGCATTTTGCCACCGTCATTCCAGTTGTATCGGGCAATAACGTAGGTGTTATCACCTATTGCCATCACGAGACTATATAAATATGCGAATTCGGTTATTTTACCTTTGGGTATCGTACAGCGGGTACTACACAAGCAATAGTCAATTATCTCAACTAATGCACTTTTTCCTGTTTTTGATTCACCGGTAATTATGTTTACTCCCTGTTCAAGTGGAACTACTCTTTTTTCACCATTTTTATTAAATATAACTATGTCTTTTATATAACTTTTCATTTTGTATCAACTCCTAAAAAGAAAGATAAATGGTCTTCATCGGTTTTTGAAAACACCATTCCAAGATAATATGCACATTTAATCCATTCTTTAATCCCCTCCTGAAAGTCCTTATATTCAATTTCCCTGATAAGAACAATCTTATGATTATTAATAGCTATTTTTCTTTCAGAAGATAAGATAATAATTGCTTCTTTGCAGTATGGTTTCAGTGAATTATATCTTTCTATATAACCGGATAATCTCGTTTTTCCAGAAATCCTGCTTTCATTAATAATCTGAGGCGACTGAAAGAGCGTATCTATGCGACTTCTTTTATTTGCATTTACTAATTTTTCCCGTGATTCAGCATACAATAAAATAGGAATTGCCATAAACGGTAATTTTATTTCACAGGGTTTTTCATAGCCGGAAAGGAAGCCTTGCATTAATAGTGCATAAAAATGAGGATTCATTGAAAGTCTTTTTATGTTGTTTATGCTCATTCTCTTTCATCACCTACTTTCCATTTGAAATCCGATGTATCCACTATATTATGTATAACGCCTCGCTGGAAGTATCCTTGATTACGAATAATAGAACCGAAATCCTCCGCTTTCCAGCCCATTACCGCATTGTATAGTTTCTTTGAAATTTTTATTTGTTCTTCCTCAGTTGCTCCTTCCGCATCCAGATTTCCATCCCCTTTTCTATATCGCATCCTTTCAGACAAGTCATCTATATATGATTCCAGGCTTTTTAAATACATATGGTTGTCTTTAAAATATTTGGCAACAGTCAGATCTGTTTTCCAGTAATCTTTAATTGCACTTGTAATCATTTCTTCATACCTGATCTCGCGAATAGACTCAACAAATTTTTTCTGGTTAAGCATATCAAATGTATTTTCCGGAACATCTGCTTTTGCATATTCATCTGGAAGAGGAGCCGTTCCATTTACTACATACAATGCTGACTCTATCTGCTGGATCTCATCAAATGCAGTTTTGGTTACTTCCCAGCTATGAGGAGGTTCTTTCACCTTTGCCATTATTTGACCAAGCAACGAGGCAATATACCCATCTCTATTTTTAGGAGGAATATATCCTATATGCTTAGTAAATTCTTTAGATATACCGTCTATTGATGTTTTTGCATCCTCGATCGTAAATTTATCCAATACCTCCAAAAGACGACTTTCATTGTAAGAATCGCTAAAAATTCTATTATATTGAGTTCTAAACGTTCCTTCCCTTTCTTTCGAAACAGCTCCTATATCTTTTAAGCATTTTAATTTTTCTGCCTTTTCCTTATCGTTCCAGCCATAAAACGGTGAATCCTCTTTAATTGTAGCAGTGGTGCTCAGAATATAATCAGAAAAGCCTTTTACACGTTCATAATCTACATACCAATTTGCAAGTGTTTTCCAAAAGTCTATATCTCTGTCCGAAATGCACTTCTTGCCAAAATGGTGTTTTACCTCTCGCTGAAAACGGCCTCCACCATCATTTATAATACTCACATCGCCATTTGTCTCAATTTGCAGAGTCTCACCTTCCTCTAAATCAAAGCAATCCCTTAGTGCTACTAAATACTGGTATATATCACCTATCTTATTCTTTGTTGCATCATTCACTGCTCTTGTCATGGTCAACACCTCCCTCCAGTTCGAAATAGTCCCTTAATATTATCTTCCTAAATTTCTTTTCCATAGTATAACATATTGACAGCTTGTCTTCTACAAGAATAGCCCGTGGCTTTATTCTCAAATTAACAGAAAAGTCCATATAAAATCACATTTTATTTCCCCTAAAGTTGAGTAATTAATACTTAAAATTATTATTTTTTAATATTTCTCTTGTTCGACTCTTTTTTATTCCCGGCCTTAGCCAAATAGTTCTTTTTCTTTTTTTGTCAAAAAAACATTCACATCCATACAGTTTTAACAAAGGCAGTATCTCCTCACGGCTTGTTGCAAATATCTGTTCTATATCATCCGATAATATATAATCATGATTTAAAAATTCCTTATCTATCTTTTCAATATTTCTTTTTATTCGAAGCCAACTACTATCTTCTTCGGATACTATTTCATTTTTCTTATTTTTATATTCTTTTATTTTAGACCAAATCTTACTTATCATTGAAATAATAATTGCACTTGGCAGTGTCTGTAGGAGCCCTGCCTCAATCTGTTGCATTATCTCCGGAGTATTAAAATAATTACATACATTATTCACAATTTCTTTTAATAATTGTAAATCAAATTCATGTCGCTCATTCCAAAAATAACTCTCATATATTTCTAAAGCAATTAAATCCTTAAATTCCTTTTTTTGAATTAAGTGCAAAAAATTATTAGATTCATCTGCTTTATCGTCATATCCCCGTAAAAGAACTTCATTTAAAATATAATCAATACTTTTATCGTTTTCCATGTTTTCCCTCCCTATCAATGACTTACCAGCTAAAGTTAACTCTCCCTTATAAAGTAAATTCAACTCTTCACAAAGAAAATACAATTTAGAGCTACCTTCTTTATAAAAATATTTTTTTTTCAAATAATCTAAAATCTCATTCTTGGATACATTATTTTCTTCATACCATTCCCAATGATACCTTCTTCGGCGAATCAAATGATATATTTGCATCAATTTATCCTGCGGAATTAATACATCATTAATATACAATGCCACCTTTTTTGCATTATAAGTATTAATAATTAAACCTTCCCCATTGATATTTGTAAAATCAAGATAATTCAAAGGATAGTATGTTTGTTTTTCATTGTTATAAAAAAACTCCGTACTAAAATATATTTTTATACTATAAATATCTAATAAGAAATCAACATACCTATTAACATTAAAAAACTCAACACCTGTTAATTGAATTCCTGCCAATTCACCATCCTTTCTTTGAATTTTATGATATTTTATTGTGTCCATTGGATTCATCAATGGACGCATATACAAGTAATGCATTCCTGCAGATACTTCTGCAGAGAGTTGTGAAAATAAAAATCCTAAAAAATCTTCGACCATTATATTGGCATTATAGAAATATTGAAGATTTGAAAAAATTTCATCAATTTCGTCCTTCAATGGTGCTTTAAAACTTATATACTGATAGTCTTTTTTTATTACATTTAGCTTTGTATTATCGTTACCTCTATAACGTTTATGTAAAGCAATCACATCCCACAAACGCCAAATCAAAGGAATTGTGTCATCTGTTATGATATTATTTTTTATAACAACCATAAGCAATTTGTATATCAGTTTTACTTCCTCTAAGTCAAAATTGGTTTTTTCAATTTCTCCTACTCCCGTATAAACACTTCCATTATTACCATCAACCGTTATTCTATTGTCAAATGTTGGAATTATATCTATTATTTTATAAAAATTGCTAATTCCTGTCACACAGGCTTTTTTTAATTTTCTGCATATGACTGCAGCATGGGAAGTTATTCCACCTCGAGCAGTGATAACGCCTTTACAGTATTTTGATTTTACAATTTCTACCATCTCCGGCGAAATTTCTTCCTGGCAAAAAATAAACTGCTCATTATTTTCTATTAATTTCTCCGCCTCATCGTTAAAAAAACAAATTTCACCTACTCCTACTCCTGCACTTGCAGCCATTCCTGTTCCTAATAGTTCTAACTTATCAGTATTAACTAACTTTTCTTCATCCAATAAACTTTCTACCTGTTGATATGGTATTTTTGTTATGACATCTTGCACACTCATTTTCCCTTCGCAAAACATACTCATAACAATTTTCAAGTTTGCTAATGCTGATCGGTTACCAAAGTATGCAGATAAAATATACAATTTATCATTTTCAACTGTAAATTCAATATCCACCATATCGCGGAAATGTTCTTCTAATATTTCACCATAATGTTCCAGTTCCGTCAAAATTGTTTTTTTCATTTTTCATCCTTCAAATACATTTTCATTCTATTTTGTATAATATATCTACAAAAAACCAATCCTATTTTATCCTCAAACTGCTGCCCAAAATCGACATGATACACTGCCCCTGCATAGAAATTGTATCATAGATCATTTTGGGTGGAAAGTAAACGTCAAAACCTGCGCCTGACTTTCAAAATTACTGTAACCATATCAACTATCCAAAGTTTATGCACTACTTACTTGTTTCGGATTCCGCCCATTTCCTAAATATTTCTAGAATTTCATACAATTTTGATACATCTCCAAATCCTTCAAATTTATTATTTTGCAGTCTACAACTCAACCAATCGTTATCCGATATAACTCTATCAATTTCTACGAATGGTTTATTAATTCAGTTTCACATAAATCAATCTCTACTGCCCATCCAGGGTTATCTAAAGTTTCTATTTTGATTCCATAAAAATGCTCCCAACTTCCATCGCATTGAGACGAATACCAATTTTCTAACCAGTTAATCATATATATTTTTCTCATTGAAATGTTGTTCCTTTCACAAATTGATTTTGAGAATACTTCGTTTGACATCTAGTACAAACTGGTATAACCTCATTTCATCCGAAGACCTTTCCCCCTTTGGGGCATATCTCGCTTCTGCGGTCCTTCAGATGATGACACAATTCATGGGCAGCAGTAAATCTCTGCCTCGTGATTTTCCGCTTGTAATTGATACCGACCACCGGAAGATCATTCTCGCCCTCCGGCAAAAGGTAAATGCCCTCCAGATTTTCAAACTCCATAAGCTGATACACGATTCCATATTCGCGCATCAGCTTAAAAGGATCAATCGGAAGAGAGGGCATCCCCTCTCTAAACCTATCGTTCAAGACTTTTGTAGCCAGCGCCTGCGGAGTCATCCCGGGACAGTAAAGATTCTTCGATGCATCAACCATTCAAAGTCTCCTTATATCTGCGTTTAAAATCAATGAGGTTCATAATCTCTTTCCGATCCATGTCAGACAATTCCGAAAAGGCGCGGGCGAACATCTCCACCTGTACGTCGTCGGATTTCTTCCCATACATCAATTCCTCTACGCTCACCCCATACAATTTGGAAAAGCCGGCAAGTTCCTCTGCTGTAACTTTTCTCTGTCCGGATTCAATTGCACTGATCGTTGGCCTGGAAAGATGCATCTGGTGTGCAACAAACTCCTGCGACAGCTTCAAATATTTTCTTGCTTCCTTTAATCTTTCATGCATGGAATTCACCTCCTATGCAAATAAGTATATGCATAACCGCCCGGAAAGTCAACACTAAATGTCAGATTTTCTGACATAAAGAATTATAATCCTACTGTTCTCTTCTATTTTTCAATCCCCGTCTTACCGGCTCGGGGGATTTCATATTTTTGAACCATTTCCAGAACTTTATAGTGGCTCAGTTGTCCCTGCCCTCCTCCATCCTGCATGCCGAGCGGTCCGCACTGTCATATACATAACGTATTGTCCCGCCTTCCGGCAGCTTCACCAGCGTCAGGTTGCTGTCTCAATCATAGGCATATGACGTTATAGAAGATGCCCGGACTGTCTCTACACCGTCATAGTCCCTGATGAGCTGTACTTCTTTCCTGACCAGTCTGTCTGCGCGGTCATAGGTATAGCATACCCTTGCGCCGATTCCATCCTCCACGCGTATCAGGCGGTTCTCCCTGTCAACAGGTGAATTCATAGTATCTGTGCCATTTGCGCTGTTAAATTCAGGAAATCAAGTTGCCACTTTTTGAGCAAAAATCTGTAACAAATTTACTGTTTATCCTTGAAGATTTATTAACTAACAATAGGTTACATTCCAAATCCTTTATTCAAATAATTTGTCTGGATTTTCCTGAATTATATCAACTAAATAATCTATATCATTCCAATCAGTCAACTCTTTATTCTCACATGTTAGCTTTCCCTCATCTTCATCAAGTTCAGGGGTATCCGTATATATATATCGTTTCCTAATTATTTTGTTACAATTTATTACAACAAATTCACTGTCTAATTGACTATCATCAGTGTAATAATAAATTAATTGTCTTTCTTTAGATAATTCTAGTAAAAATTCTTCAGAAAAAGCATCACCCTCAAGATTGATAATATAAGTCCAATCATTTTTTTCTTTAAAAAGTAAATTATCTACTATAATATTTTCATTTTCAACTATACGTTCACTATCTGAAATACTTAAATAATAATTAATAACATCTTCAATATCTTGTTTTATAAATACTACACTATCTATCATTTTTTGCTATTTCCTTATTCCTTTCTCTTTTTGCCAAATATGTATCTTTTGTTGCAATGTCGTTGCTTCTGTATGTTTTGGGTTTTTTCCAAATTGAACTATTCCATTTTCTTCAAAAATTGCAATTCTTTTTGGATGTGGATTACTTTTCGTTCCATATACAGAATCATAATATTCTAAAGCGTCTTTTGGTAATAACTTTCTATTTATTAATTTTTCTCCAGTATATGTAATATTGCTTTGAATATTTTTTCCACCATCAGCAATTCCTAATTTATGATGCCCTGGTTCAATTTCACCATTTTTTACCATTCTTGTATATTCTGCCCTATTATTTGTATATTCAATTCCTTCAGTTATTTTATAATCATCTGGATGAGCATAGAATTCTGGATTTGTCTTATGTTTTTCTAAAATTTCATCATAATATGGTCCAAGTATTTCATGTGTATCAGAGTAATTACTACCCTTACTAGAAGAACTACCACTCTCACTATCACATTCTCCGCCAACCTTAGATTTACAGGTTTCTTTTGCAAACCCACTCGGATCGCTGTACATCACAGGGTTACTGTTACAATATGCATACAGGTTCAGTCCGTCATTGTAGATGACATCTTCCTGTGTGAATCTGCCAAGTGATGCATTATAATAACGCGCCCGCAGGTAATAAAGCCCTGTCAGTTCATCTGCCATCTGGGCATTATATTTCAAGCGGTTCGGGACTGTTTCCTCTGCGGTGATACTCTCTCCAAAGGCACTGTAACGGTAATGGTTCCGGATGCTTCCGTCACTGCCTGTCAGGTATCGGATGCTTCCCTGTTCATCATTCAGATAGTAACCCGATGATGAACCATTATTCTGGCTGATATATTCATTACCATAGACATATCCCCTGACCGGGTTCCTGTCTGCATCCAGTTCACTTGACAGCATGCCGTTCCTGTATACGAAATTCGTCGTGCTGCCGTTTTCTGTGACTGCATTACGAAGACCTTCCGCATCATAATGGTTCTGCTGCACACAGCCTGCACTACATACGGATGTATTGCGGTCATAAGCATCATACGTGTATTCAATGCGCTTTGTAATGCTTCCGCCCTGAGGGATATGGCTCTCTGCCGTAAGGTTCCCTGCATGGTCATATTCCTATTGGACTGTTTCTGCGGCACTGTCAAGCTCTGTGAGCTGGTTGCGGCTGTTGTAGTGGTAACGCTCTGTCCTGCCCTCTGTAGTCCTGCTGAGCCTGTTGCCTGTCATGTCATAGCTGTAGCCGGTCAGTTTTCCGTCCAGTTCCTCCCCGGTCAGCCGGCCCATGCCGTCATAGGTATAGGTGGTCACCG